>Ga0315280_10000373_pt1 | contig 82974 bp, 95 predicted proteins | sample YL17G06_40_MG_FD_203697 | JGI IMG/M metagenome (GOLD analysis project Ga0315280, IMG submission 203697) | Sediment microbial communities from Yellowstone Lake, YNP, Wyoming, USA - YL17G06_40 | ecosystem: Environmental > Aquatic > Freshwater > Lake > Sediment | place: USA: Wyoming | collected... | reverse complement strand
TTCCAGTTCCCGCCTGCGCTCCTGGGGCGCATCCGGGCGACAGAAGATCAGGGCACGGGCATCCGGCACGGCCTGGAAAAAACGCGCGCTGGGTGGAGTGCGCAGATGGCTGTCCAGCACCACCGTCATCAGGGAACGCGCTTTCGGCAACTTGCCGCGGTAAGAGAGTTGCGGGTCGTCCGCCAGCACGGTGCCGACGCCTACCAGCAAGGCATCCAGCGCCAGCCGCAGTTGCTGGCCGAACTCCCTACTTTCCTCGGAGGTAATCCAACCGCCGGGACTGCCGGCAGCGGCAATCCGGCCGTCGAGCGACATGCCCACCTTGCCGACCACGAGCGGCAGCCCCGTGGTCACATGACAGGCAAACGGCTCGATGATTCGTCCGGCCTCCGCCTGGAGCACTCCGACTTCCACCTCGATGCCCGCGGCGCGCATCGCGCTGATCCCCTTGCCTGACATTATTGGGTTAGGATCCAGATGTGCCACAACCACCCGCCGCACACCGGCGGCAATCAAAGCAGAGGTGCAAGGAGCGGTCCGCCCATAGTGCACACACGGCTCGAGGGTCACGTAGGCAGTCCCGTTGCGGGCGTGGCTTCCAGCCGCCGTGAGTGCGCACACCTCGGCGTGATCGCGATCCTTGTATTCATGCCAGCCCTGTCCGACAACCTTGTCTTCCTGAACGATCACGCACCCGACGGATGGATTGGGGCTGGCCAAACCGAGAGACTTCTCCGCCAGCACCAAAGCCCGCCTCATGAACTTCCGGTCTCGGGAATCCACAGCGACCCCAGTCTTGGATTACGGTCTTGCATCCAATTCCGAACTCAGACACCGGACCTGTCGTACCAGCCTGCGAAGGTCTGAAGCCGGCGGCCGAAGGTCAGAACCGAATAGCATGCACGAAGTCCGCAATCCATATCCGCGATGTCCTTAGCGCGCTGGTTGAGGAAGCTGGATGCGAAGTCGACGGATGCGCTTGCGGTCCGCGTCCAGGATCTGGATCCGTATCTCTTCGAGATCGAATTCCTCGCCCGGCGCAGGAATGCGTCCCAGGTAGGACGCGACCAATCCTGCGACCGTCGAAGCGTCGCAGCCTGTGAACTTCTTCCCCGCCAGCTCTTCCAGATGGTAGAGTTCCGTGCTTCCTCGAAACACATAACTCCGCGGGCTCTCCTCGACGATCTCGCTCACCTTGGCCTGGTCCTCATCGCGTATCTCACCTACAATCTCTTCCACGAGATCCTCGATGGTGACGAGCCCGGCGACGCCTCCGAATTCATCGATGACGATCGCCGTGTGATCCCCGCGCATTTGCAGCTCTTTCAGCAGCGCCGAAACGCGCTTCGTCTCGGGCACAAACAGCGCAGGATGAATCAGGCTGCTGATTGGTTCAGACTCTTTCCCTTGTGAGTATTGCGCCAGAAGCTGCCGGATGTAGGCAATGCCAACGATGTGATCGACGTCGCCCCGGAAAATCGGAATGCGAGAATGGCGGCTCTCCACCATGACATGGCGCAGTTCGCCCATAGTGGCGTCCTCGCTGCAAGCAGCGATCCTGGTGCGCGGCGTCATAACCTCACGCACCAGGGTGTCCCCAAACTCTACGACCGACTGAATCAGCTGCGTGTCCTCTTTCTCCAGTATCCCCTCATCTTCCCCAATCTCCAGGTACGCTTGAATTTCCTCTTCGGTCGCTTCTTCGCCGGCGGGGCTGGCGAGCGTCTCGGTTTCCTGATAAAGGCGCTTGAAGAGATCCAACATGCCCGAGACAGGCACGGCCAGAACGCGCAAGACCGTGAGGAGCGGGTTCAGGCAGCGAAAGAACAGGATCAGCTTCCTCTCCGAGTCGTTCTGAGTCATGAGCCGCGGAAACAGTTGCCGGAACAGGAAAGAGGTTGCGAGCGCCAAGCCAAACGCGTAGGCCGCGCCCCAGACCGGCCAGCGCCGCAGACTCGCATCGGTGATCAGGACGGCGGCGACGATGAGCGCGATCTGGATCCCGAGATGCAGGGGCACGAAGAGATGGGTCTTGTTTTCGATCACCAGAGGAAGGAGCGGCGGCGCTTCTTGGTTCTCGCGCTCCAGGCTCATCCGCAACGTCACAGGACTGGCAGCGATCAGAGCCCCCTCCACGAGAGACAGCACAAACAGGACGGCGATACTCACAACGATTGCTGCGATCTCCGGATAGAAATAGGTCATGTCTTGACTCTCATGATTGCTGCCGGGAACGCTCGCGACAAAGCTCGCCTCCGCAGCAGCCGTTGCTGCAGCCGCTTCATCTCGCCTGTATCGGATTCGTGATCGTAGCCCAAAAGGTGGAGAATTCCGTGCACCAGAAGCTGTCGCAGTTCCCGCTCAGGCTCGGTGCGCCACAGGTGCGCCTGGCGCCAGGCGACCTCCGGGGCAATGACGATCTCTCCCAAGAATGGAGAGCCTTCCACTATTTCCCCCTCATAGGAAAAACTCAGAACATCTGTCACGGAATCCCGGCCCAGATGCTGCCGGTTCAAGTTGCGCATCTTGCGAGGACCCACGAAGACCACCGTGAGCGTGCGCTTCTCGACACCCATGGCGCGCAGCACTTCGCTGCAGAACGTGGACACGGCACGTCCAAAGATCTTAAATCGCCTTTGCGTGTTTAGGACTTGAGTTCGTGACAGGGATCTTGTCCGGTTTCTCTTCGGCCGCGGTGAAGTCATAATCCGGATAGTCAAGGCGTCGATGAAACAAGCCGGTCAGGATCTTGAAAAACGACTCTTTGACCTGGCATATTTCTCGCAGCGTAATGTCGCACTCGTCAAGCTGGTTGTCAGCAAGAACGGCATCAACCAGGCGATCTATCATACCTCGAATCTGCGCAGGGGAAGGGTCGTTAAGCGTCCGGGAAGCAGCTTCGACCGAGTCCGCCATCATCAGGATGGCCGCCTCTTTGGTCTGCGGCTTCGGGCCTGGATAGCGAAAATCCACTTCGTCAATCTCCTGGTTCTTCCCGTTCACTGAGTCAAGCGCCTTGCGATAAAAATAAGTCATGATCCGGGTGCCATGGTGCTGGGGAATGAGGTCGCGGATGTCTTGAGCCAGCTTTATTTCCTTGGCCAGTTCGAGCCCGTCCTTGACGTGACTCGCGATGATCAGGCAGCTCATGTTCGGCGACAGCGTCTCGTGCTTGTTGATGCCGAATGCCTGATTCTCGACGAAGTATTCGGGCTTGAGCATCTTGCCGAGATCATGATAGTAGCCGCCAACCCGCACCAGCAGGGAGTTGGCGTCGATCGTTTCCGCAGCGGTTTCGGCAAGAGCTGCGACCATCAGGCTGTGGTGATAAGTGCCGGGAGCCTCCACCGAGAGACGGCGCAGCACTGGAGCATTGAGATTCGACAGCTCCAGCAACCGGATATCGGTGGTGATCTTGAAGAGTGACTCCAGGGTGGGAAGCAACATGGATGCCAGGGCCGAAGCCAGAGCCCCGCCGGCGAAGCCGAATGCCAGCCGCAGCGGCGTGCTGTTAAATGCGAACGGGGCCTCGCGCAGGAAATCGATCCCCAGGACGCATACCATGTTCACGAGGCCGATTGTCAGGCCCGCCTTCAGAATGGCGGCCCGGTCCTGGTAATGCCGGACGCTATAAGCGCCGGCCAAGTTGCCGAGAAGGGTGTAGGCGGCAATATAGCCATCTCCATAAAACAATCCGCAGAACGTCCCAACCAGCATCGACATGATGATCCCCAGGTTCACGTCCAGGAGCAGCGTGACCAGGATCGCGCCGAATGCATACGGAATCATGTAGTAGAGCTGGAAAGGCCCATGAAAGGCCTCGGCCGGCACGTGTTCGCTCAGAATGTCGATCAACCCGGACAACAGGCGCACCACGACAAAAACGGCAACCAGCACGAGCAAGATCAGAAGTGTTTGATGTCGGAGGTTCCGGTACCGGCTTTGGTAGTAGACGAAGTAGCGCCAGAGACCGTAGAGGGAGATCGCGACAAAGAGAAAAAAACCGACGAATTGTATCAGCAGCGACTTCGGTTGTTGCTGGCTCCGCAACGCCGTCAATTGCGCGACCACGGCCGGTGTGACCACATCACCCTTGCGCACGATGACCGTGCCCTGCTTGATGTTGATCTCCACAGGTAAGACGCGGGTGCCGGCAGCTTCGTGGCGCAGATCCGTCTCTGCTTGATTGTACAAGAGGTCGGGGACCAGCAGCGTGTCCATGAAGCCCAGCAACTGCGCCTGGTCTCGTGCCGAAAGCTCCGCGAACTCGAGGCGAGATTGCCGCATATACTCGCGGGCCGCAGTGGGGTTGCGCGCCATATAGGCCTCCGCCAGCGGACGCTCGGCCAGCGTTGTGTTGTCGCGCACGACGATACCCTTGCGCTGATCCCTGAGGAACTGGGGCCAGCTCTGGTCATCGACGATGCAGCCTCGCAGGAGTGTATCCAAAATCCGGAGGATTCTTCCTTCCAGAGACGCACTGAACCGGTGCTCGAGGAGAAGGGGCAAGATGTTCGGCGGCACCAACCTGCCCAAACTTGCTTGCAGATCAGCTATGATCTCGGCTCTTTGCGCCGGCTCCAGGGCCCCCTTCGCCGGCACCTTCTTTTCAGCGAGGATGTTGCGCGCCGTGGAGAAGGCCTGGCTGAGGTTGCGCTCGATCCGGGCAATCAGTGCTCCATCGAAGTCATAGACCGCCGGCGTGCGTTCGCGCGCCATCTCCCGCTCTTCCGCCGTGGCAGCCTTGTCTTCATAGCTGGCATCCTGCAGGGCCCGCACTTCCTCGGTGGCAACGTCCCCAACATGATAGTCGGGAATGGCATAATAGCGGAAGCCGACGAGAAGTCCTGAAAGAATCAAGGCTGCACTCAACCCGACCAGGAAATCGAGCCGGGTTAGCTGACTACGGAGGTTTTCGGAAATCTTGCGGAAGAAGTTATCTCCGGGCCGGTCACGCTTCCCGAACTTAGTCACTCCAGGCATGTTTCACCCGCCCAAAGCACAAAAGTATACCACATTTGGACTGTTGCGTAAGCGCAAGTGATTTGGAGTTGGCAATTCAGACAGTGGTTTACACCCCTTGGAGCGATGCCGTCGCATACCAAAAACGAACCGCGAACACCCAAAGGCCTCAAAGAACCAAGAGCTAAGGGGGCTTTGGCTGCGCCGGAGGCGATTCCGCTGCTGCGCGCCATTCCTACTCCTGATCTCGTTTAGCCCTGGGATTTTAGTTTCCGGATTTCCTTCGCCAGTGCAGGAACAACAGTGAACAGATCGCCCACGATGCCGTAGTCGGCCAGCTTGAAGATTGGCGCTTCCGGATCCTTATTGACGGCAATGACGTACTTCGATGACGACATGCCGGCCAAGTGCTGAATGGCGCCGCTGATGCCGCACGCCACGTAAAGCGTGGGGGAGACCGTCTTTCCCGTCTGGCCGACTTGGTGTTGATGGTCGATCCAACCGGCATCCACTGCGGCACGCGAGGCGCCCAGGGCGGCGCCGAGTGCATCCGCCAGATCCTGCACGAGGGCAAAGTTCTCAGGGCCTTTCAGTCCGCGCCCGCCGGAGACGACGATCTCGGCTTCCGTCAATTCCACCTTCGACCCTGCGGCTGCCTGCATGCCGACGACCCGAGCCCGAATCGCCTCGGGCTTCAAGTTCGGAACAAACGCGACTGTTTCAGCGGCTCGTGAGGGCTCGGGAGCGCCCAAGGAGAACACATTGGGCCGCAACGTCGCCATAGCAGGCAGCAGAGTGGGTCTGACCCGGGCAAACGCTTTGCCGGCGTATATGGGACGCACGCATTCGAGTTGCTTCCCTTCCACAAGCCGAATGTCGGTACAGTCCTGGGCAAGACCAACGCCCAGCTTAGCAGCCACCCGAGGGAGGAAGTCTCGGCCCATGGCACTCGCCGCACCCAGGACAATGCGCGGCTCTATCTGTTTCGCTGCCTGAACCGTGGCTGACGCGAATCCTTCCGGCGAGTAGGATGCGAGCAATTCGTGACGCGCGAGGAAGATCTTGTCGGCGCCGTAATGCGCCAGATCCGCTGCAGGCTCCTTCGGCCCGATGTAGAGGGCCGTTACCGGCTCCTCGAGAACATTCGCCAGCTTTCGCGCTGCGGCCAGCGCCTCCAGAGAGGGTTTCTTCGCGACTCCTTGCCGCTCCTCAACGAAAACCAGAATCCCCTGTGCCATCAATTTATCCTCCACCAAACTGAAAAGACCATAAGCATAATGACGAGATACGAATGACGAGTCTATTATTCGTCATTCGTCACTCAGATGATCTTTGCTTCTTCATGCAGCAGCCGGACCAGCTCCGGGACCGTCTCCGCAACATCGCCGCTGAGAATCCTTCCGGGTGGCCGCGACGGCGGCAGGGTGATCTCTTCAATGGAAAGCCTGGGCTGCAGATCTTTCGGGGTCAACCCCAGGGAATCCAGAGTGCGTACGGCGATGGTTTTCTTCTTGGCAGCCATGATTCCCTTGAGAGAGGCATAGCGGGGCGTGTTGAGGTCCTTTTGCGCCGTCAGGACAGCCGGCAGGCTTCCCTCCACGATCTCGCGCGCTCCTTCGATCTCGCGTTCAGCGCGGAACTTGCCGTCCAGTATTTCCAGTTTCACGATTACGGATACCTGCGGCAGATCGAGAAGTTCCGCGACCACCGACGGCACCTGACCGTTGTCCACGCCGATTGCGTGCTTTCCGAAAAGGATCAGGTCCGGGTTGATCTCCCGGCAGACACGTGCCAGCACCGCCCCGATGGCGAAAGAGTCGGCATTCTCCAATCCCCCGTTCTGCACTAGGATGCCGGAGTCGGCGCCCATGGCCAGGCACGTCCGTATCCCGGCGCCAGCCTTCTCTCCTCCGGCCCCGACCACGACGACCTCACCGCCTGATTTTTCCTTGATCCGGAGCGCCTCTTCGACAGCGTACTCGTCGTAAGGGTTCACCACGAAGGAGACATCCCCCAGACTCAGCGCCTTGCCATCGGGAGCGATCTTCACCTTGATGGCGGTATCGGGAACGTATTTGATGCAGGCGACAATCTTCATACAGCCATCCTCCAGTCATTATAGAAATTCGGTGACAGTATCTCATGCGCGATTCGCGCACCCAAGTGCATGAAAAAGCGCACGGGCTGAAGCCCGTGCCCACTTGAGATCTCTGAGGGTAACATATAGTGGGGACGGGCTTTAGCCCGTCCGCTGCACCGTCTATTTTCAAAGCAGCCTGCCCATTCCCCAATTTCCATCCGATCAGCTGGCCGAACATATCACCATTGGATCTTGAAACTTACCGCCGAATCCACACCATCATGAAATTGGGGAATGGGTAGCTAGTCACCGAATTAACCTTCGAAACGCTTCAACAGAATGCAGGCGTTGGTGCCGCCGAAGCCGAAGCTGTTCGACAAGGCGTACCGAACCTTGGCGCGCCGTGCCTTGTTAGGAACATAATCGAGGTCGCATTCTGCGTCATAGTATTGCAGGTTGATGGTCGGGTGAAGGATCTGATCTCGAATGGTAAGGGCCGCAACTCCGACTTCCACTGCACCGGCCGCACCGAGCAAATGGCCGATCATCGATTTAGTGGAGCTGATAGCGAGCTTGTAAGCATGCTCTCCGAAGACGGTGCGGATCGCAGCCGTTTCGGTTCTGTCGTTGGGCGGCGTGGAAGTGCCGTGCGCGTTGATGTAGTCGACTTGACTCGGGGTGATCCCCGCATCTTTGAGGGTCATCCGCATGGCCCGCACGGCGCCGTCGCCTCCCGGAGGCGGGGACGTTATGTGATAGGCATCACCGGACATGCCATAGCCGACCACTTCCGCATAGATCTTAGCGCCCCTGCCGCGGGCGTGCCCAAGCTCCTCAAGAATCAGAATGCCCGCGCCTTCACCCAAAACAAACCCGTCGCGCTCCCGATCGAAGGGGCGGCTGGCTCGGGCCGGTTCCTCATTGCGCGTCGAAAGCGCCTTCAGCGCATCGAAACCGCCCACGGCCATGGGGGTGATCGCGGCCTCGCTGCCACCCGCAATCATGATGTCTGCGTCCCCGCGTTCGATGATCCGGAATGAGTCGCCTATGGCGTGGCTGCCGGCGGAGCAGGCCGTGCAGGGCGCGGAGTTCGGCCCGCGCGCGCCGAATCGGATCGAAACACGGCCGGCGGCAAGATTTACGATGCTCGACGGAATGAAGAAGGGAGAGATTCGCTTGGGTCCATGCTCGAGAAGCGTCTCGTGTTGGGCTTCAATGCTGCCGAAGCCGCCGATGCCTGACCCTATGATCACCCCGACCCGGTTGCCATCCATGCGGCCGTAAGCCAAGAGCCCCGCATCCCGCATGGCTTGCTCTGAGGCCGCGAGCGCGTAATGGATGAAGGTGTCCATCTTCTTGACTTCCCTCTTCTCTATGAATAAGGTGGGGTCGAAGCGTTTGACCTCTGCGGCAATCCTGGTCGGAAACTGGGAAGCGTCAAAGCGTGTAATCAGCGCGACACCCGATCGTCCTTCAAGCAAACCCTGCCAGGTCTCCCGGGATCCGTTCCCGAGAGGAGTAACAAGACCAACGCCCGTGATGACAACGCGACGCTTCACAGTTGGGATTTCTCCAGCTAGCTGACGTGGGATTCGATATAGTCGATCGCGTTCTTTACGGTTCGGATCTTCTCTGCATCCTCATCGGGGATTTCGATGCTGAAGGCCTCTTCAAACGCCATGACGAGCTCAATGGTGTCGAGCGAATCGGCGCCGAGGTCATCAACGAAAGAGGCCGACTCGGTAACCTCTCCTTCACTGACACCCAACTGATCGACGATAATGGACTTCACTTTCTCTCCAACAGACGCCATGTGACCACCTCCTTTGAAGTACGGAACAGCGGACCCGGACACCGCCACGCAAAGTCTCACATTTTAGCACCCGAAGCCGCAGAAGCAAGCGCTTCAATTCTCCGGACACGGCCACGGCAAAATCGTGCGAAATTAGTGGCAGGCACCTCTTTTCGCCCGGGATGTTTCGATGGATGGACCAAAAGGCCGTTGAAAAAAGGGGCCTGTCGCCATTTTCGCTATTCCATCACCGGCTAATCCGGTGCACTACCTCTAGCGTAACAGTCTACCTGACTCAGCTCGACTTCCAGCTTTGCGCTGACCTGGTTTTCAGCACACTCCTTGGCGACCCTGATCGCATTCTTAATGGCGTTGCTGCTGGACCTTCCGTGACAGATGATGGAGACGCCTCGAAGCCCAAGCAAGGGAGCCCCGCCATATTCCGAATAGTCGAGGCGCTTCTTGAGTCGTTGGAAGGACCGTTGGCTCAATAGGGCTCCAAGCTTGGCCTTGAGGTTGCTGTTGAGCTCTTCTTTGAGAAGCTGCAGGACGGCTTCGATCAACCCCTCGCTCGTCTTCAGCGCGACGTTACCGGTGAAGCCGTCACAGACGATGACGTCGGCACGGCCGTTATAGATGTCGCGGCCTTCCACATTGCCGATGAAATTGATGCGGATTTCCTTCAGCGCCTTGTACACTTCCTTGGTCAGATCGTTGCCTTTGGATTCCTCCTCGCCCACCGACATCAGACCCACCCGCGGCGAGGAGACACCAACAATTTTTTTGCTGAACAGATGGCCCATGATGGCAAACTGGACCAGGTGGTGCGGCTTGCAGGCGACGTTGGCGCCGACATCGAGGAGCACGGCATGTCCTTCGAGAGTGGGCAGGACTGCAGCCAAAGCAGGTCGATCGACCCCGCGGACAGTGCCCATGACCATCTTGGAAATCGCCATGACGGCGCCGGTGTTGCCGGCGCTCACCAGTCCGCTCGCCACTCCCTGACGGACAAGGTCTGCGGCCACGCGGATCGACGAATCCTTCTTTTTCCGAAGAGCCGCAGTGGGCTGCTCGTCCATCGCGATCGCTTCGGAAGCATGGCGCAACTCGACGGCCGACCCGCGCGATTGCCCCTTCAAGAGCGGGCTGAGCACGGCCTCCTTGCCTACCAGGATGACGTGCACGCCATAGTCTCTGGAGGCCTGCACGGCGCCTTCAACTTCGCTACGGGGGGAGTTGTCACTCCCCATCCCATCAACGGCAATCTTGATCATGCAAGCAAGGGAAGAGTTCCTTGGGGAGCTATCCCGTCTCCGCGGTTAGATCTCTTCCTCTCCTTCCATCACCTGCTGTCCCTTGTAATAACCGCACTTGGGGCAGGCCTGATGCGGCATCTTAGGTTCCAAGCATTGCGGGCAGAGGCCCGGGGTGACAGGGTGCAAGAAGTCGTGCGCCCGCCGCTTGCCGCGACGCGCTTTCGAATGTCTGCGTTTCGGGTTCGGCATAAATACGATCTCTCCCTTATCTTCTAAGGCAGTCCCCAGGAAAGCCGCGTCCCCGAAGAACACTCACCGGATAGAAGCGGCTACTCCGGCGGCTCACTCTTTCATTTTGCTGCGGAAATCTCGGAGCACGGCAAGCCTGGAATCCGTCGTGTCAATCCTGCAGGCGCAGGGGCCTTCGTTCAGGTCCGCGCCGCAGGACGGGCATAGTCCCTTGCATCCCTCATGGCAGACGAATTTCATAGGCATAGTCAACTCTATCTGTTCGAGCACCATGAGGTCGACGTCCAGGCAGATGCCGTCATAGTATCCAACCTCCATATTCTCATACTTCAGCTCGATTTCCTCATCTTGCTTCCAGTCGGCCTGGGGAAAGTAGAAAAGGTTGAAGCTCGTGCCCAAAGGAGACGAGAACTTCTTCAGGCACCTGGAGCATTGATACCGTATTGCGGTCTGAACCGTTCCTTCGACGTAAAGGTCCTTTTCCTTATGCGTCAGGACAAAATCCGTGGAAACAGGCTCTGCCAGAGCGGCGTCGTCATGCTCGAAATGAAGATCTCCGATCCCGTACACACGCTGGACATGCAATGGCTCCAGTGTCAAGCGCTCGATTTCGATGAACACGTGCCAGGCTCCTACTCTGGACGAAGGTGCTTATTATATTAGGGTGGCATCCCTTGTCAAGGCTGCGAATTTACAAGCACTTAGAGCGTCGCTCGCTGCGCTGTCAGGGTCGCGGCGCGTTCCCCGAGCGGCCCTGGAGGCGGCTCAATTCTTGGAATATCAGCGATTGAAGCCCGCCGCCGCTGCCCTGTTCTTGGGCTTGCTGCAAAACCTTCAGAGCCTCAGCGCGATTGCCCTGAGCCATGTAGGCGCGTGACAGGTCAATCTGGAGATCTTCTTTCGGTAGGTCGCACTGCGGGTCCGTCAACATCGCTCGGAGGATCTTCACTCCTTTTTTGCTGTCGCCGGTTTCTACATGGTAGTTCGCCAGGACTTTCTTAGCCAGATATGCGACCGTGCGATCGACGGTGTTGTTCTCAATCGCCTCCAGCGATGCGATCGCCTCCTTTTTCTGCCCCAGCTGCTTCTGGCAAAGGCCAAGGTAATAACGCGCCATGACACCCAACTTGGAGGAGCCATAGCGGGAAGCTACCGAAGAAAAAACCGTGCTTGCGGCGCGGAACTTGGCTTCCTCGTTCGGAAAGATCGGGTTCGGGCCCGAGACATAGGGATCGCTCTTCGCAGAAGCATCCACCGTTGCATGATAGAAATCCATGCCCTTGGCCAGTTCCTGTTGGGCGCTGTTGTCGCGGGATTCAAGATAGCCCAGGCCCAAATAAACAAAAACGGCCACCGATATGACACCGATGGTCGTCAAGGCGATGATCTTGGCATGCGCACGCAGAACCTCGACGGACTTGATCAGAGCGTCGTAGATCGGGTCCGCGGCTATTTCCTTCCGGGTCAGCTTAGTAGTGCCCACGACACCTTCCTGGCAGCCTGTTGGAAGCTGCAAATAAACAAAGAAATATAGCACACGCGAGCTGCGCCGGGCAATTCCCGTGTTCAGCCGGATAGTGGCGATTTTTACGCACCCGCTCAACCTATCAGGAGGATGGCGCTCGAAACCTATAAACGCAGGCCCACTACCCTTCTGGCAAGCGATTTGACCGCGCAGCGTTGTCTGAAACTGGTATAATCCCTTTTGTTACACGGTGGGGAGAGTGCAATAGTTTCTTTGCCGACTGCCCCCAAGATGCACAGGCAAAGATCCCCTGGGGTATGCGGATGGCAACCATAGCAGAAAATTTCATGGGTCCGACGCATGGAGGCATCACTTTCAAGTCTTCGTGAAGATAGTCAAGGCACGCTGAGGTAAACAAATTGAGTGACGAACGGTTGAAAATTGCGGTCTTTGTCGATTTCGACAATATAGAGATCGGCATAAAGAAAACACTCTCCAGACACTTCGATATCGGAATCGTCTTGGAAGCAATCAAAGAACGCGGCGAAGTGGTGACCAAAATCGCCTACGGAGACTGGAAGCATGCTGCCGATTACAGCCGCGCCATGGCTCAACACGCCGTGCAGATGGTCCAACGCAACCTCACTCCCGGCGGAGACAAGAACGGCGCCGACATCACTCTGGCGCTGGACGCCCTGGAGATGGCGTTTACGAAAAGCCACATCAACGCGTTCGTGATCGTCGGCGGCGACAGCGACTTCATCGCGCTGGTCGAAAAACTCAAGCAGTACGACAAAACCGTGTTTGTGGTTGGAGGGCGCTCCTTTACCAGCAGCATCCTGCAAAAGAATTGCCACGAGTTCATTGCATATGAAAACCTCATTGGCATACAGCCGGCCGCCCGCAAGGCCGCGGGGAGGGCGCATGCGGCCATCACGGCACAGTTGCGAGACGCTATGCCACCGCTGCGCCGCGCACTTGAAATCCTCACCGACCGGGAGGTTTCCCCGCAGCTTGGGTTGCTGAAGAGCACTTTGCTGCAGCTCGATTCGACGTTCTCCGAGCGGGATTATGGCGCCCACTCTTTCCGCGAGTTCATTCAGAAGATGGCCAATGCAGGCTTCGTCAACCTCAAGCAGGTGGATCGCAGCCTGATCGTCGAAATGAAGGAGGGAGAGAGCGCCCCGGCGTCTGTTGCGCCTGCCGCTGCTCCCCTTAATGAAGCAAAACCGGAACCGGCTCTCCTGGCTCCCAAGGAGCCCTCACCAATGCCTGCCCAATCTGCGGAAGCGGTCGCAGCCATGCGACGAATCCTCGAGCAAGCGGGGTCAAAACCACACTGGCCGATGTATCTGCGCAGCTTCAAACACTTCCTCCGTTCGGCCGATCCTTTATTCGACGAACGCCGCTACGGCTTCTCCGGCATTCGCGATCTGGCTCGCCAGGCGCAGCGCGAGGGTCTGCTCAGAATCGAGCGCAATCGGCAGGGGGTCCTGCGCATTTACCCCGGCGATGAGTTCCCACAGGCCGTTCCTGAAAAGCCGCCCGTCGAGGAGGTTGCGCCCGTGGAAACGGCTGCTGTTTCGGAGGCTGTGGAACCTGTCGCGGTCGACGCGCCGTCTGTGCTCGAGCCTCAGGCCGAAGCCTCGGCCGAATCTCTCTTCGAGAGTCCCGTAGAGGCGCCCGCTCAGGAGTTGCCGGTGGCCCCTGCCGATGAGAAACCCAAACGCAGAAGGACCGCGGGCGCCTCATCGACCACTCAACGCAGGAGGGCCACACCCAAAAGGCCGCGTGCGACGAAATGGAATCCAGAAGTTCTGTAATCATGGCATCCTGGAATCAACAATGCCAATCACAAAGACCGCAGGGAAGTCGAAGGAGATCCCAATTCTCTGTTGTCTTCGGAGATTCTAGTGCTTGGGGCGTGAAGGGCGAAGCCGCTCCTCCTAATTGTTCAGGTCCTTCAGGCATCCTGCCATGAAATGGAGAAGACTATGAGCAGTGAGTCTTTCAGCGCTTTTCAGATGGCCCAACAGCAGTTCGACCGGGTCGCCGAGCAGCTAAACCTGGACAGAGCTACCAAGGATCTGCTGCGAAATCCAATGCGGGAATACCAGTTCAGCATTCCCGTCCGGATGGACGACGGCAGCATCAGGGTTTTTCGCGGCTTCCGTGTGCAACACAACGACGCCCGAGGGCCGTCGAAAGGCGGCATCCGTTTCCATCCGCAGGAAACGATCGACACCGTCCGCGCCTTGGCCATGTGGATGACCTGGAAGTGTGCCGTGGTCGACATCCCTCTGGGCGGCGCCAAGGGAGGAGTTGTCTGCGATCCTCACAACCTGAGCATGCACGAGCAAGAGGCAATCTGCCGCGGCTGGGTCCGGCAAGTAGCAAGAAATGTGGGCCCGATTGCCGACGTCCCGGCGCCCGACGTGATGACCAATGCCCAGCACATGCTGTGGATGTTGGACGAATTCGAAGCCATTCACGGCGGCAAATATCCCGGTTTCATTACAGGCAAGCCGGTGGGGATGGGCGGATCGCTGGGGCGAACCGAGGCCACGGGCCATGGTGTCGTCTGCACGCTCCGGGAGGCGCTACGCAAACTTGGGATCAGTATCGAAAAGACGACCGCGAGCGTACAGGGCTTCGGCAACGTGGCTCAGTACGCCATCCAGCTTTATCAGCAACTGGGCGGCAAAGTTGTCTGCGTCTCCTCCTGGGATCAGAATGATCAGACCTCGTACTCTTACAAGCTCGCTTCCGGCGTCGACCTTGACGCTCTGCTCGCCATCACGGACCGCTTTGGGGGCATCGACAAGGATAAGGCGCGCAAGCTGGGCTATGAAGTGCTGGCCGGAGACACATGGCTGGAGCAAGAAGTGGACATCCTGATTCCGGCAGCTCTCGAAAACCAGATCAGCGGCACAAACGTGCGAAGGATTGATAAGAGGGTCAAGGTCATCGCTGAAGGAGCCAACGGGCCGACTACGCCCGAAGCGGACGCCGTTCTAAAGGAGCGTGGAGTTTTCGTGATTCCCGATTTCCTGGCCAACGCTGGCGGGGTTACTTGCAGCTACTTCGAGCAGGTGCAGAGCAACATGAACTTTTTCTGGGAAAAGGACGAAGTGCTGAACAAGCTCGACGTCAAGATGACTTCGGCCTTCCATGCGGTCCATGAGCTGGCAAAGAAGAACAAACTCTATATGAGAGATGCAGCTTACGTCATCGCGATCAGCCGCGTGGCCCAGGCCTGCAAAGACCGCGGCTGGGTCTAGAACGCCGACCCCCGACCTCCGTCATCAGATCCCCGACCGTTGTCACAAGAGCCGGGAGTCTGAGGTCGGACGTCGGAGGTCCTGTTTTTCCAAGGATGCGCCGATGGGCGAAACGGAACAGGAACCGACCGTAGACGATTTCGCCACGCCTCTCGACAAGGTCCTGCGTGCCCTGCGGGAGCGCGCCAAGGAACTGAGATCCATTTACACCATAGATGAGATTCTCCACACAGAGAGGCCATTCGACGAGCTGCTCCACCTGATCGCAGAAGCCCTCCCCGCAGGATGGCAATTCCCCCAGTACTGCCAGGCAAGAATCATACTTCAAAACCGGGTCTTCAGCCCGCCTGGCTTCAAAGAGACTCCGTGGGTGCAAGGAGCACCCATCTACGTCCGGGGGGAGCAGGTAGGCACCCTGAGCGTTTTTTACACCCGGCAGCTGCCCGATGCCGACGAAGGACCGTTCCTCAAGGAAGAACGCCAGCTCATTGAAACGATTGCGGATCGGCTCGGCCAGGCCGTGCTGCAGCGCACCGCCGGGAACCTCAGGCAGGGGGTGGCAATCCCCGCCGGGGCCGCGCGCCAGGACTGGCGCATCATCCTCGATCTTTTGAAGGAAACCGATCTCAATCTGTTCAAGCAGATCTCGCGGAAGATGCTCAATTACCTGTCGTGCAACGGCATCGCCGAAGCCAAGGACTTGCTGCGCACACTTTCTGCCAGCCGGGGCGAGCAGGACGAGATCCCTTACGACGAGAACCGCCCTCAGCAGAAGACGGAAGCCAAGGACCTCGAAACGATCACGGAAGAGACGTTTCTCATCGCCGAGCATCACCTTGCCGAGCAGGAATTGCTCTCCCTGATTCAAGTCTGGATCAAGGAAGACCGGGTCAATTTCCTGGTGCAGGCGCTCGAGGCCGCCGACACATCGCTGGTCGAGATCGCGACTGCTATGGAGCGCTATCAGCACACCGGCGTCAGCGCCCGCGAGCTGTCGATCGCAACGCAGGTCGGCTTGAAGACCTCCCTGGTGCGCCGGCTGCTCACGGATCACCTCGATTTCATCGAAACGTCACGCAAATACCTGGAGGTGGAGGATTTCTTCGAGATTTTGGACCACACCATCCTGGTGCCGAAAAGTCACGGCAAACTGGGCGGCAAGAGCAGCGGCCTGTTTCTCGCCTCCCTGATCATCCGGGGAGCGAAGGAATACTCCGAACTTCTCACCGACATCCGGATCCCCAAGACCTGGTACCTCCCCTCCGACATGCTCCTGAACTTCCTTGCCTATAATAACCTCGACGACGTTTACAACTGGAAGTACCTCGACATCGACCAGATCCGGGAGGAATACCCGCACATACTCCAGGTCTTCAAGAGCTCGCGCTTCCCGCCAGACATCTTGAAGGGCATCTCCAACGTACTAGACGATTTCGGTAACACCCCTCTGATCGTCCGAAGCTCGAGTCTGCTGGAGGATCGCATCGGCTCCGCGTTCTCCGGCAAATACAAGAGCTTGTTTCTTGCCAACCAGGGCGACAAGGCGAACCGGATGGCAGCGCTGCTCGATGCTCTGGCTGAGGTGTACGCTTCGGTGTTCAGCCCGGATCCGATCCAGTATCGCGCCGAGAGGGGCCTCCTCGACCAGCACGAAGAAATGGGGATCATGATCCAGCAGGTCGTCGGCACGCGGGTAGGGCGCTACTTTTTCCCTGCGTTTTCCGGCGTCGGATTCTCCAATAACGAGTTCCGGTGGTCACCCCGGATCAAGCGCGAGGACGGCCTGCTGCGCATCGTGCCGGGCCTCGGGACCCGTGCCGTCGATCGCCTGGCCGACGACTATCCGATACTGGTCGCGCCGGGGCAGCCCAACCTGCGTGTAAACGTGACTCCTGAGGAGACCGTCCGCTATGCCCCCAAGAAGATCGACGTGATCAACCTTGAGGAGAATGCTTTCCGGACGATGGAGCTGTGCGATCTGCTGGCGGATGTCGGCCCCCAGTACCCCGCCATCGGCCAGCTCATCTCTGTCTTCGAAGACGGCCGCATCCGCACGCCGCTGGCGCTCGACGTCGATTTCGAGCATGATGATGTGGTCTTCACATTCGAAAACCTGATCGGGCGGAGCCCCTTCATCAGTCAGATGAAGAGCCTCTTTGCGTTGCTGCGCAATACACTGCGCACGCCGGTCGACATCGAGTTCGCTTCCGACGGCGCCAGCTTCTACCTCCTCCAGTGCCGGCCGCAGAGCTACTCGCTCGAGAGCGAACCCTCTCCCATTCCGAGAGACATCCCGGAAAGCCAGGTGCTCTTTTCAGCCAATCGCTACGTATCCAACGGAAAGATCCCCGATATCACTCACATTGTCTATGTGGACCCAGACGGATATGGCAGGCTTTCAAGCCTCGCCGATCTGCAAGCCGTAGGCCGCGCCGTAAGCAACCTGAACAAGGTCCTTCCCAGGCGACGATTCATCCTCATGGGCCCGGGACGTTGGGGCAGCCGGGGCGATATCAAGCTGGGGGTCAGCGTCACTTATTCGGACATCAACAACACCGCGGTCCTGATCGAGATCGCGCGCAAGACCGGCGGCTACGTTCCAGACCTCTCCTTCGGCACACACTTTTTCCAGGATCTGGTTGAGTCAGGCATCCGATATCTGCCCCTCTACCCTGACGACCCCGGCGTCATATTCCAGGAGCCTTTCCTGAAGGGCGCACCGAACATCATACCCATTCTGTTGCCGGAATTCGCCTCTCTGGGCCATGCGGTCCGCGTAATCGACGTAGAGCGCGCAACCGGCGGCCGCGTGCTGCGCATTCTGATGAACGCAGACTTGGACGAAGCGGTGGGCATCCTTGCTATGCCCAGCGAAGTCGAGATCGCGCCGACCATTTCTGCTAGGCCTGCCTTCGCCGCCCGCCCGCCCGACGACTACTCGCGCTGGCGTTCCCGTATGGCGCAAAAAATCGCGTCTGAGCTCGATGTGGAGCGATTCGGGGTCAAGGGCGTTTACCTCATCGGCAGCACCAAGAATGGGACGGCCGGTCCCGAGGCCGACATCGACCTTATTATCCATTTCAACGGCTCCCCGGCATTGAAACAGGAACTGGAGCTGTGGCTCGAAGGTTGGAGCCTCGCCCTGGCGGAAATGAACTATCTGAGAACGGGCTATAAGCGCAAGACTCTGCTCGACGTCCGCTTTGTCACGGAAGAGGACATCGCAAAGCAGACCAGCTTCGCTGCCAAGGTCGGCGCCGTAACGGACCCGGCCCGTTGTCTCACGCTCGGCAAGAACTAGCTTGACGTCTTGGAAATTACACAATTGGATGAAAGCAGGTATGTTCCCGTCACACTTCCTCAAGTTGGCAAGCGAAGCGAGCGAAGTTAGTTTTGGAGTTCGGATTTATGCTGCTCGGCAAAGCAAAGGCAAACTCCAACCGGGCTGGTTTTCAATCCAACACCTTCAATCCGAGATCCCAGATGCGCATGTCCCAAAAGAGCACATTCAGGAATGTAAAGCTGGGTAAGAATGTCTACCGGCAGATGAAACGCCGCGGACCACCAGTGCCACCGCCCTCCCCACGGCGGCAACCCAAGGTCCCCCCAAAGCCCCATCAATGATCTGCACTTTTCACTTCGGTTCACAGCGAGTGGTGGGATAATAGATGGCTTTTAAACAGACCGGCGCTCGGTCAAATCGGGAAAAGGCATGCCAGAGGCCAAAAGGGTTCTGGGGGTAATCCCTGCGCGGCTCGATTCGAAGCGGCTGCCCGGCAAAGTCCTGCGCAGCATTGCGGGCAAGGCCATGGTGCACTGGGTGTACGAGAGCGCCAAACGCTCCAGCCTGTTGAATGACCTGATCGTGGCGACCGACAGCGTGGAAGTCGAGCGGTACTGCTTGAGCCATGACATACCCGTGACGATGACCGGCCGGCATCCGTCGGGAAGCGACCGCCTGCACGAAGTGATGAAGCGGACCGACGGGGACATATATGTGAACATCCAGGGGGACGAACCGACGCTGCGTCCGGATCATCTTGAGTTGTTGCTGCAACCGATCCTGGCAAGCGGCGCCGAGGTGACGACCTTGAAGGTCGCGATTGACGAGATGGCAGCATGTGACCCGAATAATGTCAAAGTGGTGACGGACAACAAGGGACGCGCGCTCTATTTCTCGCGCTTCCCCATCCCTTTCGACCGCGACGGCAGCGGTGCAATCCGGTACTACAAGCACATAGGCCTCTACGCGTATACAAGGGAGGCGCTGGCTTTGTTCCACCGGCTGCCGCAATCGTCGCTCGAACTGGCGGAGAAGCTCGAGCAGCTGCGCTTCCTGCAAAATGGCATCCCGATCCTGGTTGCCGAGACGCCGCATGACACGGTCGGAGTCGATACCGAGGCGGACCTGCAGCGCGTAATCGCACTCCTCCGAGCAGCGGGCAGTGCGCCGTAAGCAGCAAGAAAGCTCAGGCAATCACCGCCGACTGCCTGCTGATCGCTTGCATCCGATTCTCCCGGATGCCACGGCGCACGGTTGATATAGCTTATGTATTTTCTGTACAGCGTATTGATGATTGGATGGGGCATCCTTCTGATCCCGGTCTTTTTCTATAAGGCCTGGCGCTATCAAAAGTACCTGCCCGGCCTGCGCCAACGACTGGGGAGGCTTCCCGACAGCCTGCGCTCCGACGGCCGCCCCACGATCTGGTTCCACTCCTGCTCCGTCGGGGAAACACTCAGCGTGCAGCCCTTGGTCCACGTGTTGCATCAGAGGTTCCCGGAGGCGCGTTTTGTTTTTTCGACCATCACCAATACCGGCCAGCTCATTGCAAGGCAGCGCTTCGCAAAATACGGCGAAGGCAACTCGTTTTACTTCCCCATCGATCTGGCATCGGTCGCCAACCGCGTGCTCGACTGGATCCGGCCCGTCATGATGGTCATCATCGACACCGAGATCTGGCCCAACGTGCTACATCAGGCCTATTTGCGCGGCATTCCAGTCATTCTCGTCAACGGACGCGTCTCAGCCGCATCGTTTCGTTATTACCGCTGGGCGCGACCGGTGTTGCGGAAGGTCTTGCGGAATTACAGAGTTCTAATGATGAAATCCGAAGAGGACGCCGAGCGCATAAAGGACATGGGAGCGCTGCCGGACAAGATTGTGGTCACGGGCAATCTCAAATACGACCGCGACCTGGTCGGGGAGGAGATAAGCGAGGCGCAGGCACGCGCTTTGGAAGAAGGCCTGGGACTCAATTCTGCCGCAGGCCATCTCATCGTGGCGGGCAGCACGCATCCGGGCGAAGAACAGACGCTGCTGGCGGCGCTAGCGCGGATCAAGAAGACGCCGGGTCTCGAGCAAACGCGGCTCCTTCTGGCGCCGCGTCATCCCGAACGATTCGATGCCGTGGCTGCGCTCGCCGGGCGCGCAGGCTTTCGCGTCAGGCGCCGCTCCAATGGCTCCACGCCGGCACAGGATGCGGAGGTGCTCGTCCTGGACACGCTCGGGGAACTCGCAACCGCCTACCGTTTCGCAACCGTCGTCTTTGTCGGCGGCACGCTGATCCGCCACGGGGGGCAAAGCATCATGGAACCTGCCTTCTATGCCAAGCCGATCGTGATCGGGCCGTCGATGGAGAACTTCCCGCAGATCATCGACGAGTTCCGCTTGCGCCACGGCGTCAGGCAAATCAGCGCCGGAGAAGATGACAAGGGCGCGCAAGTTCAACAGCTCGCGGAGGCGTTTGTGCACCTGCTGCAGGATCCCGCGGCTCGCGAGGTTTTAGGCAAGGCTGCGTATTCGGTTTTCGAAGGCAATCGAGGCGCAGCCCAGCGAACCGTGGAAAAGATCGTGGCCATTTACAGGGAGGTCGTGACACGATGAGCGAGGTCGGACGCATCACCATACGGGAAACCCATGGGATCCGCCGGTTTCTCTATCCGCTCTCAACGGAAATCCGACTGCCCGAAGCATGTCAAACTCAAAAACTCGGATTGGTTCGGCAGGACGGGCAGCCCGTTCCCTTGCAATTAACCCCGGTGGACGACGCCGCTGGCCAGCCCTCGCGCCTTGATTTTGCCGTATCCATGGCCCCCCTGGAAACGGTCAACCTCTCACTCTGCACGGATCAGCCCGAGGTCACGATCGACGACCCGTTGAGAATCGCCCCCGGCGAACGGTTCCGGAGCGAACAGCGGCGCTTCGCCATCGAGCTTGGCCGGCACGGCGAAGTGCTTGACGTGATCTATGACCACGTGCGCCATCTGCGGGCGCCGAGCATTGTGACACGGAATGGAGAGCGGGCCACCCTGCTCAGCACTTCAACCTCCGGCCCGAATCTGCCTTTGGCGGCGCACATCCATGCGACAAGCCGATATGCCGATGGCTGCAAGGCCCATACAAAATCCGAAATCACTGCACACAAGTCCTGGATGTTGCTGACGCACCTCCTCGAGAAACCTCGGGAAGGCGATGAGATTGTTTTGTCTCTGGCTCTCGCTGTCACTTCGCCCATCGTGATCTGCGACTTCGGCGTCGGCGGAGGGATCTATGGCAGGCTGCAAGCCGGCGCGGCCGACGAAGTCAGCTGGCGCACGGCCTTTTGCGACGCAGGCGCCGTCCGATGGTCGCTGTCTTCAGCGGGGAGTCTCGATTACCAGGGCCAAGTGGCGAGCAGTGGAGTGTACCTCCCGCAGCGCTGGTTTCACTGGGTCGACCGCGACAAGGCTCTTGCTGTGGCCATCACACAAGTTCCGAAAGATTGCCGGACCATGAGTGTCACCCTGCGCGCCGCCGGAGATGTTGCGGTTTCTTTCGAACTAGGCGGCGCCGTTGCCGAGCCGGCCGCTCTTGGCATTTGCTACCACTTCCTCAATGACATCCCGCCTCTTTCCGCTGCCACTAGCCCACAATCGATCCTGCTCCCCCCTCTTATCGAAGCGCGTTGTTATGGGGACTGACGACGCTAGGTTCTTGATTGCAAGTGAAATCCACAGTTCTGAGACCAAGAACTGCCGCTTGCAGCCAAAAAACAGGCCCAGAATTTGATTTTAAAAGAAATATCCCGGCTTCGGAAGAAACACTAAGCTTGTTGATAACGCCCGTCGCGGAGGGAAGCGCAATGCGGGCCAACCTTCATCCACGCATCGCCTCCAGGCCCGTCTTAAAACCCGCCGCCTCCTCTCGACAGCAGGAGCTGGCACGATGCCGAGATCCGCACGAGTTCTTTTACCGGAACACATCTACCACCTGACCCATCGCTGCCACAACGGCAGCTTCTTCCTCCGTTTCGACACGATCCGCATCGAGTACCGGCGCCGATTGTGGCAGGCGGTGCACCGGTTCAAGATCATGATGTTGAATTATTGCCTCACTTCCAATCACATCCACTTGCTTCTCATCGTCCACCACCCCGCCCGCATCAGTAACTTCATGCGCCATCTCGAAGGAGAGTTTGCCTCCCATTACAACCGGCGCAAACATCGCCGCGGAGCTTTCTGGAGCGAGCGCTACCACGCGACTCTGATTGAAGACGGCTGCTATCTCTGGAATTGCATGCGCTATATCGATCTAAACATGGTGCGCGCTGGAGTCGTCAAACACCCGGCCGATTGGCCATGGTGCGGCTATCAGGAGATTGCCGGCCTGCGGCAGCGCTACCGCATCTTGGACCTGCAGGAACTGCTGCGATTGGGAGAACTGAGCGACCTCAGCGCCTTCGCCGCTCGCTACAACGTTGAGTTGGATCAGGCGCTCAAGACCGCCAGCGGGCGCCGGGAACCCCACTGGACCGAGAGCATAGCTGTTGGCAGCGAGGCTTTCGTGCAGCGCATCGCGGCGCTGTCGAAAAACAGGAGAGAACTTGAGATCAGGGAATGGGCGGAAGCTGCCTGGTATGTACGCGACTCAGCGGCATGCCGTGAACCCACATCCGATGCCGGTGCCGACGTCTCATGCGATATGAATCATGTCTTAAAGCAAAAAAACGGCCCAATTTCTTGGCGCTAAGCCCGCCTGGAAAGCCTCTGACCTGCACTTCCCCGATCACTTCCAATATTTGCCGTCGTCAGTCCCCGATTCGCCCGTCAGTCCCCGATTCGCAGGGCGCGTGGACAGCGTTGCCTGTCACCGTATTTAATCACCGCTTCACCGATATCAAGTTCTTACCGCGCAGTACCGGACGCACGAACTCACCGCTCCCGGTCACATCCCACACCTGCGGCTCGATCAATAGCGTTCCGCCGAAGGTGTCGTCGCAGCTCATCGCGTGATCCCGTTTGCGGTAGAGGAAGTGATAGCTGATCAGCAGCGTATCGTAGCTCCTTTGCCACACGGTGTAGTACGGACCGCCGGCACCGATCTCTGCTTCTGCCAGGATTTCGCTCAGCCAGAAGGCATCATAGGATTGCGGACGAATGTTGCGATACACGCAGTGCATCTTTCCGCTCGCGTCAAACACTTCGAGCCGGTAGGTGCATGTGCGCGCATACTTTCTGTACAACGAGCAGTTTGTAACGATATACAGCGTGTCATATTCCTTCGACACCATGCCCGGGCCAAATCGGTCCGTAACCAGAACAGGGCAGTATTCATACTGTTGCTGGAGCGGGACCTGCGGCTCGATGTAAAAGGGCAGATTCGGATCCTCAAAGCCGGCAGCCGGCGCGGTGCAAATGTATTTGCAGTCTTTGTGCTTGAAACCGAGCAGAGAGATCGCCCGCCGCGGCACCTCGGGCGACCCCGTTCGGGGCGCGAGGCCGAACAAGCCGGACTTCAAGTTCAGGCCGTGCCGCCGGGCATATTCATTGAGATTCAAGAACTCCGGACTGGTTCCATCCAGCCTCTCATCCTTCGTGAATACCACCTCACCTCGCTCGTTGCGGAAAATGAAGGTGAAGTCGCTGATTTTGGCGATCGTCGAGGAAAGCAGGCCAAGATAGGTGTCAATCTTGAACCGCTCTTCCAGCAGCGGGAACGCAATGACCCACGGGTCCACATCAAGCTCGTCGAGCTTCTTCAAATAATCGGCCTGATAGGCATCCGTCGGAACGGCCCAGTGACAGGCGTCTGAGCCGGTCTGATGACTGGTGTTAATGAACTGTCTCGTGCCTTTGGGAGCAATATAATAGTTGGGCCGGTGGACCGCAGTGTCGCACTTCATCAGATAAAAGGCGCTCTGTGCGCCCTCCAGAGAGATGTCGCTGAACAATCTGGAAATGTTCTGATAGGACATTTGCCGAGCGGGAACCGGATCGGCCGCCCTCTCGACAGCCACTTCCTTTCCGTCTCTGTTGAAGTGCACGAGAATCCTTGGGTGAGTCTCGCAATCGTTTTCATTATAGAAAGAGAGCGTCAGCTCCAGGCCGGGCTCCACCGGGAAGTAGCCGCGGGCAAACACCGTGTTGGCCACCCATTGATCCCAGCCCGATTGATGGTTGCGGGACAACCCTGCCTCACTGATGTAGTCGGCCCAGAAATGGATGAACGGCTGCACGCGCGTCTGCAGATTCTCGACCTCGAGCTCCAGCCGCAGATATCCTGAAAACTCTCCCAGGCTCAACTCCCGGGTATCGATTACGGCCAACCCGCCCGGCGGAATGATCCGCTGTCCTGTTGCTCGTACGGCGCCGTCGCATGCGCAGATCGCATACCTCATATCGATCGGGAAATTGATCCTGTACTTGCGGTCGTAATAATGGCTGATTTGCACGACCGTTTCGGTTTCACCCGAAAATATGTCCATGTAAGCGTTGATCTGAGAAACCTGGCCGCCGTAAAGGCGCGTAATGATCTGCCTCTCATTACCCGTGCGCAGGAGCGCATGATTCAACGCGACGGCAGCAGCGCGTGAAGTTGACGCCACCAGCCAGCCGTCACACGCCGGCATCGGGCCGTTGAGCATGGCCAATCGAACAGGACTCCCGGCGAAGATCGTGCCGACATTGTTGAGCTCGAACGTGTAGCAGCCACATCGGCCGGGCAAATCCGGGAGGTCTTCGGCTACGCTGGTGTGATCGATCAGGACTGCGTGGCTTCGGACGCCGTATTTCTCGAAGGCGCCTTTGACATAATCCGCACCTCGACTCTTATCCCTCTCACCAGATTTCAGGATGATATTGGTCAGTACTTTTTCCTGCATCATGATCGGCTTCTCCCCTTTCCCGTGCAAATGAGCTTATCGGAACCATGAGCCCTGCGTCAATGAAACCACCAAGACACCAAGTGACGCTGGCGGTGGAGCACCTGCGGTGATACTGTAAGTTGGCTGACTTATCCGCAAGTGTCCTTCGATAGGCAGGTGCTCTATGAAAACGTATGGGATTTTATCGGTACTTGGCGTTATAGCGCTCACAATGGGTGCCGTAGTTCAACTTTCATCGCAGGAGGCTTCCATGCCCGATTTGGCCCGGCTCCAGGCAATGACGGCACGGTTCGCGCCCGTAGAGATCAGCGCGGACATCTCGCGTCTGCCCGTAGGCGAGCGACATGCGCTGGCCAAGATGATCCAGGCCGGCCAGCTGATGGACGTACTCTTCCTGCGTCAGGTATGGGCCGGCAATGAGGATATGCGGTTCCAGCTCCAGAAGGACGATTCCGCCCTGGGCCGGGCTCGACTCCACTATTTCCTGATTAACAAAGGGCCCTGGTCGCGGCTCGACGGTAATGCCCCCTTTATGGCGGGAGTTCCGAAAAAGCCCGAAGGTGCGAATTTCTATCCACCCGGAGCAACCAAGGCTGAGGTGGAGGCCTGGCTGAAGACACTCACTGAAGCCGAACGCACACGAGCAACCGGCTTTTTCACCGTGCTGCGCAGGCCGGCGGCAGGAAAAGCGGGCTTGGTGGTCGTTCCCTACAGTGTGGAATACCAAGCGGAGTTGACCGGGGCAGCAAGCCTGCTGCGCGAAGCCGCGGCGCTCACGAGCCAGCCGACGCTCAGGGCATACTTGACAAGCCGCGCGGATGCATTCCTGAGCAACGACTATTACGCGAGCGACGTTGCCTGGATGGAACTGAATGCCAGCATCGAGCCGACGATCGGACCCTACGAAGTCTACGAAGACGAGTGGTTCGGTTACAAAGCCGCATTTGAAGCATTCATCTCGATCCGCGATGATGCGGAGACGGCCAAACTCGCCCAGCTCGGAGCGCAGCTACAGGACATCGAGGATCATCTGCCCATAGATCCCAAGTATCGCAATCCAAAGCTCGGTGGGCTCGCGCCGATCCGGGTTGTGAACGAGATCCTGGCAGCGGGCGACGGCAACTGCGGTGTTCAGACGACGGCGTTCAATCTTCCCAACGACGAGCGCGTGGTCAAGGAGAAGGGCGCCAAGCGTGTGATGTTGCGGAACGTGCAGGAAGCGAAGTTCCGGATCGTGCTCGTTCCCATTTCCCGGATCGTGCTTTCGGCCGCCGATCAGAAGCATGTTTCCTTCGACGCCTTTTTCACTCACACGGTGATGCACGAGCTGATGCACGGGCTCGGACCGCACCAGATCCACATCGCCGCACGCGCGACCACAGTGCGCCAGGAACTAAAGGAGACTTACAGCACCATCGAGGAGGCCAAAGCCGACATCTCCGGCTTGTTTGCCCTGCGGTACTTGGTCGACAAGGGTCTGCTCGACAAGGCACTGATGCAAACGATGTACGACACGTTTTTGGCTTCTGCGTTCCGATCGATCCGCTTCGGAATCACCGAGGCCCACGGGCGCGGCATCGCGATTCAGCTCAACTATCTTCTCGATTATGGCGCCTTCAAAGCGGCGCCGGACGGCACTTTCGCCGTGGATCCGGCAAAGATCAAGGATGGGGTGATCGCACTTACGCGCGAACTCATGACCTTGGAGGCCGAAGGGAACTACGCCGGGGCCCAGGACCTGCTGAAGAAGCTTGGCGTAGCACGCCCGGAGATCCAGCGCGCCTTGGCCAGGCTTCAGGCTATTCCAGTCGACATCGAACCGCGATTCACCACTGCGGAACGGTTGCTTGCGGGAAATCAGTAAGGCCTGAGCACAGAGGGTGGTACGCCTGGCAGGACTTGAACCTGCGACCCACGGTTTAGGAATGCTATGAGCGGCTCTCCAAGTTATTGCATCTGGCTGATTTACAAACAGCTTATCCGATGCTAACTCTGTATGGGGTGTGATAGAATTGGATAGTATTTGAAGCTCGCGGGCAAAGTCACGGGCAAAGTGGAGGCTATTCCGTCTAGGCGACTTTTCACCCTGGCTTCCTCACAAAGAAACGCCGCGGTGAATGAAGCATGACGCGGTGTCAGCGCCCTGCCGTTCAGCCTCTTGTTTTTCGATGCCTTCTGCACCCATTCACCGAAGCCGCCGCGCACACTTATGATCAAGGGTGTCTACCGCTACGTGCCGCGCTGGCCCCCCGCCTCAGGCCTTGGACGCAGGCCAGCACCGATTCCGCCAAGTTCTAAACTGGGATGCTCCCATTCAGCAAGGCATTCAACCAGTCGGGTCAGGTACGAATGGTCTATTGTCAGCACCACTTTTCCTGAGCGCTAGATAGCGATTACTCCTGATTAGGAAGTAGCTGAACCAGCGGATTCCAGCTTGCCAAACCGTCAGGCATTGCCATACGCTACTCTTGCCGCGGAGCACGCCACAACACATAAACAATTTGCTATCTCCGCACGGAAAGGCATCATCATGGATAGGCGGATTCTTGAACTTGCACTTGAAGCACTCCACGAACGGATGGCAGCAATTGACGCTGAGATTCAATCAATCCAAACCCAGTTGAGAGGCGGGGCCAGCCCCAGGACTGTTGCTCCTGCCGCCGGAAAACGGAGAACCAGAACCGCAGCCCAACGCAAAGCACAAAGCGAAAAAATGAAGAAAATTTGGGCGGCGAAAAAAGGCAAACCTGCAAAAGCGCAAGCCGCTAAAAAACCGACTCCGGCTAAGCAGAAGCGGGGACCGCAATCGGCAGCCGCCAGGAAGGCCGTCAGCGAGCGGATGAAGGCATACTGGGCAAAGAGAAAAGCTGCGAAGTCGAAGAGGGGCAAGAAGCCTGCTTGATTGCGTGCTGACCTGAAGGGGGAAGACGCCAAGAAAAAGAAGGTGGGTTGCGTCGCATGCTGGCGGGCCTTTCTGCGAGAGGTTCGACCTACTGGTACCGCGATAGTACCCTGGCAGCCGGATGTATGGGGTCATTCCAACGGCAGGACTCCCTCCGTCAAGAATGAATCTTCGCATTTTTTCCTGAAATCTGGTGACTGCCGGCAGAAGAAGTGCGTGAAAACTCCATCCTCGGCAAGATCGTTTTGGAGTAGAATCGCGGCTGAGATCGGCCTTCGGTTCCGGGGGCAGCGGCAGACGGGGCAAAGATGACGTGATCCCTCTAATCGGAACAGGGGTCGTTCATGAGGATGACACTCCGATGCCAATAAGTGTAGGTCGCCTGCCTATACGAAGCATTTCCGCTTTTCTTTCCTGGGAGGCATTGTATGAGCGCTGATCTTAAAGGTCTTCTTCAAAGCACTAAGACTAACCCCAAGGTCGGAGACTACGACGAAGCTAAGGCAAAGGCGGGCATCATTCTTCCCACACTTCATTTTCTTGGATGGAACACTTTCAACGTCGAGGAAGTCGCCCCAGAATTTACGGTCGGCACACGAAGCGTGGATTACGCTCTCAGAATCGAGGGCAACAATAGGGTTTTTATCGAAGCGAAAAAAGCGGCTTCAGAATTGGACGACCATCAGAAGCAAATTCTCGATTACTCATTTGAAGCAGGAGTCGAACTAGCGGTACTTACAAACGGCCTCTTGTGGTGGTTTTACCTCCCGCTGACACAGGGAGACTGGAGGAATAGAAAGTTCTACGCAATTGACATCCGCCAACAGGAACTGGACGAAGTTGCGGAAAGGTTCCAGGGACTGCTTTCAAAAGAGAATGTCCGATCGGGAAAGGCGCGTGAATATGCCGAGCAGCTAAAGGTGACTGAAGTAAAGAAAAGGGAAATAGAAAAGGCCTTTCCTGATGCATGGGACAAAATTATCTCAGAATTTCATCCAGCACTGCTTTCGTTGGTTTCCGAAACAACTGAAACAATGTGCGGACATAGGCCATCAGAGGATGAGACCAGGAATCTGTTAGAAAGGTACAAAGCGAAGCTCCTGCTTTCAGAACAATCAGCAACTCCAGTGATCTCAGGCAAGCCAATGCGCCCCATAAAGCCAGAGGCACCCAGTAAGCCAACAAAGCTGCTACTACTCTTCACGTCGCCTACACCACACGAAGAGTCACTGATCATAGGCAACATCTTAGACCGCAAGGAACTATGGGTAAAGTTCATCCAAAAGAGAGTCTTAACAACGAATGAGTTCAAAGGGCTGTCACATTTCAAACCTATAGCTGTCGGGGCGTTTACGAGGTTTTTAACCGAGCACAACTTGGCGAAGAGGACGTATGGAAATACTTTCACGATTCAGGAAGATGTTATCCCTGCAATAGCAACACTCTTGGATAAAGGCCTTGAAAAACCCTCTATACCGCCACCCGATTTTGAAACAATACCACGGGCGCAAATACAACGACACATTCTAGACCGTGTCAAGCTATGGGGGGCGTTCATAGAACGCAGAAAAATGACCGATCGAGAGTTCAAAAAGTACTCAACATTTAAGCCAAGGAGCATAGGTGCCTTTTTCCATTTTTTGACCGCTAACGGCATTGCAGTGCGAAGGGGAGCCACCTTTGAGCTAGTGCCGGATGTAGCGCCTAGCATCGAGAGACTGATCAGGACGATACAGTAGCGGGCAGGGTCTAGAAAGGGAAGGCATCAATGAAAGGATAGACATTGCGGTATGAGGCTGGATCAGGGCAGGGCCGCGAGGGTCCAGGCCCGCCCTGAGGGTCTGAGGAGTAGCAACCTTTGGCCAAAACCAAGGAACTTAGGATTTTGGCTATCCGGATCACGGGAGGTGTCAAGTGACAAGACTATCTGTCTCATTATTCCCTCTTCTCTTGTTTGCTTTTACCAGCATTTGTCCGGCCCAGGAGCTCGTTTTCCCTTTTACGGTAGATCAAAACATAAAGAATGAGGACATAAGGCAAATCCCAGCGAACAAAGACATACAAACCGATAAGTGGTTCATGAGTCCGCCGACTCGCCTTGAGTTGTTGACTTACGTGATTGATCAATATTTTCAAAAGGAGGTTGCAGATCTCTGGCAAATGGTGACAATCGAGAAATACTTTGAAAAGCAATACCGTTACGCTTCTGTGGCGGAAGAAGCAGGAGTGTATTTTGATAGTGCAAAAGATGTGTTTGTTGCAAGCGTTAACGTAACAGGCCTTGGCAAACCTAATAAACCTATGAAAGAGGTCTGTTCAGACGTTTTGACTTTAATGGATTCATCTTTGAGGGGTGATGGTTATCTTTATCAAAATAGATTTCTCGGGGCCTTCATCCAAGGAGACCCGGCAGATCCGGAAATTAAGCGCATTGTCGAGAAATTGCGGAAGAACTTCTTGCTTGTGGTCAGCCTGAATGCGAGTTTTGACAAAGAGAAACAAGCAGATACCCTGCCACGAGACCATTACATTATGCAGTGTTATAACTCGCCTGAAGAGAAGCTAGTTCACTATTCAAAGCGAGCATTTAGGCTGGAGAAGTGAGGCAGAAAAGCAAAAAAAGACGGTCAAACAAGAGGGCTCAGCCCTGCCCCGAGGCTCCAGAGAGCAGAAACGGTCCATGCAGCCATGTAGTTTCACAACTGGCTGCTTTATTTCGAAGAATCTTAGTTTCAAGATTCGCCGTGCGCGAGGCATGGGGCGGACCTGGCGAGAAGTGCTTCTTGGGATATGCGTCCCGAATCTTGAGCTGACCGTCCGCTATGGTTGCGTCAATTATGGGCTGTAGTTCCGCGACTACAGTGCGTATGGCGAAGCGCTATGGACACATCGGGCAGATTGCATTGAAACGTGCGGTGGAGTCAATCTCGGGACCGGTTTTTGAAGCGGGGTCCTTTGCGAATTCCTTTGACGTTGCGTCGAGTCCGAAAACTCAATCTCTTAACTGATTGGATTTATTGGCTCCTCAGGTAGGACTCGAACTTACAACCGTTCGGTTAACAGTGCAAAGCGTCGTTTCGCTGGATTGCGGACGCTTCCACCTGATTCGAGAAGAGCCTATAATTCTAGGGGTTGTGCGAAGCCTAAAATCGAGACCGGGCAGGAAAGACGCGGATTTTCGCATTTTCCGCCTGGTCTGTTAGAACATTGTTAGAACGTGGTGAAGTGCCATGACCCTTTCGAAAGAATCAAGAGTAGAAGCTTTTCAGCAGATGATAGCCAAGATCGCCGAAACGGTGAAAGACGGATACAGCGCCAAATTCTTCGAAGCCTCAATGCCGGGCTTTGGTGATTTTCCTGGAACGACGTGGAGCGAACTTGAGGCTATTGGCATCCTTGAACGCGATTCCGTAATCGGCGTACGCCGCTATCGGATAAGGCCCCGTGGTTGGGTGCAAATTCTTAAGCGGACGGGGCAGCTGCAAGAAGCTGAAACACTACGCCGTGCGGGAAAACTTGCTGCTGCGCTAAGGAGCTTCGTCGAGCACGGAACGGAGGATGAAGAGATACTCACGGATTATATTTTCACAAAGCTTTCCGATGCACATATACCTGAGGACTGGGTGTATTGCGCGATAGAAGCCGGGCTTTTGAAGGAACTATGGCCGGGTCGAAATTACGACGCTCGCTTTACGACCTCAAACCAGCAGTTTCTGAAAATCTCCGGACGTTTCGGAATGGATGACAAAGGAGTTTTGTATTAGAGATTGACCGGTTAGGCGGATCACTGCCACTCGCGAATTGTCCGGCTGGTTCTCGTTGGAATTCATGAGGAGGTTTCGATGGTCAAGTACGATCCTGACATTCTTAGAAAGTACGCGAACCAATTCTACATGAAAGCGAATCTGGAGATTCTCGGCTGGAGTGTGGTAGGTCTGTTCTTAGGCGCAGTGCTTGGAGTTGCCCTCTTGGCTCTCAAGTTAAACGATGTCTCTCCCGAGCTTCTCTTTCTTGGTGCGCTTGTTGGTGGTGCCTTCTTAGGGTTCCTTTGGGGAAGAGAAAAAGCATTCATGCTGAAAGTTCAAGCACAGCAGATTCTTTGCCAAGTCGAAATTGAGCAAAACACTCGGACCCAGGCAGTTCAGGCGGCTGCAAGAGAAAAGCACGCTCAAGCCTCCGAAGGGTAGTGAATTGACTGGTTGATTGTTTTGTCAGGTTTTGCCCGGCTAGCCTCCATGGGGCGAAACGGCGTTTTCCCGACGCCTGCCGGGCATCCCCTCGGGGCCACTGACGGGAGGTGGAAATGCCAGTTCATCATCCCTGGCTTGAGACTCGCTACCTGGAGCGCAAACTTTCGAGGTCCATCTATATCGACACGCTCATAAAGGCGAGAGTTGACCGTAAGACTCTGTTCGAGCATCTCGTAAGGATCTCCATGGCAACCGTGCTCCGGGACCAAATTCGGACTGAGAAATCTAAACGACAAACGGAGCAGCAGAGAGCTGGGAAAGTACGCGCTCGCCGCTTTGTGCTGCGCATTCTTCGCATTGCATCAGAGATTAAGAGCTACAAGGGTTTACTCATGTCGCCCGAGCTTGCGCAGTTGCCAGAACTACTGGAGCTATGCGCGTCCTGTTTATCGATCCCCACCAAACCTAGGCGTTGGGATACCCTGCAAAATCACTACATCATCAAACTTTCCGATTTCGTCCATGCTGCCACAAGACGGCGATTCCATGACGAAGTAGCAGGCGCCTGCACCCAAGTAATGCGACTTGAGGGGAGCGACAGAGTCCTCAGCGCCAACGACCTCAAGTCACTTCTTAGCCGATATCCTGAGCTACGATCGCATAGAAATCCATTCCGTCGCACTCACAACTCGTGACAGTTTTCCCCCACACAAATAGTTTTGGTTCTGTGACCGCGAGCTGGTGTGGCGTGTGATTTACTTGCCTCCATGTTCAGGGAGGCACGAATGTCTGAATTTCTCTCAACAAACGACGTGGCCAAGTTTCTGGGCAAGGCTCGCGATACGATTTTGTATTACGAGCGTGCGGGGAAACTCACACCCATGCGCACACAGGGAGGCATCCGACTCTTTCGTCGGGAGCAGGTCGAGCGCCTGGCCGCTGAGAAGGCCCGACACTCAAGGGATTCAAGGCAGGCGCTGAGCGCATAAAAACTTGAGCCCGGCCGTGGGCAGCGGTTCGGGCTCAATTCAGTGTGGATGGGAACGATGCACAGCATACAACTGGATGAAGGCGAATGCAAACTCGTCGAGCTTGCAGCGGCGCGCCGTGCAGAAGCCCGGCGATTGCGGAGAGGCTGGCGGGCATTCAGCGAGCGAATGGAGGCGAGGATACATCGGGCGCAGGTGACAGGTCTCAGCCGGCGCGTTGATCGTCTTTGCAGGTTTCACGTTCACGAGCTGGAGAGAGTTAAGCGGGCCTTGGAGTGCTTGGAGCCGTAGAGGAATACATGCCCCAACTAAATTGCCTAGCGGTCGCCGAAGCCGCCCACCTTGGACCCGGAAAGAAATCCGGCGCCGACAGTTTTTTCACATGCCCGCGCTGCCATAGCGAGAGCCTGCTAATCACAGCCGGGAACACTTGGGCCTGCAAGCCCTGCAACTGGTCCGGCAACGCCTGGAAACTGGCGTCGTTCGTTTCGAGACTAGCGGCAATAGACAAGCCGGGCCTCGAAGCCTGGCTGAAGCAACACGGACTCACGGACGGCAGCGGAGACAAGCAGATGCAATCTTCCTCAATCACCCCACCCAAAACATCTCCCCCGGTCCAGCCGACAGACAGCAACCCAACGGTAATAGCGGCCTTCAAGTTCCCCCCGTCTCTAGAGCCCAAGCATGTAGAAATACTGAAGACGCGCGCCATCCCGAAGGAATTTGCGCTTGCATCGGGCGTGCGGACCGCCGCAGATAACGAACTTCGGGAATTGAATTTTCATGCATCGTTGCCAATTGATGAGCGCAAGCACGGTCTGTTCGGAATCGTCTTCCCTTTTCGCGACCTCGAAACCGGCCAGGAATGCGCCTGGCGACTTCGGCCGGACAAGCCCTTCAGCCTGAGCAACGGCGATCAAGCAAAGTATCTTTCCCGGATCGGCGATAAGGTCCGCGCGTTCTATCCCCACACAACCACCGCGGAGCATCGCAATAAGCCGAACGTAAACGTCATCATCACCGAAGGTGAATTCAAAGCTCTGGCAATCGCAGAAAACATAGTGCCGATCACGAGCCGGCCGACTTGCGTTATCGGACTGCAGGGCGTCGGGGGCTGGCACCGGGACAAGATCACGGTCATGTTGCCCGACGGCACCAAGGAAACCCGCAAGGAAGGCGCGCCGCATTTGATTGACGATCTCCTCGCCTGGGAATGGAAAAAGCGGGTCGTTTACATCGTCTTCGATTCGGACATTGCGACCAAGAAACACGCTGAGGAATTCAGGCGCAACAAGCGCGCTGGCGCCTGGGGTGCAGAGTATACCTTGGCGCAGCTGCTCAGGGCTCAAGGTGCGGAAGTCCGAATCGTCACCATCCCGCCAAAGATCGACGGCGCGAAATGCGGGGCCGACGATTACATCGCAGAGCGCGGAGCACATGAGTTTCTGAAGCTGCTCTACAACAACTGGACCGTGGAGCGCAACGTTGACGAGGTTTTGTACCAGGAGAAGGCTGCGGCCATCAAGTTCGAAACCTCCATTGATTTCGTGTCGAGTGCAAGGGATCAGACGCGATTCATCATCGACCAAGTTATCCCGGCTCCAGGCGTCGCCATGATTGCTGGCGCTACCGGGCTTGGAAAATCCGCTATAGCTCTCAATGCCGCATATGGGGTCGCGACCGGGGGGAAGTTCCTCGGCAGGTTCGAATGTGGCCCCGCCAAGGCCTTGTATATCCAAACCGAACTGAACCGAACTCTGCTTGCCGAACGCATCCGGAGCGTGGGGACCTGCGACAATCTGCTGATCTGGACGCCGGGGGATTCACTCCCTCTGAATTGGTGGGAACCGGACGGATTCAATAAGAGACGCGAGACCGGTCATCGGGAAATCTTTCTCGGCATCGTCGATCAGGTCAAGAGTCACGGCGTCTCATTCGTGATTTTTGATCCGTTCTCGGACTTTCATTCCTTCCCGCAATCGGATCCAGAAGGCGCGCGCCACATGATGAGTCTGTTCCGATACCTCGCCACCGTCTGCAGGTGCGGCGTCCTGATCGTTCATCATCACAAGAAAATCGGCCGCAGCGACAGCAGGTATGAGGGCGTCGAGGATGCCTTCGGTTCCGTATTCCTCGGTGCCAAGATCGACACTGGCATGTCAATGTATGCCTACACCCGGAACGATGGAACCTCGCGCTACAAGCTCAAGTTTTCCAAGCAACGATGCTCGGCGCCCCTTCCCGACCAGGAAATCAACCGGATCGCTCAGAATGACTTTTTCCGGTGGGAAGCTGAGGACTGGCAGGACGATGCCCAGACCAAGATTGAGGATCGCAATACGGCAATTCTCGAATACCTCGAAAGTCGGCCCGAGGGAGTTTCGTCCGAGCAGGCAATCAAGGATCTGAAGATGGCCCGGACGACCTGGTTTCGGGCTCTGGAAGGGCTCAAAAAGGGGAGGAAAATCCGAAAGGTCGGAAATCTGTACAGTCTCAGTGAGACTGATAGTGAGACTATGCCCGACTATGAACACATAACCCATTGAGTATCAAATATATGCAAAAAGTCCCACTTGGGACTGACTCATTCAGATTTGCCCTGCGCTGTCTGTTTCAGTCCCAAAGTCTCACCACCCTTTATAAGGGTGAGACTGGGACTGGGACAGCACATGGGGCGAGGCGGCTGAAACTGCAAACACAGGGTAGGGCAGAGGCGAGAGGCAAAACAGACGGTACTCGGTCGAACGAAGGGTTAGCACTGAACAAGTTCCCGACTACCGCATTGATACCAGGAGGCATTGATGTCGACAGCACCAAAAACTAAGACTCCTGAACAGCTGATGGAGCGTCGCTCGCGCGTAAGCGAGCTTTATCTCCAGTGTCATTCAATGGCTAAAATCGGCGAGATGGTCGGTGTTAGCGCTCAGACTGTTTACAAGGACATCTGCTGGGCTCGGGAGCAATGGCGGACTCGGGCGGCTGATGCGATCGACAAGCATAAGCAACTCGAACTATCTCGGGTCGACCACGTAGAACTCGAGGCGTGGAAAGCCTGGGAGCGGTCGATCGGCCTGCACGAAATCGTTACCACCAAGACCACGAAGGTTTCCGCAAGCGCTGAGAATGTCAAAGTTGACCTGCCAGCAGAAGAGCAGACCATCAAAGCCGAACCGCTGGCTGGCGACTCTCACTTCCTGGAGATCGTCAACAAGTGCATTGAGTCAAGGCGCAAGATCCTTGGCCTTGATGCGCCAATTAAAGGCGAGTTTGCCGGCGCAGGTGGTGGACCGCTTACCCTCGTGATCGAGGGTTGCGAGGGTGCGGCGTGGTTGCCCAAGCCAGCTGCGGGGAAGAAGAGCGCGAACCGGCAAGGATAAACTGGCCTCGCTCGGTGGCAAGGATGTCGCCGACGCGTTCGGAGAAAGAGGCGAGTTTGCGGGCAAAGTGCGGGCAAAGTCATGAAGCGAGACGCGAGCAAAACCAATAACGACACGGCCTTGAGAGATGCCATAAACCGGCCCTCGGATCTGGAGTCCGTGGGCCGCCTGGCGCCGCGCCTGCTCGACCTGCACGGTGCGGCTGCCTACCTGGGCGTGTCCTATTGGGTTTGCCGGGATTACGTTTTCGCCGGCCTGCTGCCTCATGTCACCTTGCCCTGTGCACAGCAACGAAGGAAAGACGGGGCGGTCGTTCGCAAGGCTGGCGACCGGAGTATGCGCAAGATCCTGCTCGACGTGCGCGACCTGGATTCCTTGATTGACCGATGCAAGGAGGTAGCAAACTGAATGAGCGATTACAAGCTAAGCCGCGAGGAACAGGAAACAAGCATCCTGGGCAATGCCGACAGCAGGGAATGGGACATCGTGACCTGCGATCCCAAATATATCCGCGCCTTCGAACGAAAAGGATGGAAGGCTGAAGGGCCGGCGGACGAATGGGGAGCGAAGCGCTTCAAGCTGCCATTGCGAGCGATCGGGATTCGCAACTCAAAGAAACGTGCTGTACATGGTGCGGGGATTGCAGCAATACAGGCACGAAAAGCCGCTAGAATCGATCAAATGGCGTCCGGCAATGGTTTGATAAGGGGGGCGATGTCCCATAGCGGGAAAATTCGCGAAAGTGTCACTTTCTAAAAGCACGCACCATCTGGAGGACGATGCTGTTTGTGCCGCTGCGGGCGTCAAACCCGCAAGGCTGAGATGGCCGGAAACGGGGATAGGTAGCGCAAGGCCCCGGCCGAGACCGCACGTCCTGGGGCAATACAAACCGATCCTTTTCAAGCCTTGGCAAGCCTGGTTTCGCAGCTCAAGTGGTCACGCCGTGCGCTGCTATCCGTGTTAAGATCGTCCAAGTCGATTGGATTTGCCGGCGTGTGTGTCTGAAAAGACGGCATTGCAGACATGGAAGACGGAGGCACAACCCATGAAAAACGCACTCGTAACTATCACGGTGGTTTTTCTGTTCTGTTCAGCCCTGATGGCTCAGGACACGGAGTCCATCAATCTGGAGGCAAAAACATGAAACCATTGGAACGCATTTCCATAATCCTAATCTTATGCCTTACTCTGCTGGCCGCAGTCTGGCTTCACGGCATTCTCAACCGATATGAAGTCGTTGTGCATTCCGACAGCTCTATGAGTGTCACGCGGTATGACCGCGTAACAGGCAGGGTCTGGTGGATACACCAAGATGACACCTATGAGCTTGGCGTGAAGGGGGTTTGGTGGACGAAATAATCAATGAAGTCAATCATTCTGGCGCTGGTCAATAACAAGGGCGGGGTCGGGAAGACCACGTCAGCCGTTTCCCTGGCCACCGGCATCGCTTCTGTAAGGCAGTCTGCAGATACGAACATTGGAGCCGGACTCACCCGCGGATCACGATTGGGCGAGGTTTCAAAATGGTGCCCGCTGATGATAGGCTGTGCGAAATCGAAAAGGAGCTAACATGGCCCAAATCATCAAATTCCCCGTAAAGCCACAAGATCAATGGTCTCAGATAGAGGAGATTATTCGTAGGCAACTCACCATGGTACCCGAGGACGGGCTTCGTTTTGTTATAGAACACCTCAAAAACATTTACGACAGGTTGCCCAAGAAATTCGACTTTCAATTCTCTTTGCCTGGCGATTTCAGTGCCGCCGATTTACAAAGGATCGAGGAGACAATTCACAAGACAATCTCCGAGCAGGTCATTCCCCTTATCCACTCCTATTCAAATCAAGCCCTTCTGGAATTGATGATGCTTGAGATCGAGATCTGGAGGCTTAATCAAGCAGCAGAAAAAACTTGACACGGGTGAGTACGTGAGTATATATTGCCCACATGAAACGAGTCAATATCAAGGTTCCCGACGAGCTTCATACCAGGGTAAAAGTAGCGGTTGCACTAGAGAAGACCGAAATCAGCGAAGTGATCCGCAAATTCCTGGAACAATATGTGGAGAGAGTCGAGAAAAAACTAAAGCGCTAAATCTGCATGGAGCGGGCCTGGCCGCTGTGGAAGCAGCAACCAAGCCCTAACCCTGCATTCCTGATTGGAGGAACGCATGGCTTCAAAGATTGTACGAAAACCCGCACCACCAGTAAAGCCCGCGCCGGCAGGACTCCCACCGCCAAAACCATTCCCACCGCTTACGCTCATCTCGCAAAGATCGTCACCGATGATCCCGAGGCCATTTGCCGCGTGCTCGGGCTGCAGTTTCCCGATGTGCAGGTCGTTCAAGAAAGGATCGGGAGCAATGATTGAAACTCAGGCCTCGGGCAACCGGGCTCCAGGAGAACATCATGGGAATGATCTATAAGCCGACCTACAAAGACAAGAAAACCGGCGAGGCGAAGCAGTCCGCCGTGTTTTGGATTAAGTATTACCGCGGCGGGAAGGCGATACGGGAGGGCACCAATACCACGAAGGACGCCGAGGCTAGAAACCTCCTCAAGTTGCGCGAGGGCGATGTGGCGCGAGGCGTGCCGATCACGGCCAAGATGGGGCGGATGAAATTCTCCGAACTGACGCAGGACGTCGTTACCGACTACAAGGTAAACGGCAAGCGCTCGATTCGCGACCTCGAGATGCGGCTGAGGCTTCATATCCTGCCCATCCTGGGCGAACGGCGCGCGTCGTCCATATCAACGGTAGACATCCGGCGATTCGTTGCCAGGCGCCAGGAAGAAGAAGCTTCGAATGGTGAGGTTAATCGAGAACTGACGGTGATCAAGCGCGCCTTCTCCCTGGCCGCTCAAGCCGGGAAGGTCATGGCGAGGCCCCATATTCCGATGCTGAAGGAGAACAACGTCCGGACAGGATTCTTCGAGGAGGAGCAATTCGAGAACGTCCGCGCGCACCTGCCGGAAGACCTCCGGGGAGTGATCACGTTCGCCTACATCACCGGCTGGCGGATGAGGTCCGAGATATGGCCCATCGAGTGGCGCCAGGTGGATTTTGCGGCCGGTACGGTGCGCCTGGAGCCAGGCACCACGAAGAACGACGAGGGGCGAGTGTTCCCCATGACCCAAGCGCTTCGGGCCGTCCTGGAGGGCCAGCAAGCCAAAGCCGAAGCTCTCAAGAAAAAGGGCGTCATCTGCCCTTGGGTGTTTCACCGCGAAGGCAACCCGATCCGGGAGATGAAACGATCTTGGAAGACGGCCTGCCGGAAGGCGGGCGTTCCGGGACGGATTCCGCACGACTTTCGCCGGAGTGCTGTCCGGAACTTGGTCCGCGCCGGCATCCCCGAGCGCGTCGCCATGCAGATGACCGGCCACAAAACGCGCTCTGTCTTCGAGCGGTACAACATCGTGAGCGAGGGCGATCTTTTCGATGCAGCGCGCCGGCTGGATGATTTTTCAGGAAAAACGGTAGTAGGTCATTTTGAAGATGCACAAGAAAATGTTGAAATTTGACGATATGTGTTAAGATTTGTCGGAGGCCGCCATGTTGGAAGAAGAAATCCGCTATTTCGAGGAAAATCACGAGACCTGGAAATCCCAATATCCGGGAAAGTTTGTGCTCATTAAGGGCTCGGAATTAATTGGCGTGTACGATACCATGCTGGCTGCCCTGGATGACGGCTCGCGGCGCTTCGGACTTGTCTCGTATCTCATCCGCCGTGTCGGAGAAGTTGTCAAAGAGATCTCAATTCCAGCACTTACGATGGGAATACTCCGTGCCAATCCTGCACACTCAGATTCAGGGACAAGGGCGGACTCCTGACGGGAAGACAATTCAGATTCCGCCGCGCTCAGCCTTGCACCTAAGAGGCCCGATCCTGCAGGTCTCAGTCACCGTGGAACAGACCGTCGCAAAGAACTTGGTTCAACAGGGAATTTCTATTCCCGCCCCGATCACCGGGTGGGGATTGATCGACACCGGAGCATCAGTAACATGCATTGACGAAGAAGCCGCCCGGGAATTGCAGCTCCCAGCTGTGGATGTTGTGACAATGGCCTCAGCTACCGATCCCTCCACACGACGAAACGTCTATCCGATTCAGATTGAAGTAATTGGCTTTCCAATCCGCCTGCAGGCATTGCGGGCCGTTGGCGCTGAACTTAAGATACAAGATCTTTTGCTTCTTATTGGACGGGATGTCCTCCAGGTCTGTACGCTATTCTACAATGGCTTCACCGGAGAAATTACCCTATCAATGTGACACCGGTTGAGGTAGTGATCGCTCCCAGTTTTGCTCAGTCAGAAGCACGATATCTCGAATACTCATCGGGCTACTGCAATTCCTGCTTCCATCGCGGCTGTGACCTTCAGCGTTTGGTGAATCCGCACGAAAACGGGCAAAGTCACGGGCAAAGTCAGCCCTTTTTCGGCTGCTCCTCAAAAACGCCAATTTCGTAAGTAGTTGTATTTCAGTGGCTTGGGTGGTACGCCTGGCAGGACTTGAACCTGCGACCCACGGTTTAGGAAACCGTTGCTCTATCCACCTGAGCTACAGGCGCACTGTTCGCATTTCCAATGTGCCACAAGGTACCATGACACACCTGTAGTGTCCATCAGATCTCAGAAGCTGCGGGCGGCCGCAAGTTCAACGGTTTCGGCCCCACACAAAGCAGTATCTCCGGCCCCCGACGTGCCCTGCGAACACAGGTTCACTGCTAATAATCGAATAACCATGAAGCAAGCAAGATGGCTTTCGAATATCTGGTGTGGTTCGTGGTTGACATTATGCTTGATCTAACCCCTGCCTTGGTGTGATATGGAAGTCGGTCGAGGATCTCGCCCAATCTTAGCCTTGCTGAATCGGAATCGTGGAGGGCTCTTGTATGCCTGAAGACCCCGAAGACAAATGCTGTAGATCAGATCATGGGATAAGCCGAAGGGACTTTATGTCGTCGGTCGGTGTCGGCGCCGTGGCAGCCGTTTCCATTGGGAACGCGCCGGCAGCGCCGGCGCAGGAGATTGAAGCCATCAGTAATGTGCTCACCGTCAACCTGCGTATCAATGGATCGTTGAGGAAGATCACGGTGGAGCCTCGCTGGACGCTGCTCTATGTCCTGCGCGAATTCCTGGGGCTTACCGGAACGAAAATCGGCTGCGAGCGCGGTGAGTGCGGCGCCTGCACTGTGCTGATCGACGGCATGGCGCGCTATGCCTGCATGACCCTGGCGGTCGAAGCACAGGGCCACGAGATCACCACGATCGAGGGCCTGATGGATGGCGAGAAACTTGGGCCGGTGCAGCAGGCTTTTGCGGAGGAGGATGCCTTCCAGTGTGGCTTTTGCACTCCCGGGCAGATCATGGCAGTCGAGGGCCTGCTGCGCCAGAACCCAAATCCGACCATCGATCAGGTCCGTATCGGGATCAGCGGAAATCTGTGCCGCTGCGCTGCCTATCAACACATCTTCAAGGCGGCGGCCAAGGCCGCCGAGCTGCGCGCGAAGGGAGGTCAGGCATGAGCGACTACTACGAAGAATTGGAAGAATTGCTGCGATCGGCATCTGTGCCCCAATCCTCGCAACCTCAGGAGAAAATTGCGCCGTGGGGCGAGACGCGCATCGTCGGCAAGCCACTGCCCAGGGTCGACGCCTACGAGAAGGTTTCCGGCGCAGGTCAGTACACCTATGACATTCACCTGCCCGGCATGCTCTATGCCGCGATCCTGCGCTGCCCACACGCGCATGCCATGGTGAAAGGTGTCGACACCAGCGCCGCAGAGACGATGCCCGGCGTCGTGGCTGTGTTGACGGGGAAATCTCCGGGTGCGGACATCCCGTGGTACGGCAGCAGGACGCCGAGCAAGCTCTTCGACCCACACTGCCGCTATGAGGGCGACGAAATCGCCGCCGTAGCGGCCCGGACCTCCTATCAGGCACGGGACGCCGTAAAGGCAATCAAGGTCCAGTACGAACAACTGCCCTTTGTCATCGATCAGGAATCGGCTCTTAAGCCCGGCGCGCCCAAAATCCACGAAAGCGGCAACTCCGCAGGCGAGCCGCGCGTGACGTCCCGCCGGGGCGATGTGGCAAAAGGGTTCGCCGAGGCTGATGTGGCGCTGGAGGAGACTTTTTACACCAACTTTCAGATCCACGTTCCCATGGAAGCGCACGGCTCAGTTGTGAGCTGGGACGGCGACAAGGTTACCATCTGGGACTCCACCCAGGGCGTGTACGATGCGGTCCTAATGCCCTTTGCCCAAACCATGGGCGTGCCCATGAACAAGGTAAGGGTGATCTGCCGGTATTTCGGCGGCGGCTTTGGATCCAAGCTTGAACTGGGCAAGTACACGGTCATCGCCGCACTCCTGGCGCGCAGAACCGGCCGACCTGTAAAACTGATGCTGTCCCGTGAGGAGACGCTGCTGGCCGCAGGCAACCGGCCGGATGCCAGGATGACGCTGAAGGCAGGTGTGAAAAAGGACGGCACTCTGACCGCTCTACAGCTGACCAGCATTGGTGCAGCAGGCGCCTATTCGGCCGGTACTGGTGTAGGCTGGCAGGTGGGCGAACTCTACAAGTGCCCGAATGTCCTCGTCACCGAGAGCACGTTCTATATCAATGCGGGCCGCGCCCGTGCATTCCGGGCGCCGGGCTTTCCAGCCGGCAACTGGTGTCTCGAGCAAATGATGGATATGCTGGCGGAGAGAATCGGCATGGATCCGGTTGAGTTCCGCCTCAAGAATCTCACCGAAGTCAGCCAAAGCAGAAATGTACCCTATACCAGCACCGGCCTGAAGCAGTGCCTGATTGAGGGCTCCAAAGCGTTCGGTTGGAAAGAAGCGCGCGCTGCCAGGAAGAGCGACAGTCACATCAAACGCGGCTTCGGGCTGGCGGCAGGCATGTGGCAAGCAGGCAGCGGGGGCCCTCCCTATACCGCTGAAGTCAGGATGTTCATGGACGGCGGTGTAACCATCAAGACCGGGGCATTGGATCTCGGTACCGGCACCAAGACTGTCGCCTGCATGGTCGCTGCCGAGGAGCTAGGGATACCTCTGGAAAACATCCGCATCGAAAATGCGGACACTGCCGTAACCCCTTACGCCCAGACCAGCGGAGGCAGCATGACCCTGCCGGGACTGACGCCCGCCGTGCGGCGCGGCGCCTGGCTCCTTAAGCGCCAGCTCTTCGGCTGGGCGTCGGAAGCTCTCGGCGTTCCGGCAGAAGACCTGGAGATAAATAACAACTCGATCGTCAGCCGCAGCAGCCCGGACAAGAAGAGAACCATGCAGGAACTGATGCGTGCACACCAGGTCAATGAGGTGATCGGCATCGGCAACCGGGATCCCAATCCCGCAAACAGGGCCATAAACCCATTTGGCGCCCACTTCGCTGAGGTCGAGGTCAACACCAAGACCGGCGAGGTCAAAGTCGTGCGGCTGCTGGGCGCAAATGAGAGCGGCCGTGTGATCAACCGCAAGACCTTTGACAACCAGGTCCATGGCGGCATGACGATGGGCCTCGGCTACGCCCTGACAGAGAAGAGGGTTTTGGATCGGCAGACCGGAAAGATGTGCAACCTCAACTTCCACGACTACAAGGTGCCCACAGCGCTCGATGTTCCTGTGGATCATCAGGTAATAGCCATCGATCCCAAAGATACCGAGTGCAACATCGTCGGCTGCAAGGGCCTGGGTGAACCGGCACATGTTCCGGCCGCTTCGGCGATCGCCAATGCCATTTATGACGCCATCGGTGTGAGGCCCACCCATGGTCCGATCGATCCCAAAATGATCCTGGAACTGCTCAGCAAGAAGAAAAGGGGATGAGCCATGATGAAGAACTTCGCGTACGTAAGAGCCGGGTCGGTCGCGGCGGCAATCAAGGCGTTGAGCACCAAAGGCGCCATCCTTCACGCGGGCGGGACGGATGTGCTGGGATGCATGCGCGACGAAGCAGTCTCGGCAGAAAGAGTCGTCAGCGTCGGCGGTCTCAAAGAACTGAAAGGGATTTCCGCCAGACCGGATGGCGGACTTAAGATCGGCGCACTCACGACGATCGCCGAGGTCGCCGCCAACGCCTCGATCGCCGCGAAATATGCGGTCCTGGCACAGGCAGCAGCTGAGGTCGCCAGCCCTCAGCTCCGCAACCAGGGAACGATCGGCGGAAATATCTGCCAGCGGCCCCGCTGCTGGTACTTCCGCGGTGATTTCCACTGCGCCAGGAAAGGCGGCGACATCTGCTATGCCGTGGAAGGAGAGAATCAGTACCACGCCATCTTCGGAGGCGGCCCGTGCTTCTTCGTGCACCCGTCCGACACAGCAGCCGCACTGGCGGCGCTGCAAGCACAGCTCATGATCGCGGGGCCGGCGGGAAGTAAGGCGGCTAAGATTGAGGATTTCTTCGTCGGCCCGGACAAAAGCATCCAAAAGGAGAATATCCTGGCGCCCAACGAGATCGTGACGGAGATTGACCTCCCGCCGATCAGTGGCAGGGTGCGCAGCTCTTATCGCAAAATCCGGGCGCGTCGCGCCTGGGACTTCGCTTTAGCCAGCGTCGGATTGGTCCTGCAGTTCGAGAACGAGAATGTCAGCAGGGCGCGCATCGTGCTGGGCGGCGTCGGTCCGTACCCATGGCGCGCCGTAGCTGCGGAAAAGCTATTGATCGGCAAGAAGATCGACGGCGCACTCGCTGCCGCCGCCGGGCATGCGGCCATCGACGGCGCCAGCCCGCTACGCGATAACGAATACAAGGTCCAGATCGTCCAGGGAGCGGTCGAGGAATCCATCCTGGCGATGGCTTGAGGCTTCCGTCGGCAGGTCCCAACGGATCAGCAGAACTCGAGGAGCCCTGTATGCGTGCAAGGAGCCGGCCAGCGGCGAAGATCTCAGCACAGAGAGGGCAGGAGAAGCACAAGATGCTCTGATCTTAAGGCGCGATTCCCCCGAGATTAGAATGGTTTCAGGGCGCCCTGCTATGCTATGCTCGTAGGTACATTCCGGAGACAACCATGGCGAGATATATGATCCATGTCTTTTGCGACGAATGCGCGGTTACCCACTCAATGGGCATATCGGTCGTACTGATTGATGGCCCGCCGGAGAAAGCCTGCGTCGCTACTCTTTATGCCGAAAAAGGGATGCCGCCGAACCTTGGCATCATGCTAAGGAACGTCGTTAAGTGCCCAAAGACCGGCAAGATCTTCCAACAGACGGACAACAACAAGATCTACATTGCCCCGACGCCGGGATAACTCCTTCGCTCCGGCGCCGTGAGTCAACACTCTTCTGGAAGGAGAAAGCACACGGGCGGTCGGCGCCTCACGCAGACCACGCGTGTCGCGCAACTCGTGGGGTTCCTTGGAAATCGGCGGCATCTCAGTCCTCCACGATCCGAGACTATGCCCGACGATATGAGGAGGGGGACATTCCAAAATGTTCCCTTTTTCAGAGGCCGTCTCGAAACCAACGGAACTGAGCCCTCCAAAAAATCTACGAAAATTGAAACTCTTCTGCGCATGTGACCTCTCTATTCACATGCTGCTCTGGAGTTTCGCAGAAACCTCACAAAGTCGGGGTCGATCGTGCATCCAGGGGAGATCAAGTGAGAGTGGAGCGCGTCGAGACCGAGTGCATCTCCAGCAGCAGATTCTCGATACAAGACATGCCTGATGCAACACTCTTTGCCGACTGCCTGCGTGAAGAACGGGGGTGAGTTTCGAATCGGCAAAAGGAGGTCTGGATGAAAAGAGATCTTCTCGCTGGCTTTGCGATGCTTGTATTCGTTCCGTTTTGGGGAACAGTTCAAGTTGCCCCAATGGCGGTGCTCGCCGACATCACGTTTGAATTTCATGTTGGGGGCAGAGTACTGCCGGCTGGAACGTATGAATTCAAGGTGGACGACAAGCAGGATATGGTGTCTGTGACAAACACGAAGACCAGAAACACGGTAGTGGCGCCCGTGCTAACCCGGATTAGTCAGCGCTCCGGAAACGAAGCTCAAGTGGTATTCGACAAGGTGCAGGATCGATCCTACCTCTCCGAGCTTTACGTGCCCGGCATCGATGGCTTTCACCTCACCGGCGCTCCCGGCCCGCACACGCACGTGAGTGTCAAGGCGAGAAAATAAACTCTGTCCGCTTGTCCTCCACTCATCCAAGGCGCGGTCTCGAGAACAGCTCTTCCCTTCCATAATCGAAGCCGTGCCGTGCCACCCCACCAAAGTGGCCGCAGACCTCGCGGCACGCGACCTTCCTGGTTGCGGCTCTGCCGCGCTGATGGTTTACAGTGGGATCAGGCGCGGCTGCCGCTGTTCGAACTGCGTGAGGTAGGGGAGTCCCGCGGCCTTCATTGCATCCAGAGCCTCATCGAGGTGGGAAGCCACTTGCCCGGACCGGTGCGCATCCGAACCGAGTGTCACGCGCTCGCCGCCCATCTCTGCATACCAGCGCAAGATATCGGGTCCCGGAAGCAGGACGCGTGCGCTGCGCCTCATGGCTGAAGTGTTGATGTCCAAGGCAATGCCCCGGTCGATGCAGTTGCGCAGCACGGGACGGATCAGAGTCTCGTAGCACCGGGGATCATATCCGCCGTAGACGTTGAAAGCAGTACGGACCGGCACATCAAGGTGGCCGAGTACGTCGAACCCGCCGACGCCGGTCATGTGTTCCAACTCTTCAAAGTACAGCCGAAACGCCTCCTCAGCGGGACGTTGAAAAAAGGCGACGTCGAAGACCGAGCTGCGCCCCACCCAGTGCAGCGAGCCGATGGCATAGTCGAACGGTGCACTTGCGAGCACCGCCTGAGCCTCAGCTTGAAAGAGATGGGGCTCGCCGATCTCAATTCCCGCCCTGATCTTGAGCCGCCCGGCAAACTCGGCCCGGCAATGCTCCAGTTCCGCCAGCCATGGCTCGAGCCGCAGCCAGTCGCGCGGGTTTTCATCCGGATGAAGATCGTAGTGCTCGGCAAAACCGATTTCCGGCACACCCAGCGCCAGCGCGCTGCGGCACATTTCCTCCATGGATGCGTGCGCATCGGCGGAATAGCTGGAGTGAAGGTGATAGTCGTGAGGGATTATGGATCGCATACATCCTCGAACGTCGACCCGATCAAAATCTCAGAGGAGAGACTGCCGTGCCGGCGGCCGGAACCAGGTTCCGCGATGAAGGAGAAGAACACAATAGGAAAAGGGACATCGGGATCGGAATCGCAATCGAAGTTGCCGTCGAGCTTGCTCGGGAGATTACGGCTGCAATGCCCACTCGTCCTGAGAGGCGCGCGTACCTCAAGATATCTGCGCATACTATGACGAACGTGCCCGGCAAAGGGCGCAGAAAAGCAACTTTTTTCTCTGCGCCCTCCGCGTCTGAATTTCTAGTTTCCTCCGGGCCCCCTCGCGGGCGGAGGCGACAGCTTGGACAGGTTGCCGCCTGCAGGTCCGCCGCCGCGGCCGCCACCACCCCCACCGGCGGCAACGGTAACACCGCATGCGGCGTAGATCTCTTCCTTCGTCCAGCCGCTCTTGATCAGCGTCAGGTAGAGAGTCTTCTTGAACGCATTGATGTTTTCGCTTGGGGCTCTCTTTACCGACATGACGAGGTTGTCGCTGTCACCGAATTGCTTCTTGTAATTCTGAAGCCTATTGACACAGCCCCCCGCGTCAGCCGCGTCGCATTCGAACAGCAGCAGCGTGTTCTTTTGATTCATGCGCGTGACCATGGCCTGGTCGATCGGCGCCGTGCCGGTAGCCGTCACCAGGAATGGCTTGGTGGTCACATCCAGCATGTCTCCCAGGAGCTTGGCGGACGGATTGACGAGATTCAAAGCAATGTTGTTCGCTTCCATCGCCTTTACGGCTTCACGGCCCTGGACACTCACGCCGCTGTTGAAGTTGAACCACGACCCGTCGTTGCTCGCTATGTCAATCCGCCCGAAGTTCAGCAGAGCCGACGCCTGCAAGAGCATGGGAATACTGCCGTTGAATACGCCTGCATCGCGCGCTCCCATCTGGTAGCGCGTTCCCATTGCGCCGCCGGCACCACGCCCTGCCGCAGGCGTTGCAGCAGCACCAGCCTGTGTGGTCGTTGGAGTCGTCAACTCCTTGATCCGGGTACTCATCCGCTCCATTAAATCAGCGCTGTTGGATGCATCCACGTACCGCCAGGCGGATCCGCCGCCCCTTCCCCCCGCCGCGGCTTCGCCGCGCATGTCGGTTACCGTGAGGGCTTGGGCGTTGTATATGTGCAGCCGGTCCGGAATCAGGAGATTGGCCTGGCTTTCATTGGCAAGGTTGAGCACCCCTTGCAGAACAAACTGGCCGGTCCTAGCAAGGATTGCCGGATCGATCTTGTCCGCATCATCCCCGGACTGATGGTAATCGGGGTGTCCCCCGCCGCCGCTGGTCATGAGCGCAAGAGCTTCAATGCCAAGCGTGATGAAAGCGGAGTGGTCGCTACCGCCGGGGCCGCCAGTACGCGGCTGAACCGCCTTCGCGACTTCCGGGCTCTGGCCGCGTGTGATGATGTTATAGATCTCGGGAAAGTTGAGTGCGCCCGGTGCGCCGATGGCATCGCCGAGTCCGACCATGTCCATGTTGAAATAGGTAACTACCTGGTCGATAGAGACGCCGTCGGTCGGCGTTTTGACCCAGTAATTCGACCCGAGGAGCCCCTGTTCTTCACCGCACCAGAGGCCAATAATGACCGTGCGCTTGGGCTGCACCTTGTTCACAGCCAGCAGACGCCCCACCTCCATCGCGACGGCCGTTCCGGATGCATTGTCGTCGGCGCCATTCATGACCACACCGTTGGTAACTCCCAGGTGATCCATGTGCCCGCCGAGGACGACATACTGGTTCTTCAGATTCGGATCCGTCCCTTCGATCTTGCCTAGCACATTGCGCGAGAAGTTGTTCTTGAACTTGTCGCCATAGAGAGCGACAGGGTCGTATCCCTTGGCCACCGCTTTCTTGCCGGTGCTCACGGACCGCACTTTCTTGTCGCGGATATCGCGGCGCATCTGATCGACCGTGGCATTGAATTCATTCAGGGACTGCTGCGGGTCGCGCCACATGATCCAGCGGAACACGCGCTCGTCAATGTTGGAGACAAAAACAAAGGGGCGTGTGAACGGGGAAACGTCCGCCTGACGCGGTGCCTGGCCTCTGGCCGCGGGCGCTGCAGCGGGAGCCGGAGCGCCTCCTCGACCACCGGCGCCGGCAGCGGGAGCGGGCGGAGTGTAAAGCAGGATTGCAGCTGCACCCTTGTCGTACGCGACCTGGGCCTTGTAAGTATCGACGGATTCTTCCTTCCAAGGATCGGGCTGCGGCGCCGGAGCAGCCGCAGGCTGGGCGCCACCCATTCGACCCGTCGCAGCGGGCGCGTTATTGGGCGAGCCTGCGAGCGCCAGGACGATTTTCCCTTTTACATTGGCAGGATACTCGTCAAGCCCCTTCGCCGGCGCCGAGATGCCATAGCCGACGAAGAGGACTTCACCGGTAACCTTGGCGGCTGGAGGGGATGAAGGGTCAATCGAAAAATCGTTGTCCAGGATGCGGAAGATCCGTCCATCAATCGTGAGTTCCGGAATCCCCAGTCTGTAAGCGAAAGTCGACTGGCCGGATAGGATAGGAACCTTCTGAAAATAGGTGCCGTCCTCGCCTGCCGGCTTCAGGCCCCACTGCTTGAATAGCCCCGCTGCCCAATCGGCGGTCATTTCATAGCCGGGAGTGAGCGATCTTCTTCCCTGGTGCTTGGCGTCCGCCATGGTCGCGATGTAACTCTTGATTACATTCCCGTCCACGCGGATCGAGGTTGACTGTGCGAAAACCGACAATGCGAGCAGCAAGAGGACGGCTGCCGCTGCCGTATGTTTGCTTCGGATCATCATGGTTTCCTTTCGCGAGTGACTGAGTTGATGCTAAACATCAGATTAAGGAGACTACCGTCAAAGTCATTCCACTCTTAACTAAACTATCAGTATGCAGGTTGTTAGAGAGACAGACGCATTATAAGGAGTTTTGTCGGGGGAGCAACCAGGAAAATCCTGGCCATGTGCGTAGAAGCAGCCACGGATAGGACGGCACGGGTTCCTGCCGCGCTCTGGCCGTTGGAATCGGCAACTGTTTTTGGAGTGGCTCGGGTGCTCTCGAAAAAGGCACGGAAGAACCTGATTTTTTGATATAATCCGATTGTATTTTTTCATGCGTTGGACGACTGGAAGCAGCCATTTTTATTTGAGAATTCTGGGCTTCTGGTGACCGCCCAGAGGTTTGGCCGCAAGCAGCGGAAGCCGGGAAACGGGGCTTTCCCCCTCATTGCCCGGCTTCCTTGATCGGTGTCCGATGCTCCTGCCGTGGTTTGGCATCGTTTACCCAGGCCCAACCCTCGGCCGTAGCCTTCGGCGGGAGGGGATCAAGCGGAATGCCGGTCGGAACCCAGCTTCCCGGATTCGACAATGTATTGATAAGCAATGACGAACTCAAACTTAAAGAGGAAGAACGATGAGCTTAAGCCTGATCGGAAAATCCATTGCCGCATCGGCGACCCTGAAGCTTAATGAAACCGCAGCCATTCTCAAGGCTAAAGGGGAGCCGATCATTCACCTTGGCGGAGGGGAGCCGAAATCCAAGGCTCCCCTGGACGCCATCCTCAGCGCGGTGGCGCTCATTAATTCGGGGGAAGTGCGTTACACTCCCGCTGATGGCATTCCAGCGCTCAAACAAGCGATCATCCGGTACACCGAGGACTTTTACAATCGGCGGGTGACGCCTCAGCATGTCATCGCCAGCAGCGGCGCAAAGCAGGCGATCATGGTTGCCCTGCAGGCTATAGTCAATCCTCAAGAAGAAGTCATCTTTCCTGCTCCCTACTGGGTCAGCTACCCCGAGATGGTAAAGCTGTGCGGCGGCGTTCCAGTGCGGGTCTACCCGGAAGACGGCAGCTTCTACCCCTCCCTGCGCGACATCGAGCAGGTCGTCACGTCATACACCAAAGCCGTCATCATCAACAGCCCGAACAATCCCACTGGCGCGATGTATTCGGAGCAGTTCATCGCCGAAATCGTCGAGTTTTGCGAAAAACGGGGTCTGTGGCTGATCATGGACGACATTTACCACCGGCTGATCTTTGACGGCAGGAAGCCGATCAGCTGCTACAAGTTTGCCAAGGACCTGTCGGAAAACTCAAAGCTCATCGTCATCAACGGCGCCTCCAAGCAATATGCCATGACGGGATTCCGCATCGGATGGGCGGTAGCCAACAAGAAGCTCATCGAAGTCATGACCAATATTCAAGGGCATCAGACCTCGGGACCGTCCGCAGTCACCCAGCTTGCAGCCGTGGGAGCGCTCAACGGGCTTCAGTCGAGCGTGGAAAGCTTGCGCCTGGCACTGGAAAACAACCGCAACATCATGATCGATCGGCTGAAGGCTTTCGAGGGAGTCAGGGTCACCAAACCCGACGGCACCTTTTACTGCTTCGCGGATTTCAGCCACTACAACAAACACTCCACCAAGCTGGCTGACCTTCTGCTGGACAAGGTTCGGGTGGCCACGGTTCCCGGCATCGAGTTTGGCCTGGAGGGTTACCTGCGCCTGTCAACCTGCGGCACGGTTAAGGACATTACCGAAGGCATCGAACGCATCAAGTGGGCCCTTGATCCTAATTCTCCCAACGAACTCTACATCGGGCAGCGAAAACTAGTGAGGGATTGGTTATGACAAAGTATCTCGAATTCGACACACCGGCGACAAAACAAGCGGGCGACCTGGCAAGCGACTTTAAGTTGCAGAATCACGGGCTGCGCTATCTGGACAGAGTCTTTTGGAACCTGCCCACGGCTGCGCTCTATGAGGAAGCCGTTTTCCGCGGGGAAGCTCACATGGTCCATGGCGGGCCGCTGGTCGTCAACACCGGCAAATGGACCGCCCGCGCCGCGAACGACAAGTACATCGTTCGCGAGGAGACCACCGAGGACAAGATCTGGTGGGGCATTTACAACCGCCCCGTGAGCCCGGACAAGTTCGGCGGGCTGCATGCGCGCATGCAGGCTTTCCTGCAGGGCGAGGAGCTCTTCGTGCAGGATTGCTGCGTCGGCGCCGATCCCAATTATCAGATGCCGATCCGCATTATTACCGATAGCGCCTGGCAGAGCATGTTTGCGCGCAATATGTTTATCCCGTTGCGCACGCAGGATGAGTACCAGCGGCATGTTCCCGAGTTTACAGTCATTGCCTTGCCCTCCTTCAAGTGCGATCCAACGGTCGATGGGACCGCTACGGAAACTGCCATCATCATCAACTTTGCGCAGCGGCTGGCGATCATAGCCAACACAAGTTACGGCGGCGAGATCAAGAAATCCATCTTCACGATCATGAACTTCTTGATGCCGCTGCAAAACGTGATGGCGATGCACTGTTCGGCGAACGTGGGGGAGAAGGGCGATGTCGCCTTGTTCTTCGGACTGAGCGGCACCGGCAAAACCACCCTTTCCGCCGATCCCCGGCGCAAGCTCATCGGCGACGACGAGCACGGCTGGAGCGATGAGAGCGTGTTCAACTTTGAGGGCGGCTGCTACGCAAAGGTCATCCGCCTTTCCGCCGAGCATGAACCGGAAATCTACGGCTGCACGCGCAAGTTTGGCACGATCCTCGAAAACGTCGTCTGGGACGCGGCTTCCAGGAACATCGACCTCGACGACGATCGTGTGACCGAAAACACCCGGGCATCGTACCCCCTGGAATTCATCCCCAACGCCTTGCCGGAAAAGATGACGCGCACTCATCCAAAGAACGTTATTTTCCTCACCTGCGATGCCTCGGGCGTTCTTCCGCCGATCGCCCGGCTCGACATGAACCAAGCCATGTATCACTTCATCAGCGGCTACACCTCGAAGATCGCGGGGACGGAGATCGGTCTCGGCATCGAGCCGGAGATCACGTTCAGCGCATGCTTTGGCGGGCCGTTCATGGTGCACCATCCGTTCTTCTACGCGGACATCCTGCGCCAGAAGATGGAGAAATTCGGCGCCAAGTGCTGGCTGGTGAACACGGGCTGGGTCGGTGGCAAGTTCGGAGTCGGCAAGCGCATCAGCATCCGCCACACCCGCAATATGTTGAACGCCGCCCTGGACGGCAAGCTGGACCACGCCGCGTACCGCAAGGACAAACTCTTCGGTTTCGAAGTACCGCTGACTTGCCCTGATGTCCCCGAGGACGTGCTCGAACCCTCAAACGCCTGGGGCAACAAGCAGGAATACTGGATGAAGTACGACGCGCTGGCAGCCCGCTACATCGAGAACTTTAAGCTGTTCGCCGATGGCTGCTCCCAGCCGGTCATCGACGCCGGGCCCAAGCGCCTGAAATCTGCGGCATCCTAAGCAGATAAGGCTCGCGCCTTTTACCACCAAGACTCAAAGACTCTGAAATTTTTTGGACTCCTGGAGTCTTTGGGTCTTAGTGGTTCAATCGGATCAGCGAAGTTCCGGCGTGTAGCCGTCAGTATTTCAGAACACTGGTGACCCTGTAATTGGTAAGTTTCTGGCGGCCCTTCAGGGCACTGAGCTCCACCATGAACGCCAGGCCGACGATGACGCCCCCCATCTTCTCCACCACTTCAGCGACGGCCTTCGCCGTGCCCCCTGTCGCGATCAAGTCATCCACAATCAGAACGCGCTGGCCGGGTTCAATGGCATCTTGGTGGATCTCCAGAGAATCGGTTCCATATTCCAGATCATAATTCACCTTATGCGTCGCAGCCGGCAGCTTGCCGGGCTTGCGCACCGGCACGAAGCCCGCCTTGAGCCCGTATGCGACCGTGGGAGCGAGGATGAATCCGCGCGCCTCGATTCCTACGACAACATCAATCTGCTTGCTTTCGTAGGGAGCAGTCAGAGCATTCACAACTTCATGGAAGCACTGGCCGTTCTTGAGGAGAGTGGTAACGTCGTAGAAGAGAATGCCCTTCTTGGGCCAATCCGGGATCTCGCGAATCGTCGCCTTCAGCTGATCCATTTTCACCTCACCATCCTTCGATCAAAAAACTTGGATAACTGCCGCTGACAGCAATGTCATGGATCTCGAGTCGCTCCACGTGCGCCATAGGCGGCCCTTTCCGCACTTCCCTGATGAACTCCTCCAGCCGGCCGGAATCCCCTTCCACCACGATTTCGACCGTCCAATCGGGCAGATTGCGGACTTCACCAGTCAGGCCCAACCGTTTCCCGACTCGCTGGACGAAGAAGCGGAAGCCGACACCCTGCACCATGCCATAAACAATGATGCGCCGAGCTTGCTTCGCCATGGAGCAACCCTGAAGAAGAGATTGAGGCGGTGGTCGGGGCGAGAGGATTCGAACCTCCGACCTTACGGTCCCGAACCGTACGCGCTACCAAACTGCGCCACGCCCCGCTCGGAGTCAGTGCGAAATCGTAGCGTAAATCCTTCAGCCGATCAACCCAATTCCTGGTAGCCGGAACCGGCGAAACAGACCCGGCGCGTCCTTCAGCAGCCAATCCGCCGTGGCATAGTCCGTCTGATCCCGCTGCAACGGGGTAACGGAAATGTAGTGTTTCATAATAGCCTGATAGTCCTGGAGAATATCTGACTTGGGGCGGACTTCCGCCTCCTTGAATTCTGCGTCGTCGTCGGCCCGCGCCCTGTCCAGCCAATTGAAGTGGGGGAAGTGGAGCGAACATCCCTGACGCGTTATCTTTACGCCGCGGACCTTGCGGACCGGAATGTTCACGTTCAGGCAGATGCTGCCCTCGGACTTCCGCTCCAGCATGGCGTGGACGAGCTTCCTAACGAACTTGGCCGCTTCTTCAAACGAGATGGGGCTGTCGTCGTAAGCCTGTGATACGGCGATGGCGGGGAAACCGCGCCTCGAGGCTTCGCGTGCCGCGGCAACCGTTCCCGAGTACATGATATCGTCACCCAGATTGGCGCCATGGTTGATGCCCGAGACAACCAGATCGGGTTGCGAGATCAAAATGTGTGTCAATGCGTAGACGACGCAGTCGGCCGGCGTGCCGCTCAGGGCGTAGCGATTCGCCTCGATTGGCTGCACTACCAAGGGGGAACGGATCGTGAGGCTGTGGCTGACAGCGCTTCGTTCCCGATCAGGCGCCACTACGACGGTCTCGCCCAGGTCCTCAATGCTTTCCTCGAGGATGCGGAGGCCTTTCGCTTCGATGCCGTCGTCGTTGGTAAGGAGAATGAGAGTCACGATAAAAGAAAGATGGTCGGGACGAGTGGATTTGAACCACCGACCACACGCACCCCAAGCGTGTGCGCTACCAGGCTGCGCTACGTCCCGACCGCCAAAGCCTACACTATCATCCGCGCTCAAGCAAAGTCAATATATTCTCCAGCTCCTCGCGCACCTGATTGAGCCGCTGTGCAGGAGCCGCCGGCACCGGCGGAGACTTCTTATCGACCGCAACTTTGCCCGAAGCACGACCGAGGGCCGGCTCGGCCCGCGTCGTGCGAGCCAGCTGTCTGCGCGCGCCGGCGATCGTAAACCCTTCTTCGTAGAGAAGCCTCCGAATGGTCAGAAGGAGCTCGATATCTTTCGGCCGATAGACTCGTTGCCCTGCCTTGCTTTTCCGAGGCGCGAGGCTTGGGAACTCAGTTTCCCAATAGCGCAGGACGTACGCCTCCACGCCGAGGATCTTGCAAACTTCACCAATCCGGTAATAGAGCTTCTTCGGCGTGAACTGCATGGCGGTCAGAGAGATTTCAGATACTTGGAAGGCCGGAAGGTGACGGCCTTCCTGCCCGGAATCACGATCGCGTTCCCCGTCCGGGGATTCACCCCTCTTCTATCTTTACGCGTCGCCACGCGAAAGCAGCCGAAACCGCTGATCACGACCTTCTCGCCCTTGACCAGCCGCTGCTTGATGGTGTCGAGAATCAGGTCCACGATTCTCTGCGCATCAGCGTAAGACATGCCGCCGTGGATGTCATGGACCGCTTTGCTAAGGTCGTCCTTGTTCACGTTCCGACTCTGGAAACGGCCGTTCAATTCAGGATTCGGCTGGGCTTGACGCAACCCAATATACTATTGATGTGCCTCATCAGTGTCAACAGACCCGCGAAATTCGCCGGGCCGTCCTGAGATGATTCCGAGTGCTCTCCTGCAGGATGGAACGCCGATATCGGAGAGCGCCTGCTTTCATCTGCGGCTTGCTTTCTTCTTGGTCCGCTGGCGAATGCGGATCGGCGTGGCGTGAAAGCCGAACCGCTCGCGCAACTGGTTGACCAGGAAGCGCTCGATCGAAAAATGCAGCGGCTCGCGACCCGAGGTGAAGACCACAAAAGTCGGCGGAGACGAACTTGCCTGGGTGATGTAGCGAATGTTCAGCTTTTGGCCGGGATTGCCGGCAATCCACTTCTGCGAAAGATCCGGAGCGAAGATGTTGTTCAACAGGCCGGTCGGGATGCGGACTTGCCGCGCCGCCCAGGCTTTTCGGATCATGTCGAACAGCTTCGAGACGCGCTGGCCTGTCAAGGCGGAAACGGTCACGACGGGAGCATAGGCAAGGTACTTCATGCGCCGGCGGATCGCGTCCGTGTATTCTTCGACCGTGTGCTCGTCTTTGTCCACCTTGTCCCACTTGTTGAGCACAATGATGGCGGAGCATCCCGACTCTTCCGCGTAGCCGCCGATTGCAGCATCAAGCTTGGTGACACCCTCTTCCGCGTCCACGAGCAGGAGCGCCACGGCGGCCCGCGCCAGGCTCTTGTGCGCCATCACAACACTGATTTTCTCTGTCCGGGCCTGGGTCCGGCCCTTGCGCCTGATGCCCGCGGTGTCAATGATCCGGTAACGCACGCCTTCGCGGATCAGCAGCGTGTCGATGGCGTCGCGCGTGGTCCCTGGAATCTCGCTCACAATCGTCCGCTCCATCCCGAGCAGCCGGTTCACCAGCGCCGACTTCCCTACGTTAGGCCGTCCCACGACGGCGACTGCAATCTCCTCAGCCGACTCCGGCGCAACTCCCGTTACGATCTCGCTTGCACGCGCGGCGATGGCGTCGAGCAGTTCTCCAATCCCCCTCCCATGCTCCGCTGAGACGGCAAACAGCTCCTTCGCCCCGAAACTGTAAAACACCGCCGCATGAGTCTCGATCTCTGGGATGTCGATCTTGTTCACCACGATCCAAATCGGTCTCCCCGCCCGGCGCAGAATCGGCAGGAGCTGTTCATCCGGCGCCGTCACTCCCGCGCGCCCGTCAACAACCAGCAGTAAGAGGTCCGATTCGCTGATGGCCCTCTCGACCTGCTCGAGAACTTTCCCTGGGATGACATCGCGCACGTCCGGAATCATGCCGCCAGTGTCCAGGATTTCGAAGGTTCGGCCGGCCGAACTGACCGTTCCGTAGATGCGATCGCGCGTGATCCCGGGCTCGTCGCCAACGATCGCCTTGCGGGTGCCGCACAATCGGTTGAAAAGGGTGGACTTGCCTACATTCGGCCTGCCGACGATTGCGACTCGGAACATGGGTGCTTGACTCCGGCCCAAAGAATAGGGAGCGGCGTCGGAGAGGTCAAGATCAATCCGACCTCTATGGAGGAACAACGAGAGGGTAGCTGGCGTGCGACAAAGTCACATCGAGCGGGAGCGTGCCGACAAGCTCACCATCCGCTTGCACCCAGATTCCGCGAGGGCCTTCGACCCTCAAAGAGGAGAGGCGGCGATGCTGGATGCAGGAATCGGAACCGGGTTTGCCGTGCCATGCCGATAGGAGAAGACGGAAGTGGCCGATCCTGGGTTTCCCTTGCAGGATGAGGACGTCGAGGAGCCCGTCGCCCATGTCCGCGCTCGGCGTAAGCACCAAGCCCCCTCCATAGCTGCGGGCATTGGCGACGAGACACGAGGTCGCAGCAAGAACCTCCTCCTGCACCACGACGCGGAACTCGGGAAAGTGATAAGACAGGAGCGCGCGCAGGGTTGCAAGGTAGTAAGCAGCGATGCCCAACCTCCTCTTTGTTGGGCGGACCTTCGAGACTACGTAGGCGTCGAACCCGATCCCGGCCATCAGCAGAAATCGCTGCCGCTTCCTTCCTTGCAGCACACCCAGGTCCACATGCTTCACCACCCTTTTCAGGGCGATTTCGAGAGACTGAATCGGATCCAGCGGCAAGCCGAGTTCCCGCGCCAGTACATTGGCCGTGCCCGCCGGGATCAGGGCAACTGGGAAGGGCGGTTCCGGCACGCTCGACGCAACGTCACTGAGCGTTCCGTCTCCTCCGCAGACGGCGAGCAGGTCAGGCGGCCGGTCCAGCAGTTCGCGCGCAAGCACTCCGGCATGTTCCGCACACCGCGTCGGGTACAGCTCCACTTCCCAACCCGTGTAAGGCCACACTTTTACAAGTCGCTTGATCCGCTTGAAAGCCCGGCCGCCGCCAGAAATCGGGTTGGCGATAATGGAGAGTCTCAAGATCGAACCTCAAACAACCGGCCACACGCGCGCATGACCGCCGGCCACGAGCGGGGAAAGGCCGCAGAGTCAGAAACCGAACATGACTCCGCCGCTGAGTTCAAACAGGTTCACGGAGTGGGAAAATACGCCTGTGATCTCTTGCGCTCGCGCAACGGGTCCAAGCAAGATGATGAAAGCAATCAGTAGCAGCCAGATTTGGCCTGACTTCATTTCCGCGTATGTCCTTCCCCGGTAGCGGTCTTTGCAGCTTGGGCTACATCCTCGCTGCGGGGGGTGAGTTGGTCGAGCCGGCCGCGCAGATCGTCGCGCAGGGCGGCAAAGCGCGCGAACAATTTCGCTGCTACCGGCGGAGCCTCCGGAGCAATCATTCTGGTCGGATTGACAGGCGTCTCGCGATGCATCAAGCGAAAATCAAGGTGCGGTCCGGTGGCAAGCCCGGTGGCGCCCACGTTACCGATCAACTGCCCCTGAGCCACTTGCTGGCCGACGTGGACTGCGATGTGGGAGAGATGGGAATACACAGTCTCATAGCCGTTGGCATGACGCAGGCACACGCTCAGGCCGTAGCCGCCGTTCTCTCCAGCCGACAGGACTCTGCCCGCAGCCACGGCCACCACCGGCGTTCCCGTCGGCGCTGCGTAGTCAACTCCCCGATGGGGTTGAACGATTTTCAGGATCGGATCCAGCCGGGCATTCGAGAACCGCGAAGAGATGCGGGTATACTTCAAAGGCGACTTGAGGAGTGACCTCCTGAGTGCCTTGCCGTTGAGGTCATAATACTCGTTTTGGAAGCGGAAGGCCGACAACCGCTTCTTCTGGACTGCGAGTTCGGCCGCTAGAATGTTTCCGTACCTGATAAACTCCCCGTCCAGATACTTCTTTTCGAACAGCATCCGGAAAGAGTCGCCCTTGTGGATGTCAGTATAGAAGTCCACATCTCCCGCAAAAATGCTGTTAAATTGGCCGGCAAGCTGATCCTGCTCGCCGGTTTCGTTCACAGCCACGAACAGCGAGTCCCGGATGACCGCATTTATCGCCACCGTGCGCGTTTCGTAATTGAATGTTTTCACCAGCGGGACAAACTTGTCCCCATCGCGATAGACCGTGATGTACCGGCCGGAGTCAAGGCGGTACCGAAACTCGTGGAACTCACCATTCGGATAAAGATTGCCCTGGAAATCCTCGCCAGCGATCACCTTGGAGCGAGGCCATACGGAGCGCGTGGTCTTTACCAGTTCAAAAACCTCTTGCTTCGTCAGACCGTGGCGCATGAGAGCGTCGGTGATGGTTTCGTTTTTGCGGAACTTGTCGGAAAACTCCTGAAATTTCGGCGCGACAGGCACACTCGGCAAGGAAACAGCCGGCTTTGCAGGCGGCGGAGCGGATCGTCCCCGCTTCAGAGCCCGGTATCCGGCCACTGCGACGAGAGGGATCACGAAAGCAAGCACGACCCCATACAGGGATCGGCGTTCCATGACCACGCGCGGCTTGCCTGGCTTGCGTTTAGGAATCAAGACACTCTCCCGGTCACGTCATGAGATCGCAGCACGCCAAGAGCGGCGGCTACCGCCGACGGCCGTGCCTGCGTTTGAGGCGCTGCTCTACAATCGGAGGGACCAGACCGCGCACGGATCCTCCCAACGCCGAGATCTCTTTGACGAGGCGCGAGCTCAGATACGAATAGGTCTCTGCGGGCATCAGGAAAACGGTCTCGACCCTGGAAGAAAGCCGCCGGTTCATAAGCGCCATTTGAAGCTCGTACTCGTAGTCGGAAACCGCACGGATTCCGCGAACAATCACTGATGCCTTGATCTGCTCGGCGAAGCCAACGAGAAGCCCCTGGAAGGTAACCACGGACACGTTTTTGAGGCCCTTGACCACATCCTCCAGCATCTCGACCCGCTCCTCGGTGGCGAAAAAAGGCGTTTTGTCGCTGTTGCGCAGGATCGCGACCACCACGTCGTCAAACAGCGCTGAGCAACGCTGGATCAGGTCCAGGTGACCGTTGGTCACGGGATCGAAAGTGCCAGGATAGACCGCTCGAATCTTCATCAGCAATTCGCCACAGATCGAGCCGCGGAAACGACCCATCTCTTGTTTGTGCGGTCATTATACATCAAATTCGGTGACAGTATCTCATGCGCGATTCGCGCACCCAAGCGCATGAAAAAGCGCACGGGCTGAAGCCCGTGCCCACTTGAGATCTCTGAGAGTAACGTATAGTGGGGACGGGCTTCAGCCCGTCCATCCAGTCAGCCGCTCCGTCTATTTTCAAAGCAGTCACCGAATTTGATGTCAGGCGATCACGAGCTTCATGGGTGCGGCGCGCAGCGCCCGGTGCAAGAATCGCCTCAATTGCCGAAGACCCTGCACGCTTCGGTGCCGCAGCGTCGAGTAGGGAATGTTGTTCTCGACTCCGGCGTCGCGGATCGACACAATGCTGGGATCCATGACCGTCAGGCGCACTGCCTCGTACTGTTTGAGCGGAAGGCGTGCCAGGCCCTTATTGAGGAGAGTCAGCATGCGCGCATTCGTGCTCCACTCCTCCCTCTCCTGTAGAGACCGCTCCGGCTCTCCGTGATTCGATGCCGCGAGTAGTTGCTCCTGCAACGTGCGGTGTCGCTGGCGATTTCGCCTGCGCATGTGGTAAAGCTCGATGGCCGTGTTGCAGATGATGCGCCCCAGGTACATGCGCGCCTGCTCAGGCGAACGAAACGCGCGCTCGCGCGCAAGCATCCGCAGCACCGCCTCCTGCAAGACGTCCTCGGCATCTGCCCGATTTTGCACCATCCTCTGGACAAACCTGAGCCATCTGTCACGGTGGCGGAGCATCAAGGTCTCCACAACCGATGGCAGATTCAGATTCTCGGAATCACCCACACCCATGATTTCTTGGCTCAAAACCTCCATGGACCGTTAGATAGGAAGGAGCTGCTGTCACGTCAGTATAGTTTCCTGTCGGCCGTTGCTATTTCAGGGAATCTGTGCCGGAGCATATGTGATCAGAGGGGAATCATTCAGAGGCCGAGACCACCGCCTCCATCGAGAACTACTGCACGCGATCGAGAGGGCCCGATCCCGGCTTGCGGTGGCGATCGCCGTGGAGAATAAGACCACTCCACGCGAGCGCTGGCGCTATTACTTGGAGACCGAAGATCGCATGCGCAGGTGCGTGAGGGAGATCCGCCGGCATGCTGGCTTGAACATCGGCAAACAGTTCGGCTGGCTTCAAGCTCTGGACTTGCTGAAGCAGCCTCTTCCCACCCCCGACCGCAAGTCCCAAGGCGAGGCCCAGCAACTGTGCCAGCGCCTGCACGACATTCTCAAGATCATCGAAAATCCAAGACAAGAAACGAATGACGAGTAACGGGCGAAAAATGAAAAATGACGAGTGACCGAATGAATGGTAGCGATGATTTCTGCCAGATGAGGTCTGTTCCGTCTATCGCCGTATCCATCTCACGCGTCAATCGTCACTCGTCATTCGTCACTCGTCACTTGTTCTATGTCACTCGTCACTCGATAGAAGCTGAGGCACTTGTCGCTTTGGCGCACGACACGCACACAGCGAAAGCCTTCGCCCGCCTCCGGCAGCGCAGCTTTCCGATGATGCTCGATCACAACCCGGCTGCCCGGTCGAGCGATCCCAGTGCGGAAGAGGGTTTCGAGCAAGTCGCGGTACGGACCCCAATGGTAAGGAGGATCGAGAAATGCGGTGTCGGCGGTGAAACTTTCGCGTGCCAGGGTGCGCAACAAGGTAAAAACGTCGCCCAGAAGGATGCGGTAGCGGGAGGCGATGCCGCACAGCTCAATATTCTGACGGATGAGCTGCGCGGCTTCTTTGCTCGATTCGATAAACACCACTTCCTGTGCGCCGCGGCTGAGCGCCTCCAGTCCGATGGCGCCTGTGCCGGCAAAAACGTCGAGGAAGATGGAGCCGCTAATCCCGGGGCCAAGAATGTTAAAGAGTGTCTCCTTGAGCCGATCGCCGGTGGGGCGAAGATCTCCCCCGCGCGGGTTCTTCAATCTTCTCCCTCGAAACTCGCCCGATATGATGCGCACGATGCCCTTTACCCCGCCAATGCGATATCGTATCGATGGCGCCACCGGCTGCGGATCAACGCCGCAATACGGCGGCTCTCATCGTCGGCATTGGTCTTCAGCATGCGGATGAACCGCGCCGCTTCAGTATGGGCGAGCTCCAGTGCTTTCCGGTCCCGGACCAGATTGGCGTACTTGAAAACGGGGATGCCGGATTGGCGTGTGCCGACGATCTCGCCGGGCCCGCGCAGCTCGAGATCGACCTCAGCGATGCGGAAACCGTCGTTGGTCTCGCACAGGATCTCCAGGCGGCGCTGCGCCTCCGGGCTGCCGCGCGCGTTTCCGACCAGAAGGCACAAGGACTGCGCGGCGCCGCGGCCAACGCGCCCGCGCAGCTGGTGGAGCTGTGCCAGGCCAAAACGTTCGGCATGCTCGATCACCATCAGCGTGGCGTTGGCGACGTCAACGCCGACTTCGATCACGGTGGTCGCGACCAGGACATGGATCTCGCCGGCGGCAAAAGCGTTCATGATCCGGTCTTTTTCCGTGCTCTTCATCTTTCCGTGCAACAGCCCGATGCGCAGGTCCGGGAACACTTTTTCCTGGAGTTGTTCGGCCATCTGAGTGGCGGCGCGCAGATCGGACTTCTCCGTCTCCTCCACCAGCGGATAGACCACATAAACCTGATGTCCTTGCGCAACTGTCCTGCGCATCTCCTGGTAAGCAACGCTGCGCTCTTTTTCCCCGATCCAGCGGGTTTCGATGGGTCTTCGCCCGGGCGGCAGCTCGTCGATCACCGACACGTCCAGGTCCCCGTACAGGGTCAAGGCCAGGGATCGGGGAATGGGAGTGGCGGTCATAACCAGAGTGTCCGGAAGCTTTCCCTTACTCTTTAGAACCTGGCGTTGAATCACACCGAAGCGGTGCTGTTCGTCAATGACAACCAGGGCCAGGTTCCGGAACTCCACACCTTCCTGGATGAGCGCGTGCGTCCCGATCGCGACGCGTGTCTCGCCACTGCGGATGCGCTCCAGTGCCGCCTGCTTCTCCTTGAGCGGGAGGCCGCCTTTGAGGATGCCGATTGGATACTGGAGCGGAGCCAGGAGCCGTCGAAAGTTGAAATAGTGCTGCTCGGCCAGGATCTCCGTCGGAGCCATGATTGCTGCCTGAAAGCCGTTCTCGACTGCAACAATCGCCGCCTGAGCCGCAACGATGGTCTTGCCCGAGCCGACATCTCCCTGTAACAGCCGGCTCATGGGGTGCGGCGAGCACATATCATCGGCGATCTCCTTGAGGACGCGTTTCTGTGCTTCGGTCGGATGAAACGGGAGGATGCGCTTGATCGCGCGCCGCACATTCTCACCCAGGCGGAGCTTTCGATCTTTCAGCGCGCGTGTGCGATTCTCGCGCACCATGCCGACCCCGACCTGGACCTCAAAAAGCTCCTCGAAGATCATGCGCTTGTGGGCCGGAGAGAGGCTCCGATTGAGCATTTCCATTTCCCTGGCGCGACCGTCCGGCGATGTGGCGCGCAGCTCCGGAAAATGAATGAGCGCAAGGGCCTTCGCCTTGGGGAGGAAGTGATACTGGCGGCGGAGATACGGCGGCAGCGGATCGCTCATATCCGGCGGCAGGCTGGAGACGGCCTTATACATGATCTGGCGCAACAATCGGGCGCGCAGCGCGCCCAGCTTGCGATAAATAGGGACCACGCGCCCTGAGTGCACCGAGGGCCCAGTCGTCTCCTCCTCAAGAACCTCGCACTCGGGATTCATGAAGCAGAGTCCACTGTGCGCGTAGGTGTCCCGCTTCACCTGGCCGTAAATGACGAGCTTCATGCCCTGCCGGTAGACATTCAGGAGGTAGGGCTGATTGAAAAACTTAAGCTCGACGCTCCCAGTCCCGTCCTGCACCAGGATCTCGAAAATGGAAAGCCGGCGCCGGCGCGCCTCGAATGCTCCCACGCCGCAGATTTGCCCCCGTGTCAGGACCCACTCTCCTTCGCGCAGCGACTGCAGCGTTCGGTACACAGTGCGATCTTCGTAACGGAATGGCGGGTAATCGAGCAGATCGCCGATGGTCCGGATGCCCTGGGCAGCGAGCGTCTCGGCACGCCGCGGGCCGACGCCCTTCAGGTATTGAACCGATGCATCCAGACTGGCTGCCGATGAGGTCATATCATTTCAGAGCATGCAAGATCCTGCCTGCTGCTCCAGGAATCACGAGACACAGGGCCAACCCAAGAAGGTCGGAATCGGTATCGGCGCTGATTCATCTCCCCAATGGCGATTCCAATACCGATGTCTGGCCAAGACAGTGTCCAAGAAAGGTATTATAGTCAGCTTCATTGCAATGGCCTATGGTTTGCTATACATTTCGGCCATGCGAAGCTCCAGTCGTCTCTGCCGGCGCGCCAGTCTGCTCGGGCTTGCCCTCTTACTTAGCGGTTGCGGCGGCCGGGCGATCAGCAAAAGATTGGCTCGCGACGTGATTATCGGCTCCCCTGCCGGCGAGCTTGCAAAGGGGGACGTCGAGGTGCTGTCAATCACCGAAGTGGGTGCACATGACGCGATCGCAGAAACGTACTTGCATACCTCCTTCCACCTGGAAAAGGTCGGCAGCGACTGGGTGATTCGCGAAGTCCGGGTGGGCAATGGGCAGTGGCAAAAACTGGAGGATGTCCAACGCGCCTTGCAACAGGCCAGGATCGATGAGACCCGCCGGATGCTCGACAAGATCGCGGCTGCCATCGAAGCCTACAGGCAGAAGAACGGCCGTCTGCCGGACTTTATAGACTACATCGCACTTTCGGATGCTCTTTCCCCGCTCTATCTGTCCCCCTTGATCCGCGAAGACGCATGGAATCATGCGTTGGCTGCAGTCCGTCTCAGCCAGGATACAATCCGCCTCGTTTCCGCGGGACCCGATGGCAAGCCGGGCACTGCGGACGACATCGAGCTGACCAGAACTTTCCCTCGCTAAAGGGCATCGGGAAGCGGAGAGGAGAAGAGATTTCGGAGGTCCATCTTCTGACTTCTGACTTCTGACTTCTGTTGGCCGGAGATCAGACTTTGGAGAGGAGGTGGCCGAGCTTTTCCTTCTTGATCTTCAGGTATTCCTGAGTCGAGGGGTTGGGAGGTATTTCGAGCGCAACGCGTTCGACGACCTGAATCCCTTCTCTTTCCAGCCCAATCACCTTTTCCGGATTGTTCGAGAGCAGGCGGATGCGCGTTGCGCCCAGGTATTTCAGGATCTCGGCCGGGAAGCGATACTCCCGCTGGTCGGCCTCGAAGCCCAGCTCGATGTTGGCGGCGACGGTATCCAGGCCCTGATCCTGGAGTTCGTAAGCGTGAATCTTATTCAGAAGCCCGATCCCGCGCCCTTCTTGCTGCTGGTAGACAAGCACTCCGCGCCCAGATGCGGAGATCCTGCGCATGGCTTCATGCAGCTGATCGCCGCAATCGCACCGCTCTGAGGCAAAGACGTCGCCCGTCAGGCATTGAGAATGGATGCGGACCAGAGCCGGGCCATCTGCAGCAAGATCGCCGGCGACCAAGGCCACGGCTTCCTCGCCGCTTTCCGGGTTGCGGAAGCCGTAGACCGCGAACTCTCCCAGGCGCGTGGGAAGTTTTGCTCGAGGAACCTTATCGAAATTCATCGTTTGAGGGGAAACACCGAGGGACGCAGTCGAATCTTCTGTCTCTGTCTTGTTGCCGGTCTTCATCACTGCAACCGAATCATTCTTTGGATTCTGCTGCGGGTGTCTCTTTCTCCGTCTTTCTTGCCTTCTTGCCGCCCTTTTTCGATTCGCCCTTAGACGCCTTGTAACCGCTCCCAATCAGCTCGAGAATGGCCATGTGCGCGCCGTCACCCTGCCGGAAACCCAGCCGGATGATCCGCGTGTAGCCGCCATTGCGCTCGGCAAAGCGCGGCGCCAGGGTCTTGAAGAGCTTGGAGACCACTTCGGGATCCTTCACAAAAGCCAAAGCCTGCCGCCTGGCGTGGAGCGAATCGCGCTTGCCCAGGGTGATCATACGTTCCGCAATGGGGCGCAGTTCCTTCGCTCGGGGTAAAGTGGTGCGGACGCGCTCCTTGTCGAGAAGCGAGGTCACCAGGTTGCGAAACATCATCATTCGATGGGGAGTCTTGCGTCCCAACTTTCTGCCGGCCATTCGATGTCTCATGAGCACGATCTCCGATCTACTTCAATGATCTCCCCCGCTACTCCGGCTTGGGAACAGGCGCAGGCCTGCCGTCCTCACCAAGCTTCATGCCAAACGACAAGCCCATTTCGGAGAGAATCTCCTTGATCTCGTTCAGGGACTTGCGGCCGAAGTTCTTGGTCTTGAGCATCTCGGCCTCAGTCCTCTGGACCAGTTCGCCGATGGTTTTGATGTCGGCGTTCTTCAAGCAGTTGTAAGAGCGCACTGAAAGCTCAAGCTCCTCGACGGAGCGCTTCAGGTTGTCGCACATGCGCTCGGCGTCCCGATCCACTTCTTCTTCCACTTCCTCGGGCTGCTCTTCGAAGTTGATGAAAATGAACATGTGGTCCTTCATTATCTTCGCAGCCTGAGCAATGGCGTCCTGCGGGCGGATACAGCCGTTGGTCCAGACGTCGAGAATCAGCTTGTCGTAATCGGTGGTCTGCCCGAGCCGGGCGGCTTCAACGCTGTAGTTGACCCGCTTGATCGGCGAATGAACGCTGTCGAGCGGAATGTATCCGATGGGCAGGTCTTCCTCGAAGTTCTCGTCGGCGGGGATATAGCCGCGGCCGCTCTTGATCCGCATTTCGATCCTCAGGGAGCCGCCTTCCCCGATGGTTGCAATGTGGATATTCGGGTCGAGGATCTCGACATCGGGGTCGGGGGTGATATTTCCCGACTTGACTTCGCCCGGCTGATCGGCCTCGAGGTAGACCGTCTTCTCGTGCAGCACTCTCAATCGGATCGGAATCTGCTTCAGATTCATGATGATGTTCGTGGCATCTTCAGTCACATTGGGAATGGGGGTGAACTCGTGCAACACCCCTTCAATCTTGATTGCCGTAATAGCCGCCCCTTCGATCGACGAGAGCAGAACCCGGCGCAGAGCGTTTCCGATCGTCGTGCCAAATCCACGCTCAAACGGCTGAGCATGGAACTGTCCGTACGTCGGACTCAACGTCTCGAGGTCGCAAATCAGTCGTTTCGGTTTCTGAAAACCCTTGGTCATATCCATCTCCATTGATGAAGCCGTAGGGCCAGCCTTTTTCGAATGACGCTTGACGAATGAAAAACCTCCATTCGTCACTCGTCACTCGTCATTCGTCATTTGTTCTGTCCCGTCTCTACTTCGAATAGAGTTCGACGATCAACTGCTCATCGATTGGCATCTGCAAATCGTCGCGTTTCGGCAGCGCCACTACTGTGCCCTTCAAATTCGCAGCGTCGAGCTCGAGCCATGCTGGCACTCCGCCACGGCCCCCGACCGTGGCGACGCAGTCCTGGATCTGCTGTACCTTCTTGGCCTTCTCCCGCAGCGTAATAACGTCTCCGGCATTGACCGACACCGAAGGAATGTCCACCTTTTTCCCGTTAACAAGGACATTCCCATGGTTGACCAGCTGGCGCGCCTGATCGCGCGACGTGGCGAAACCCAGGCGGCAGACGACGCTGTCGAGCCGGCGTTCCAGGTTGAGCAGAAGCGTCTCGCCTGTGATTCCCTTCTTCTTCTCCGCCTTCCTGAAGTAGTTGCGGAACTGGCGCTCGAGAACGCCGTAGATGCGCCGCACCTTCTGTTTTTCTCGCAGCTGCAAACCGTAACCGACCGTCTTTGGACGCCGGTCGCGTCCGTGCTGGCCTGGGGGCCAGTTGCGTTTTTCGATCGCGCATGTGTCTTTAAAGCACCGGTCTCCCTTGAGAAAGAGCTTCATTCCTTCCCGACGGCAGAGCCGACATTTTGATTCGCGATATCTAGCCAAACTGTCTCTCCTCTTTCAAACTTCCTATCCGGGCTGTCCCAAGGGGGACGCGGAAGACCTGCAAACTCTAAACTCTGCGGTGCTTCGGCGGGCGGCAGCCGTTGTGAGGGATCGGTGTGATATCACGGATGGATTTCACCTCGAGCCCCGCTGCCTGCAGTGCCCGAACGGCGGATTCACGGCCGGCCCCGGGTCCCTTGAGATATACCTGGAGTGTGCGCATGCCGTAGTCCTTGACACTGGCTGCGGCGGTCGTGGCTGCCTGCTGCGCCGCGAACGGAGTACCCTTGCGCGATCCTTTGAACCCGACCGCACCAGCACTGGACGAGGTCAGAAGGTTTCCCTCCAGATCGGTGATGCTGATGATGGTATTGTTGAAGGTCGCCAGAATGTGGGCGATTCCATTCGGGACGTTGAGCTTCTCGCGCTTCTTTCCCGCCTTCTTCTTCCCTGTCTTCTTCACTTTCTCCGCCATTGCTTCACTCCTGATCGAGTCCGTCCCGGGAACGGTGCTGCTCCCCTCGCAGCCCGCTCGTCACTTCTTTCCCATAATGCGTCGCGGCCCCTTGCGAGTCCGAGCGTTGGTGTGCGTCCGCTGCCCGCGAACCGGGAGGCCTCGGCGATGACGCAAGCCGCGGTAGCAGCCGATCTCCATGAGCCGCTTGATGTCCATGGAAACGGACTTGCGCAGATCGCCCTCGACCATGCCGTCCCTCTGAATGATGTTCCGGATGCGAACGATCTGATCCTCGGTGAGATCCTTGACCTTGGTACCGACGTCGACGCTTGCCTCCTGGCAGATCGCCGCCGCCCTGCTCCTGCCGATGCCGAAGATGTATGTGAGTCCGATCTGCACCCTTTTGTTGATTGGCAGATCCACTCCCGCAATTCTAGCCAAAGTTAACCTCCATGACCCACGTTTCGGAAATTACACAATTAGTTGAAACTAAATTGGTTCCCATCACGCTTTTTCAATTTGTTCCAAGGGGCCAAGGAACCCAGGGCCAAAGGGCCCAAATTGACATTTCCGACCTTTGTCCCGGTTGAAGTTCCTGGCGTTTGTTCCCTTTGCCCCTTTGCTCCTTTGCCCCTCGGACCCTAAAGTTGGCGAGCGCAACGAGCCAAGTTCAGTGAGGGGTCCGGCCTTAACCCTGCCGCTGCTTATGCTTGGGATTGGAGCACTGGATGTGCACCACTCCCTTGCGGCGGACAACCTTGCACTTAACGCAGATTTTTTTTACCGATGCACGCACTTTCATGACATTCACTCCGCAGCGATGCGCCTGCCCCGATTCCCTTCACCTCGCAGCCTACTTGTACCGGTAAACGATGCGGCCCCGGGTAAGGTCATAAGGGGACAGCTCGACGAGGATCTTGTCCCCGGGCAAGATACGGATAAAGTTCTTGCGCATCTTCCCAGACACATGGGCCAGGACCATGTGCTTGTTTTCGAGCTCCACTCGGAACATGGCGTTCGGGAGCGTCTCCACAACCGTCCCTACAACCTCGATTGCATCCTCTTTGGGCATATGACGTACCGCGCCGCCGCTCACTGGGATGCGGTGCGATTCTGTTCCTCTCCGTTCACGATTCTGACAATGGAATCAAAAATCCGGCCGACATCCCCAGCCCCATCGACTTCCACGAATTGCCCGCGCCGCCGATAAAAGTCAACCAGCGGCTGCGTCGTTTGATGATAGACCTGAAGGCGCTCCCTGACAACCTCGGGCTGATCGTCCTTGCGTTGTGTCAAGACCGCGCCGCACTCATCGCACAGCCCCTGTTTACGGACGAAATTCGGACCCTCATTATAGATCCTGCCGCATTGCGGGCAGTTCCAGCGCCTTGACAGCCTTTCCACCAGCGCCTCGTCATCAACCATGATGCCGATGGCTAGCGGCTGCATGCCCGTCTCCACGGCGAGTCTTTCAAGGAACTGGGCCTGACCGATGGTGCGCGGGTAGCCGTCCAAGATAAACCCGCGCTGCGAGTCTTCGTCCGCAAGGCGGCTCTTGACGATCTCATCCACAAGGCTGTCGGGAACCAGCTCTCCAGCGTCCATCAGTTTCTGGGCCTTCTTTCCCAGATCCGTCTGCTTCTTCACCGCTTCTCTGAGCACATCCCCCGTGGATATGCTGGGGTATCCGCAGTGAGCCGCGAGCTTGTGTGCCTGCGTGCCCTTGCCTGCACCCGGCGGCCCCAGCAATATCAGTGCTCTTCTCGCCATAAATGTACCGCGCGCTTCCAGGCGAATCACCCTCTCCGGCCACGAATCCGCCCCTTTTTCAAAAACCCGTCGTAGTGGCGCATGATCAATTGAGACTCGATCTGCTGGACCGTATCCATCGCCACCCCTACCACAATCAGCAACGAAGTGCCGCCAAAGTAGAAAGTCACTCCAAGCCCGGTCGTGATCACGCTCAACCCGGCAGTGGTCAGCCAATCATCGAGCGGGGGACCAATGAAGGGGAGTGGTTGGACCTTGAATCCCGTGATCAAGAACTCGGGCAGCAGGCAAACCAGCACCAGGTAGATGCCGCCTGCCGCAGTAAGCCGGCTCAAGATCCGGTCGATGTGCTCCGCCGTCCTCTTTCCCGGCCGAATGCCGGGGATGTATCCGCCGTACTTTCGGATGTTGTCAGCCACCTCCATGGGGTTGAAGATGATGCTGACGTAAAAGAAGGCGAAGAAGATAATCCCGGTGATATAGAGCAGGTTATACAACGGCATCCCCTGCCCCAGCTGCTGCGCCAAGCCTTTCAGGATAGTCTGAGGAAAGACAACGCCGAGCGTTTGAGGGATCGACACGATCGAGGCGGCGAAGATCACGGGAATCACGCCGCCGGAGTTGACCCTCAACGGCAGGTGTGTGGCCTGGCCGCCGTAAACGCGGCGTCCTACAACGCGCTTGGCGTACTGAACCGGAATCTTTCTCTGCCCGCGCTCCACGAACACGACGGCCCCGACGGTAACAACCATTACGATTACGAGGACGATTTCTGTGAAGAGCGACCACGTATGCTGTATCAGGTTAGTCAGCATGGCAATGATGGCGTGGGGCAGACCCACGACAATGCCGGCAAAGATGATCAAGCTGATTCCATTGCCGATTCCCCTTTCCGAGATCTGCTCTCCGACCCACATGATGAAGGCGGTTCCTGTCGTCAGCGTGATCATGACCATCAAGCGGAAGCCCCATCCGGGGTTTAACACGATCTGTCCGGTGCCCTGCTTCTCGAGCGCAATGGCAGTCATAAAGCCCTGGAAGAGGGTGAGAACTACGGTCAGATACCGGGTGTACTGGGTAATTTTCTTGCGTCCCAGCTCGCCTTCCTTGGAGAGCTTTTCCAGGTATGGGACCACGACCGTTGCCAGCTGCAGTATGATCGAGGCCGTGATGTAAGGCATGATGCCAAGCGCGAAAATGCTGAAGCGCCGCAAGTTGCCGCCGGAGAAAATGTCAAGAAAGCCGAAGAGGGTTCCGGATTGGGCGTTGAACAGCGCTTCCAGGGCCCCGTGGTTGATGCCGGGCATCTCGACGAAGGAGCCGAGGCGATAGACCGCGAGCATCGCCAGCGTGAACAACACCCGATTGCGCAGGTCCGGGATGCTGACGATGTTTTTGATGGAACTGAAAAACGGACTTCTTTCTTCTGGCATCGTTTTTCGACCGTTCGGCCTTCGCCGAAGATTTGACCTACCTGGCAATCATTTCGACCGTGCCACCCGCCTTCTGAATCTTCTCTAAAGCGCTCTTGCTGATCTTGTGCGTTCGAACATGGATGGCGTGATGCAATTCGCCTGAACCCAGGATCTTGATGCCATCTTTGGGACTTTTGACAATCCCTTTCTCCTGGAGGATCTCCGGACCCACCTTCGCCCCCGCCTCGAATTCCGCCAGCCTTTCCAGATTCACGATCGCGTATTCTTTGCGGAATACGTTGTGAAACCCGCGCTTGGGCAGGCGACGGTGCAACGGCATCTGCCCGCCTTCAAAGCCGGGGCGAATCGAGGTTCCCGAACGTGACTTCTGCCCTTTGGAGCCGCGCGTCGCGGTCTTGCCGTGGCCCGTACCTATGCCGCGTCCGACGCGCTTCGGCTTGCGATTCGCGCCGCGCGCCGGTGAGAGGCTGTTCAAAGTCAGTGTCATCTTCGTTCCCCTTACTCCGAATCCACAATCGCAACCAGGTGGGGCACCCGGGCCACCATCCCGCGGATGGCGGGGGTATCCACTCGGGTGACTACTTGATTGAGGCGTTTGAAACCGAGGCTCTTGATGATCAGCTTATGCTTGCTGGGTGTTCCAATGGCGCTCCGGACGTACTTGATCCGCAGCGTCGCGCTCGCGGTGGATTCCTTGTGCTTGGTGCCTTTCAGAATCATATTTCCTCGACCTGCTTGCCGCGCATTTTCGCGACCTCGGTTGCCTCCTTGAGGCTCTTGAGCCCTTCGAAGGTCGCTTTCACCACGTTGTGAGGGTTTGTGCTGCCCAGAGACTTGGTTAGGATATTGGAAATACCGGCGGACTGCATCACCGCGCGCACAGGTCCCCCGGCAATGACGCCGGTACCTTCCGATGCGGGCTTGAGCATCACCAGGCCGGCCCCGTAACGGCCGACGACAGCGTGAGGAATCGTGCGGCCCTTCAAAGGGATCCTGATCAGGTTTTTACGCGCCTGTTCCACGCCTTTGCGGATGGCTTGGGGGACTTCCTTCGCCTTTCCCATGCCGTAGCCGACCAGGCCGTTCTGGTCTCCTACGACTACCAGGGCGCTGAAACTCAGGTTCTTACCTCCTTTGACGACCTTGGTAACGCGGTTGATGGACACTACCTGGTCCTTCAACTCCTGGCCACTCACGTCGATCTTTTCCAAGCTTCCTCCTAGAACTTTAGTCCGCTTTCACGGGCCGCCTCCGCCAGCGCCCTGACGCGGCCGTGGTAAAGGTATCCGCCACGGTCGAAAACGACCGCCTCGATACCTTTGGCCTTAGCCCGCTCGGCGATCGCCTTGCCAACTAACTTGGCCCCCGCGATGTTTCCCGCCGTTTTCCGATCGCCACAAACCTCGGTCTCGAGCGTTGAGGCGGCAGCCAGGGTCGTGCCGGCCAGATCATCGACGACTTGAGCATAGATGTGCGTAAGACTCCTGTAGACGCATAGTCGAGGTCGATTCGCGCTGCCGGAGAGTTTACGGCGAATCCTCGCATGAATCCTGGAGCGCTCTCGGGCGCGGTTAATTGGAGTGATCATTATGCACCCTTCTTTCCAACCTTGAGCCGGATCGTCTCGTCGGCGTAGCGGATGCCTTTTCCCTTGTACGCATCGGGCTTGCGCAGGGCGCGGAGCTCCGCAGCCACCTGCCCGACCAGCTGTCTGTCTGCCCCGGAAACAGTCAGGGTCGCAACATAATGCTGGATGCCTTTCGGTTGTCGTTCGACTTTGACCGAGATTCCCTCGGGAATCGGGAACTCGATCAGATGCGAATACCCCAGGCTTAAGACCAGCGCCTTAGGCTTGGCTTCAGCTTTGAATCCGATCCCGACGATGTCGAGCACCTTGGTAAAGCCTTCCGTCACACCGCGTACGTTGTTGGCAGCCAAAGCGCGCGCCAGTCCGTGATAGGCAGGATACGGCTTTTCGTCCGAGTCCCGCGAAACCAGCAGCTCATCGCCTGCAAGCTTGAAATGGATGCCGGGCGGAATCGGGCTGGTGAGCTTCGCCTTCTTGCTCTCGACAGCCAGCACATCGTCTTTGATTGACACCTTGACGCCGTTGGGTATCTTTATGGGTTTCTTACCAACTCGCGACATAGTGCACCTTTAGCATGGCAATCCAATCCTGGTTCTCAGCTGATCGTACAGAGCACTTCGCCGCCGAGCCCTTTTCCCTGCGCTTGCTTGCCGGTAAGCAGTCCCTGCGAAGTCGAAACGAGGCACACTCCCATCCCACCCAAGACGGTGGGGATACGGGACTTCCCCGCATAAACGCGGCAGCCGGGCCGGCTTACGCACGTAAGAGAAGTGATCACCGATACTTTTCCCGGCGCGTAGCGCAAGTGAACGCGAATCATGCCCTGTTTTGGGTCGCTCGAAACCGCATAGTTGGAGATATAGCCTTCTTCCTTGAGGATACGGACTATCTCCAACTTCATCTTCGAAGACGGGATGTCAACCGTCTGGTGCTTCGCAGCAATAGCGTTGCGGATTCGGGTCAGCAGATCTGCGATCGGATCGGTCATGGTCATATGTTCCACTCTCCAGCCAGGGCGGAGCAAGTCGCCTCGGCATCGGTTCGCCGCGGGCGACAGTCTGCCACATTCTCTACCAGCTCGATTTCGTGACCCCCGGAATTTCGCCCGCGAGCGCCAAGTTCCGGAAGCAGATGCGACAGAGCTGGAATTTCCTATAGATTCCACGGGGACGGCCGCAGCGCAGGCAGCGATTGTGAGCGCGCACCTGGAACTTGGGTTCTCGCCTGGCCTTTGCCTTCAAGCACGTTCTTGCCACAGTGACTCCTCAGCAGGCAGCGCTCTGCCCGAATTCATAAGACTATTGTTCTTTCTTGGCAAACGGGATGCCCATCAGGTTCAGCAACGCATGGGCTTCATCGTCGGTCTTGGCCGTGGTCACGATCGTGACGTTCATGCCGCGCGCCTTGTCGACTTTGCCGTAATCGATCTCGGGAAAAATCAACTGGTCGCGCAAACCCAGAGTGTAGTTCCCACGCCCGTCGAAGGAGCGGGTCGAAACCCCGCGGAAGTCGCGAACGCGGGGCAGGGCAATGTTTAGCAGCCGGTCGAGAAACTCGTACATGCGATCCCCGCGCAGGGTAACGGTGAGACCGATCGGCATGCCCTGACGCAACTTGAAGTTCGCGATCGATTGCTTGGCCTTGGTAACCACGGGGCGCTGTCCGGTGATAGCCGCCAGCTCCTCCGCTGCCATGTCAAGGACCTTGGCGTTTGTGATTGCCTCGCCCAGGCCCATGTTGACGTTGATTTTCACCAGCCGGGGCACTGCCATCACGTTCTTGTAGTGAAACTGCCGCGCCAGGGCAGGGACCGCTTCGTTCTTGTAGAACTCACGCAATCTACTCATGACTGGATACGCCTTTACTCATCCAACAACTCGTCGCAGTTCTTGCAAACCCTGACCTTGCGTCCGCCCTGCATCACGCTGAGTCCCACACGCGCGCGCTTGTTGCAGCGCTTGCACACGACCATCAGGTTTGACAGATGGATCGGGGATTCCTTGGGAAGTATGCCCCCCTTGATGTTTCTCTGCGGGTTCGGCCGGGTGTGTTTCTGGATATAATTCAGCCCTTCCACGATCGCCCGGCTCTTGGCCGGAAAAACTCTGAGCACCTTGCCCGTCTTACCTCGGTCCTTGCCCGAGAGCACGTAAACCAGATCGCTTTTCCTGATATGCGCTTTGTACATGGGTTCCAACCCTCGCTCGACCGCCCCTAGATCACTTCCGGAGCCAGCGACACAATTTTCAGAAACTCCTTGTCCCTGAGTTCGCGGCTCACGGGACCGAACACGCGCGTCCCGATAGGCTCCTTCTGATCATTGATGAGCACTGCCGCATTGTCGTCGAAGCGGATGTAGGTACCGTCCTTGCGCCGGTATTCCTTCCGGGTGCGCACGACTACGGCCTTCACCACCTGACCTTTCTTCACAGTTCCGTCAGGAGAAGCCTCCTTCACGTTCGCAGTAATGACGTCACCCAAGGTGGCGACATGTCCGATCTGGCTCCCGAGCGGCAGAATGCAGGAGATTCTTCGGGCTCCCGAATTGTCCGCCACCTCCAAGATAGTTCGCATTTGTACCATGACTGTATTACCTCACCTGTTTCGGCTGCGCATTCCGCCACCGGATTGGCTTCCTCCGTTGCCCGAAATCTGCCGGCTCAAGCAGATTTGGACAGGATTTCCGTTACCCGCCACCTTTTCCGTGCACTCAAGGGGCGTGTTTCCATGATGCGCACGCGATCCCCGACCTTGCATGAACCGTTCTCATCGTGGGCCAGGAAAGTCGATGTCTTCCGCAAGGTCTTCTTGTAAAGCGGGTGCTGAACCAATCGGTCCACCGCGACCTTCACGGTCTTCTGCATCGCCGTGCTTTTGACTACACCCACCTGGGTATGCCGGATGCCCCGCTTCTTCTGCTCCGCATTCATCATTTCCCTGCCCCTTGCTTCTTCGCCTCTTCTGCCAGTTCCATCCCACGGAGGACGGTCTTAACCCGCGCGATGTCTTTGCGCACAGCTCTTACATGGGAAGCGCTTTCGAGCTGCCCGGTCGCCGTTTGGAAGCGGAGCTTAAAGAGCTGCCCCCGCAACGCGGCTTCTTCCAAAACCAGATCCTCCCTGGACATGTCTCTCATCTGGGAAGCCTTCATGCCTCCTCCATGCCGAAACGTTTCACAAACTTTGCCTTAATGGACATCTTGTGCGCCGCCAGTCGCAATGCCTCCTGGGCAACGCTCTCCGTCACGCCTTCCATCTCGTAAATAATCTTGCCGGGACGCACGACGGCAACCCAGCCTTCGGGAGCGCCCTTGCCCTTTCCCATGCGGGTTTCGGCGGGCTTTTTGGTGATCGGTTTGTCGGGGAACACGCGGATCCAGATCTTGCCGCCGCGCTTGATGAAACGGGTAATGGCCACGCGCCCGGCCTCGATCTGCCGGTCGGAAACCCACCCGGATTCGAGCGCCTTCAAACCGTAATCCCCGAAGGTGACCTGCGAGCCGCGCCAGGCCTTGCCTCGGCGCTTGCCCTTCTGCTGTTTTCGATATTTAACCTTCTTCGGCATCAACATGATGAACTTCTACTCCTGCTGACGAATCACCGCCCGAGCTCGGGCTTCTGCATCTCGAACACTTCGCCCTTGTAGATCCACACTTTGACGCCGATCACACCGTAGGTGGTATGGGCTTCGGCGAAACCGTAATCGATGTCGGCGCGGATAGTGTGCAGGGGGAGCTGGCCGTGCAGGTACCATTCCGCGCGGGCGATTTCCGCGCCGTTCAGACGGCCTGCCGTCCGCACTTTGATCCCCTTGGCGCCGAAGCGCAGGGTGCTGTCGACGGCGCGGCGCATGGCACGCCGGAATGCGATGCGTTTTTCCAATTGCTGGGCGATGCCTTCGGAAACCAGCTGCGCGTCAAGCTCCGGTTTGTTTACTTCCTGTATCTTTAGGTTGATTTCGCGCCCGGTGAGAACCTGCAGGTCCTTCTTCAGCTTTTCGATCTCCGTCCCCTTCTTGCCCACGATGATGCCGGGGCGAGAAGTAAAGATGATGATCGTGAGCTTGTTCGCGGCCCTCTCGACTTCGACATGTGAGACGCCGGCGTGCGCAAATCTCTTCTTGAGCATGACCTTCAGGTTGAGGTCTTCATGGAGGAGAGCGCCGTAGTCTTTGCGCGCAAACCAGCGCGAGCGCCATGTCCGATTGATGCCGAGTCTGAAACCGTAAGGATGAACTTTCTGACCCAAGGTGGAACCTCCCTACTCCTCTATATCCTTGCCCTTAATTGTAATCGTAATGTGCTTGTACCGGCGCTGCTGCCGGTAAGCCCGTCCCATCGGGGCGGGGCGGACCCGGCGCCGCCACTTGGTCGGGCCCGTATCCACCACCGCGCGATGCACTACGAACGAGTCGACGTCCGCCGTCGCGTTTTTCTCCTTGGCGTTCGCCACTGCAGAGAGGAGCACCTTTGCAATGGGTTGCGTGGCGCGCTTCTTCGTGAACTTCAAGATCGCCAGCGCTTCCTGCACACTCCTGCCGCGGATAAGGTCGATCACCAAACGAGCCTTCTGCGGCGATCCCTTCAAGTACTTCCCTGTCGCCCTTGCCTCCATATCGAATCCACCGAGCTGTGGCCGGCGAGCTGCCTGCGGCGGCGATCCGGAGGATTCGCTGCCGTCAGAAGTCCACCGTGCACTTTCCCTCTCCTCCTGTCGATTCCTCGGACCGTGCGCCCCCGATGTAACGAGGCGCGCCGGCAGTCCGCCCTTGCTTTAAGTCTTGACGGCGGTCGCCCTTTCAGCAACCTTCGTGGTATGCCCCTTGAAAATGCGCGTAGGCGCGAATTCGCCCAGTTTGTGGCCCACCATGTTTTCGGAGATGTAAATCGGGATGAACTTCTTGCCGTTGTGCACCGCGATCGTGGCTCCCACCATCTCCGGCGTAATGGTCGAGCGCCGCGACCAGGTCTTGATCACCACGCGGCTGCCGGTCCCACTGAGTGCCCGCACCTTCTCCAGAAAATGATCATCCACGAATGGACCCTTCTTTACCGATCTTGCCATGCAACACTCCGCCTATCTCTTGCCCCGGCGCTTGATAATGAAGCGCTGAGTCCGCTTGTTGTTGCGCGTCTTGTATCCTTTGGTGGGCAACCCCCAGGGGCTGACCGGGTGCCGCCCGCCCGAAGTCTTTCCCTCACCGCCGCCGTGCGGGTGGTCGATTGGGTTCATGGCTACGCCCCGAACCGTCGGGCGCCAGCCCAACCAACGCGACCGGCCGGCCTTGCCGATCGAAACGTTTTCGTGATCGAGATTGCCAACCTGGCCGATGGTGGCGTAGCAATCCAGGTGCACCATGCGAGTCTCGCCCGATGGGACCTTGAGCTGAGCATAGCCGGCTTCCTTGGCCAGGAGCTGCGCCGCCACGCCGGCCGCCCGTGCCAGTTGCCCGCCCTTTCCCTTCTTGAGCTCGATATTGTGAATCATAGTGCCGAGCGGGATGTTTTTAAGCGGCAGGGCATTGCCGACCAGGATGTCCGCGCCCTCGCCTGCAATCACCGTGGCGCCCACATTCAACCCGTGCGGGGCCAGGATGTAGCGCTTTTCGCCGTCCGCGTAAGTCAGGAGGGCTATACGCGCCGAGCGATTCGGGTCATATTCGAGCGCCGAGACCCGGGCTGGAACGTCGCGCTTCTCTCTCAGGAAATCGATGACGCGGTACAGCCGTTTGTGCGCCCCGCCCCGATGGCGAACGGTAAGGTGCCCCTTGTTGTTGCGCCCGGAGATTCTCCGCTTCGACTCCGTCAGTCGCTTCAACGGGCGACCTCCGGAAAGCTCCTTGCTGTCAAGGGTGGTTCGAAACCGGATCGCCGGCGAAGTGGGCCTGTATGTCTTGATTGCCATGTTTCCAGCTGCTCCCGCCGAGATCAAATCATCTCGGAGAATTCGAACATCTTTTCGCCCTTCTTCAACGTCACGTACGCCTTCTTCCAGTCGGGCTTGCGCCCTGCGAAACGCCCCTGCCGGCGGATCTTGCCATGAAAGTTGGCGGTGCGAACGCTTGCGACCTTCACCTTGAATATCTTCTCAACTGCGTCTTTGATCTCGATCTTGTTCGCGTTGCGCGCCACCTTGAAAGTCAAGGTTTGGAGCTTTTCCTTCTCAAAAGTGCTCTTCTCGGTGATCACGGGCAGTCTCAGGATGTTGTGTGCTTGCTTCATCGGCTCAATCCCTCCTGCACCTGCAGAATCGCCTCTTTCGAAAACATGAGCAACTCATGATTGACCACGTCGTAAATATTGACGCCCTGCCCTGAGACGAGTTTCACGCGGGGGAGGTTTCGTGACGAAAGCTGCAGGTTGCGATTCGGGTTCGAGTCGACGAGGAGCACCTTGCGCCCGGCGCCGAAGTGTTCCAGCGCCTTCTTCAGGTCCTTGGTCTTGTGGTTCTCGAGCTGGAACCCCTCGACGACCGTCAGGCAGTTCTCGCCGAATCTCGCCGACAGCGCGGACCGCAAAGCTCCACGGAGCTTCTTGCGCGGGAAAGGATAGACGTAACTCCGCGGCTGCGGGCCATGGGCCGTGCCTCCGTGCCTCCACAGCGGGCTGCGGATGCTGCCGATGCGGGCTCGACCCGTCCCCTTCTGGCGCCAGAGCTTCTTCCCGCTTCCGCTCACGAGGCCGCGGGTCTTGGTCGCCGCTGTCCCGGCGCGCAGTGAATCTTTATAATGTTTCACCGCCTCCCAGATGAGGGGCACGTTCAGAGGAGCTTGGAACACTTCGTCGGAGAGCTCCAACTTCCCGACCACTTCATTTGCGAGGTTTTTGACCTCAATCTCAGCCATTCCTGAACCTCGATTTCCCGCCCCGTGCAGCGGAACCTTTCATCTCCTCTACGCCTTTTCGACGATGACGTATCCACCGTTACGGCCGGGGACCGCGCCCTTCAACACCAGCAGGTTCTCCTGATCCTGGACGCGCAACACACGCAGGCCCTGCACTGTGACGCGGACATTCCCCATGTGGCCGGCTGCGCGCATGCCCGGCAATACGCGGCTTGGGAAAGCCGACGCGCCGATCGATCCCGGAGCGCGGTGAAACATGGAGCCATGGCTAGCCGCGCCGCCTCGGAAATGGTGCCGTTTTACCACGCCGGCGAACCCGCGCCCTTTGCTGGTGCCCGTGACATCGACCGTATCTTCCCGCTGAAAAACCTGGTTCACCAGAATCTGGTCGCCCACCTTGAGCGGCTCCTCGCTGTCGTCGAAGCTGAACTCGCGCAGGATTCGAACCGGGGGCACGTCTGCCTTCTTGAAGTGGCCGGCGCGCGGCTTCTTCACCCGCGAAGGACGAATAAACTCAACCAGCCCCAGCTGCACGGCGTCGTAGCCATCCTTTTCTTTGACTTTCTTCTGGACGACGATGCAGGGCCCGGTCTTGATGACCGTCGCAGGGATGACCTTGCCATCCTCTTCGAAGACCTGGGTCATCCCCACTTTGACTCCAATCAGTCCATCCACCATGTTCGCCGAGAGCCCTTCCGAGTGACGAATGACGAGTGACGAACGACGAGGGCCTTTTCACTCGTCACTCGTCGCTCGCCGCTCGTCATTCAACTGCGCCCTTCCTTTCTCTGTTTCGCTACTTATGTTCCGTTCCGAAGGCCTTGATTTCCACGTCAATTGCCGCCGGCAGGTCGAGCTTCATCAAGGCATCGACCGTTTGCGGCGTCGGTTCGAGAATATCAACCAGGCGCTTGTGCGTGCGCATTTCGAACTGCTCCCGCGACTTTTTGTCCACGTGCGGAGAGCGTAGCACGCAGAACTTGTTCTTCACCGTCGGCAGCGGGATTGGGCCTGACACGCGGGACCCGGTCCGCTTGGCGATATCCACAATCTCCGACGTCGACTGGTCCAGCACTCTGTAGTCGTAAGCTTTCAGCCGTATTCTGATTTTTTCGTTCAGCATAGATTCTCTGCTCTATTCCAGAATGTCCGAAATCGTGCCGGCGCCCACCGTGTGGCCGCCCTCGCGGATCGCAAACCGCAACCCCTTCTCCATCGCAATCGGCGTGATCAGCCGGATCGACAGATTCACGTTGTCCCCAGGCATCACCATCTCCGTCCCCTCCGGCAACTCCGCCACCCCAGTCACGTCCGTCGTCCGAAAGTAAAACTGCGGCCGATACCCATTGAAAAACGGCGTGTGCCGACCCCCCTCTTCCTTCGTCAATACGTATACCTGCGCCTTGAAATGCGTGTGCGGCGTGATGCTCCCAGGCGCCGCTATCACCTGCCCCCGCTCCACTTCCTTCCGCTCCGTCCCCCGCAACAATACCCCGATGTTGTCCCCAGCTATCCCTTCGTCCAACAGCTTCTTGAACATCTCCACCCCGGTCACCACCCGCTTCAGCGTCGGCCGCATCCCTACAATCTCTACCTCTTCCCCTACCTTCACCTTCCCACGCTCCACACGCCCCGTCGCCACCGTCCCACGCCCCGAAATCGTGAAAATGTCCTCCACCGGCATCAAAAACGGCAACTCCACATCCCGCTTCGGCAACGGTACGTAATTGTCCACCGCCTCCATCAAC
>Ga0315280_10000372_pt1 | contig 83005 bp, 76 predicted proteins | sample YL17G06_40_MG_FD_203697 | JGI IMG/M metagenome (GOLD analysis project Ga0315280, IMG submission 203697) | Sediment microbial communities from Yellowstone Lake, YNP, Wyoming, USA - YL17G06_40 | ecosystem: Environmental > Aquatic > Freshwater > Lake > Sediment | place: USA: Wyoming | collected... | reverse complement strand
CCAGTCAGGCCGGCTTTTGCCTTTGCACTCTACGACGGGTTTCTGTCCCGTCTGAGCCGACCTTAGGGCGCCCTTGATATCTTTTCAAGGGCGTGCCGCCCCAGCCGAACTGCCCACCAACCGTTGTCTCAGCGCCGAAGCGCCGGTTAGAAACACGGTTACAGAAGGACGGTGTTCCATTGTCGCCTACCCCAGTTCCCTGAGAAACCAGGATCAAACGGCTCCCGTCTACACTCTGCATCCGCAGCCGTACTCCAGCGGCAGGCTGCAGTAAAACTCCACAGGGACTTCTTTTCCCGCTGGGAGATCGTGGACTGTTCGTCCACGTTATGTGGATTCACCGGGTACTACGCGGGGACAGCGGGGCCCTCGTTGATCCATTCGTGCACGTCGGAACTTACCCGACAAGGCATTTGGCTACCTTAAGAGAGTCAGAGTTACTCCCGTCGTTAGCAGGCCCTTAGCCCGGTTGAACCCGAGTTTCAGGTACCTGTACTGGACAGGATTCAGAAGCCGTTCACACGCTTTCGCGCTTGCGGCTCCCTGTGTTTTTATTAAACAGTCGGGACCCCCTTGCTATTGCAACCTGCTCTTCCAGTCAGAGACAAAAAAAGCAGGCACCCCTTATACCGAAGGTACGGGGCTAAATTGCCGAGTTCCCTCGCATTAGTGTATACCCGACACGCCTTAGGTTTCTCGCCCAGGGACACCTGTGTCGGTTCTAGGTACGGACACGAAGAATCCTTCCCAATGCCCTTTTCAGTGGCTCCAAGAATCGACTGAACCGCCCTAAACGGGCGGCTATTCCCGCTTTTGCCTGGTTCTCGCCATTACGGCACTCCCCAGGCTTATACGGTTAAACAAAGCGACAGCCTTGCTCAGCTTACCTCGAAACGTCAGGCGTTGGGCTTGCGTTGCCGCGTGTACCTTCGTGGTTTCGGAATCTTAACCGAATTCCCTTTCGGCATGCTCGGTTAGGACATGCCTTAGGACCGACTTACCCCCGGCTGACGACCGTTGCCGGGGAACCCTGGCCCCTTCGGCGGAGGGGATTCTCACCCCTCTTTGCTGTTACTACCGCCGGGATCTGCACTCCTGGTCCGGTCCACTGGACCTCACGGCCCAGCTTCTGCCCAGCCAGGACGCCCTCCTACCAACTCAGCTTGCGCTGAGCTCTGAGGTATCGGCGGCTGGCTTAGTCCCGTCCATTTTCGGGGCCGTCAGCCTCGGCGGGTGAGCTGTTACGCTTTCTTTGAAGGATGGCTGCTTCTAAGCCTACCTCCCCGCTGTTTAAGGCTGACGACGCCCTTCAGTTTGACATTTGGCCAGCACTTGGGGGCCTTAACCTCAGTCTGGGTTGTCCCCCTCTCGGTCCAGGACCTTACGCCCTGTAACCCGTTTCCCGAGGTCTGTGGCGCCGATGAATTCGGAGTTTGAAAGAAGAGCGGATCCTTTCGGACCCTTACTTTCCAATCAGTGCTCTACCCCACCGGCTGCCTCGCTCGGGACTGGGCTGAGACCCACTTTGGAGGGAACTAGCTATCACCGGGCTAGATTGGTCTTTAGCCCCTAGCCCCAGGTCTGAAGAACGAATTGCACGTCAGCACCCTTGCGGGCCTCCACTAGGCTTTCGCCTAGCTTCGCCCTGCCCAGGGCTAGATCGCCCGGTTTCTAGTCTCACATCCGTGACTCCGAGCCCTTTCAGACTCCGCGCCTCATCCTCTTGCGAGGATTGTGCGCATGTTGGTTTCCCTTCGCCTTCGAGTTTCTAGGCTCTTAGGCTTGCCACGACTGTGAACTCCCCGGCCCGTGTTTCTAGACGGAACGTGCAACCCTGGTCCCCCTCCTTCGTACTCCCGTCTCACGGCGGTTTCCTTCGGGAGGGATCTGCCCTTCTGGGCTGCACACGTCTGTAACCGTCTGGTTTCAGGCACTTTTCACCCCCCTTTCGGGGTACTTTTCAGCTTTCCGTCACCGTACTAGTATGCTATCGGTCTTGAGGCGTATTTAGTCTTGGGAGTTAGTGACTCCTGACTTCCCGCACCCAAACCAGGGTACGGTACTCTGGGATTCCAGCTCAGCTCTTTCCGGTTTATGCTTACGGGGCTTTCACCCTCTGTGGCAGGCCTTTTCAGGCCACTTCAGCTTAGCCAGTTAAGAGGAAGCCGGGCCCGTAACTCTACATCTCCCACAGGTTTCCTTGTGGGATTCGGTTTGGACTTTTCCCTTTTCGCTCGCTGCTAATTGGGGAATCCCGTTTGGTTTCTCTTCCTCCCCCTACTAAGATGCTTCCGTTCGGGGGGTTCCCGCTCCCACAAAGGGAGCACCACGGTTCCGAAGAACCATGATAGGAGGTCCCATTGAGGCATCCCCGGTTCTAAGGCTGCATGCGCTTACCCGGGGCCTTTCGCGGTTTGCCGCGCCCTTCGTCAGCGCTCAAGCCGAGCCATTCTCCAGACGGCGTTTGCATGTTGGGCCTTTTGGCGGTGTCTGTTTGGCGTTGATGGTGAATCCTAAGTGTGGTGTTTCTTGGCCTGTGCATGGTTTCATTATGAGCTTTTGTGGCTCACTCGCCTCTTCGCTCCTCATTTGTGGGGATGGGAGCTGCATCTAACTTCAATGGCTATGGCTAGTAGTAAACGTAGCCAAAAGTATTCTGAAGCGGGTTTCGGTGATATAAGGGTTGTGTACTGTGTTGTGGGTGGCTAACGCTTTTATTTTTGATGTTGCGCATATGCGTATTGCCTACTGTGCCTCGGTAGCTCAGCCTGGTAGAGCGTTAGCCTTGTAAGCTGAAGGTCGCGGGATCGACGCCCGCCCGAGGCTCTTGTACTGTCCAGTAGTGTTGTCGGTGTGCGGAAAAGTTTTGTCGGACGACAAATGGCATGTGCGTGCGTGTGTGCGCAACGGTGTTAGGCCGGTCTATTTGGCGTCTAATATGTTTGGTGTTGCCTTGTGTTTGGCTGCTCGCGGAAGCTATACCCCCTACCCTATAAATAGATTCAACTCTGCATTCACGAACGATTTGTCCTTTCCAGCTTGCGGGTCATGCTGTGGTCCGCTGTGAGTCTTGTGCTGGGTTTTTTTAGAGTCGGATTGTTATTTTGGAGCTTTATTTGGAATTCGTAAGGGTTATTTCGTGTTCTTGGTTGTTGTTTTCACGGTTCGCTCGTGCTTGTCCAAGAAGTCTAGTTGAAGAGGGTTGAGTGGTTGAGTAAGGGGGATAGTTGGTGGAAGATGCTGCTGATCGCGTTAGCGCTTGTACTGTTGGGCGTGTTTCTGATGTCTGAGTCGTCAGCCATGCTTTTTCAAATGAACCCTTATTCGCTGGTTGTGATGGCATTCGGCGCCATCTTCATATTCGCAGGAATAGTCCTGATCGTCATAGCATTGACAGCGACAGCGGCAACTTGATGATTGAGATGATAAGTAGGTTCCACGGTCATAGATACCCGCTAATGTGAGATTTCGCCTTGTTTGAGAAAAGCCCATCTGAGGAGAGAAAAATACAGTGGAAAAGTCAGAAAGGGCACTCTGCAAGTTGTGAGATTTTGGTTTGATTTATATACGAGTTATCTGAAAACGTTCCAATTGGTTTACGCATTGAAGAAATACGAATGGAGTTGTCTAAACAAACTGCAAATCGGCAAATATGCAGAGTACTTCGTCAAGATGGAGTTTACGCAACATGGCTTCGATGTCTACTCGTCTGAAGTTGATGACCGCGGAATTGATTTTGTAGTCCGAAAAGAACCAGTCTCGTACTATGACGTTCAAGTAAAGTCCGTAAGAGATCGCGGTTATATATTCTTTCCCAAATGCAATTTCATTCTTCGCAAGAATCTCTTCGCAGCAATAGTGATTTTCCTTGAGTCTCAGCCTCCGCAAATCTACCTCATTCCATCAGAAGCATGGAAAAAACCAGATGCTCTGCTTAGAGATCGTGAGTACGTGGGAAAGAAGAGTGAACCAGAATGGGGAGTAAATATCTCCAAGAAGAATATGCTTTTGTTGTCAAAGTATGCGTTTGAAGATGTAGTAAAGACTTTGGGAGGTCGCTGACCTGATCAGAGCATTACTACGTAATTGCGTTAGTTTTAAAAATCGCGGCAGACCAGCAAGTTAAATCGGTGTTGTCACTTGGGTGAGAAGAGATACTATAGCATTGTCAGAGAGTGGCTTGAAGATCAAGGATATTATTGTGGCGGAAACATAACGGTTGGAAAACGACCTAACTACTATCAAGACGTAGGTCCGAAGAACAGAAGAGCCGACGTAGCAGGAATCAAGAATGTTGGAAGCAAGTATGAGGACCAAATTGAGATAGTTGCTGTGGAAGTAAGAGATAGACCCACTATTTCCGATCAGGATTTCAGAGACACTGACAACTACCATCAATACGCGCACAAATGTTACCTTGCCACTACAGCGAAAATAACGCAGAAACACAAGCAAATAGCCGAACGAAGGAACATCGGTCTGCTACAACTTGACAAAGGAAACAAAAGGCCTCGATCAGAACATGCCCCTAATCCTGAAAACCCAAGAGATCATGCAGAAATGATGAATTTCCTGAACAGCTTTGAAATAGTGAAATGCGCGATTTGTGGATGTTACTTTGAGAGATTCGTACAAAAGAAAGAGCATTACCATAGTTATCTTGAACTGAAACGAGCAAGATACTTTGAGGTAATGAGTGAAACTGACAAAGAACCTCTCGAGAAAAAGGATGTTGACAGTCTTCCTGCTGAATATAAAATGTATATATACATTTGTGAACCATGTATCCGGGATATGTCTCTGCAATCCAGAAAAATCAGAAAAATGATGATTTATTAACCGCAAACCTCATGGTCTTACGCATTCGGCTTTAGGCTTGTATGGTCGTTTTGCCGTTCGCTTTCGCTTGTGATGGTCGCATTCTCGAACGCGCGTGAGTAACCATCCTTTGTCTTGATATACGCAACCACATGGCAACGTGACCGTGTCCGATGCCCTGGCGTCCTTATCTTTCATCGCGACAACTCTTTTATAGTTATTATAGACGTCAATTCAAGTTTATAACTTTCTAAACACAGATAGTAACCTCTCCAAATGTTAGGAAGGATGCAGACTTGCCCATAACGTATGCCGAAGCTCCTGATGTCAAGAAGCTAGTGGACGAAATCGCAGATAGCCTGGACTTCTTTCATGTTGTTCCTCAGTTCCTGTACTGCTACCGGAGCACGGGCTCAGAATCCAGACGCATCATCGCCCGCATCCACGGACTGGGCAAAATAATGCAAGAAGCACTAAGGCGACCGCCAGTCTACGTGATAGAAGTCATCTCCGAACAATACGACAAGCTAACCCAAGAAGACAAAGAAAAAACGCTCATCCACGAACTACTCCACATCCCAAAAGGTTTCTCAGGAGGCTTCCGCCCACACAAAGGCTACGTCGAAAAACCACAAGTAGAAAAACTACACCAACAACTAGTAAAACGAAGACTTCAGAACCATCCAGATGGACACGTCTAGGCGTTAGGAAGAGTTAAATGTTACACCAGTATCACTTTATTTGATAATGGTGACATTAATGAGCGTGGTCAAAACACGAAAAGTCGGCGGTTCTCTAGTCATCACCTTACCGAAAAAACTCGTTGAAAGCAAGAAAATCAAGGAAGGCGAAATCGTCGAAATAACCGTCAAAAAAGTCAAAATAGACGGCTTCGGCGTCCTCAAAGGAATGAAACCCTTCACAGCACAAGACGAGCTGACGACCCATGACTAAAGACTACGTGATAGACGCCTACGCATGGATAGAATACCTGATCGGAACCGACATAGGCAGCAAAGTCAAAACAATACTGGAAGACGAAAGAAGCGGAATCTACACAAGCGCAGTGACACTCGCAGAAGTGATAAGCAAGGTCTCCCGTGGAGGACAAGAGGTTGAAACCGCCTATAACGTCCTAGTGACCAACTCCGATATCATCGATGTTAACGAAGAACTCTCGAAAGAAACAGGAATAATCCACGCGGAAATGCGAAAAACAAAAAAGGACTTCGGACTAGCTGACGCTTACGTACTGGCTACTGCCAGAAAACTCAAAACAAAAATCCTGAGCGGAGACCCGCATTTCAAAGACGTCAAGGAAGCCGTTCTATTAATAAGCCATTAGAACAGCATCATGCTTGCAGTTTCTGTTTTATGGCGTTGCGTTTTTCTTCCGCCAACGGGCCAAACTTCTTAATCCTGTCCGTAAACATACTAAACAGTTCAGCCGCTTTCTTGTACACCGGCAACGGCACGTAACTATACCGCACACGCATGCTCTCCACGCCATATTGTGCTAGTTCCTTTCCCATGTCGATCATCCGCTTCTTCGTAAACTTCTCATCAATCTCCTGCGAACCCTCAATCACCAAAACGCCATCAGCACCAAAAGCAAACGCACTCAGCAGATGCTTCAAGCCCAATATAGCCGTGGAAGGAACAGCCACGATTCGTATATTCTCAGGATAGTTCGTGCGGTCTAAACCCAGAAAGTCCATTCCCGTGTAACCAACATTCTTATCCACAAAAGCCACAACCCGCACCTCACCAGCCGCCTTATCACTCAGAACACCCCTCAACTGCGCAACAACCTGCCTGCTCGTAGAATTCTTGAAGTCAATAGCCTCCTTCGGACAAACGGGCACACAAGCGCCACAGCCCGTACACTGGAACGGGTTAATCTTCGCCTTGCCCTCCTGCATGCTTATCGCATTAACTGGGCAAACGGGCACGCACGCCTGGCAACCGTCGCACAAATCAGCAACCACAAACGCCTTCTCCGGACTCGTAGTAATATACTCACCCTTCAGGAACAACGAAGCCTTCGCCGCAGCGCCCAAGGCGTCGGAAACCGTGTCCCGCACATCCTTAGGGCTCAAAGCACACCCACCAACAAAAACCCCAGTGACCAACGTGTCGACCGGATCAAGCTTCGGATGCTTCTCAGTCACGAAACCATCCTCCCCAGTCGGCACCCTCAGCTTGTCAGTCAGCTCCTTCAAGCCGGCAGGCGGAACCATAGGCGTAGCCAACGCCACCATGTCAAACTCGTCTTCCCGTGTGTCACCCGTGAGCGTGTCCTCAGCCAAAACCACAAGCTTGCCACTGCTGTTGTTCCTGTAGACTTCCGCCACCTTCCCTTTGACGAAGACAACACCCGCTTCTTCGTCCCGCCAGTAAAGGTCCTCGTAGCCCTTCCCCGTAGCACGAATGTCGATGTAGTAGATCGTCACGTCAATGCCCAACATCTTCTTCAGCACGTAAGCCTGCTTCAAAGAGTACATACAACAGATGCGGCTACAATACGGAATGTAATTCTTATCACGGGAACCCGCACACAGCACAATCGCCATCTTCCGCACATCACTGCCATCAGCGCGTTTGATGTAGCCGCCCGTCGGACCCGTAGCCGACACAAACCGTTCCAAATCCATCATCGTAACAACATCTTTGTAGTTGCCGTAACCGTAAATCTCCAAGTTCCGAGCATCATACAGCTCGTAACCAGTCGTTAGGACAACGGCGCCGACCTTCAACTCAACAGTCTTGCCCGCATCATCGATATTTATCGCCTTAGCCGGACAAAGCTGCTCACACTTGCGACATTTCGTACACGCATCAAAATCAATCGCGTACGCCGAAGGAACAGCCTGCGGAAACTCGATGTAAGCCGCTTTCCGCTGAGACAAACCCTCATTAAACTCATCAGGCACGGACACCGGACAAACCTTCGCGCAAACACCACAGTTACGGCATTTCTCAACATCCACGCCCCGCGGTTTCATCCAAACCTTAACGTCAAAGTTGCCCGGACGCCCCTTAACATCCTGCACCTCCGCGTAAGTAAGCAAGCTCACGTTCGGGTTCCTGCCCACCTCAGCCATCCGCGGCGTCAAAATACACTGCGCACAATCCAAAGTTGGAAAAACCTTAGTCAGTTTCGCCATATTACCGCCGATGCTGGACTTCCGCTCGACAACGTGAACCTTAAACCCTAAGTACCCAAGCTCCAACGCAGCTGTTATCCCGGCGATTCCGCCGCCCACGATAAGAATTTCCCTGGAGCCTTTCTCGCTTATCGTCTCCAAAGACTCAAGCTCAACGCTCCGCTCATAGCCGCCCCTGATGAGGCTCATAGCCTTCTTTGTGGCTTCCGGCGACGGATGAGGACCCATAACCCACGAGTCCTGCTCCCTGATGTTCACGAACTCAAGCATGTAAGGGTTCAACCCAGCCCGTTCCAACACGTTCTGAAACGTCGCCAAGTGCATTCTGGGTGTGCAACTTGCCACGACAACCCTGTCCAAACCCTGCTTCTTGATACCTTCGAGAATGATTTCTTGGGCGGGTTTAGAACACAAGTACTTATGATACTTCGCTACGGCAACTCCTTCCCAGCCCTTAACAGCTTCAACAACCGCCTTAACGTCGATTACGTCGCCTATGTTTCCGCCGCATTCACACACGAAAATGCCGACCTTGGGCGTCTTCTTCTCCATCAAGGGCAATCTCCGACTTCGATGATGTGTTTTGAATGATACAGGGGAAAACACTTATTAAAAATGTTACTCCCTCATTCATTCAAAAGTGACGTTGAACATGAACGCTCAGGAGCTTGCCCAGAAACACAAACTTCTCGAATGCATACAGTGCGGAATGTGCACGGGAAGTTGCCCCGTGGCACGGAAAGCCAACCTGAACATAAGGCGGTACATGCGCGAAGTTAGCGCACAAGGCAAGCTAACAGTACATCCGCAGAACGAGCTATGGAGCTGCACAACATGCTCCACATGCGGCATCCGCTGCCCAAAAGACCTCAACCCCTACGAGTTCCTGATTGACATCCGCAGCATGGCGGTCGAAGAAGGACAAGTAGCCCCAACCATCCGCGACGCGCTGGAAAGCACGTTCAAGAACGGCAACCCGTGGGCGGGAATCCGGAGCAAACGCCAAGAATGGGCTGAAGGCTTGAACGTGAAGCACGTTTCCCAAGGCGCCGAAATACTCTATTATGTGGGCTGCACCTCGGCTTATGACCCGAGAGTCCAGAACGTCGCCAAAAGCACGGCAAAGTGCTTCGAAAAGGCCGGACTGAACTATGGGATCCTCGGCGATGAGGAAGACTGTTGCGGAAGCGAAGTTTACGGCATGGGCGAAAAGGGCCTGTTCGACTATCTCGTCGAGGAAAACATGAAAACCTTCAACAAGCACAACCTGAAACAAGTCGTGACGGGATGTCCGCACGGTTTCCACGCCTTCAAGAACAGGTACAACCAGACGAGCCTCGAAGTTCAGCATCACACGCAGTTGCTGGCGAAACTCGCGGAAGAAAAGAAGCTGACGTTCTCGAAAGAGCTAGACAAGAAAGTCATCTATCATGACCCGTGCTTCTTAGGCAAGCAGAACGGCATCTACGATGAGCCGCGTAAGGCTATCGAGAGCGTGCCCGGCGTGAGACTGCTTGAGTTTGACCGTTCGAGAGCTAGGAGCCTCTGCTGTGAAGGCGGAGGAGGAAGGATGTGGGTTGACATTCCAGGTCCACGCCTCGCAGAAGTTCGCGTTAAGGACGCGGTTGAAGTCGGCGCAGATGTCCTCGCTGTTGCGTGTCCGTTCTGTCTCTTGACGATTGAGGATGCTGTGAAGACGACGGGTTCCGAAGGGAAGATTCAGGTCATGGACGTAGCCGAACTGCTCGCGCTTGCCCTTTAACGTCTGAATTCTACACGTAACGAAGTCTCATTTAGGATATTTCCGATAAATCAGATTTTTCGGAAATGTTTAAATATTCCGAATCACCCCATGGGTTAGGGCGAAATGAATTGAAAGACGATGAAGGATGCTGCAAAGTTGATGCAGTAGTCACCATTGACTCGAAAGGGCAAATCGTCCTTCCGAAGGATTTGAGAGATAAAGCCAAACTGAAGCCAAACGACAAGCTCGCGGTCATCGGGTTCGAACGCGACGGTGAAGTATGCTGCATCATGATGGTCCCAGCCGAAGCCCTCGGAACCTCAGTGAAAAAGATGCTGGGGCCGATGTTGAAAGAGGTCTTCAAGTAGGCGGAGGTGGTTGCTTTGAAAGAAGAAAAAGTGAGGAAAACTGTGCGAGAAAGCTACGCCAAAATAGCCAAGACAGAAAGACCCTGCTGCGAACAACAAGAAACAAGTGAAAGGATAGGCTACACCAAGAAAGAACTGGCGTCGGTTCCAGAAGGCGCTGATTTTAGTCTCGGATGCGGAGACCCCGTTGCCCTCGCAAGCTTAAAACCGGGAGAAACCGTTGTTGACTTGGGTTCGGGAGGAGGACTCGACTGTTTCCTCGCTGCCGGAAAGGTTGGAGAGAAAGGGCGCGTCATCGGCGTTGACATGACGCCCGAGATGATCGACAAAGCAAGAGAAAACGGCAGGAAGAGCAAGCACAAGAACGTCGAATTCCGCCTAGGCGAGATCGAGAACCTGCCCGTTGCCGACAACACTGCCGACATTATCATCTCGAACTGTGTCATCAACCTGTCGCCGAACAAGCAGAGAGTCTTCGAAGAAGCGTTCAGAGTTCTAAAACCCGGTGGGAGACTGATGATTTCGGATATTGTTTTGCTGAAGCCGCTGCCGGAAGCAGTGAAGAAGAGCAAGGAAGCGTACGTCGGCTGCGTCGCTGGAGCCGTAATGAAAGACGAATATGTCAGACTCGTCAAGAAGACGGGCTTCCAAGACGTAAGAATAGTGGATGAAACGAGTTTTCCCATAGAATTCGTCCTCGACGATCCAGCGTCAAAGAAGATCATGAAAGACCTGAATCTGCCCATGGAGACTGCGAAAGAATACGCCAATGCTGTTGCGAGCATAAAGGTCTACGGCATAAAAGCCAAAAACTGAAAGCAACGTGCGAATGCTTCATAAACAACTACCCAACAATTCTTCCCCTTTAGGGGAATAAAACGTGGCAAACGTGGAAAAATGGGAACTAATCATCTTAGGCGCAGGTCCAGCCGGCCTCGCAGCAGGAATCTACGGCGCAAGAAGTGGGCTCAAGACGCTGATTTTGGAGGAGAAGATGGGTGGAGGCACGACGCTCGACGCTCCTTTAATGGAGAATTATCCGGGGTTCAAGAGCATAAGTGGCATGGACCTGGCTCAGAAAATGGTGGATCAATGTAGAAGTGCAGGTGCTACTATTCACGAGTTTGAAGACGTAACTGAACTGGACCTGAGGGGCGAAAGAAAAATCGTTAGAACGCACAAGGCTACATATGAGGCGAAATCCATCATCTTCACGTCTGGGTCGCATTACCGTGAGGTCGGAGTTCCCGGTGAACAGGAGTTTCGAGGAAGGGGCGTAAGCTACTGCGGAATCTGTGATGGCCCCCTTTTCAAAGGCAAGCGCGTCCTTGTTGTTGGCGGGGGTAACTCCGCGGCAATAACAGCCCTTTACCTCGCGGACATCGTATTGGAAGTCAAGCTTGTTCATCGCCGAGATTCGTTGCGTGCCGAAGAAGCTCTCGTCAAAGCCCTCAAGGAAAAGAAGAACGTAGAAATCCTGTGGAACACGGAGCTGAAGGAGATTAAGGGCGAAAAGCTGGTGAACAAAGCAGTGCTTATCAACAAGAAAACCAACGAAGCCCAAGAGTTGCCTATTGATGGCGTTTTCGTTCAGATTGGAGAAACCCCTAACAGCCAATTGGCCAAACAGTCAGGCGTCGAAACAGACAAAGACGGCTACATCAAAATCGACACTCTGCAGCGAACGAACATTCCCGGCGTTTACGCGGCTGGCGACGTTACTAATCATCCTGTCAAGCAGGTTGGAACGGCGGTTGGACAAGGGATTACGGCGGCGCTGGAAGCGTACGGTTTTGTTCGGAGACCATATTACAAAAGGTAGAAACGGTCCAAAAATATTATATCATCCATGTTGGTTCTTTCAAGACTTCTGTGCGGCAATCGGCTTGTTAGAAAGCCGAAGAGCCGTCAAGGTTCAGAGATGGAATGATGAGCGAGAAAAGCGTCGCTGCAGTCAGCATTAATCAGGACTATTGCAGTCGATGTTCGATTTGTCATTCCGTTTGCCCCTTTGAAGCCATAAAACGCGATGTAGAAACGGGCAAGGTTGAAATTGACGATCAGAAGTGCCAGGTTTGTGGCATATGCTACAGCGCCTGTCCCGTTTTCGCCGTCGAAATCGCCTATTACGATTATGACAGCTTGGTCGGTCACGTTGAACGTGCACGGAAGAAGATGAAGGGCGACACGCTCGTCTTGATGTGCCGAGGCAATTCTCCTTCAACGTGTGAAGTTGAGGAAATCTTGGCAAACCAAGGCTTAAACGTCAAAGACTACGTTCCACTGCGCTTGCCGTGTTCCGGCAGGATTCCAACAGAGTTCGTTTTCAACGTTCTGAATTCTGGGATACAGAACGTGGTTTCCGTTCAGTGCGAAGACGCCTTCTGCCGCTTCAAGGAAGGCAGCAAGACTAACGCAAGAAGGCTCTCGTTGGGCAAGGCTGTGCTTGAACAGTTAGGCTTTGACAAAGACGCTTTGAGGTTTGTGAAGTACTCCCGAAAGGCTACTTACGACACCGAGAAGTGCGTTGGATGCGACAAATGCGTCTTCATCTGCCCGTATGACGCAATAGAGGCAGAACCTTTTGCAACTCCAAGAATTCTCGACGACAAGTGCATGGGATGTGGAGCCTGCGCCCTCGTCTGTCCGCACCACGCAATTCAGGTCAAGGGCTTCGAATTCGAAGACGTTCTGGGCCGGTACGCGGAATCTGCCGTGAAACTGAAGGCGAACGGCAAGTCTCCAGTTGTCCTAGTTTTCTCATGTCAATGGTCCGAGTTCTCCGCTCTAGACGACCCACAAAGCCCGCTTTTCAGTAAGAAGAACGGCATCACTCTGGAGGTTCCCTGTTTCAAGGCACTCGATCCCGTGCATGTTCTTAACGCTTTACAGAATGGGTTCGATGGAGTTATGGCGGTCGTCTGTTCAGCCGACGACTGTAAACTTCAGGAAGGCAGAGACACCTCCGAAAGAAACATGACGGTGCTCAGAGACTTCTTGAAAAAGATGAAACTGCTCGAACGGTTCGAGCTTTTCGAAGTTTCGCCACGATGCGCTGGTGACTTCAACCGGAAACTGGACGGATTTTTCGAGAGAATCGCTGCCATGCCGCCATTAGGACTAGAAAAAGCGGAGGCGACAGCACGCGTATAAGATTCTAGTCAACAGGGAACTCGCTCCCAAAATCAGGCTATTCGAAGTTCTCGCCCCAGACGTCGCAGACAAAGCCAAACCCGGCCAATTCATCATACTCGTCATCGGTCCAAAAGGAGAGCGCATCCCTCTAACGCTCGTCGGATGTGACAAGAAGAAGGGAACAATAACCTTCGCGTTCAACGAAGTCGGCAAGACGACCAAGGAGCTTGGACTAGCAAAAGAAGGCGACGAGATACGAAGCATCACTGGACCGCTTGGAAACCCGTCCGAAATCAAGAATTTCGGCAAAGTCCTATGCGTGGGCGGAGGAGTCATGATCGCACCGATGCTTTGGCAAGTGCAGGCTTTGCGCGAAGCCGGAAACACTGTTACCACAATAATTGGAGCTAGGATAAAGGACCTGCTTTTCTTCGAGGAAGAGATGAAAGCCCTAAGCCACGAGTTCCACGTAGCAACTGACGATGGGTCCAAGGGTCACAAGGGCTTGGCTTTCCTAGAGGATATCCTCAAGAAGGAGAAGTTTGACCGCTGCGTCGCGATGGGTCCGGTGGCGATGATGCAGTCGGTTAGCGAAATCACGAAGCCTTTCGGCGTTCCAACGATGGTGACGCTGACGCCCATAATGGTTGACGGCATGGGAATGTGCGGCGTGTGCCGAGTCACGGTCGGCGGAAAAATGATGTTCGGCTGCGTCGACGGCCCAGAGTTCGACGGACACCAGGTGGACTTTGAGGGGCTAGTTAAGCGCCAGCGTATGCTTCTGCCCGAGGAACGGTTAAGCTCAGTCTTGTGGGAGCTTGGAGGCTGCAAATGTGGCGGAAAGTAAGCCCAAGCCGAAGCTGAAGAAAGAAGCGGTGCAGATTCCTAAGCAGAAGCCAGAGGAACGCAGGAAGAACTTCAACGAAGTAGCATTAGGCTATTCGGAAGAGCAGGCGCTGGAAGAGGCAAGCCGCTGTCTCCAATGCCCCAAGCCACAGTGTATACAAGGATGCCCAGTTGAAATCGAGATTCCAGCCTTCATCAAACTGCTGCGAGAGAAGAAGTACGAAGACGCCATAGCTAAAATTAAGGAGAAGAACAGCCTCCCCGCCGTCTGCGGACGAGTCTGCCCGCAAGAGGAACAGTGCCAGCAACGCTGCGTCATCGGAAAGGTCGGCGAGCCAGTAAGCATCGGGCGGTTGGAAAGGTGGTTGGCAGACTGGGAAAGGACGACAGGGTTCAAGGTTCCGCAGAAGACTCCGTCTACGGGAAAGAAAGTTGCCGTGATAGGTGCGGGTCCGGCTGGGCTCACGGTTGCTGCTGACTTGGCAAAACTGGGACACGAAGTTGTCATTTTCGAAGCGCTGCATCTGCCTGGCGGAGTTCTGGTTTATGGCATCCCGGAGTTTCGACTGCCGAAGAGCATCGTGCAGACTGAAGTTGATTATATTCGGAAGTTGGGTGCAGACCTCAAGCTCGGCTACCTCATCGGCAGGACTTTCACCGTTCCCGAGCTGCTCAAAGAGGGAAAGTTTGACGCGGTTTTCATAGGGACGGGTGCGGGCTTGCCAGCGTTCATGAACATTCCCGGAGAGAACCTCGGCGGCATCTACTCCGCCAACGAGTTCTTGATCAGGGTTAACTTGATGAAGGCTTACGCTTTTCCGGAGTATGACACGCCCATCAGAATCGGCGAGAAGGTGACGGTTATCGGCGGCGGCAACGTTGCCATGGACTCCGCGCGTTCAGCTCTGCGTTTGGGCGCCAAGCAGGTGTGCATCGTTTATCGCAGGTCTAGGGAGGAGATCCCAGCGCGGAAGGAAGAGTTGGAGAACGCCGAGGAGGAAGGCATCGAATGCAAGTTTCTGGCGAATCCGGTGCGGTTCCTCGGCGATGAGAAGGGCTGGGTGAAAGCCATGGAGTGCATCTGCATGGAACTCGGACCAGCGGACGAGACTGGAAGGAGGAGACCTGTGCCTGTGAAGGGCAGTGAGTTTTTGATGGATGTTGACACGGTTGTGGTTGCGATTGGGCGCGCGCCGAATCCGATTATTCAACGGACGACTGAGGGTTTAGCAGTTACTAAGTGGGGCACGATTGTGGCGGATGAGAACGGTAAGACCGCTCTTGAGGGTGTTTATGCGGGTGGTGACATTGTGACTGGTGAAGCCACTGTGATAAGCGCTATGGGTGCTGGGAAGAAGGCGGCTAGAGCTATTCATGAGTATTTGATGAAGAAGCAATAGTTACTCTCTGTCGCTCCCTGCTAAAGTTATAGCACCTCATATACCTTGAACCTAAAGGTGAAGTTAAGACAGTCAATCGCATATAGTAGCCGGCTACGGTAGTGTTCTAGTTTGTGGAATTGTCGTTCTAATCCATAGAACTATATCTTGGATGAACTTAGACCGTTAGTAAGGTCGGGAGGAGTTTGGTTGAAGAGTAAAGACGTGGCACTAGTAGTTTTTGCACTTCTAAACGTGGTGCTTGCGAGTGAGTTTGGCGCCCTGCCCGCTAGTGCTGCGGTTATCAGGATTCCTGGTGTCGGTGCAGGAGATTGGGCGAGGTACGACGTTGCTTTCGAGTTTTCCACAAATGATCCCAGCCCTCCTGTGACTCCGCCTCCGCGTGAAATTGCAGACATGGAATACTATCAACTGGCAGTGTTGTCAGTGGTTGGTTCAAACGTCACTTTTCAGTTGACTGTTCGTTTCGAGAATGGGACCGAGATGTCTAATGCCATGTGGGCGAATGTTGATACCGGTTATCCGATGGGTCCTCCTTACTTGTTCATCGCGGCTAACCTCAGTGCTGGCGATGCTCTGTTCTCATCTCTATTTTCGCCCACAATAAACGCTACTCTGCTGCGGACATATGCGGGCGCGCAGAGAGAAGTGAACCTTCTACGTTTAGAGCAAAACACGACTGGACCATACGGCTATTCAGCTACTGGGCGAATCTCCGTGTATTGGGACAGAGCAAGCGGAATCGTTGACGAGATGGTATACGAGATAAACTATACGAAGGTTCCCGAAGGCTATGAGACTTACGCTTTTGTGCATTTGCTGATGAGGGAGACCGACATTTGGAGTCTCACGTATGTTAACGCTGAACTAGCCGCCTATCCGAGATGCTTGAATCTCAGAAGCAATGGAAAGTGGATAACTGTCTTCGTCGATCTTCCTGAAAGTTGCAACGTGCGAAAAGTTGACGTTTCATCGATAATGTTGAACGGTAGTGTGCATGCGGAGAAGACTGCCGTGCTCTTGGACCTTGACGGCGACAGAAGGCTAGAGTTGATGGTTAAATTCGACAGGCAAGCCGTAATAGATTTGATATCGAAGACTCTTCGATACGCCCGCGAATCCGGAACAGCAACTTTGACCGTGACTGGCGAGCTAAAGGATGGAAGCGTGTTCCGAGGAAACGACACAATCACAGTCATATACAGAATGCCCAGAACTAGGGCGATCACGGAATAGTAACGTTGGCTCAATAGTAAGCGGTTCTATTTCCGAATAGAATTCCGCTGCTTCACCGTGCGCTCACGGGCGTTCCTTTCGTGCAAACTTGCAGTGGGAAGACACAAAGTTTTAATTTTCGCCGTCAAATCAACACCACATACAAGAAGGTTACATTCTCTTGGTCACTCTGAACCTTGATAAGATCTTCAATCCCAAAAACGTAGCCGTAATAGGCGCCAGTGATGAGGAGGGCACCGTGGGCTATGCATTAATGAAGAATTTTACTCAACTTGGCTTTGAGGGCAAAATCTACCCAGTGAACATTCGCAAGACGGAAATTCTCGGGTTGAAAGCGTACCAGTCGGTAGACCAGATTTCTGAACCTGTTGACCTAGCGGTTATTGCCACTCCAGCCAAAACCGTCCCGGAGGTGGTGGAGCAGTGTGGCAAGGTGGGAATCAAAGGCATTATCATCATCAGCGCGGGCTTCAAGGAGATCGGGCTGGAAGGCAAGGTTCTCGAGCATGAGATTCTCAAGATAAAAGAGAAGTACGGTTTGCGCATTGTTGGACCCAACTGTCTGGGTGTCATTCGCCCAAGTCTGAACCTCAACGCCACTTTCATAAGCAGAACGCCGAAAGCCGGCAATATCGCGTTCATCAGCCAATCGGGCGCTCTGGGCTCAGCCATTCTTGACTGGGCGATAGACCAGAACATCGGTTTCAGCAACTTCGTGTCGATAGGCTCGATGATAGACGTGGACTTCGGCGACCTCATCGACTACTTCGGCACCGACCCGAAAACCCGGAGCATCCTCATGTATGTCGAAGGCATAACAGACGCACGAAAATTCCTGAGCGCCGCCCGGCACTTCGCCCGTGCAAAACCCATAATCGTCGTAAAAGCAGGCAAATACGCCGAGAGCGCAAAAGCCGCCGCCAGCCACACCGGTTCGCTCACCGGCGAAGACGACATCTACGACGCCGCCTTCAAACGCGCAGGCATAGTCCGCGTTGAAGAAATCGCAGACCTCTTCAACTGCGCCGAAGTCCTGGGAACCCAACCACTGCCTAAGGGACCGAACCTCGCCATAATCACCAACGCCGGAGGACCCGGAGTAATGGCTACGGACGCGCTCATAGCGAAAGGCGGAACACTCGCCAAACTGAGCCCGAAAACGATGGAGTTTCTCGATGATGTGTTGCCAAGTTTTTGGAGCAGAGGCAACCCTATCGACATTCTGGGAGACGCTAAAGCCGACCGTTACAAGGCTGTGATTGAAGCATGCTTAAACGACGAAACGGTCGACGGCATACTCATCGTCTATACAGCGCAGGCTGTGGGAGAACCCGTTGAAATAGCGAAAAGCATCATCGAAATGCACGAGGGTGAGGGTTACCACAACAAGACGATTTTGACATCGTTCATGGGAGGCGGTGCCGTGGACGAGGCGAACCGCATCCTCAGTCAGAACAGTATCCCCACGTACTCGACTCCCGAACAGGCAGTCAGGACTTACCTTTACATGTACAACTACAAGCGCAACCTCGAACTGCTGTACGAAACGCCCGAAGAGCTCCCCATGGACGTTTCTCCACCAAAACGCCCGATGATGGTCATAATGCGAAACGCCGCCGCGGAAGACCGCGAACTGCTGAACGAGTCTGAAGCAAAGAGTCTGCTGGAATACTACGAGTTTCCAGTCGTAAAAACGTTAGTCGCCAAGACTGCCGACGAGGCTGCGGCTTCCGCTTCGCAGACAGGCTATCCCGTGGTGCTGAAGATTCTTTCTCCGCAAATCGTTCATAAGACCGAGGCGGGCGGCGTCGTCCTCAACCTGCACACCGAAGCCGAAGTCAGACAAGCCTTTGATTATGTAACGAAAAGGGTAAGAGAGTACGATCCGAACGCCGAAATCCTAGGCGTCACGGTGCAGCCGATGGTGAGCAAGCGAGGCTACGAGGTCATTCTCGGAGCGAAAACCGACCCGCTGTTCGGTCCGGTCATACTGTTCGGGATGGGCGGCGTCGGCGTGGAACTGTTCCAAGACTTTTCAATAGGACTTCCGCCGTTGAATCAGACGCTCGTCAGGAGAATGATGGAAGAAACGAAGGTCTACCAGCTTCTTAAGGGCTACAGGAACGTGCCGCCAGCCAACATAAAGCTTCTAGACGAGATAATGGTGCGGTTCTCCCAGATGCTAATCGACTTTCCACAGCTGAAAGAGGTTGACATCAACCCGCTTCTCATAAATGAAGAGGAAGCTTGCGCGGTTGACGCGCGAATCGCCATAGACAAGCAACGCGTGTTCCAGAAGCTTGAGCCCCACCAGCATTTGATAATCAGCCCGTACCCAAAGAAGTACGAGGTTTTCTGGAAGCTCCGCGACGGAAGAACGGTGCTGATGAGACCCATAAAGCCCGAAGACGAACCATTGTGGCTGGAGATGTTCCAGAACTTCTCGGAAGAATCCATACGCTTCAGGTTCTTCCAGATCATCAAGGACACGCCTCACGAAGTTCGGGTGCGCTACTGCAACATAGACTACGACAGGGAAATCGCCATAGTAGCCGAACTCAACGAGCAGGGACGGAGAAGAATTCTTGGAGTCGTCAGAGTCAGCTTGGAACCCGACTTGAAAAAGGGCGAAATCGCCTTTATCATTGCTGACCAGTGGCAGGGCTTAGGATTGGGAACGAAAATGATTGACCATGTCATCGACATATGCAAGGACATGAAGGTCGAAACGGTCTATGCCATCATGTTGCCCGACAACGTCAGAGCCATCAACATGACGAAGAAGATGGGGTTCGTCATCAAGTATCTCAACGACGGCACGGTGAGAGGAACTCTAGATTTGAAGGAGGAAGAGGGCGTCATTCAGCCGAAGGAACCTGAAGCCGTAGAAGAAAGAGAAGCACAAAATCAGGCTCAGGGGCAAGCGCAGGCGCAGCTTGAACAGGAAGAGGCACGGAGTCGCGAACCCGCTGCAATGGGGCAATAAGGTCTATCGTAGAGTCACTTGCATCATTTATGCTATGCTTGACGGAAGGATTCCAACAATGTTTCCCGTATTTACTGAAGGCTAAATTTAAATCATAGTAGTTGCAATCTATCTACTTCTTTCAACAAATATCATGGGAGAATGAGGGTTAGAATGGAAAAACTCAAAGTTGCATTTTACTGGGCGGCAAGCTGTGGCGGATGCGAAATCGCCGTTCTGGACATCAACGAGAAAATCCTCGACGTAGTCGCAAAAGTCGACATAGTCTTCTGGCCAGTCGCCATTGACGTGAAATACAAGGACGTCGAAGCCATGCCCGACAAGAGCATAGACGCCTGCTTCTTTAACGGAGCAATAAGAACCGAAGAAAATGAACACATGGCAAAACTCCTGAGACAAAAGTCAAAGATTCTCGTCGCCTTCGGCTCGTGCGCCTGCGACGGATGCGTCAAAGGATTAGCAAACCTCTGGAACAAGAAAACCATTTTTGAACGGGCTTACTCTGAAACTCCATCGACCAAAAATCCTGAATCCGTGACACCTCACACTTCCTTCAAAGTCAAGGAAGGCGAGCTTGAACTGCCCGAATTCTTCGACACCGTGAAAACGCTGGGTCAAACAGTGGATGTGGACTATTTCCTGTCAGGATGCCCACCGCCCATTCCGTCTATCATGCAAGCCTTCACGGCAATCGTCAGCGGCGAATTGCCGCCGAAAGGAGCGAGTCTCCTGCCGAACAAGTCGATCTGCGACGAATGCCCAAGAGAGAAGAAAGAGCGAAAACTCCATGAAATCAAAAGAATCTACGAGATTGATGACGACTTCAAGACTTGCTTCTGGGACCAGCAGGTCATCTGCATGGGTCCAGCCACAAGAGCAGGCTGCGGCGCTCAGTGTCCTAAAGTAAACGTGCCCTGCACAGGCTGTGGTGGTCCAGCGCCCCGCGTTACAGACCAAGGTGCAGCGGCGATAAGCGCTCTGGCTTCGATTGCCACAGACCCGAGTGTCATCGAGCAGGTGGTTGATCCCGTTGGGACGTTTTACAAGTATTCCCTTGCCAATTCCATCTTGCGGAGGAAGGTGATTAAATGAAAGAGATAACGATAAACCCAATTACGAGGCTTGAGGGCCACGGAAAAATCACGATTTTCCTGAACGACGAGGGCAACGTGGAGAACACTTACTTCCAAGTCCCAGAGCTGAGGGGTTTCGAAAGGTTCTGCGAAGGAAGAAGAGCCGAAGACCTGCCCATAATTACCACGAGAATCTGCGGAGTCTGTCCTGTCGCGCATCACATGGCAAGCGCCAAAGCCTTGGATGCAGCGTTCAACGTGGAACCGACAGAAACAGCCAAAAAACTAAGAGAGCTGGAGTACGTTTCATACTTCATTTACGACCATATACTCCACTTCTACTTCTTGGGCGGACCAGACTTCGTCGTTGGACCCGACGCGCCCGTCGCGAAAAGAAACATCCTAGGAGTGATTGAGAAGGCTGGTTTGGACATCGCCAAAGAAGTGATCAAGCACAGAGCCTACGGGCAGAAAATAACGGGCATGCTAGGCGGCAGACCCACACACCCCGTGAGCGCGTGCATCCCGGGCGGAATTGCGAAGTCGCTGTCTGAGGAGGAGAGGCAGGAAATCGAGACGATGCTCAGAAGCTGCCTGGAATTCGCCAAATTCACCCTTAAACTCTTCGACGACATCGTCTTAAAGAACGCCGACTACGTTAAGCTAATCACGAGCGAACCTTACCAGCTGAACACGTATTACATGGGAACGGTTGACAAGAACAACCACGTGAACTTCTACGACGGCGACATCCGAGTAGTAGACCTGAAAGGAAACGAGTTTGTCAAGTTCAAGCCGCCCGAATACTTGAACGTCATCGAGGAACACGTTGAACCGTGGACCTACGTCAAAATGCCCTACCTGAAGAAAGTTGGGTGGAAAGGGTTCGTCGCTGGCCCCGACAGCGGAATCTACAGAGTCGGCCCGCTCGGAAGGCTGAACGCTGCAGAAGGCATGGCAACCCCATTGGCGAACGAAGAGTACAAGAGAATGTACAAGACACTCGGCGGAAAACCCGTCCACGCAACGCTAGCGTTTCATTGGGCGCGGCTGATAGAGCTGTTGTACTCGGCTGAACGTGCGCTCGAACTCGTCACGGATCCGGGAATAACTAGGAAGGACATTAAGAACAAGCCTGGCAAGCCGGGAGAAGGAGTCGGCATCGTCGAAGCTGCGAGAGGCACGTTGATTCATCATTATGTGCTGGACGAGAAGGCGTTAGCCAAGAAGGTCAACTTGATTGTGGCTACGACTCACAACACGCCGGGCATCTGCATGTCCATAGGCAACGCTGCCAAAGGCTTGATACACAACGGCAAGGTCAACGATGGATTGTTAAACATGGTGGAGATGGCTTTCAGAGCGTATGACCCATGCTTCGCTTGCGCCACGCATTATGCCGTAGGTCAGATGCTATTGGAAGTGGAGATTTACGACAACCAGAAACGTCTGGTAAAGAAGTTGAGCAGGTAAGGTGTGGAAGATGGAAGAAGCAAAAGTCGGAGTGTTCCTGTCAGACTGTGCAAAACAACTCTCAGAAATACTGGACTTCAAAGCACTGACGGACTTTGTCAAGAAAGTTCCCAACGTAGTATCCGTCACGAGGGGAAGCGAATTCCACCGAGGCACAGGACTCAACGCCATAATCGAAGCCGTGAAAGGCAAGAAGATAAACAGAATCGTCGTCGCTGAAACCCTTCCCAAACTGAGTGAAGTGATAATCGCCAAAGCAGTTGAGGAGGCGGGCTTAAACCCCTATCTTGTCGAAGTAATAGACCTCAAAGACCACTGCGCTTCACCCCACAGAGACGCTCCCGCAGAAGCCACGGAAAAAGCAAAAGCAATGCTCCTAGCAGCCATCGAACGCGCCAAGCTTCTCGAACCCATCGAGAAACTCGAGTTTCCAGCCTCCAAATCCGTCCTCGTCATAGGCGGAGGCATCGCCGGAATGCAAACAGCCGAGGATTTGGCTGACTTGGGTTTTGAGGTGCATCTGGTTGAGAAGGCACCGTTTCTCGGAGGTTTAGCGGCAAGGGCTGGTCGATTCTTCCCAACTGATGATTGTGCCATCTGCATAGAGTCTCCGAGCTCAGACGTGAAGGCTATTACGCATACTTCTCGAAAGTGCGTGTACCGCTCGGGATTTCCGGAGATTCCCAACCTGAACATCATGACGAATTCTAAAGTCGTCAGTGTTGAAGGTGTTCCCGGAGACTACAAGGTAACCGTGGAGAAGAAGCCGCGTTACGTTAACGAATCGAAATGCGTAGGTTGCGATGTCTGTACGACCGTTTGCCCAGTCGAAGTGCCAGACGAGTACAACGCGAAGCTGAAGACGCGCAAGGCGATTTACATGAACAATCCGCCCGTTCATCCGCCAGTCTACGTCATCGACGAAAGCGCATGCAAGTTCCAAGACTGTGCCAAATGCGTCGAAGTCTGCCCGACAAAAGCCATCAAGCTGGACCAGAAACCCGAGAAAGTCAAGCTGAACGTCGGCGGCATTGTTGTTGCCACGGGCTTCAGAGAGTACGACCCGAGCGTCATAAAAGAGTACCATTACGGCGAATACCCAGACATCATAACTAACCTTGAACTCGCAAGAATGATTGACGGGTTCGGTCCAACAGCCGGAACGATTGTTAAACCTTCTGATCGCAAGCCTGCGAAGAGAATCGTCTTCATCCAGTGCGTCGGTTCGCGAGACCGCCGTTGGAACCCGTGGTGCTCTGGCATCTGCTGCATGATTTCGCTGAAACACGCGATGCTTGTCAAATCTGCGAATCCCGACGCGGACATTTCAATGTGCTATATAGACATTAGGACCACGGGAAGAGAACACGAGTACTACTACGAAAAAGCCAGAGAGATGGGCATCAAATTCGTAAAAGGCAGACCGACCGAAATACTGCACGACCCGGACGGAAATGTACTCGTCGTAGACGTTGAAGACCAGATTCTGAGGAAATTCATGGAGTTAGAAGCCGACCTAGTCGTTCTGGCTCCTGCGATGGTGCCAGCTGAAGGCACGAAAGAACTTGCACAAACGCTCGGTCTCGAGCTGGACCAAGACGGGTTCTTCAAGGAATACAACTCCAAACTGCGACCAACAGAAACCAAGATGAGAGGCATATACCTTTGCGGAGGCGCCACGTTCCCGAAGGATGCGCCCACAAGCTCTCTTCACGCCCATTCGGCAGCGGTGAAAGCAGCCAAATTCCTCATGTCTGGCAAGATAACTAAAGACCAGCGAACCGCCATCGTGAACGAAGAATACTGCGGCGACTGCGAATTCTGCCCCGTCACATGCCCGTTCAACGCAATAAGCCTAGAACCCGAGGGAGAAGAGCACTTCGTCGCGAAAGTCTCTGATTTGCGGTGCGAAGGATGCGGCATATGTGTGGGCACCTGCCCGGTGAACGCCATTGAACTTCGTCATTCGCGACCGAACCAGATGGCGGCGCAGATGAACGGGTTGATGTCCGTTAACGGAACAAAGAAACCCCTAGTTCTGGCGATAACCTGCTCAGAATGCGGTCACACAGTTGTGGATTCTTCGGGCATGGCGATGATGCAGTACCCAGCCAACGTTAGAGTAATGAAGGTTCCGTGCACCGGCATCTTGCAGGTGCATCAGTTTCTGCAGGCTTTCAAGGCTGGTGCACAGGGAGTGATGGTTGTAGGCTGCAAGACTGACGGGTGTCACTACGAGGTCGGCAGTCAGAAAGCCCAGAAGAAAGTGGACCTTACCAAAGTGCTCCTCAAAGAGTACGGCATAGAGCCCGAAAGACTAGAAATGTTCCACATGGTGTACATCGAAGGAGACAAGTTCGCTGAAGCCGCACAAACAATGACTGAGAAACTGGAGAAGTTGGGTCAGCTGCAGCTGAGTGAACCCGTCTGAAAGGGGAGATAGAGTACGATGGAAAGTGAAAAGCAGAGAAAGCCGCTCAGTCCATTTTTCTCTGAGGAGATTGCGCATCGGTTGGGCGGCGAAACCATAACTCTCTGCTACCAATGCGGCACGTGCGCCAGCAGCTGTCCGGTTGCCAAAACCACGGACAAGTTCAACCCAAGAGACATCATCAAACTATCCCTCTTAGGCGAGAAGCAGCAGGTTCTTTCAGACGGCGCCATTTGGCTGTGCAGTTCATGTTACAATTGTCAAGAAAGGTGTCCGCAGAAAGTCGAAATCGCCGACGTGATTTACGCGTTGAGAAACACAGCCATCAAAGAAGGACACATCCCAAACATCTACGCGGAATTCGCGGCTGGACTGATGGCTGAAGGCCGCATTGTTCCAATCTCCAAGTTCGTGGAGAAAAAAAGACCCGAATACGGACTGCCAACCCTCAAGCCAGCCGGTTCCGACGCGATGAAGAAGATTCTCTCAGCCACGGGGTTTGACAGGATAAAGTGGAAGAAGGAAGAGGCATCATGAAAAGCTACGCGCTTTTTCTCGGCTGTACCATACCTGCCCGTCAACCGCACTATGAAGCGTCGGCTAGGAAAGCCCTCACAAAGCTCGGAGTTGGACTCGTCGACTTGGATAACATGACTTGCTGCGCCCCGCCGCCCCTGCAGTCGATAGATTTAGAGACGAGTCTTTCCATTTCGGCGTACAACGTGTGCCTAGCCGAAGAAGCTAACTTAGACGTGGTTACGCTGTGCACTGGTTGCTACGAATCGTTAGCCATGGCGAACAATACGTTGAAAGCGAACGGAAAGTTGAGAGAAAGGGTTAACAAGATTCTTTCCAGCGTGGGTAAGGAGTTCAAAGGCACCCAAGAAGTGAAGCATTATCTCCGAGTGCTCGTGGACGACGTGGGCACAGACCGCCTGAAAGAAAGCGTCTCCAAAGACCTTACGGGGTTGAAGGTAGCTTCGTTTTCCGGCTGCCATTTGCTAAGGCCTAGTGCGCTCCTGAAATTCGATGATGCGGAGCGTCCACACGTTTTCGACGATTTAATCGAGGCGTTGGGTCCGAAGAGCGTCCCGTACAAGAACAAGCTGAAATGCTGCGGAGGATTACTACGAGGATACGCCGACGACGTTGCCCTAGCCATAGCCCGAGACAAAATCGTCAACACGACCAAGGCGGGAGTAGACTGCATTATAACGCTCTGTCCCTTCTGCTTCTTAACGCTGGACCTTGGACAAATGCTGATAAAATCAACGTTCCACGAAGAATACAACATGTCAGTACTGCATTACACTGAGCTTCTGAGCCTGGCATTGGGAATACAGCCAAAAGAGCTTGCGCTTGAATTCCACAAAATACGATTGGACAACGTGCTCAACAAGATCAAATAACGCGAATTCTGCCGTCTATTCTTTCCATTTCAGTGGGAAAGCGTTAATAATTCAAGTCCGTCCAGAGAGTTTTCTTGGCGAAGAGGATGAAAGTTAAAGCCCTAAAAGAGCGGAAATGCTACTGTTGCGGCGAAACCATAGCCAAGGGCGACGAGTGCTTCGCTTTCGTCGTGAACCCTTCAGATCCTCAAAAGACCGAGTTTGACGTGATCTACACATGCTCAAAATGCTCGGATGAAGACGCCTGCAGAGTTAGAATAAAAAGAAAAGGCGCCACCTAGCCGCATTTTCCCTAGCGACTGTTCGTCTCTGAAGTTTTCGTTTTTGGGATGTCAACTTCCAAAACTTGATTATTGTTGCACTTAGCAACCATGTTTTCAACCTGCAACCGCTTAACAGGCAGGTCTAGCGGCTGGCACTTCTCCGCGCATACTTCCACGCCGTCGTCGCCCGCGTGACATTCTCTTTTGCATATTTCAACGCCCTTCGGGTCCTGGTTAAGTGTCACTTTCTCTTCTTTGCAGTGGCATTGCATCAGAACCTTTACGTAATCGTCGTCCTCGAAAACGTCGATGAGCGGTTCTTCCATATGCGGAAGAGGAATGAAGTTTTTCGACATAGGACTCGATTCCGAATGCTCCTCTATGACATACTTTCTTTTGAGGAGGCCCTCGATGGGTTCAACGGTTATCTTGTTTTCTACCTCGTTATCGTCTTCAACCATCTTCTTAACGAGTGTCCTGCAGAAAATGTCTATGTTCCGCAGAGCTTCTTCGAATTCGTCCACGGCGGGTTCCCCCTTTCTATTTATAATATTTACTTCTGGTTATATTAACGTTCTCACGTCAAGCTTAACTCAAAAATGACCTAACCTACGGTGTTTTTCTCTTCGCTCCCAATGGCAACGTTCGCACGTGTTTCACGGTTTTGATGATGCTTTCCACCTCTTTGCTTGGCTGCTCCAACGCCCTATTGATCGCAATGTCCGCGATTGTGGCGCCTATGTCTCCGATCTTCGTTAAGGAAGAGATGATTGCTCTCAAGTAAGGAATTTCGGGAAGCTCACGCATCAGCCGGTCAGCCTTGATTTCGAGGGCCTTCTGCATCTCCAGTAAGCCGTTGGCAACCTTGAGGTCTCGCGCAAAAACGCAGTCGACGGCCTTCTGAAAAATGGTCTGCGACAGTTCGCCAAGGCGAAAGATTTTTTCAGTGACATCCTTGGACAGTTTCTCGCGATAAATGTCTAGGTCGAGGATCTCTTTAGCCATATCTTGAGAATAATCAGCAATCAATTCAAGGTACTGCAGTATCAAACGAGTGGCAGGAATAAACAGAACATCCGTCGCACCGATCTGCTCAGCAATCTCGGGTTTAAGCTGCGCAGAAAGAAGAAGACGCACAGCTAGATAGTAAATTGTGTCGGCTTCATCCTCTCGGCTGATAGCCTCGTTTGCCAAAGCTTCATTGTTGTCCAACAGGGCTTGCATTGCCTCGGAAAGGATGGTTGAGGAGATGAGCGACAGCCGCCTGATCAGCATGTCAAGCTTGAACTTGCTCGGGTCGACCGAGCATTGCAGAAGAATAGTCTTGGGAGTTTCTTCAAGAATGCCTAGGCCGATCAGCTTGCGGACGACTCTCCTGATTTCGTCAACGTGCTCCTTCGTGATTCTGGTCGAGGAGGTTACTCTGATAACGTCGCGTCCGAGTATGTAGCTGCCCACGACTATTCTCTCGAGCATTCCATGATCCTCGCAAGCGTCCGTGTTCACTACGTACTCGTCAGCCTCTTCTCTCTGGGCTACCTGACTTGGCATGATCTTCAAAGTGCCGTCTCTTTCAGGCATGAGGAAAACGATGTCGCCGGGGTTGATCTTGTTCTCTCTTGCCCATTCACTGGGCAGCGAGACGGTCATGGTTGAGTATCCTACTTTTTGCACTTTTCGGCTTTCCAAAAATCACCGCTTCCGATGGTATTTACTACTATTTGCTTTTTATATGCCTTGCTATATGGTTTCTATTGCAAAATACTTCTACGCTTAAGGGAACGCGCATGCTATTATGGAAAACTAGTTATGCGCAAAATGGGTTTAGTGAAGTGTAAGCTTGGGAGATGTACGGATGGAGAAGCCTTCTAGAAGTCTCATGAAAACGCTTTCCTGGAGAATAGTTGCGACTTTGACGACGGTACTCTTGGTTTTAGTATTCAGTGAGAATTTGGCTCTGGCTACTCTTGTCGGAATTGCGGAAATCATCGTGAAAAGCGTCGTTTACTACGTGCATGAACGTGTGTGGAACCTTTCGAGTTTCGGCAGGAAGACAGGATGATTGGCGCATATGAGTATTGATGGGGTTTATGCCTTGAATTATGGCTTGCGTTGATGGAGAGAGTATATACTTTTATATTCTTTATATGCATTAGGTATATATTTGCCGCTTATGCTATATATCAATCAGATGTAAAGGAGGCTGATGGAAAATGACCGAAAAAACACCCGAATGGAAAACCGTGAGCCTGAGAACGGAACTCATAAGAGAAATCGAAGAAGCCATCAAAACAGGACGCTACAGAAGCATATCTGAATTCGTCTCCGAGGCCATCCGTCTTCGTCTCGAAGAACTCATGCGAACCCAGGGAATCCCAGCCGAGAAACGCAAGGAACTCCTGCTAACACCTGAACTGTTGCTGTACACACCGAAACACACGTGGGCACAGGTAACACCTGAAGGAAACATCCGCGTCGGCGTCTCCGACTACGCACAAAGGCACCTCAAAGGAATAGCCCACGTATTAACTGAAGCCACGGGCAAAGAAGTCGCCAAAATGGAGCCCTTCGGCGTCGCAGAAACCTGGATGTTCATGTTCGACCTCTACGCGCCAGTCAGCGGCAAAATAGTCAAAGTAAACGACAACTTGAAGAACGAGCCGCACACGATAAACGAGGACCCCTACGGCGAAGGATGGATCGCGGAGATAAAGCCTAAGAACTCGCTGGTCTTGGAAGAGGAACTCAAAAGCCTGCTGGGCTCAAGGGAATACAATAAGTGGGTTAACAAGCTGGAAGGAAGACTGCGCGAATAGCTCTAATTTCCCCTCTTTTTTATAGTCTTTATAGCGTTATTTTGTTGTGTCATGCGTATGTCAAATTTAGCTTAGGTGGATTAATATATTCGCCAAAGAACGTTAGATATTCTACGCGAGTGGTTTAACAATGGCAAAGTCTAACAACACAAATGTAAAGAGACGATTACCCCCCTGCCGTTCCGCCTGCCCAGCCCGCGTCAACGTTCAAGGATACGTCGCTCTGCTCCAGAGAGGCAAGTTCAACGACGCTGTTGAACTCATAAGGAAGGACATGCCTTTTCCGGCCATCTGTGGAAGAGTCTGCTTCAGCCCATGCGAAGATGCATGTGCACGAACTAACGTTGACCAGGCAGTGGCTATACGAGCGTTGAAGAGGCTCGTGGCAGACGTTGAACATGAAACGGGCCGCGTCAAATCAAAATCGATACCGAAAAAACACAAGGAAAAAGTCGCAGTTATCGGTGCAGGTCCGGCGGGGTTGACGGCAGCTTATGAACTCGCGAAACTCGGTTATCCAGTTACGGTTTTTGAGCGCATGTCCGAGCTTGGCGGCATGATGCGCTATTGCATACCCGACTTTCGGCTTGAGAAATTCGTGGTCGCCAACGAAATCGCCCACATCAAAGACCTGGGCGTGAACATAAAGACGGGCGTGGAATTCGGAAAGGACATCACTATCGAAAGCCTGCATAAAGACGGCTACAAGGCAGTTTTCTTGGCGATCGGTACGCAGTTGGGCATGAAGCTTAACGTGCCAGGAGAGGATTTGGAAGGCGTCATAAACGCGGTTGATTTTCTCCGTGCAATGGCGTTGGGAGAACACGTTGACGTCAGAGAGAGAGTGGCGGTTGTCGGCGGAGGAAACAGCGCGATAGACGCAGCTAGAATGGCTAAAAAGCTCGGTGCCAAGGACGTCATGATTCTGTACAGACGTTCGCGTGAGGAAATGCCTGCGCTCCCGCATGAGATTGCAGAGGCTGAAAGGGACGGAGTCAAAATCAACCTTTTGGTCGCTCCAAAACAGATCATCGGACAGAACGGCAAGGTCAAAGCCATCGAATGCCTCCGAATGCGACTGGGCGAGCCTGACGAAAGTGGAAGAAGACGCCCGGTTCCCATAACCTTCTCGGAGCACCAGTACGAAGTCGACACGGTAATTCCTGCGTTGGGTCAAGTCGCGGAAATGTCATGCGTGCCGAAGGAAATGCTGGAGAAGGAAGCTAGAGCGCCGCAGTTGCATGTTGATTCGGCAACGTTAGAAACCAACATGCCGGGGGTTTTTGCGGGAGGCGATGTGGCGACGGGTCCGGCGAGCATCATCGAGGCTGTTGGTGCTGGGAAAAAGGCCGCTGTTTCGATTCACCTTTACCTCGCTGGGAAGGACTTGCGGAGTGGACGAGAGGACGTTGAAGAGACAACCTGGGTGAAAAACTGGGGGCACATAGCCAAGAAAGAACGCAGGTACGAATCTCCAGCCGAGAAACCACGCTTGAGCTTTGAAGAAGCAAAGGATTACTTGGAGAAAACGGAAGAGAAGGCGATGTTTGAGGCTTTTCGCTGTCTGGGCTGTGGACCGTGCGCAGAATGCCTCGCTGACTTGGAACTGTGCGAGGCTGACAAGGCTGTGGTTGACGAGGCTGCGTGCATAGGCTGCAACGTGTGTGCCGTGGTGTGTCCCTTCGGCGCCATCAAGAAGAACGAGGAGGAAATCGCCCAGGTGAACGAGGATGTCTGCAAAGGCTGCGGAATCTGCGCAGCTAGATGTCCAGAACAGGCGATAACGATGAAAAAGTTGCCCAACGAGAAAATCATGAGCTTAGCTCTCGTAGCCCTGAAGGAGTAGATGACAATGGGAAACAACGAACCTAAAACCGTCTGTTTCATGTGTAACTTCGTGTTCTGTCGAGAAGAGATGGAAGCTCCTCCGAACGTTAACCCCGTTCGCGTCATGTGCATTGGAAGAATAGACCCGGTCGTGGTTTTGGACACGCTTGCTAATGGCGCTGACGGTGTCATGCTGGTCGGCTGCCAACCGCCAGACTGCCACTATCTTGAAGGAAACGTGCAGGCAGAACGCGCCGTGAAGATGCTGAAGAAACTCGTAACGTTGGCTGGGTTGGAATCGGAGCGTATAAGACTCCAGTGGGTATCGCCTCTGGAGGAAAAGAGCTTCTATTCATATGCGCAAGAATTCACTGAAGAGGTCGAAAAACTCGGTGTTTCACCTTTAAAGGGCGAAAAACTCCAGCCCGAACTCGTCACAAACGTTCTGGCTGCCAAGAACGCGGCGTCAGACTTTCGGCTGAGGGTATTGCTCGGCAGGGAGAAGGAGCTGACGGAAGGCGTCAATGTGTATGGGGAGAAGTTGAGCGCGGAAGATTTCGACTTCTTACTCGACGAGATAGTCAGGGAGGAGTTCATCCGCCACAAGATTCACCTCCTAACCAAAGTCAAGCCGCTATCGGTAAAGGGGTTGGCAGAGGCTGTGGGCATGAAACCGGCAGCGGTGCTTAGGCAAATCGTGGACATGCGACGCAGGAACATGGTAGCGTTGGATCACGTGGATGGCACTACGCCATTCTACAAGGCTCTGGAGGTCAAGTAAATGGCAGAAAAGAAAGTTGGAGCAGTCCTCGTGGTCGGCGGAGGAGTCGCCGGAATCCAAGCATCACTCGACCTAGCGGATTCAGGCTTCAAAGTCTATCTGATAGACCAAGGAGGAAGCATCGGCGGAGTGATGGCACAGCTGGACAAGACGTTCCCAACGAACGACTGTTCAATGTGCATTCTCTCGCCGAAGCTTGTGGCGACGGGAAGGCATCCCAACATCACGATAGTCACAAATGCAGAATTAACGGGGCTAAATGGTGAAGCGGGAAACTTCGAAGTGAAGCTTCGAAGACGCGGTCGTTTCATAATCGAAGACCGCTGCAACGGCTGTGGCTTGTGCGCGCAGAAATGCCCTATTGAAGCCGTGGACATGTACAACGAAGGTCTGAGCGAAAGAAGCGCAATCTACGTGGATTATCCGCAGGCGGTGCCGCTGAAGTACAAGATTGACCGTGAAAAATGCATCGGATGCGGAACGTGCTACGAAATCTGCAAGGCAAAGGCAATAGAGTACGACCAGCAGGACAGCGAAGCCACGCTGAAAGTGGGTTCAGTAATACTTGCGCCAGGGTTCGAGCCTTTTGATGCGAGGTTGAAGAGCGAGTACGGTTATGGACGTTACCAGAACGTTGTCACGAGCATCGAGTTTGAACGTATATTGAGCGCCTCTGGACCCTACGGCGGACTCGTCCTGAGACCTTCGGACGGCGAAATCCCCCAGAGAATCGCCTTCATCCAGTGCGTGGGTTCGAGGGATTACCAGCTTGGAAACAACTACTGCAGCGCAGCGTGCTGCATGTACGGCATGAAAGAAGCAGTTATCGCCAAGGAACACGCGCCCATCAAGCTTCAGCCCACCATCTTCTACATGGACCTGCGGGCTTACGGGAAAGAATTCGACGCCTATTACAATCGCGCGAAGGGCGAATGGGGAATCCGCTTCGTAAGGTCAAGAGTCGCCGGCGTAACAGAAAACCCGTTGACAGGCAACCTTTTCGTGCACTATGTCGAGAACGAGACGCCAAAGACGGAAGAGTTCGACCTAGTCGTTCTGTCCATAGGAATGCAGCCGCCCAAGAACGTTGAAAAACTGGCTGACACCGTGGGCGTAGAGCTTAACAAGTACAATTACTGCGAGACCAAGCATTTCTCGCCGCTGGAAACCTCAAAACCAGGCGTGTTCGTATGTGGAGCCTTCAGCTCTCCAAAAGACATTCCCGAAAGCGTAGCGCAAGCGAGCGGCGCCGCAGCCAAAGCCATGAACGTAATCGCCAGCGAACGAGGAAAACTCGTAACCGTCAAAGAGTACCCACCCGAAAGGGACGTGAGCCAAGAAGAACCGCGCATCGGCGTTTTCGTCTGCCACTGCGGAATCAACATCGGCGGCGTAGTGAACGTTCCCGAAGTCGTGGAATACTCGAAGACCTTGCCGAACGTGGTCTATTCTGAAGCTAACCTATACACGTGCTCGCAGGATACGCAGAAGCTGATTAGAGAGAAGATTCAGCAGCATAACCTCAACCGTGTCGTTGTGGCTTCGTGCACGCCAAGAACTCATGAGCCATTGTTCAAGGAAACCGTGCAGGAAGCAGGGTTGAACCCGTACCTGTTCGAGATGACTAACATCCGAGACCAGTGCAGCTGGGTGCACATGCACGAACCGAAAGAAGCAACGAAAAAAGCCAAAGACCTCGTCCGCTCCATAGTCGCGAAAGCCAAGCTTCTCAAACCGTTGAAGAAGCCGGAAATCAGCGTCACGCCAGTCGGCTTGATAATCGGAGGCGGCGTTGCGGGCATGACTGCAGCGCTTGAACTTGCGGAACAAGGGTTTGAAGTGCACCTCGTCGAAAGGGAAAAAGAGCTTGGCGGTTATCTGCGCAAAATCCATTATCTGTTCGATAGGGATGAAGATCCGCAGGAGAAACTAGCCGCTCTGGTCAACAGAGTCAAAGAAAATGACAAGATTCACGTTTACACGGGATCCGAGGTCGTGGACATCAGTGGGTTCGTCGGCAACTTCAAATCCAAAATAAAACCCATCCACGGACAAGAGAGACAGGTCGAACATGGCATCGTCATAGTCGCAACTGGCGCAACCGAATACAAACCCACAGAATACCTCTACGGCAAAGACCCCAGAGTCATGACACAGCACGAACTCGAAGAAAAACTAGCTAACGGAAAATTCGACGCCAAAAACGTCGTTATGATTCAGTGTGTCGGAGCCAGAAACGACGAAAGACCAAACTGCTCGAGAATTTGCTGTGGACAGGCGGTCAAGAACGCGTTGAAAATCAAGGAGTTAAGCCCGTCCACGGAAGTTTACGTACTCTATAAGGATTTGCGAGCTTACGGGTTCAAGGAAGACTACTACCGGCAAGCCGCTACGAACGGCGTCCTGTTCATAAACTACGAGGACGAGAGAAAGCCCAACGTTACGAACAACGGCGGCAAGCTCAAGCTTATTTTCTGGGAACCCGTGCTGAAGGAAGAAATCGAGATTGAGCCTGACGTTCTTGTGTTGAGCGCGGCTACTATTCCGAACCCAGACAACAAACATGTGGCAGAATTGCTCAAGGTTCCGCTGACGAAGGACGGTTCCTTCTTGGAGGCGCACATGAAACTCAGGCCGGTTGACTTCGCCACGGACGGCGTTTTCCTCTGCGGCATGGCGCATTCGCCAAAGTACATTGACGAGAGCATAGCGCAAGCCTGCGGAGCAGCAGCTCGGGCGACGACGATACTGTCGAAACCCACGCTTGAGATGGAAGGAATCATCGCAAACGTTGACGAAGATTTATGTAGCGGTTGTAGGATTTGTGAACATCTATGTCCGTACGGTGCCATAGAATTGAAAGACAAGGAAGGCAAGCTTACAGCACACGTGATTGAAGCCTTATGCAAAGGCTGTGGCGCATGCGGCACGGCATGCCCGACGAAAGCCATCACCATGGGCCACTTCACAACGGAAGAGATGCTTGCTCAAATCAAAGCCGCATTAGTGGAGGTTGAAGCATGACCGAAAAGAATGGTTTCGAACCCAAAATAATCGGTTTCCTCTGCAACTGGTGCAGCTACGCCGGAGCAGACTTGGCTGGAGTGAGCAGAATCCAGTATCCGCCTAACATCAGAATCGTCCGCGTCATGTGCAGCGGCAGAATCGACCCCGCCTTCGTTCTCGAAGCGTTCAAGGACGGCGCCGACGGCGTTCTCGTTGCCGGATGCCACTTGCCTTCAGATTGCCACTACATCAGTGGTAACTTCAAGGCGTTAAGGAGGATAACTCTTTTAAAGAAAGCTCTGGAAGATTTCGGACTCGAACCTGAACGCCTCCGTCTAGAATGGGTTTCAGCCAGCGAAGGAGACAGGTTCGCGGCTGTCGTACGGGACATGGTTGAAGATATCAAAAAGCTCGGACCAAACCCGCTCAAGAATATGGAGGTTAAGGCTTAATGTCAGTAACAGAGAAGAAGCCCATCAAAGCCTCAGAATTTGACCCCAAATTCAAGTATGAAATCTCGAAGATGCACGGCGGAGAACACGTAATGCGATGTTTCCAGTGTGGAACATGCACTTCAGATTGCCCCGTGGCAAAGTTCAGCGAAACCTACAGGCCAAGACAGATAATCCGCATGACACAACTCGGACTGAAAGACAGAGTCCTAAACAGCGACACACTGTGGCTGTGCGCTTCATGCTTCACATGCACGGACCGTTGCCCGCAGGACGTTGAAGTGGCCAGCGTCATCCGCATACTGCGGAACTTGGCTGCAGAAAGAGGAATCGTGCCACAGGTGTTTAAAGATGAAGCTTGCAGCATTCTCGAGTCTGGCTACGCCTACAAAATTCCAGAGCTCAGGATGAAAAAACGCGAAACGCTAGGTCTGCCGCCGTTGCCGAAAGGCAACCCAGAAGGTTTGCGGAAGACGCTTCAGGGAGTGAAGTTCCTCAAACAGATTGAGAAGCAGGGTGGTTAAGATGGCGAACAAATACCTGATTTTCCTCGGGTGCTCGATTCCCTATCGTGTTTCAGCTTACGAAATATCTGCCAGAAGGGTTCTTCAGAAGCTCGGCGTTGAGCTTGAAGAGATGCCTGAGTTTAACTGCTGCGGGCTTCCGATAGACCCGGTCAGCCACGAGACGATGCTCATCCTCGCAGCTAGAAACTTAGCTTTGGCGGAAAAGAAGGGTATGAACATTCTGACGTTGTGCCCGGGTTGCGCTGGCACCCTGAAGAAAGTCAGCAAGATGCTGAAGGAAGACAAGGCATTGCGGGAAGAAATCAACAGTCACTTGAAAGAAGATGGGCTGGAGTTTAAGGGAGCCGTGGAGGCTAAGCACATTATGCAGGTTCTGATGGAAGACGTTGGCTTGGAGAAAATCAAGAACAGCGTCGTCAAACCGTTAACGATGCTTAACGTGGCAGAACACAACGGCTGTCACATTCTGAGACCGAAAGAGTACATCGGGTGGGACGACCCCGAAGACCCGAAGACGCTTAGAACCTTGATTGAGGCAACGGGCGCCACATGCTTGGATTACATGGACGAAACGGAATGTTGTGGGGCGCCAAGCGTCGGCGTAAGCGACAAAATCGCGTTGCAGCTTGCGAGGGACAAGCTTAACCACGTTAAGATGGTTGAGGCGCAGGCACTGGTAACTGTCTGTCCCTACTGCCACATCATGTACGACACGAACGAGTTGCGCATTGAGAAAATGTTCAATGAGGCTTATGGCATCCCGATTCTGCATTATCCTCAACTGCTGGGTTTGGCGATGGGCATGTTGCCCGAAGAACTTGCGTTCGGCGAGTTGAGGGTTGACAGTTCAAAACTGCTTAAACAAGTCATGGAGAGTGCAAGTTGAAATGGCTAAAGAAAAACTGAAACTGGCGTTCTACTGGGCTGCGAGCTGCGGCGGATGCGAAATCGCAGTGTTAGATATAAACGAGAAAATCCTCGACGTGATACAACTGGCAGACATCGTTTTCTGGCCAGTGGCAATGGACATCAAGTATAAAGACGTTGAAAGCATGCCTGACAAGTACATTGACATCTGCTTCTTTAACGGTTCCGTCAGGAACGAAGAGCAAGAGCACATGGCGAAGGTTCTTCGACAAAAAGCCAAGACTCTGGTGGCTTTCGGTTCGTGCGCCCAAGAAGGATGCATCCCCGGCTTGGCGAACCTTCACAACCGCGAGGAGATCTTCAACAAAGTCTACCTTCAGAGCAAGTCAACTTCAAACCCTGAAGGGATCGTTCCTCAAACAAAGACAACCGTTAAAGAAGGTGTGTTGAAGCTTCCGGAGTTTTATGATACGGTGAAGACGTTGGACCAGACGGTAGATGTGGACTATTACCTGCCTGGTTGTCCGCCTCCTGTAAAGCTCATACTGAACGCTGTAGATGCGATCGTGAAGAACGCGCTTCCTCCGAAGGGTTCCGTTCTTGCACCGCTGAAGTCCGTATGCGACGAGTGCCAGAGAAAGAAAGAGAACAAGAGAATTTCCAAGATATACCGCGTACACGAGAAGATTCCAGAACCCGAAAAGTGCCTGCTTGAACAGGGAATAATCTGCATGGGACCTGCCACCCGAAGCGGATGCGGAGCGCAATGCTTGACGGTTGACATGCCTTGTACCGGGTGTGGTGGACCTTGCCCGAACGCTCCCGAACAGGGCGCAGCGATGATCAGTGCTCTGGCGTCTATTCTGGGATTGGAGGAGGAGAAGGAAAAGTACTCGGACAAGGAAGTTGAAGAGTTGATGGGACAGATCAAAGACCCGATTGGAACGTTCTACATGTACTCGTTGCCAAGTTCGATTCTAAGGAGAAAGGTGATGAAAACATGAAAGAAGTACTCATAGACCCGATCACGCGGCTTGAAGGACACGGAAACATCTCAGTGTTCCTCAACGACAAGGGCGAAGTGGAGAACGCCTACCTAAAAGTTCCCGAACTCAGGGGTTTCGAACAGTTCTGCATAGGAAGAAGAGCCGAGCTCATGCCGCTTTTGACAACGAGAATCTGCGGTGTCTGTCCTGTGGCGCATCACTTTGCAGCTACGAAAGCGCTGGATGCCGCGTTCAACGTTGAACCACCGTCAGCAGCTAAGAAGCTCAGAGAGCTGATGTACTCTGCTTACTACGTCTACGACCACATATTGCATTTCTACTATCTCGGGGGTCCAGACTTCGTGGTCGGTCCCGACGCTCCACCCGAAAAGCGTAATGTTCTGGGCGTCATCGAGAAGGCGGGCTTAGACGTTGGCAAGGAAGTTATCAAGCATAGGGCTTACGGGCAGAAGATGACGGAGATTATCGGTGGTAAGGCGACGCATCCGGTTTGCGGTTTGCCTGGCGGCGTGTCCAAGGCATTAAGCGAGGAGAACAGGGCTGAGATTGAGCGGATGGCTGAGTCATCCGTGAAGTTTGCCCAGTTTACGCTTAAACTGTTTCACGACATTGTTTTGGGTAACAGCAAGTACGTGGACCTGATTAAGAGTCAGAGCTACACGATGAAGACTTACTACATGGGTTTGGTCGATGAGCACGGCAAGGTTAACTTTTACGATGGCAGAGTGCGCGTTGTCGACCAGAACGCCAAGGAATTCCTAAAGTTTGAGCCGAAGGACTACTTGAACAACGTGGCTGAGCACGTGGAGGAATGGACCTACTCGAAAATGCCGTACTTGAAGAAGGTCGGCTGGAAGGGATTGGTTGATGGTCCGAACAGTGGCGTGTACCGTGTCGGTCCTCTTGGAAGGTTGAATGCTTCTGATGGGATGGCTACTCCGCTGGCGCAGCAAGAGTACGAGGTCATGTATAAGACCCTAGGCGGCAAGCCCGTGCACAACACGCTCGCGTTTCACTGGGCACGATTGATCGAACTGCAGTACGCGGCTGAAAGAGCGTTGGAGCTTGCCAAAGACCCGGAAATCACGAGCAAGGACGTGAGGGCTGAAGTGGGTGAACCCGGCGAGGGCGTGGGCATCGTTGAAGCTGCGAGAGGTACGCTGATTCACCATTACGTTTTGGACAAGGACGCATTGATGAAAGACGTTAACCTCATCGTTGCTACAACGAACAATTATCCGGCAATCTGCATGTCAGTCCGAGACGCCGCTAAAGGATTGATTCACGGCGACAAAGTGGACCAGGGCGTGCTGAACATGGTGGAGATGGCTTTCCGGGCGTATGACCCGTGCTTCGGATGCGCAACACACTTTGCAGTTGGTCAGATGCCCCTAACGATGCGGATATACAATCACGAGAAACAGCTAATCAAGACGGTGCAACGATAAACTTTTTCTCCATCTTCCCTTTTCTGTAAAACTCAACGTGGCGAACTTCTGTTGCCTAGAGAAGAGTATAACATCGAAAAAGAGTTGAAAAAGTGGCTGTCAAATGCCAAAAGAGCGGTTGTTGCAGGAATTGGAAACTCGATGCGCATGGACGACTTCGTCGGAGTCAAAATAGTCCAAGACCTACGGGGAAAAGTCTCTGAAAACGTGCTCTTGATTGAATGTGAAACTGTTCCTGAGAGCTCCACGCAAGAAATCGTAGATTTCAAGCCGACACATGTCCTGCTTATCGACGCTGCCGTTTTGGACTTGAAACCAGGAGAGGCAAGACTGTTCAACTGCGAGCAATTGACAGACTTTCCGGCGATTTCGACTCATGATCTCCCCTTGCGGATTTTCTGTGAGTACGTCTCTAAGATGACTGGAGCAAAAATCGTTTTGTTGCTCATAGTGCCTGAAAAAACGGATTTTGGAGAAGGCTTGTCGACCGAAGTCAAAGCTGCAGCTGATGACATCGTAAGAGTCTTGGCTGAAACTCTTCATTGATTCTGACGGATAAGTCGGACAAAAAGAAACCGCGTTAGGACAAACGAAGCAACTTTAACAAGGTTAGAAAAGGTTGAAGAATGCAGAAGTTTAGGCGGTTTTCTTGGGTTCTTTCATCGCTTCTTGGAACAGCTTCTTAACCGCTGTTATGCGGGCTTTCTGAGCCAGCACGTCGCTGGTCACCATGTCTAAGGCTTCCTCTGGACACCACTTAACGCATTGAGGTTCGCCCTGTTCCTTGCACAGATCGCACACGTAGACAACCTTGTTTTCAGGATGAAGCATTATGGCTCCGTAGTCGCAGGCTTCGATGCACCAGCCGCAGCCATTGCATTTGTCCTTATCAACCATAATCAAGCCAGTCTCCTCCGACTGTGTCAATGCGTCTCTGGGACAGGCGGCAACGCACGCGGGGTCCTCGCACAGCCTGCACGTGACAGCCAAGTTCACAAGCTGATTAATCCTGACAACGCGTATCCGGGACTTCAGCGGGTTGAAAGCCTTGTCTTTAGTCATCGAGCAGATGTACTCGCACACTTGACAGCCTACGCACTTGTCAGGGTCGGCTGAAACGAATTTTCTCTCGTGAATTTTCACCATTGTTTATGCACCCACCTTTTTCTCGGTAATCGGAATGAACTCTTCCATTCCCAAATCCTTTAGTTTAGCAGCTGTAGGCACGCCCTCTCTGTTCCATCCTCGGGAATCGTAGTAATCGTCAAGAAGTAGGTCGAGTTCTTGCTGCGAGACGAAAGCGCCTTTGGATGGACCCTCGTCCGTGATCGGCACGTTCATGACTTTCCACGGCAACGTATCATCCTTGCGGGTTAACCCTTCCCTGATGTTGAAGATTCTGCCGATGTTGTTTATTCTCTCCCCAGCCACTTTAAGCTCTTCAGGTGTCATCTCAAGCCCCGTAATTAGCGTGTACAGTTTAGCCATGTCCGGCAGTTCCTTGTAGTACGTACCTCTTGAGAACTTGCAGACGATGAAAGAGTCGATCAGGTTGTAAACGTCCTCCATGTCCTTCACCATTTTGCCCCTGCCCTTCTCAGCGATGAGACGGTTGACTTTTCCCTTCACGTCGAAAGCGTAAGCCCCGTGCCTGTTGTGGTCCGCGCCACGGAACGAAACTGCAAAGCCCAACGCAGCCGTCTTCAAACACCTGAGATCGTAACCAGTAACTTCGACTCCTTTGATGTGGGCGGCCAACTTTTCCGAGCCTTTGCCTATCTTCTCGGCAGCAAACTTCACACCTTCAGCTAGGATGTCGCCGATGCCTTCGCGTTTGCCGATTTTCTCGACGAGCTGAATCATGGCTTCATGATTGCCAAACCGAGCGTCAATTCCATCCAACTCTTCCTTCGACAATATTCCTTTTTCATAACAGTCCATCGCGAACCCGGCAATCACACCGGCGCTGATGGCATCTATTCCATAATAGTTCGTGAGTTCCATCGCCTTCACAATAGCGTCAAGCCGATCTACACCGCAGAATGGACCCAACGCCCACAACGTCTCGTACTCCATCCTCGTCATAGTGTTCTTGTACGGACCTTCAGCCACGACACACATGTGCTCGCACCGCATAGCACAAGAGCTGCAGCCGATGATCTTGGCGACATACCTGTCGTTGAGCATTTCTCCGCTGACTTTCTCCGCGCCGTCAAAAGACGCGTTGTTGTAGTTCCGCGTCGGCATACACTGTAACGCATTATGAACAAGAACGTTCTCCGCAGTTCCCAGCGTCCGGTACTTCTGTGTCGCTGGTCCCTTCATTCTTTCGTGAAACTCCTTCACGAACTCCATGAATTCCGCGGGCTTCGCCACCACGATGTCGCGAGTTCCCCGGATGGCAATCGCCTTAAGGTTCTTCGAACCCATGATGGCGCCCAGCCCGGTTCTTCCGGCGGCTCTGGTCTTGTCGTTGATGATGCATGCTATCCGAACGAGCTTCTCGCCTGCCGGACCTATTGCGGCAACTCTGATGTAATAGTCGCCCAGCTCATCCCGTATCTTATCCTCTGTTTCACCCGGTGATTTGCCCGCCAGACTAGCGGCATCCAGAAGTTGGACAGAATCATCGTCAACCCACACGTAAACTAGCTTCTCCGCCTTACCCTTGAAAACAATCGCGTCGTACCCAGCTCTTTTCATCTCCGTTCCGAAAGAACCGTGAGCTTTGGCTTCGCCGACGCCGAAGGTCTGTGGCGATTTGGAAACGAAGGCATGACCGTTCCCGCCAGTTGGCCAAACAGTCCCTGACGTTGGTCCTGTCACGACGATCAACGGGTTATCTGGACTGTAGGGTTCCACTCCGGGCGTGGAGTTGTCCATCCACAGTCGCATGCCTAAGCCTATGCCGCCGATGTATTTTTTCGCCATGTTCTCGTTTAAGGGTTCAACATGGGATTTTCCGGTTGTCAAATCGACATGAAGAATTCGTCCTGCATACCCAAGCAAACATTTTTCCTCCAAACGTAACGTAAACTCTAAGAGAGCTATACCGTTTCCAAAATAAATATATTAATGTATCTATCCATTCTGCCGCAATTTTTACAACAAAACCAGAAATTGCGACAAACCTAACATTCTTTCGAAAAAAGGAGCCGGAAGCCTAAAGCGCTTCCTCGACTAGCTCCATAACGTCTCTTATGACGATCTTGTTCTCGACGTCCAGCACTTTAACGGCATCTTCCAAGGTTGTGATGCAGTAAGGACAAGCCACGGCTATGATGTCGACGCCGAGCTCCAAACCCTCTTTCACTCTGTCTACGCACGGTCTCTTTTCAGCGGGCGCCTCTTCTGTCCAAACTCTGCCAGCTCCGCCGCCGCAGCAGAAGCTGTTCCGCCTCGTTCTCCTCATTTCAACCAGTCCCAAACCGTCTATCGCCTGCAGAACCTGCCTTGGAGCATCGTAGACGTCGTTGCGTTTGCCCAAGAAGCAAGGGTCATGATAGCCCACCTTCTTCTTCACGGGCTTTGTAAGTTTCAGCTTGCCCTGTTTGATCGCCTCAGCCAAAAACTGCGTGTAGTGCTGCACGTTCAGCTTCTCATCCGCGTAGGGCTTGTCATTCTTAAAAGTGTTGTAACAATGCGGAGACAACGTAACGATTTTCTGGGCTTTTAGTTTCTTGAACATTTCAATATTATGCAGAGCCAATTCTTCAAACAGTCCCTTTTCGCCCAGCCTAAGCATGTGGTCTCCACAGCACCACTCTTCAACACCCAACGTTGCGAAATTGACACCTAGCCGATTGAAAATCGAAGCCATCCCCCTCGCGATTCCTTGGTTCCTCAGGTCATAGACCGGCGAACAGCACACGAAGTAGAGGATGTCCACGTTGGTCGCGTCGGGGTATGTTTGCACGTTCAACCCTTGAGCCCACTCCATTCTTTTGCTTTGATGCGTAGACATCGGGTTGTGGTACTTGTAAACGCTTTCAAGCACGTCCTTAACGGTCTTTGGAATCGTTCCAGCTTCAACTAGCAGGCTGTGGTCGTCGAGTATGGCGTTCGCGCAGCCGATGAGTTTTGGACAGAACATCGTGCAAGAGTTGCATTGGGTGCAGAGCCACACGTTATCTGCCATGGGCTTCAGCCGCTGTTCTGAGCCTTGGTCTCTCGAATCTGCAATGAACCTGAAGTTGGCTGTCAAACTGGCAGGTCCGAGGAACTTCTCATCAATCGCCGCCGGACACGCTGAATAGCATATTGAACATTTTATGCACAATGCCAGGTCCCAGAACTTTTTGAGGTCGGCAGGCGTCTGAACAAACTCGTTAGGTTTCTTGAATTCTTCTTCAGGCTTCATCAGAACCGTCTTGATCTTCTTGTATTCACTGAAGAACGGCTGGATGTCGACGACAAGGTCCTTGATCACGGGCAGAATCGATATCGGCTCGATCTTCAACGCGTCAGCGTTGAGGTGCAGCACCTGCGTGTAACATGCCAGCATCGGCGTGCCATTCACGTTAACCGCGCAATCACCGCAGATTCCCATCCTGCACGATTGCCTGAAACTAAGCGTCTCATCCAAATTGTCCTTTATGTAAAGCAGAGCATCCAACAACGTCATTCCCTTTCTCACAGGCACCTTGAAGGCGGACACGTAGCGCTTCTGGTTCTGCGGGTCAAATCGGCTTATCTTGAATTCAACAACCTTCTCAACTTTAGTGCTCATTCATCGTTCCTCCTAGTAGGTCCTCGCCACCGGCTGCCACTTGGTTATCGTCACGGGAATGTACGTTAGTCTCGGACCATCCTTGGTACAGTGAGCTAGCGTGTGTTTCAGCCAGTTCTGGTCATCCCGCTTTGGATAATCAACCCGCGAATGCGCACCCCTCGATTCCGTCCTCGCCATTCCACTGACTATCGTGACTTCCGCCAAGTCCAACATGAAGTCAAGCTGCAAAGCGTTCAAAAGCCCAGTGTTAAACGAATTGCCCTTATCTTCAACCCTGATGTGCCTGAACCTTTCTTTAAGCACTCTCACTTCTTTCAAGCCGGTTTGAAGGTCGTCACCCTTACGGTAAATCCACACCTTGTCGTTCATCACGCGCCTCATATCATCCCGAATAGAAGAAACTCTTTCACCGCCCTCGCTTCCCAACACTTCGTCATAAACCCTCTTCTCTTCAGCCAGAACCTTCTCCTTTGCAGGCTCATGACCGCTCATCTTCAAAGCGTGTTTCGCAGCTTCCTCCCCAGCGACAGCTCCGAAAACGAGGCATTCTGCAGTCGAGTTTGTCCCAAGCCTGTTCGCCCCGTGAACACTGATGCACGAACATTCGCCGGCAGCGTACAAGCCAGCAATCGGCGTTTCAGTTTTTATGTTAGCTTGAATCCCACCCATCGAATAATGAGCCGCTGGCCGTATGGGAATGTGTTCCTTGACCGGGTCTACTCCTCCGAGTTTGATCGCCACGTCTCGGATGAGCGGCAGCCTTTCTTTGATTTTCTCTTCGCCCAAGTGGGTGAGGTCTAAGGCTATGTAAGGTCCGTATGGTCCTTGCAGTCCGCGGCCTTCGAGAATTTCAGTCTGCTCAGCCCTTGACACCACGTCACGAGGTGCCAATTCCATCTTTTCTGGTGCGTATTTCTTCAAGAAGCGTTCACCGTTGACGTTGAGCAGGTATCCTCCTTCGCCCCTTGCGCCTTCCGTTATCAGCACGCCAGAAGGAACCAAGCCCGTCGGGTGGAACTGAACGAACTCCATGTCTTCCAGCGGCGCGCCCGCTCGGTAAGCCATAGTCATTCCGTCGCCCGTGGTCGTGTGGGAGAATGTTGTGAATTCGTATATGCGTTCGTGACCTCCAGTCGCGATGACGATGGCTTTGGCTCCCAGCGCCTGCATTTCGCCCGTCTTCATCTCAATGACTGTAAGTCCCGTCGCAGTGTTGTTCTCAACTGTGAGGGAAGTGACGAACCATTCGTCGTAGAATTTTATGTTACCGTAAGACAAGGCTTTGCCATAGATGGCGTGCATCTCGTGGAAACCCGTCATGTCAGCGGCGAAACACGCTCTCGGAAACGAGTGCCCGCCGAAGGCACGCTGATTTATCTTTCCATCTGGCGTACGGCTCCATGGGCACCCCCAATGCTCCGTCAACACTATTTCCTTAGGCGCCTGCCCAACAAAGAATTCTGCAACATCTTGGTCGGCAAGGTAGTCGGCTCCTTTCACGGTGTCAAAAGCGTGCAGTTCAAAGGAGTCTTTTTCGCGCATCACTGCCCCTGTTCCGCCCTGTGCGCACACAGAATGGGAACGTAGAGGATGATGCTTTGAGACGACGGCGATGTCCAGTTTGTTACTGACTTCGGCAGCTGCCACCGCGGCTCTCAGACCGGCCAACCCGGCGCCAATGATTATTATGTCATGGCTATGCTTTTCCATGCTGTCTTTCACCAGTCCAGTGAGAATAACCCTTACTTTCTGATGTGGGTTTTATAGTTTTCCAACAGCTCCGGAACATTGACACGTTCGCCTACGGGAAGCATAACGTGGGAGCGCAAGATGTAAAAGCTGGTTTCATCTGAATCTTATCTGTGGCAAGCACTTGACTGGGCGAAAAACAACGCTCTACATTGCCATAGTTATCGTTATTCTTGTCTATACCCTAGCACTTGCAGGCGCGATTGTAATCCAGAACTTCTGGATGCTCGCAGTCACCACAGGGCTAGCGATTTTCAGCCTGTACGTGATTTCTAATCAAATTAAGAACAGGAGAAAGGTCCGCTATCCCCTCGTGCCACCCGAGGGAAAGTCAGACATGTACGTTCCCCGAACAAACATCCCTCGTCCCGTGATCGAGGATTTCCGCAAGGTTGAGGAAAAGAAGAAGAAATTCGCCAAACTTAGAAGAATGGCGCAGAAGGCAGCGAGACCCAAGAAGAAATGACAGCGTCTGTCAGAAACTTTTTTATGGCGTTTTCCATAAGGCTCCTAACGTTTGAAGAGGTGCTGAAGTGAATGTTCAAAGGAATGGACCACGTTGGAATTGCAGTAAGAAATCTTGACGAGGCGATTGCCGTATACCGAGATTCCTTGGGTTTTAGGCTTATCGGAGTTCATGTCCTGACGGAACGCAAGGTCAGAGTAGCTTTTCTCTCCACGGGCAATGGGACTCAAATCGAACTGTTGGAGCCCTTGGGAAGCGACAGCCCCGTTGCCAAGTTTCTCGACAGCCGAGGAGAAGGCATACAACACATCGCGGTGAAAGTCGAAGACATCGAGGCAGCGTTAGAACAGCTCAAAAGCAAGAACGTGACTCTGGTCGACGACAAGCCGCGGGACGGCGCAGAAGGAAAGAAAATCGCCTTTGTCCACCCGAAAAGCACGAAAGGCGTGCTCCTGGAACTCGTTATGGAGAGAAAGTAAGCAGGCATGTCTGCAAGAATCAACGTGAACAAGCTTCAAGAGGGTTTATGCACAAAACGATTGGCTAGGAGCATCTTTTTCCGCCGAGAAATCCCTTCAACAAATGACTGGGCAAAAGAACTGGCTGCTTTTGGTGCCGGCGAAGGAACAGTCGCCATCGCCGAAACCCAAACGGCTGGCCGCGGAAGGTTGGGAAGGAAGTGGGTTTCTCCGAAAGGTGGGCTATGGTTTTCCATCATCCTCAGACCCGAGTTGACGTCATCAAAAGCTTTCACTATTATTTACGCGGCTGGTCTCGCCGTGGTTGAAGCCCTGCAGCAATCGTGCGGTTTGAGAGCTGAAACCAAATGGTCGAACGATGTCTTGGTCAGGGGACGAAAGGTGTGTGGCGTACTTTCTGAAACGAACGTGACAGGCGACAGAGTCAATTATTTGATCGCAGGCATCGGAATAAACGTAAACTTCGACGCGCAAAAAGTATTTCCTGATGAACTTGGGCGATCTGCGACTTCACTTATGAACGAGCTCGGCAGAAAAGTCCCTCTGGAGGAGTTGTTTAGAGCATTGCTTGAAAAACTGGAGAGCACCTACGAAGAGTTGCTGAGCGAAGGCTTTGAACTAATCTTGGGAAGGTGGAAAGAGCATGCTGGTTTTCTGGGTCGCAAAGTGGAAGTTACGACTGAGACGGGGAAATTGCAGGGGATTGCCTTGGATGTCGATAGTGAAGGAGCTTTGCTTGTTAGACTTGAGGATGGAAAGGTAACGCGTGTTTTCGTTGGAGATGTTGCCGTTCGGACTGAACAATGAAGGCATGCGGTGCGCAGGTAGTCCTATCCCTTAATCCAGCCCTTGATTCCGAGCTCCTTGACAGTTAAGTTGATGGGTTCAGGCTCGTAGGACTTGTACTTGCCGTTTTCGTCGAGGTACAGGATTCGCGGTTTTATAGTGAACGTTCCTTTTGAAAGGGGCTTGATTACCATCCTCACTTCTTCCGTCTTCAGCGGGTCCAGCCTCTTGCCCTTCATGTTTACGTAGCTATCTTCAACCCTGTAGGTCTCTGACACCGTTTTCACTTCGAACGTTTCCGGGATGACCTCTTGAACTTTGATCAACAGTGCCGGTGCCTTTCCAGCATTGACCATCTCTATCTCCATGTCTATTGCTTCGCCGACCCTTGCCTCTCTGGCTTTCAGAATCAAGCTTGCTTGTATGTCTGCGTGTTCGAATCGTTCGAGGCCAACGGCTTTTTCGTAGGTTGGAGTTGGAGTCGTAAATGATGTGGTTGTTGATGCTGCTGTTGGAGCGTGAAGCAGTTGACTTAGCGACATGGCGAGTTGCCGTTCTTGTTTGACGCTGTCCAGAAGTCTCTTGACTTCTTCGCTTTTTTCGGGGTGTTTTGCCTTGGTGTATGATCCAGCTGAGGCTTGGAGGATTTCCTCTGCCATCTGGTAATACTGCGTTTTCTTTGTTGGTTCTGTTTCTGTTTCGGCTTTGTGGATGTAAACGTAGGCGTCGAAGAGTCTGTTCGTGGCTCTTGCGTATTCTGAGGCGTTTTCTTGTCCTGCTTTGAGGTAGTAGTTTGCTGCGGTTTCCATGTGGTTCTTGGCTGTTGAATACGCTGTCATGTCTCGGGTGGTTTCGAATTCTGTTCCAGCTTCCAACGCCTTGCAGAAGCTGCTGTTGGCTAATGCGAGTAGGCTAGTCGGCTGGTCTGTGGTGTGTTCTTTGGCTTGCAGGAAAAGTTCAGCCGCTTCCCCGTACAAGGTTGACGAGGCTTTGGCTTCTGCCATCATCATTTTCTGCCAAGCTTGACAGAGGAGAACTATTGGCTGAAGCTCCCTGTGGTTCTGATCGGACGCTGTTGCGGCTATTTTCTGGAACGTTTCTGCGGTCTCGCCGTATTTTTCTGCACTTGCTGCATGGTCGCCCTGTCTGTCGAGGATTTTTGCTTCTTCGAGGGCGATTCTTCCGAGGCAGTAGCTTTCTCTGTTGTCCGAGGCTTTGATAAGGTCTGATGCCATCTCTTTTTCATCTTTGAGCTCGATTTTCTGCAGTTCGTTCTTGATGGTTTGCTTAGCTTCCCCGAGCAGACTAGCTGCCTGTTGAAACATGTCTCTGGCTTCTTCAGTCTGGTCTTTTCTGCTCAGGTCTTCTGCTTCTTCTATGCGAGCCCACGCCAGATAATTCGGGTATAGATAGCTCCATCGTTCCGTTGATTTATGGAGGTCTGCCGCTTTTTCGTAATGTTCTTTTGCAAGTCCATACTGCTTCTTCAAGTGATGGTGCTTTGCCTTTTCAAGTTCGTTCCAAGCTTGCATGTAAGACGCGAAATCTTGATACAGGTTAGTTAGTTGGGGGATTGTTTCCGCTGCTTTCATGTACTTTTCTGAGGCGTGCGTGAAATTTTCTGCTGCTTTCAGATGTTCTCCGAGAATGTCTTGTGCTTTAGCGATTTTCCAGTATGATTCTGCCATGCGACTGACCATGTTTAGCTTGCTGGCTGATTCGATGGCTTTCTGCGAGATTTCTATTGCCTTTCTGAGGTTTTCCAGGTTGTTTGTTAGGTCGTAGAGCTGTGTCAGTATCGTGACATAGGAGTCTTGGTAGCCCTGAAGCGCTGCGAATCCAGCAACGTCTCCCATCCGCTCGCTATATGGTACTATTTTGTTGCATAACTCCAAACATTTTTCTTTGCTGAGCACCGCCTCTTCAAGAAGTCTCCTTTTGTTGCCAAGGTTCGGTTCGATTTCGGCGAGCTGCGACTTTATCCCAGCAAGATAATTCTGCATCACTCCCCGATCCCAATAGTTGGAAGGGGTCAATTCGTCAATAACTTCAATTGCTTTTTCTCGGTATTTTAAAGCCTTTTCCAAGTAACTTCTTTTTTCTACAGGATCCAGTTCTACGTATGCTCGAACTTCAAATATCTTACTGATCACGTGAAGCGCAGAATGGACGATGTTTGGTATATCAGAAGCCTCAGCCTCTTTCAAGGCTTCTATCCCGGCTTTTTCAGACTTTTCTAAGAATTCCAGTTTCTTGTTAGGGTCGGTTTCCCACCCCGCTGAATGCAAATAGTACTCGGCGTAGCCAGTAGGTGGAGCTATCACTCCAGATCTGGGGCTTGCGTACTCTATCATAGAGTAATGGTGCTGAGCTCTATCATAGAGTTGCATAGCCTTTTCAGCCATTTCTCTTCTCTTTTCAGGATCTTCTGTTGCAATGGCCTTCCAATAAGTGCTCCAAGCTAGAAAATCCAATCCCCATGCAATTAAGAAGTTGTCCCGTGCCAATTTGCCGCATTCTATTGTTTTGTCAAAATGCTTTTTTGCTTCTTCTCCTCCTGTGTTTGCTCCCCACCAAAGATGCGATGATCCCAAGAAATAGGCGTCGCCGAGTTTTTCAGAAAGCTCGGCGGTCTTGCTCAGGTGTTTGTTAGCTTTCAAGCGGTTTTTTTCAATGTCTTCTGGCTCTGCGATGAAACTCCCACCCAGAAGTAGGCAAGTTGCCAGAGTGAACTGGGCTCTGGCAATCTCGTACGAGTTACCGAGTTCCGAGAGAGCTGCAACTGCTTTTTCTCCCCATTCCATCCCTCTTTTCACGATACTCTCCGCAGTTTGCCTATCCCATTCAAGGTAGAATCTGCAGAAAAACACTGGCGAAAGATCATTGTACGTCTTCCCGTATTCCAGCGTGTTTCGAGATTCCGAGAAAACCGTCAACGCCTTGCTTTCCAACTCCAAACACTCGTCAAGAAGTTTCCTTTTTTCCGACGGATTTGGAGTCAGCCAATACTCGAGATACTTTGCAATGGCTGTACAGCGAAGCACATAAGCCGTCTTCAGTTTATCCTCCATTCTCTCGTAGAATTCTCCAGCTTTCTGATATTCTTTGATGGCGCGCTGCATCTTTTTCTTGAATTCGTCTTGGTTTTCCCCTTGCATCGCCGCTCTGTAAGAACAGTAGCCGATTTTTTCTTGGATCTCTCCTTTTTTCGTGAAATTCTTTTCTTCGACGAGGCGCAAGCCTTGCTCGTAGAATTCTGCAGCTTTCAGCCATTCGTACTCTTTTTCCATCGCCTCAGCCTTGCCGAGAACTCCTGTGATCTCAGACATTACCATGGACCACTAAGCCTTAAACTGCTGCACGTAGAAAAGTCTTTTGCAGAATGCTTTCTCTTGAAGCTTCAGCCTTATACAGCACATTTCCTACATTCAAGGTGAGGGTGACGTTGTGGAATTCGAAATGGGCTGTGACTTGGAGGAGTTCAAGGGATACTTGAAGAAGACTGGACGGTACAGCAAAGAGGGAGAACTCGATTGGCTAGAAACTTATCTTAGAAAGGCGCTGCTTAACCTCATCGTTTGGCGAAAGGATGGCGACATTGTTGGTCAGGCAATCTGGCATGAGAGCAACACTGACGAGCACAGGAAGGGCGACCCAAGAGACGAAGACGATAGAGCAGCGTTGAGGAGGCTTCTCGGTGGGAAAGGGGATTTTGTTGAGTTGCATGAAGTTTGGCTGTTAGAAGAGTTCAGAGGAAAAGGCTATGGGGAACGGTTTTTCGATTTTTCGAAAAGTACATGCAGAATAGAGGTTATGACAGAATAATTTTCTATGCACATCATCCAGCGGCATTGGCTATCTGTCGCAAGCACGGATATAAAGAAGGCGGCTCCATAAACATAGACGGAGTGACAGAATGCATCTTCTACCTTCCACTGAGGAAATAGCCATCCTAAGACTACGATGAGGTTATGACGTAGAAAGCAATGAACCCAAAAACACTAAAAGTTTGATTAAACCGAAAGTCATTTTTACGAAATCATAGCAATTCTACTGTTGGAGGGTTACTCACGAGTAATGAACCAGAAGCGAGCAGTCAACCGACACCTGCCAAGCAATACGCGGCGCGTTCAATAATCATAGTAGCCATGCTAGTCATCATCGGCATCATCTTGATCTGGGTGGGGCAATTAGTGCTCGTGATGTCTGTCCTAGAAGGAACCGAAACTGCGAGACAAGCGTACAGGAACAGTCTAATCCTCACTGGAGTGGGCGCGATGATTTCGTCTTCTGCATTGATTGGCGCTGCCTTAACTATGGAAAACCTCGACAAGTTTGTGCGATTGGGCATGATTATTGCTGCCGCCTTTATCGTTGTGCGAGTGTTGGCATTAGGCTTCGTGTATCCATATGGATATCTTTAACGCTTGAATCCCTCCTTTCTTTTTCTCCTCGTGAAAGAACGAAAGAGCCAATCGAAACCCGTATGACAAGCATGCAATTCCCGAGAATTCCCCGTATGTTCTAAATACCCGTTGCGAAAATAATATCCACCATTCGGGGTAATCTGTGATGCCAGGCATAAAAGAGCCCAGTGCTGAGGAGAAGATTAAGCATCTACGCGAACTGAAGGATCAAGCCAAGCTCGGCGGTGGGCAAAGGCGCATCGAAGAGCAGCACGCAAAGGGTAAGCTGACTGCCCGCGAACGCATCGAACTGTTACTCGACCAAGGAAGCTTCAACGAACTCGACCAGTTCGTCGTTCACCAGTGCACGGAATTCGGCATAGGCGAGAAGAAGTACCTTGGCGACGGCGTTGTGACGGGCTACGGCACAGTTGAGGGTAGAGTCGTCTACGTGTTTAGCCAAGATTTCACAGTCTTCGGCGGCTCACTCGGCGAAATGTTCGCCAAGAAAGTCTGCAAACTCATGGATTTAGCACTGAAAACAGGCGCCCCAGTAATAGGCTTGAATGACAGCGGCGGCGCGCGCATACAAGAAGGCGTCGCGAGTCTAGCCGGATACGGCGACATCTTCTTCCGCAACGTCATAAGCTCCGGCGTAGTCCCACAGATAAGCGCAGTCATGGGTCCTTGCGCAGGCGGCGCAGTATATTCGCCGGCTCTAACCGACTTTATCATTATGGTTGACAAGACATCGCATATGTTCATCACTGGACCAGACGTGGTCAAAGCTGCGTTGGGACAGGAAGTCACGTTCGAAGACCTAGGCGGCGCGATGGTACACAGCACAACCAGCGGCGTGGCGCACTTTATCGCCAAAGACGAACAACAGTGCATCCAAATCATCAAGAAGCTGCTGAGTTACTTGCCGAGCAATTACCTAGAAGACCCGCCCACAATGGAGCCGACGGATGACCCGAACCGCACAGACGAAACCTTGGCAAAAGTAATTCCAGAAGACCCGGACAAGCCCTACGACGTGAAAGAAGTCATCGTGCGCGTCGTTGACAACGGGGAATTCTTCGAGATACAGCCGCTCTGGGCTCGAAACATAGTCATTGGATTCGCACGGTTGAATGGCAAACCCATAGGCATAGTCGCGAACCAGCCCATGCACAACGCCGGCGCATTAGACATTGATAGCAGTATGAAAGCAGGGAGGTTCATCCGCTTCTGCGACTGCTTCAACATCCCAATAATCACCTTCGTAGACGTTCCCGGATTTCTGCCGGGCACGGAACAGGAACACGGCGGCATAATCAAACACGGTTCTAAGCTATTGTACGCTTATTGTGAAGCCACCGTCCCGAAAATAACGACGATACTGCGGAAAGACTACGGCGGAGCCTACGACGTCATGGGTTCTAAGCATAGTGGCGCAGACATCAACTACGCTTGGCCAACAGCCGAAATCGCCGTCATGGGACCGCAAGGCGCCATAAACATAATCTTCCGAAAGGAAATCGCAGAAGCAAAAGACCCAGAAAAGAAACGCCTAGAACTCGTCGGCGAATACCGCCAGAAATTCGCATCTCCCTACATCGCCGCACAGAAAGGCTACGTAGACGAGGTCATCGAACCCGCAGAAACCAGACCGAAACTCATCAGTGCACTGGAAAGCCTCATCACAAAGCGCGAACCGAGACCGTCGAGAAAGCACGGAAACGTGCCATTATAAGGCTGGCTTACTTATGGAAAATAAGAAAATACTTGTCCCTGAATCTCTGCAAGAGACGCTCTGGCGATTGGAGGAAGTTCGCCAAGGCTTCAGAGCTAAATCTGCTACGCAAGTGAAGGAAGCACTTGAATGGGTCGGTTCAAGACAAGGGCTCAAGGATTCCTACTGCAACCTGTTCTCGCCAACTTCACAAGACCTATTGCGAGGAGTGCGCTTACCAACGGGCGAGCAGATAAAAACCAAGGCAGCCACGATGCATATTCTTGGAGAAGAAGCCCTTCGAACCTTAATCGTGTGGAACCTGCAATCTTCTGCACAAGTTGCAGAGGCTTTGAAAGGAATTGATTTGATAATAGAACGAGGCGGCAAATCCGGAAGCTACTGCTGCCACAACTGCACCATAGCCTTTCTCCGAACGCTCGCAGTCGCCAAAATCGACGGGAAAGACGGAATTCTCCAGAAAGGTCTCAGCACGATAAGAAAAGCGAGAACGCCCACCGGCAAGTGGCGCGGCTACCCATTCTACTACACGCTGCTTTTTCTTTCAGAAATCGACACGCCTCAAGCAGAGGAAGAGAAGAAGTACGCCGGAAAATCAGTCCAGCAGGTTCTAAAACGCTATGAGGGCAACGATAGAACGTCGCTTTTCCGAAGATTAGCCCTAGAGGCAACGTTGAGCGCCGTCTAGCCTCGACAACCTCACTCTACCAGCAAGTCCAATCTGACGCAACGCAGGCAACCATCATCTTTTTCGCGTTTTGTTCACAGTTAGGATTTAATACGGCTTCAACCATGCATTCTCATCCCCGCTTCAAGCTATAAATAGGGGGGCTATAACTTCCCAAGACCAGTCAAAATCACAGACACAACATTCCGCGATGCGCATCAATCCCTCATGGCAACAAGAATGCGAACCGACACCATGCTCCAAATCGCCGAAAAAATCGACCAAGTAGGCTTTTTCTCGCTCGAAATGTGGGGTGGTGCAACATTCGACGTTGCAATACGCTACTTGGACGAAGACCCTTGGGAACGCATTCGCCAACTCAAACATCACATAAAGAAAACCCCCTTTCAAATGCTCTTGCGCGGACAAAACGTCGTAGGTTACCGCAACTACCCAGACGATGTGCTCATAAAATTCGTTGAAAAAGCCGCGGAAAACGGCATAGACATCTTCCGCGTGTTCGACGCCCTCAACGACGAACGCAACATGGAAGTAGCCATCAAAACCGTCAAAAAAAACGGCAAACACGCCCAAGGTACAATATGCTACACCATAAGCCCCGTCCACACCATAAAATACTACGTGGAATTCGCCAAGAAACTCGCTAGATTAGACTGCGACTCAATCTGCATAAAAGACATGGCAGGCATGCTCGCACCCCAACCAGCCTACGAACTCATAACCGCACTAAAAAAAGAAGTAGGCTTACCCGTGCACCTGCATTCTCACAGCACCAGCGGAATGGTCATGATAACGTACTTCCGCGCCTGCGAAGCAGGAGTAGACATGCTTGACACCGCGTTCTCGCCCTTGGCATGGGGAACAAGCCAGCCACCCGTAGAATCCGTCGTGGCAGCACTGAAAGGAACGCCATACGACACAGGACTAGACCTTGAACTGCTGAACGAGATTGCAGACTACTTCCGCGAACTCCGCGAAAAATACTACGACCACCTCAAACTCATAGACCCAAAAGCCGAACACATCGACACCTCCATCATAGTCCACCAAATCCCAGGCGGAATGTTCAGCAACCTCCTCGAACAACTCCGCGAACAAAAAGCTGAACACAGACTCAAAGAAGTCCTCGAAGAAGTCCCCAAAGTCAGAAAAGAACTCGGCTATCCACCTCTCGTAACGCCCACAAGCCAGCTTGTTGGCATCCAAGCCGTCCTCAACGTCGTATCGGGCAAACGCTACAGCATCGTGCCCAAAGAAATTAAAGACTACGTGAAAGGCTTCTACGGCAAACCACCAGCGCCAATCGACCCCAAAGTCAAAAAGAAAATCATCGGCGACGAAAAACCCATCACAACCCGCCCAGCAGACCAGCTCGAACCCGCTCTGAACAAAATACCAGATGACGTGAAGCCCTACATAGAAAGCGAAGAAGACAAACTTACCTACGCACTTTTTCCGCAGATTGCCCTGGAATTCTTCAAGAAGAGAAAAACCAAGAGAAAAGAAGCCAAAACAAAAATGTCATTCGAAAGACTCGGAGAACTCGAGGAAATTGCCGCAGTAACCATTGCGGTCGCCGCATACTTGGCTGCCTCACGAGAAATCAAGGCGTTGTCACCAATCAGGTCAAGAGCTATTGCCTCAAACTGGGTCTTGGCAGGCAGACAAAGCCTAGTCGAACATGGTGCATGAGAATGGCAACGTACGAAATCCAGATAGACGGCAAGACCAGGAAAGTCGAATTGACAAAGGTAACCGAAAAGTCCTTCACGGCAAAACTCGACAACAGACCACTAAACGTGGAATTTGCAGCAAGCAAGCTTGAACTGGACGAACCCTTCTCGATCACCGTAAACGGAAAAACCTACCATGTCGAACTGCCCAAAATCGACCGCGAAAAAACATTTCCCGTCAAAGTTGAAGAAGCCTCGTTCAAAGCAGAGTTCAGAGCAAGCAATGCAAAAACAACCTTAACAACTTTCGAACCAACTCCATCAGCGCCCACGAGAAAAGCCGTAAACCAGAAACGGGCAATAGAGGGAAGTGTGACCGCGCCCATGACGGGCAAAATAGTCTCAGTGAAAGTCAAGAAAAACGACCAAGTGAAAACGGGTCAAGTCCTCTGCGTCATCGAAGCCATGAAAATGGAAAACGAAATATGCTCACCAAAAAACGGAACGATTCAAGAAGTCAACGTCTCTCAAGGCTCCCCAGTCAACGAAGGCGATGTTCTCTTCGTGATAGGCTAGAAAATTGATGGCGGCTTGTATTCTCCGAACACCTCGCGAAGAGTGTCGCAGATCTCGCCCAAAGTGGCGTATTCCCTAACTGCCTCTAGTATGAAAGGCATGAGGTTCACGTTTTCCTTCTCAGCAGCTACCCGCAGCTTGTTCAAGGGTTCTTGCACTTTGTCGCGACTTCTCTGCTGTTTTATCTGCTCTAGGCGCTCACAGAGTTTTTTCTCCGTTTCTGGCGCTATCTTCAGAGTCTTGATCGGCGCCTTTTCCTCACTCACGAAATCGTTGACTCCGACGACTATGCGCTTTTTCGCTTCAACTTCCTTCTGATACCGATAAGCGCTTTCAGTAATCTCCCGCTGCATAAACCCTCTTTCGATTGCTCGGATAGCGCCTCCCATGCTGTCTATCTGCTCGATGTATTTCGCCGCTCTCTCTTCAATCTCGTTTGTTAGATGCTCCACGTAGTATGCTCCGGCAAGAGGGTCAACAGTGTCGGCAGCGCCACTCTCATAGGCAATTAGCTGCTGCGTCCTCAAGGCTACCGTCACGGCTTCCTCGCTTGGCAAAGCGTAGGCTTCATCGAAAGAGTTCGTGTGGAGGGACTGAGTGCCGCCCAGCACAGCCGCCAAAGCCTGCAAAGTAACACGAACAATGTTGTTGTAAGGCTGTTGAGCCGTGAGCGAAACGCCGGAAGTCTGCGTGTGAAACCGAAGCATCCAAGATGCAGGGTTCTTAGCTCCAAAACGCTCCCGCATGGTTTTCGCCCACAGTCTCCTTGCTGCTCTGAACTTGGCAACCTCTTCCAGCAGATTGCTTTGGGCTGCAAAGAAAAACGACAGCCTACCCGCAAATTTGTCCAAGTCTAAGCCTCTGTCTACGGCTGCCTGAACGTACGCAATGGCGTTAGCTAACGTGAAGGCGACTTCTTGAACGGCAGTGGCGCCAGCTTCGCGGATGTGGTAGCCGCTTATGCTGATGGTGTTCCACTGCAGCATGTTTTGCGAACAATATTCGAAAATGTCCGTGACAAGCCTCATTGAAGGCTCGGGCGGAAAAATGTACATGCCTCTGGCTACGTATTCTTTCAGAATGTCATTCTGCACCGTTCCGCCGAGCTTCGCTTGTTGAAAGCCAGCTTTCTGTCCGACTGCAACATACATCGCCAGCATAACATTCGCAGGTGCGTTGATCGTCATGGAAGTCGTAATCCTATCAAGGGGAATTCCGTCGAAGACCGTTTCCATATCACGTAACGTGCTTATGCTGACTCCTGCCTTTCCAACCTCGCCACGAGCCATCGGATGATCACAATCGTAGCCGACCTGAGTTGGAAAGTCAAAAGCCACACTCAAGCCCGTCTGCCCATGCTCCAGCAAGTACTTGAAACGCCGGTTTGTTTGTTCAGCCGTGCCGAAACCAGCGTACTGACGCATCGTCCAGAACCTAGCCCTGTACATCGTCGGGTAAACGCCACGAGTGAACGGATACTCGCCCGGAAAGGCTATTTCCTGAAGGTAATCGGAATCCGCGATGTCCATAGGCGAATATGCTCTACTGACTGGAATGTCGGATGTCGTTGAGAATTCGCCTCTTTCTGGAAGCTTCTCGAAGCTCTTAGCGAGCGTCTCCTTCTCCCATCTGCTCTTAGCCTTACGAATTTCCTCCAGCTTCTGCTCGTCAAACATCGTTGAAGGCACCCTGAAAATATGCTGTCCTAGAAACATTAAAGAATTATCGGTTGTCTTGGGTCACTTGCGCCCAACGACAAAGACAAATTGATCGAGTTGCCTTATGTGTTCTCCGTATCTTTTCTTGATTTTTCGTCGAAAAGTCTGGAAGCCCTTCTGAAACTCGTCTTCGCTGAGGAGAGTCAGCGTTGATATATACTTGTTTCGCACTCTTTCTAGGTACTCCTTTGTGGATACGTATCCTCTGTCATACCGACAAACGTGATGATGAACGTCCCTTAAGCCAGCGTGTGCCAAGAGTCTCTTGAGTGAAGGGATGGACGGAAACCGCTTCAGATCTAACGCCATCATTCCGGGAAAATGGCGAATCACATGCCTCTTAATTCTGGCGTGAGAATTTGTCACGATCACGCAGCTTCCGCTTTTTCTCAGGACCCGTTGAATTTCTCGCAAAACCAACTCTTTGTCTTCGACGTGGTGAATAACCAGCGTCATGTAGACACAGTCGAAAACCTCGTCCTGAAAAGGTAAGCGCTGACCGTCGCCGCCAACCCAGAAGATGCGCTTAGACCCGTCCTTCGCCATCGCCTGCTCGAGCATCCTAATCGAGGGTTCCAAAGCGTAAACCATGCACTCTTTGGTAGCTGACATGCCTAAGGCAAATCTTCCGGTTCCGCAACCTACATCCAAAACGTCGCACTTCTCCCTGATCCTTCCGTACTCGACTATTTTCGAAAGCCAAGAGTCAACATTGCCCGTTCTGACTTTGTCATAGTATTCCGCAATCCTCGAATAATCGGTCTTAGGAATTTCCGCGGTGTTGTCCTCTTTTCTCTTGCGCATTCAGACGACCTGCGCATTCTCAGCCGCGCGTTCGAATGGAATCCACAAGTTTTTCTGCCAGCCTCTGACATTCCGCGAAGCCCTCTTTGTGGCCGAGGACTTCACCGATTTCTTCGCCGCCCTTGACGCTAATTCCGTAGTAAGGTCGTTCATCATAGCGAACGAGCTTCAGGCCAAGACCCTCCAGGTCTTCTGCAACGGTTTTCAAAGCCCATTTTTGTATTTTGCCTTCACCTGAAACGGCGAAAATGCAGAACGGCTTTTCATCGGAGAATAGCCTGTAGTCTCTGTTGGCGAAGGTTCGTTTGTATCCCTTGTGTTGTCGCATATGGTTTATGTTGTCCATTCTTTCAAGAAAACATAGAAACTTTGCCGGAAAGAAGAGGTAACGCGGAACAGCGAAAATTATCCCGTCCGCTTTCTCCATTTCCTTCACAATCCCGTTGAAATCATCATCCAAAGGACAATCGTCGTCTATGCACTTTTGGCACAGAGTGCAAAACCCAATGTTTTTGTCGGCAAGCTGAACGATTGCGTGGTCAACCCTGACGTCTTCTAGAACTGTCTTCGTCAGCAGGTACGAATTTCCATTCATCCTCTGAGAACCCACTACCGCCAAAACCCTCATTTCGACCTCACATGACGATGTAAGCCGGGTTTCACTTAAAATTCTTGTTGTGCTTCTTTGCATTCTTCGACATTAGATTTGCAGATTCCTCGAAGAGTTTCTCGAAGTAACTCTTTTCAAGTCTGGGACCTTTTCCAATGCGTGGACACTCATCAGTAAAAGTGAAAATATGATTGTCTCCGATGGTTTTGAGCTCAAAAGGGTAGAACCTGCATATTAATGGTCTTATCTCGTAGATAGTGCACAGTTTATCTTTGAGGAAAACGCATTTTCCTTCATCGGTCTTTTTCATCTGGTAGACGTAAGGTCTGGAACCCTCGATCTTCAGTGCAAACTCCTTTATGACTTTCTTGGTGTCTTTCGATATGCGCTGAGCCTCAACGTTAAGAAGCAGGATGGTCCGAAATTTTTTCTCGGTGTTGCCGCAGCATATGGCACACTTGTCGCAAACAAAGCGAACATTCCGCGGATACTTAAGGCTCAAAGCTTCGCCCACTCAGACAAACTTGCCATAGTCTTCAAACAGACAGACTGAAACGAATATATAACGATTCCAAATCTAAGTACCATGGAAGCCTCAGGGGTTCACGTTGAAAGTCAAAGTCGAATACCTCGGCCACGTGAGAAACATAATCGGCAGCAGTAGAGAGGAAGAGGTCGAAATAGAAGAAGAAGCTTCTGTCGCAGATTTGCTGAATGTGCTTTTTGAAAAGTATGGTGAACCCTTCAAGAAGGCTATTTATGAACCGAAAGGAAAAGACGTGAAAACCAACTACATCATCACGGTAAATGGCTACTTGCTGAACCAACTGAACGGCATCCAGACCAAACTCAAACAGGGAGACCACGTTATCCTGTTGCCAGTCGTAAGCGGCGGCTAAAAGCAAAAGCTTTAGGCAAGAAAACACAATAAACGCTTTCTTTCACAAGGTGACAACTATGGACAGGATAACGGCCTTAAGAAACATAGCCTTCGAGAAGAAGAACTTCGACGGGTTTTTCATCTTCAACGAAGCCAACCTCTTGTATTTTACGGGGTTTCCCGGAGCAGCTTGTCTTCTTGTCCCTAAGAACGGTGAAAACACAGCCTACGTTTACGGCGTCAACTACGAGCAAGCAAAAGCCGAGGGAAAAGGCATCAGAATCGAGCTTGTTAAACGTGGCGAAAAACTGTTCAAAAAAGCAGCAGCCGCAATCAAAGATTCCAAAATCAAGAAACTCGCCATCGACTCCCTAAGCCACGAGAGCTACCGACTTCTGGCAAAGGAACTGAGAGGAAGCACAAGGCTAAGAATGGGCAATAAGCTCGTCTGGGAACTCCGCAAAGTGAAAGACGCCGGAGAGCTTGAACTCATGCGAAAAGCCGGGGAATTAACGAGTCAAGGCATGAAGGCAGCTTATGAAGTCATCAAACCTAGCGTGAGAGAGTATGAAGTTGCTGGGGAAATCGAGTATGCCATGCGGAGAGGTGGAGGGTGGGGAACAGCCTTCGACACGATTGTGGCTTCGGGTGCTCGCTCCGCGTTTCCTCACGGTGGATGCATGGACAGGCAGATTCGAGAAGGCGACCTCGTCGTTGTGGACATAGGCAGCACGTACCAGTTTTACCGCTCAGATATGACCAGAACCCTCGTGGCTGGAAAGCCGTCGGAAAAACAAAAGAAAATATACGAAGTTGTCAGGCAAGCTCAAGAAAAGGCCTACGAAGCCATCAAGCCGAAAGCGAGGGGAAAAGACGTAGACGCAGCAGCCAGAAAAGTGATAGCCGACGCTGGGTACGGGGAATACTTTGTCCACGGTCTAGGTCACGGCGTTGGGTTGGAGGTTCATGAGATGCCTGGAGTGGGTCCGGAAAGCAAGGACAAGCTGGCGGTGGGTAACGTTGTCACGAATGAGCCTGGAATTTACATGGTGGGTTTTGGCGGTTTCCGGATAGAGGATACGGTTCTCGTGCGAGAGCGGAAAGGTGAGAAGTTTACAGTCGGACCCTACACGCTCGAAGCTGAAAGATGAACCGACTTAAATAGTGCTACATCGCATAATTCACTGCAATGAAAGGTGTTGAAGCATGGAGAATAAGGCTGTCATAATCATCGACATGCTCAACGATTTCGTCACGGGTAGTATAAAAACTGAGAGAGCCGCGCACATCGTTCCAAACCTGAAAAAACTCGTCGAAGCAGCACGCAAGCATAACATACCCGTCATCTACAGCAACGATGCTCATCTTCTCAACGACCCAGAAGTCGTTCACAGATGGGGAAAACACGCCATAAAAGGAACGAAAGGAGCGCAAGTTATCCCTCAGCTCAAGCCAACCGCGAAAGACTACGTTCTTGAGAAAAGAACCTACAGCAGCTTCTTCGAAACCGGCTTGGACTCCTTACTCAGAAGCCTCTACAAAGGCGAAGGCGTGAAAACAGTAATCCTAGGCGGGTTGCACACGAACCTCTGCATCAGACACACGTCCGCGGGCGCCTTCTTCAGAGGATACAAAATAGTCATAGCCAAAGACGGCGTCGAGGCCTTCACTCAAGAAGAGCACGAAGAAGGACTGAAGTACCTGAAATATGCATACAACTCGAAAGTGATGACGGCTGACCAAATAATAAAAGGGTTCAGCAAGGCTTAGGGCTTCTCGGTCAGAATTGGCATGCAGAGAGACATACGAATCGAAAACCTCTCCGACCTAAACATAGATGACCTAATTCACGTCTGTTCTTCAAAGAGACTCAACGATCCAGTTCATCAGCAAGGTATCGCGCTAAAGAGGCAGTGGCTTCTCACGATGCTCGAAAAATACGGTTCATGCGCAAAAATCGGGTATTACGGGGACAAGCCCGTGGCGCAAGTCCTTTACTATCCCGAAAAAGCAGACATGGCAAAGGCTAACACGCGAGAAGACGTTCTGGTCATCAGCTGCATATACAACCCAGCGTCCGAGGCGCAAAAACTCGGAATAGGCACGATGCTGTTGCATAGTGTGGTGAGCGACGCAAACCGAAGACGGACATGTTTAGGCGATAGACCATGCAAGTTCATCCTTGCAAAAGCCTTCAACACCGGAGAGTTTCTACCAATGCCCGAATTCTACAAGAAAAACGGTTTTCTTCCAACAGATGATGCAGGCTTACTGTGGCTACGATTAGAGGGTGAATACGAACCGGCTAAACGCCCCGGAGAATACAAACCGCTATCCGAAGATGCGAACAAAGCCGTAATCTTCTATGGTCCAGTTTGCCAATTTTCTTTTCAATTCGCAAAGAAAATAGAAGAAATCATCCGAGAAACTGCGCCCAACACAGAGATTCGCATGATTAATGAGTGGGAAAACCCCGAGGAATCTGCAAAACGCAGAAATTGGTGGTTGGTGGTGAACGCCAAGCCGATTCAGACTTTTTTCATGGATTCTGCTAAGTTTAAACAAGAAATAGGGCAAGCTGTGGGCCAAAAAGCCTAAAATGGGGTCTTTTTCGGGGTTAAATTCCGAATTTAAAGAAAAGTTTAAAAGCAAGATATGCACGAATTAGTGAGAACGTGAGGAGAATGGTAGGTTTATAAGTTTTTCCCTCTCCTTTCTCCCCTTTTAAGCGTATCTACCGTTCTCCTCACGAAAACTTTAATGTACTCTTGGACACTTATACCTTATGGAACAATCTTCTAGTGCGACCGATTTGCGTTCTGGAGCAATTGTCAAGGAGAATTCTTGTCCTGCAACGTGAAATCATAACAAATGGGCCCGAGGCGATTTGAACGCCTGACCAACAGGTTATGAGCCTGTCGCTCTACCTAGCTGAGCTACGGGCCCGTCGATTTGTGTAGATTCTCTAAACTTCTATTAAACTATAACGTTGTCATGGGAAGCGTCTTGTAACGGCTTTCAAACATAGTTGAACGCGCAAAGCTTATCACTGCTGCCGCTTCACTTGTCCTTCGCGGAAAAAGATTTGTCAGACATCAAGAAAGTGGTCGTTGTCTTCCATTATGCTGAGAAGATGAAGTCAAACTTGATAGTGGCTACGAATCTGCTTACCGCTCTGGGCGGCATGAGCGACAGCGAGATCGGCGGTGCTGAAAAGCTTCTGAAAGCCTACTTGGACTCGTTGATGGCAGAAATTAGCATTGCCGCCAACGCCTCTGGGGTTCATGAGTTTGAAGATGTCAGGATGAAACTGGAAGAGGCGACTAGGCTGTTGAAAGAGCACAACTACTCTGAGCCGATGAGACTCGTTGCCGAGGCAATGTCTATCACGACTACCGTCGCGAATGAGGCAGCCGAAACGCTGAGCAAGAAAGGCTTGATTTAGGACCACACCCGTTCAAAATGATACAAGTACTCTTGGGCATAACCCGCATAGTCCCCGAAATACTCTCGTCCAAACGAGTTGAGCTTTTCGTAGTCAGCGTTTGTGAGCTGGTTCCTTTTCGAAATCTTTTCCACAAATTCCTTAGGAAAGCAGTCGGAATAGTGTTTCAAGATGGCGCGGCGAACCCATATGTCCACTGGGAAAGCTCCGAGTTTCCCTAGAGAAAATAGCGCTACGCAATCTGCTACCTTCAACCCAACACCTTTGAAACCAAACAATTCTTTCTTAACTCCCTCGAGGGGCATGCGTCTTAAACGTTCAAAATCAAACTCACGTTCATGAACAGTTTTTGCCGTCTCAAGAACGTATTCTGTCCTGTAGCCAAGACCGCACTCCTTTACTTGTGAGATATTTGCGCATGCCAGCCGTTCGGGGGTTGGAAACGCGTAGAAATCGTAACCATCGAAGGCTGAATTGACTCCAAACTTTTTCGAGAGGCTCTGCAGCATCTGCTTTATTGCTGAAATGTTCTTGTACGTGGCGCAGATGTAAGAGATTAAGCACTCCCAAGGCTCTTGGCGAAGAATGCGCAGACCGTTGAGCGCTTTAATTGCGCTCTTGATGTGCTTGTCCCTGCAGATCAACGAGAAAATCTTGGGCAAATCGTCGTTCAGCCCGAAGTATGCTTTTACGAAATCAAGGTCCACGTTTTCAAATTCCAACCCGCCTTCGACCTGGCGTATTTTGAAGGGTTTCCCTCTGACGATGCCGTACCACCATTCTCCCCGCTTGTTCCATCTGAAAGCTTGCCCGCAGCACAGGGAGATATCGAGGCTGAATGGGCATGATTCATCGAGAGACAATATCACGCAAATACCCACCTAAACTTCATCAACGAACTTTTCGGGCGTGGGAACCTGTGGCGACAACCCCCTCCTCTTACGAATGTGCTCTACAACTGCGCGTGAAAGGTTCTCAGGGATCTTCTCCCAATGGTCGAGGGTGGACTGCCAGAAAGCATGTCCGGAGGTTGCTGCGCGCATTTCTGTCGACAACCCGAAGGATTCAGCGACAGGAATGTACCCCGTTATCGTTGTTAAGGCGCCTTTTTGTTCAGATTTGAGAATCTTTCCTCTTCTCCTGATTATGATGCCTGAACACGCGCCGAACCACGCAGTGGGCAACGAAACCTCGATCTTGAAAATCGGCTCTAGGAGCTCTGGGTTAGCAGTGAGAACTGCCCCGAGTATAGCTCTGCCGAAGGCTCGCGCTACTTGACCAGGGTCGAGCTGGGTGTCGCCTTCGCGCATTTGTACCCTAACGAGGTTGACTTCTATTCCTCGCATCGGTTCTTCGCAAAGAGGACCATGAGCGCACGCCCAATGAAAACCCGAAACGATACTTGCGCGGACTTCTTCCGGAATCGGAGCATTCTGCGTCGAGCCTAAGAGTATGTTTTCGTGTTCGTTCACAGCCAGAACTTTGGCTGCTTGTTCCTCCGAATATCCTGCCTCTTCTATCAGAACGTTGCCGATGTGTTTTCGTTCCAGCCCTTCTGATAGCTTGCCGCCTTCAATCAATCGCATAATCCTAGTGTCAACATGTTTGACTTGCACCCGGAATTCGGCGTGCAATTCGGGCGTTTTGGTCATCGTGATTTTGCTCGGTTTTGAAACGGTTTCTCGGTAGGTCACGATGGAATCAGACACTGTGAGTCTTACGTTTCCGCTTAACTCTGCAAGGGATTTTACGGCAATCTCCAAGTGAAGTTCACCCATCCCGCCTATGAGACATTGACCAGTCTCTTTGTCCAAGCTCGTGAACAGGTTTGGGTCTTCTACGGAGAGCCTATTCATGGCTTCGACCAGACGCGGCAGGTCTTTGGGGTCTTTGGGTTCGACGGCGACCGTTATGATTGGCTCAGAGAGGTATCGTGTGCGTTCAAAAGGAGTCATGGCATCCTTGTGTGCGGCATCCACTGCTGTTTCGTCGGTTCTTGCTGTCTCAAGACCGAGTACTGCGGCTATGTTTCCCGCGGGGATTTGGGGAACATTCTCTCTGAAAGCGCCCATGTACATGGATACTTGTCGCACATTATACGGCTTCTTAGCCGTGACCAAGTAGAGACGGTCTCCTTCTTTTATGGAGCCTGAGAAAACTCTTCCAGTCGCGACAAGTCCAGCTTGCGAGTCTGTTTGAACGTTGGTTATGCACAATACGGTTGGTCCCGCATCGTCACAGTTGAGCATTGCCTGTCCTATTTTCGAGTCTATCTTGCCTTTCCAGATTTTCGGCAGTCTGTACTCTTGAGCTTGAACGGGGTTTGGAGTGTTTTTGACTATTATGCTGAGTATGGCAGTGTGAACTGGGAGCAAACGCGCAAGCACCTCGCGTTGACCCCTAGCGTATGCTTCGACGATGTCGGTGAACCTGATTCGCTTTTGTTGTGCCGTTCCCGGAGTGAAGCCCCATCTGTGCAGTGCTGACCCGAAGGCAACTGTTTCTCTAGCGGCGTCGATTTTCCATTCGTCTTTGAAATCGGTTTCGCCGTACATTTCAATCAGGCCGTTGAAGTCGTTGACGATCCGAGCGAACTTTTCTTGGATTTCTTTTGGCGTAAGCTTTAGTTCTTTGATTAAGCGGTCAACTTTGTTTATGAAAAGGACTGGTCGGACTCTTTCTTCGAGAGCTTGCCGCGTGACGGTTTCGGTTTGAACCATGATTTCCTCAACAGCGTCAACGACGACGACTGCGCCGTCTATGGCGCGCAGAGCTCTGGTTACTTTGCCGGTGAAGTCAACGTGTCCGGGCGTGTCGATGAGGTTGATGACGTACTGGTTGCCGTCAAGCTCATGCAGTAGGGATATGTTTGCGGTTTTGATGGTGATTCCGCGTTTTTGTTCTTCTTCTAAATAGTCGAGAACTCTGGCTTCGCCTGCTACGGTCGGCGATAGCAGCCCAGCACCGGCCAACAGCGAATCTGCGAGGGTGGTTTTTCCGTGGTCGATGTGAGCGATTATGCCGATGTTGCGGATGTTCTCTTTTTTGTGCATGAGTTTGAGAATTTGGGTTATTTGCCTGAACTTCGGCATCGCTGGACTCCTTCTAACTAGTGACTTTGCGGTGCTTTTATGTTTATTTTCAGCGAACGCTAAGACATAGTGGTCGAGGGTTGGCTGTGAAAAAGGCAGTAAGCGTACCTGTTGCAGAATTGTGTGAGGAACCGTACGTGTCGGTGTTGTGTTATCCTAAGCCCAGCAGGGTTGAGGCTGAAACGCGTGTGAAGGAACTGCAGAAACTCGGAATCGCGGCTCTTGAGTTTGGTGGGGAAAAGGGGGTCTTTGGCGTTGGGATTCTGGGCAAGGGGTATGTGGGCATTGTGGTGAAGGCCTTCAAGCGTGGGAACACATTAGCGCTGAAAATCCGCAGAGTGGACGCTGACCGAGTTAGGATGCAGCATGAATCGAAGATGCTCAGGAGGGCGAATTCTGTTGGCGTTGGACCGGAGCTTCTGGGAGTGAGCAAGAACTTTCTAGTCATGCAGTTTGTTGAAGGCGATTTACTTCCACGCTGGTTGGGTAGGAGGCTGAGAAAAGCTCTGGTGGAGGAGGTCTTGTGTGACGTTTTGGAACAGTGTTGGCGGATGGATGAAGTTGGACTGGACCATGGAGAACTGAGCCATGCTCCGAAACACGTCATCGTCGACGCGAAAAACACGCCCGTCATCGTCGATTTTGAGACTGCCAGCGTGAATAGGAGACCGTCTAATGTGACGTCGATTTGCCAGTATCTTTTCTTGAGCGGGGAAACTGCGAAGAAGGTAGGTGGGAAGCTTGGAGGAAAAGACGAGGGTAAGATTGTTGAGGCTTTGAGGCGGTACAAGCACGAGAGAAATCGTGGAAACTTCGAGAGGGTTTTGGAGGCTTGTGGTCTTTAGACGATATAGTTAACGGCTGAGGCAGTGTTCCGCTGGTTTTCTTTGAGGTTCTCGATTCCCAGTTCCTTAACGAGCTGGGCTAGGTCGAGCCACATCTCCACCTGGTACTGTCTGGCGACTCTTCTTTTATCGCAAAGCAATGGGACGCTGTTGACGAATAGCCATCCGAAAGCCTCAGCCATGCCCTTCTCCCCTTCAAGATGAAACGCCGCTTTAGGTCTTATAACCGTGTATGTAAAAAACAGATAGAAGAAAATTCTAGAACTGAAATAGGCTGAACGGTGTTTTTATTGGTAGGTGTGAAAAAGGTTTAAAACATCGAGTTTCAGATTGCTTAATCGGGTTTGGTGGTTGATATGACGATTAAAAGGGAGGAAATGCAGGAAATAGTGAAGCGGTATCAAGAGCCTGTTGGACTTAATCTAGGTTCTCATTCGGCATTGGACGCTTGGCAGGGTCAACGCAACTACGGGATAAGGAGCATTATTTACACGACGCCTGGTAGGGCGCGGATTTATCTTCAGAATCCCATGGTTGGCAAACCGGAAGAGGTTGTTGAGGACTTGCCCGTTCTGGTTAGGAGGGACGTGAGGGTTGTTAATGACCCGAAGGATATTAGGAAGGGTGGCGATTGGCGGAGCGTGATTGTGGTTCTTGACAAGTATTCGGACATCGTGAAGTATGTTGATGAGCTCGTTGATTTGGAGTGTTTGCAGATTACTAACAGAGCCTTTTCCGTGTACGTTGGCGGTGATGAATACTGCAGCGTTATCGAGAATGATTATGGTGTGCCTATACTTGGCTCGAGGAACCTGCTGAAAATTGAGAACAGGGGCGAAATCGACAAGGACTATTACTGGTTTGCGGAGCAGGCGAATATTCCTTACCCGAAGTCTTACAAGTACGAAGCATACGAAGGCGGCATACGCTTTAAAGAGCCGATTGATGAGCCGATGATTCTGAAAGCTGAGCATGTGCACAGGGCTTTTGAGAGGGAGTTTATTTTTGCGGCTGATTCGCATGATTTGGAGGAGAAAGTTGCAAGGGAAGTTAAGGCTGGGAACCTGAGCAAGGAAGCGCTGGAGAACGGGCGAGTGGAGCAGATTGTGTTGGGTCCTCATGCGAATTTCAACTTTTTCTTTTCGCCTTTGGACGCGAAGGGAGATTGGGGCGACACTGAGGACTGGTTTGTGAAATTGTACAATGTGAGTTTGGAAGAGGCGAGGATTTGCCTTGCCAATCAGTTTCTGTCGATTGATGAGCGTAGGGAGACGATTCTTGACGGTGTTAAGCGTTTGCCTTCGGATGTTCAGGAGAAGATTAAGCGTGTTCCGTCTTTCGAGGTTACTGCGCACGCGATTCTTAGTCTTAGGGAGTCGCTGCTGAAGGATATGCATCGTTACGCAGACCGTTTTCTGTTGGCTTGTAGGGAATATTCTGCGCCTGGAATTATCGGTGCGTGGTGTTTGCAGACGTTGATTACTTGGGACCGCATCAGCAAGTATGAGCTTAAGCCGAGCGTGAAACTCGATGTTACGGTGGGTACTGAAGCGAAAAAGGCTACGGACTATGGCTTGTACGATATTCATGGTGAGCAAGATCCATATATGCACATTCCAGTGACGCAAGATGTCGCCTTGAGGCATGGTGGCGGAACGAACGTGCACATGGGTTTGGGTTCGCAGTACGCCAATGCGAAGTACAAGAAGCGAATGAGCACTGGAGACCGCATAGGGCTTGAGATTAGGCGAGCATTGAAGACGAAGCAACTGCACGAACTAGTGACGTAGGCAATAACAGTCTGCATTCTTGCGTAGTCTCGGAGTTAAGCTGCTCTGAAAAAATAGACCCCCCTATAAATAGCTTGAAACGTGGGTTAAACTGTAGTTTCACCGGTCGCACGTCGGAGATCGGACATAAATGAGGTGGATTAACGGAAAGACTGATATGAGTCTTCCATGGAGGGGTGATCAGGGATTCTCGCATGACCATATCACTCTCGGACGCTAGGGAAATCTGGAAATATATAGAGAATTTCAGGAAATGGATGAAAGAAAAACAATGGAAAGGAATTCAAGAAGCAATTAGAACCGGACGGAACGACGCAAGACTTTATGAGTTCCTCAAACGGAAGTACTCAAGACTTCACATAATGGAATATGGGGGCACAACATTTCCGAACGCGATTTTCGTGGCGCCTCCTAAACAACGAGACCATGTAGATAGCGTGTTGGATAAACCAGTCTTGAAAGAGGCACCTGAAGATATGCTTTCAGAGATAAGTCAATCTGGGCAGGCTTATTTGAACGAGTTGCGAAAAACGCCGGCTAATCCTTGGGACGGAACGACCTACCGAATGCTAAATATTCATGACGAAGACGGCAATCTGAAGATTTCGTGTGGCCTTGGATCATATTTCAACATGTTGAAGAGCTCAGAAACGTTAGAATTAGAGCTACTGAGAGAATTTGCGCAGAGATCGCCTAGTAACGCCGTCTTTGATTGGTTTGATAAGCAACTTATCCTCAGGCGAAGACTAGAGTCATATGTGAGCGATTCTGTGAAACATGGATCGGGGCGAAGCGCCGCTGTTTCAGTTTCAGCGTTAACAATGTTTCAAATGGACCGAGGTGGATACAAAGCCCTCATATGGGAGCGTTCTTCCGACAAAGTATCTATCTACACGGATATCCTGCACGTACTGCCATCAGGCATGTTGCAACCACTTGTTGATGATTTTGACAACGAATACTCTGTCGAGCACAATGTGTACCGCGAGTATCTTGAAGAGGTTTTTAACGTGGAAGAGGTTAGGCGTTCGGGAGGACATGCCACGTATGACTATTTCTATGAAAACCCTAACCTCTTGTATCTCAAGGATTTAATCAAAGACAACAAGGCGAAAATTCTACTAACAGGAATCGCGGTAGACCTACTAGATCTGCGCCCAGAGATTTGTGTTCTAATTCTCATTCAAACGACTGAGTGGTTTGAAAACCATAGCCGTGGAAAGAAGGTTGGAGATCTTCAGTTGAAGTCATTGGAGTTTGTAGACGAGTTCAAACATAGAGACGAACTGCACGCCAAAGGAATACGCGGGACCCAACTGCTTGAATTGTCTGATGACCTCATATTGCCAAGTGGATACCTAAAACCTGAGAACTTTACGCCACAGGGAGCAGCAGCTTTGTTGTTGGGGCTTCAGGTCGCGCGAGATGTGCTTAGGGATGATCCCTGAATTCTGCAATTTGCATTCAGCAAATTAAAGCGATATCGAAACCTAGGCGTTCTTTATACCTTTGCCTACGGGCGTTATAGTAAACGGAGGGTTTTTCTTATTGTTCATTTCAGAATAGTCATAGTGAAAACGTGTGCCTTTGATTTCAAAGTTCGACCCGTGGCGTTCGTCCCTTTGCACGTGCCCAACCAAATTGACTTTTAACCCTTACACTGGCTGCGACCACGCCTGCGTCTACTGCTACGCCACGAGTTACATTCCCAAGTTTTTCCGCTGCAGACCCAAGAAAGAACTGATTCCGAAGCTAAAGAGAGAAGCCGAGAAGTTGGAAGGAGAAATAGTGTCAATATCCAACTCTTCAGACCCGTATCCAACGGTGGAATCCGAAAAAGGTCTCATGCGCAACTGCCTAGAAGTCTTGTCCCATAGTGACTGCAGGATTCAAATAATCACGAAGTCTACCGTCGTCGTCAGGGACATCGACCTCCTAAAAACGGCACCTTCCATGGTTTCAATCACCATCACAACGGACGACGATGAACTAGCTAAGCTAATCGAACCAAACGCTGCCCCTCCATCACAGCGGCTGAAGGCTGTTGAAACCTTAATCGAGAAAGGTGTTCCAGCTTCCGTGCGAATCGACCCGGTAATTCCCTTCGTCAACGACAACCCCGAAAAGCTCATCGAAACCCTAGCTTCTATAGGCGTCAAGCACATCACGGGTTCAACGTACAAGGTCAAACCGGACAACTGGCAAAGACTGAGCGTGGCGCTGCTGAAAGTGGCAGAAAAACTAAAGCCACTCTACTTCGAGAATGGAGAAAGAATCAGCAGATACGTCTACTTGCCTAAGCAATTGAGGCTCGAGTTGATGAGAAACATGGGCACAACAGCAAGGAAATTGGGCATCAAATTTGGAACTTGCCGAGAAAACCTGAGCAGCCTGAATACTGCAACATGCGACGGCTCGTGGCTGATAAAGGGAAAAACGCCCTAGAGGCTTTTCACTTCAGACTTGACGAATGAGTTTAAGCCTTGAGCAGCCGCCTGTAACTCTTAAATACGTTGCCCGAGAAACTTAAGCTGTACCATGTCCTACTCGAAATATACAATACTTCTTCAGAACACAAACATCCTCGCATTCATATGGCTCATAATAGTCAATGCATTGGCAAACACCCTCGCTCTAAACGGCAAAACCACAGGCGAAATCTCCAACCTCTACCCAACCCAAGTAACGCCGGCGGGCTACGTCTTCTCAATCTGGGGCTTAATCTACGCTCTGTTGTTAATCTTCGTGATTTTTCAGGTCCTTCCAAGCCAGAGGGACAAGCCGTTTCTGTGGCAGGTTAGTTTCCTCTTCGCGTTGAGCTGTGTTTTCAACATTTCGTGGCTTTTTCTCTGGCATTATGGACAAATCGTGTTATCAGTCTTGCCGATGTTCGGATTGTTGGCAACGTTGATAGCCATTTACCTACGGTTAAACATTGGAAAGGCGAATGTCCCAATTAAAGAAAGAATCTACGTGCATTTGCCCTTCAGCGTCTACCTTGGATGGATAACCGTTGCGTCCATCACCAACGTGGCGGCAGCGCTGGTTTCGATAAACTGGGACGGATGGGGACTTTCCGACATCTACTGGGGCGTCATCATGATTGCGATAGCCGCGATCATCACCTTTACGGTTATAGCTGCAAGAAGAGACATCGCCTACAGTCTTGTGATTGTTTGGGCTCTCGCGGGCATAGCGGCGAAGCAAGGCGTAAACTCCACCGTACTGACCGCAGCGGCGGCAGGCGCTGTCATTATCGCAATAGCTTTGGTAGTGGTGAATGTGGCTGTCAGACTTAGGCGTTGAGCATCAGAAGAATGTGTATTGGTGACGACAGAACCGTAGGTTGATGGAATAAAGAAAAACAGGGATCTGACGTGGACGGATTTTTCGGGCAGTTATGCTGTTTGGTAGAAGCGCACTTGAATGTGCTTGCAGCCGCTGACGAGCTTCCACAAGTACAGATACTGTGTGCCCGGGTAGAGTGACTCTAATAGGTTCAGAAAGTCGAAAATCCACATCTCCTCAGATATTGTCACGCCGATGCCGGCTGCTTCTGTCGGGCTAACGTAGAACATGTCATGACCAGATTGCCAGTTGGGCCGCTTGTTGTGGCTTACCGACACTGACCCAATGTACAGCAGATACTCGTTCGCAGTTGCGTTGTAGATCCAGCCTTCGAGCCTCGCTGTCGGTCCTGGCTTTCCCAGCGCTACAAAGTACACCTCGTATTTTCCAGGTCCCAGCGTGAAATTGGCTTGTCCATCGTCGAACATGTTCGGGTCTTGAACGACAAACTCTGCTCCCTGAGTTATCCAAATCTTAGCGTCTGGAAAGCCTGTCAGCGTCAGAAAAGCGTCGACGTCCTCCGGGACGAACATCGTGTGCCTTTCGCTGTCATAGTCGGGCGCGCCGCTCCAGTCTGACTTTTTCCCAAGGATGTTCAAAAGGTACGTTGGCGCTCCCAATAGCTTGTTAGGGTTGTTGTTGCCTTGAGCCCCAGCCGAAAACGGAAACATCATCGCGGAAGCAACTGAAACCAGCATTACGATCGATGCGACGGTTATCAATGGCATTTTTCTCAAGTTATGCACCGTCGGTATCAGTAATATTGAGTCTTAATAAGCATTACTGTCCACCTATCGAACACAAATACACTTCACATTGTTGTTAAACAAACCCATTTCCCCACCCAACAAACCTCTACCAGAAACCAGATCCCCCATCGCTGCAAGTCTTAAATATGATTGAAAGAAACCGTGTAACCACGTGGTCAGGTTGAACAAGAGAACAATCATACTCCTTGTGTCAGTAATGTTCGTGGTCATGGAGCTATTCTCCGTCGCCAGAGCCGACCCTGTCGTGAGCATTTCGGGCTACACAGAAAAGCCGTCGTACAACCCCGGCCAGTCGGGAACGGTGACCTTATTCGTTTACAATCGCGGTCCAGAAGACACAGTCCTGAAGAACGTAACAGTCCGGTATCCCTGGTACAATCCAGCCTGGGGCGGAAACGACACTTTCGCGAACATAAACGTAACCTTGTCCAGTGGCGAAAGCTGGAACGGCTCAAAAACCTTCACGATACCCTCTGACAGCAGAGCAGCCCCAGGAACCATAACGGTGGCGGCTGTCTACACGGTCGGAACGAGCACCCAAACAGTGGAAGACGATGTGATGATGAGCATCGTCAACCCGAGCGACGTATCCCAAAGCATCGACCGGCTAATCAACTACGTCACAGTGGCGATAGCGCTCATGGTTATCTGCACAGTCATAATCGCCGCCGCAATATTTCTCGGAGCCAGCAAACTGCAGTCAGTTTGGAAGATGGAACGGACCGCCTAAGAGAACCCCACAGACTATATGCATTCACACTCTAGAACAAGCATAATATACGAGCGGCGCCATATCACGGGGCGATGGTTATGAAAGCCAAATTCACATACGTAGGAATAAGAGTCACAAACTTGGAGAAATCCATCGAGTTCTACACGAAAGTACTAGGCATGACGGTTGCGGGTCGCGGCAAAGTCAAGGAGACTAAAGGCGAAACTGTCGGGCTTAAGACCGAAAATGACGGGTTCCTCCTCGAACTGAACCACTACGAAAAGGACAGCCCTTACAACACCAAATACGTCGCGGGCGAAGGATTGGACCACCTTGCCTTCAAAGTTGACGACTTGGACAAAGCCTTGGAAGAAGCGCAGAGAGCTGGGCACAAGACGATTCTTGAGATGAAGGCTGAAGGCGGTCGATGGGCATACATCGAAGACCCCGACGGCAACTGGATCGAGCTCTTTTAGGCGAACACAGAAAGGCAACGCCAAAGCTTCTAGGCGTATCTTTCCTCTTTCCATGGGTCTGCACTATCGCTGTATCCTCTCGTTTCCCAGAAACCCAGTTCCTTCTCTTCCGTGAATCTAAGTTTTCTAACCCATTTTGCGCTTTTGTAGGCGTATTTCTTGGGCACGACCAGCCGTAAGGGTCCACCGTGCTCCGGCGGCAACTCTTTGTCGTCGAGCTTGCAGGCGAGCAACACATCATCATCGAACAAGTCCGTCAGCGGCAGACTCGTAGTATAGTTGCCTTCACAGACGACAGTCACGTACTTCGCCCTGTCCGGAGGCTTGACGATGTCACAGATGGTTTTGAACGCGACACCTTCCCACTTGTTATCCAGCCTACTCCATCCCGTAACGCAGTGAAAATCGCTCACGCTGACCGTTCTTGGAAGAGACAGAAATTCCGAATACGCCAGCCTTACTGGCTTCTCGACAAGACCCTCGACAACGAAATCCCAAGTCTTCACGTCAAACCGAGGAATGGAACCAGCATGTAAAACTGGAAATTTATCAGTCACACTTTGATTCGGCGGAATTCTCGGTTTCTCCGTCTTCAATGGCCATCGGCTTTTAACATCGCAAGTGGGCGTTTAAGGGTTTGCTCGTAGTAGCCAGAAGGCTTCAGCATCGTCGATTTCTAATCTGTATCGTTGCTTCATAAAGTAGTTATTTCAGCACGTTGACTTCATGGTAAGCGACGTGAGTGAAATGAGTGCTCCTAATCAGTTAGAAGAACTCCGAAACAAAAAAACAGAATTGCAAGAAGAGGCACACCAGCTTGAAGAGAAAGAAAAAAGCATGGACGAAAGAGTAAAGGTGCTTGAGGAAAAAATAAGCATCGCACAGCTGGAGAGCAACATTCGGCTCCGAAACGAAGCCATAGCCAAGCTGGAGTCAAAGATAGATGAACTAGAACAGAGACTTGGGAAAACGACCACCTCACCCGAAGAAGAGAAGCCTCTGGAAGAGATTCCACAGCAGAAAGAGGCTGAGCCCGAAGCGACACCTGAACCCACTGAAGAAGTAGTTGAAGAACCCGCTGAGGAAATAGCCGAAGAACCGACCGAAGAGATTGTAACCGTAACCGAGCTGGAAAGCCCGACTGTCGAAGAAGAGGAAGGCTTCGCGAAACAGCATGAGAAGAAGAAGAGGAAGTTCTTCTAAGCCGAAAAAAGCCGTAAAGTTTGTGACTGTTTCAACTGGAAAGCCATTTTGCCAGCGAACACTCTGTTTCTTTTTCTTGGTTTATTACAGTTAGCAGAGAAGTCTACGCTTGGTTCATGTTTCTTAGGAGTTCGTTGGCCTTCTGCAGCACTCTTCTAGGGTTTGCGAAGGTTAGTCTTTCCATAGCCTTTTCATAGGTTAACCATTCGTACCCGACGTGTTCATAAGACAATTTCACCGTGTTTTCTTGGGTTTGGGCGAGGTAGAAGATAACCTCCTTGAAAATCAAGTTCTTTCCTCTTCTGTAGTAATAGCTTATTCTTTCCCTGAAACCGTCAATGAACCGAACGTCGTTGATTCCCGTTTCTTCGCTGATTTCTCTTATGGCGGTTTCAGTTTCGCTCTCGTTGGGTTCAACGTTCCCTTTCACGAAGTCCCAGTGGCCTGCTCCATAGTGCAGGAGGAGATATTTGATTTCCGAGTCTTTTCGGAATATGACGGCTCCGCAGGATTTCTCTTGAGGCATAGCTAATCCTCGAGTCTACTAGTAGCTCACAGAAAGGGGTAATAAGACTTTAATGGGATGTACGAATATTCCTCCATTCTTTTTGCAGATGAGTCGCTATAGGACTGACTACTGTGATGGTCGGAATGAAAAATGATCGACTGAAATGCCACGAAAGACAAAGAGGTTAAAAGAGGTGAACCCGTGGAATAGAACAAGCAAACGCGTGCGGTGTTGCGTTGTGATGAAGAACGTGGATGGAGGTTTTCAACCATAGACTTCCGTGCCTTATTGATGAGTCTGGTGTTTCAAGTAGTTGCTTTTCTGAAGTTGGAGAGGCTGCTGCGTTTTGACAAGCTGTTGTCGGTCGGAGGAACGAAATACACGTTTCTGGACTATTTCAATGGCTTTGAGAAGGTTGAGGCTGTCAGGCGGATTTTTGGGAAGAGAACAGAGGAGGTGCTTCGCAACCTGAAGGTGGAGTTCACTTGGTGGGGAGGTTACATGTTCGTCAGCAGTGCAGACGGTCACATCGTGGTTAGCTCTCGTTATTTAAGCAGTGGCGATAGAACGGACATATACTTGGATTTGATTCATGAGCTTGTTCATGTGCGTCAGTTTATGGAGGGCAAGAAGCTGTTCGACACTGAATACAGTTATGTTGAGAGGCCTACTGAAATTGAAGCTTATCGGCACGCGGTGGAAGAGGCTCGGAGGCTCGGGTTGAGCGATGAGCGAATCTGTGAATACCTCAAGACGGAATGGATGAGTCACGAGGATTTCCTGCGTTTAGCAAGGATTTTGAATGTTGGATGTGAAAGAACGTAACGGAGCGTTTTGCCCTCGTTTGTTGGGTGGGGATTCTCTATTGTTTAACAACAATTTTCTTCGAGGCGTTATGAGGTTGTTTTAGTGGTTAGTTCCAGGAAGCGATGGGCGTATTCGCTTATTTGCTCGCGAAACTCTGAATCTGTCACGTCTTCTTTGAGGTTCACCATGAAATTCTTGAAGTAAGCAAACTCTTCTGAGACTTCAGGGTCGAAGGTGTCTAGGAATTTCTGGTTGGTGGCGGCGACCTTGTTTCCAGCGTCCTTCATCTTGTGCCGTTCAAGATTACTCACGGCAAAACAGTTGTTCAGCATTATGGACGCGTTCATCCATCGCTCTTTAACCTTGTCCGCAGACCGGACCCGACTGGTTCGTATCCAGTCGAGGAAGAAATTGCTCATTCTGTCTGGAGAAACTAGTGGGTTTTTGCTTTTCTCGAAGACTCTGAACGCAATGTCGTCAGCGTACAAATCTTGCACGTGATTGACGATTCGCTGCACGATTTCGATTTGATAATCTGCTTTTATCCCGTGGTTCGCCATGAACGAGCCGAGCACATCGTCTAGGAGCGCGTGGTTGTGCGAAGGATGGTTCGTTTCAGTCCTGTAGGCGTGAGACATTTCGTGGACGAGCAACCCCTCAACCATACCCGAATTTAAAGCCATCCCAGAGACGACAATGAGGTTTTTCTCCCGTCTCCCCGTGGAATAGCCCATGAACGGAAGGTTCTCGTCAACGACAACTTCCACAGAGTTCTTCAACCTGAATCCAGCATCACTCATCATCTGCAACGCTGTCGCAGCCGCTTTCTGAACCCGATTCTTGGTCTTCATGTCAAACGCCTACGAAGTCTTAGATTCTCCAAGGATAAAAATACGTTACTTAACCCCAAATCTCTAAGGATGCTGCAGCATCCTGAGATGAATGTTCCATCCTTAAGCTAGTCACCTCATTGTTAAGAAGGTACTTCGAGAGAACCGCGTTCCGCACTCAGTCTTTGCGGGAAACAAAGACTAGGCTGTCCCATTCTGGTTTCTTAGGTGGCTTGATCTTCCAATCAGGGTAGCATTCAATCTCCTTGAAGCCCGCTCTCTGGAGGTAATGCAGAATATCCCAGTAAGTAAAGAGCCGTGCGCGTTCGCGGTCTCGAAAGATGTGCACGCCGTCGGGAGTCTCAATCACGTTCGTCTCTTGCCACCATGCTACGCCATGAAGCGGGTCAAAGTCTTGAACTCGTGAGAAACTCGTTTGTCGAATGCCCGGAACACGGGTTTCTTGAGCGTCGTGTCCGCGATGTATTACACTGAGGGAATACCACCTCTTGCCATTGTAGAACGGGTTGCCGGTGTTGCAGACCAGCACTCCCCCTGAATTCAGAGCACGATGGATCTGGCGCAGGCATTTCAGTACGTCATCATCATCGGGTAAGAGAAAGAGTATATAAAGCGCCAAAGCTGCATCAAACTCACCATCATACTTCAGTTGTGTCGCGTCACCCTGCACCGGTTTCACGGAAACTCCTTCGCGTTCGGCTCTGGCTTGGGCTATCTGAACTCGTTCAGGAGTGTAGTCTTGCCCAGTGCATTGATAGCCTCGGTGGGCTAACCCGATTACATGCCTGCCGTTTCCACACGCAACATCAAGGACGCTTCTAACCTGATGACCTGCGTGAGCGGGGAAGGCAAATTCCAGAAAGTCGAGCTCGCGTCTCGTGGTTTCAGCATATCGGCGATTTCGTTGAGCCACGAGGTCTTCGTAGTAACCCATATGAGCATAACAAGTGCGAGAGGACTTCAGAACGGTATCCCTCGTGTTCTTCAAGCTGACCATCGCGTTTGGTGTCGTTTCGTCGAGGATTTAAGATTTTTGCAGTGCGTCAGATTGGAATCTGCCTTCTACTGCTTATTCAGTGCTCGCCAGGACTCTTGAAAGATTTCACTTCCATGAAAAACACTTGTTGACGTTGCCACTGTTCACTCGCGAACAGAATCACACAATTCAAACCAAGGTACAAGGCATAAACATGAATGGTAAAAACGCCAGAGGTTGGTAGCCCGGGATAGCTTCAAACTCTCGGTTCAAACTTCTCCGAGATACTATTAATTTGCGAGTAGGAACTAGCTTAGTCGCGATTGGAAAGGCTACATTTTGCCAGCGTTTTCGCTAGTCACCGAGAGCTCGACATTCTTCGCTGTCATGTTACACCGCTATAATCCAAAATCTCTAAAGAGATAGCGGAACAAGAAGCCGCTGAGGAAAAAATGAGCGTGACAAAGGACTACGCTTGAAAAGGGTGCTCAGAACAAGGCGAATAACGTAAGGTATGCCAACACATAGAGCATAATGAAAAGCAACCCTGACTTTCTGTCATGTCTCTGCCGCAGAGCAAGTATAGTTACAACCGCTATCGAACACAGTAGGGCGTAAAGGCCGGTTTTTTGGGCGATCGACGCGGTTACGTTGCCTGGGAAGAACAGGGTTCCGATCCCGATTGAGAAGCCAGCGTCTATTATGCTGCTTCCTATTGCGTCACCTATTGCGATTTGGTACTGTTTCTTTCTCATGGCTGTCAGGTCTACCACGATCTCCGGCAAGGATGTTCCGAAGGCGACGATGAAGAAGCTGACCAAATATTCGGGTATTGAAAGAACGGCTGAGAGCGCTATCACGGATTGGACTGTAATGTATGCTCCTGCAGCCACTCCAATGAAACCGAGAACGGAGAGGAAAAGATGGTGGGACAATCTTCGGTTGGTCTTGTTTAGTGAAGGAGGATTCTTCATCATGTTTCGTGCTATCAGCATGAGCAGGGGCCAGCTGGCCACAAGGAAAACGGCGTTCATCCTTGAAATGTAACCCTTCTCGACCATTGAGACCGAAGCTGTGAACGCCAAAACTTCGCATGCGCCCATAACTGCAATTTCCTCCCTTTTGACTTTGAAGGCTCCCGCAACGAAGGGAAATAAGCCTAGAACCAGAGTCATTTGCATGAGTACGGAGCCAAAGGAATCGCCCACGTTTATGTCGACATGGCCCAGCGCTGACGATACGATCGAGTTTACAATCTCCGGGAAGTCAGTGCCCAGCGACACTACTATGAGACCTATCATCAAGGGAGATATTTTCAAAGCAGTGGCAATGCCTATAGAATGCTCAACTGCTTTCTCCGCCGAAATCGCCAGAAGAGCCAGCCCAATGGTCAGGAGACTGATGCCTACCGTGGCTTCGAACGCAAGGACCAAACCGACCGTAAGCATCGGGACAGCAGCGACGATAGCGAATATCAGCCTCTTGTCTTTCAACATTCTCTTGACTCTTGTACGGAAGGTTGATTCACTCTCCAAAGTTTTTCCTCCTCTAGCGCGCGCTAAGAGTCATCAGTCATAGAGCTATTTAAATAGTCTTTCTACGATATTATTAGCAACCCGCCTAAGTGGCCGCTTCGAGAATCAAGAAGAGGATATATATGAAGAAGAAACAAAAGAAGAAAACCAAACTCCCAAAGAGATACAGCAAGAACAAAAAATAGTCGCATGGTACAGCACCATGTGCATGCAACTTCCCCTACAATTCTTTCCATCGTAAGCTGTCTAAGACAGGTGAAACTTTTGAGCATGATCAATCGCCCAACATTGGATGGGAATCCATCAATTGGCTATAACTATAGATATAATCTATAAGAATCTAATTCCTCTATACCAATCGGATTTCCACAAATATTATAAAAAGAGCGTCCATTCCTTATCTTGAAGAGAGGTTCTTCTTTGACTCTCGAAGAGATTGTTGTAACTGGCGAAGCAGCCTTGAAGATCGCAGACGCCCTAACCTCGACAAGTCTCAGAATACTGCAATTGGTTTCTCAGAAGCGGCTTGATGTTTCAACGATTGCTAGAAAATTGCACTTGAGTGAGGCATACATGAGCGAACAGGTACGTATGCTGGAAGAAGCTAAACTGATCAAAGTAAGCTATGAACGGGGAAAGAGAGGAATCAGGAAATTGTGCGAATTGGCAGTCTCCAGAATAATCATAGTGATTAAGCCCAACTAGAATAGTGATAGTGTCGAGTGTGTGCGCTTAGAAAAGCAACAGTGTCAGAGCTAGGACACTTTCGCTTTGGATACTTCAAGGTAGTTTCTCCTAACAGAAAAATCAGGAGTTGCAGAGACAGAAGAGGTCCCACCATATGACAACGGATGCAAATGCCATCTAGCCACCATTAACCCGAGAGTTTGAACATCGACCCGACTAGGGTTCATGGTAGCCCGGGATACGTGACTTATCTCGTCTAAATTTCTCACAATGGATAACGAAGATGATGAGTCTGACAGGAGGAAAGTATCGACTTGAATTATAGAGTTCAAACCCGTTTACCCACGCTGCAGCAAAAATTCCACTCTTGCCATCTTTTTGGCGTCATTTCAGAAAAACTGTCGCTATCCAGTTCTCAATGATCTCTGACAGTTCTTCCTCATGGCCCAAGTAATCGTGAGGTGCATCTCGGATTATTGCTGTGTCGCATCTTTTGCTTGATCTGGCTTTCCTTTTGATAGTCGACAGGGCTTCCTCAACTTTGTTGTCGACAACTGCTTCTTCAACTGTCCCATATGTGGCAAGTATTGGGCATTCTATTGTTGATAGCTCTTCGAATCTAGCGTTTGGGTCGTGGAAGTTGAATATGCCGCTTTTTGCGTCTGGACCGAACGCGTTGAGGTAGGTTCTAGCGCTTATCGAAAAGTCCCAGAGGGGGCAATAGATCCTTGGCATGAGTTCGTATGATTTTCCATGCTTTATCATCTGCCTAGCGACTTTGATTGCTTCATCATATTTTTCCGCTGTAATCATTCTCTGAAGTCCAATGTGATCTACGGGCGAAATGAGCACCATTCCTCGCACTCTTTCATCTTGGGTTTGATGTTGATAGAAGACAGTTTTCAAGGGTCCTGCGCTCTCCCCTTCAAGTATTACTTTTGAGTAGCCATGTCCCTGAAGAAAATCAATCCACGCTTTTATGTCAAAAATGCATTCCTCAAGAATCTCGTAGGCAGTACCCATGCGAACATGAGTGAGACCTGAAGCGGTTTTCTTGATGAAGGCAGAGCGGTAATCATGGCCTCTAGTGTTTGCTGTTAGGAATGCATATCCTCTCTTAATGGTCCGTTCTGCGATGTGATCAACGAATCTTCCCTCGTAGAAGTTTCCGGTGAATCCATGGATGTGGAGTAACCCTATTCCATTGGTCTTCGCGATTGTAGGCGGGCAGAATAGCCCTTGAAGTTCAAGCCCATCTTCTGTGAAGGTTCGAACAAGCTCTCCTCTCAAACAACTTTCCCTCAATTGAAGATATAATAAGCGTCAAACTATGAAAAAGTTGCCGTTTCCTTCTTTGAATGAGCCAAGAAAGAAGAAGCGCACGAGGTAAGCTCATGGCACTGATATGATCGTTTTCTGACACTGTGCCTTGATGCCCGTGCGCGCACAACCAACCAACACGACGGATGCGGAAAAACTATGGTTGAATTGAAAAGGAATTATTGTGCAACTGACACGATTTCGTATAAGCCTCTTCTGTAAGTCATTAATAACAGTTTATAGACAAATAGTCTTGTG
>Ga0315280_10000370_pt1 | contig 83202 bp, 79 predicted proteins | sample YL17G06_40_MG_FD_203697 | JGI IMG/M metagenome (GOLD analysis project Ga0315280, IMG submission 203697) | Sediment microbial communities from Yellowstone Lake, YNP, Wyoming, USA - YL17G06_40 | ecosystem: Environmental > Aquatic > Freshwater > Lake > Sediment | place: USA: Wyoming | collected... | reverse complement strand
CCCTGGTGGCGCGCCGGGAACGCTATCGAAGGCTGAGGGGACAGTGCAAAGATACAAGAGCGGGAACATCGGAGGTGTAGCTAACCCAAGACCCCCTTCTGTCCCACTAACGCTGACGCCGGACATCTCCCAGCTTCCCCTGGGCGGGCTTCACGTCCGTGATGGTTGCCACGTCAGTTTCTCCTATGGCCCTCGTTTATGAGGACGCGGTCCTCAGGTCGAGGGCGATGTTGAATGAAGCGAGGTGCGCGGTCGCATTCGCGGCCTGCTCAGTGCCCACATAGGCCGGACTCGCAACCGCCTCGATGGTCAGAGCCCACAGGCCTCCGCCGAGATCGAGGTTCTGCTTGCCGTGCAGCTTGCGGTAGAGGCCGTAGGACTTGCGCAGCGCGGCGTCTGGCGTGGCGGCCCGTGCGAACAGCATGACCGTCGGCCGCTCCCGCTCGGTGTAGCCGTCCGGCGGGTAGCCGCCAGTCGCATGCACGCTCACGCATGCCAGCGGCGAGGATGGCCGATGGAGCTTGAACAGGTCCGTCCCCACCGTGCCTTCGCCCTGGGTCGCCAGATACGCAGCTAGCTGGTCGACGAGGAGACTCATGCCAGCGCACCTCGAAGACGGTCCGCCAGGTTGTCCTGATAGCGATCGGCCTGCTGCTGAAGGTTGCTCTCCAGGTACTTGGCCTTGCCGCCTTTGGGATGGTTGAAGTCGAGGCGCTCGTGCTGGACGAGGGCGTAAGGAGTGTTGAATCCGACCTCGCCCACCACCGCGTCGCCCAGGCCGCCCTCGTGCACTGGCCGGCTCACCATCTCCGGAGCTTCGGGTTGTCCTGCGCTCTTGCGGAAGCCACGGCGGGCGACTGCCCGTCCATTGGCGTAGACCTCGGCGCTGCCGCTCGCCCGCAGCGTCCCCTCATCTACCGGCGCGTCGCGCATGGCACGCCCGAGCAGGTCCTCGGTGTTCTCGACCATGCCGTCCACCGCGGCCTTCTGGACGCGCTGCCACACCTCGCCGTCGCGGGCGAGCTGCCGGGTCAGTTCCGCGATGCCGCGGAACTCGACTCCGCACTTGCCGCGCCTGATGGTGGTGAGGCGAGCCATGCTCAGCCCTGTCGCTCCGTGGCGAAGTCAATGCCCCAAAGCACGAAGGGCAGCTGCTCGCGGATGGCATCGGCCTTCCCCGGGCCGTACTTCTCCTCGACCCGCTGCAGCCAGCCATCCACCCCCGGCTGCGCCAAGATCACGGCGGCGGCCTCGGTGTAATCGGCCACGGTCGTCTCGGGCGCCTTCGCCTTCACCGCCTTGAGATCGGTGAGCAGCTCGCTCAACGCTAGCGCCCACCCCATCAGCTTCATGAACCACAGCATCGTCGTCGTTCCTTTCTTGCCCGCCTCAGGCGGGCCGGCCTACAGGTAGGCCCGCTTCAGACTCGCCTCGCCTCCCAATCCGCGGGAGACGGACACAGCGATCACAATCAGGTAAGTCGAGCCGTCGGCCGAAAGCTGGTCGCCGACGGCAATCTCGTCGTCCGGGCCGAGGGTGACAGCGACCTCTGAGATCACCTGCTCTCCCTCGGCATTGCGCACCAGGCGGCGCTTCTCAAGCCAACGGCCCTTGGCCTGGGCGGGCGCGCCGAAAGTGGGCTGCCCATAGCCGTCCTTGCCGGTGAGCGCCTTGCGCCACAAGTCCTGAGCCAGGTAGCTCTCGATCATGCTCGGGATCCCGGAGACCACTCGCCAGTCGCAGCATCGGAGGTGGCGATCACGCCGGCCTTGCTGATGTAGCCGGCAAGCAGACTTCGCGCCTCCGCGCTGAGCAGCACCTGCCGGTCGGCGCCGGACTCGTAGCTCTCGCTCAGCCCGTCCACGGCAAAGCTCTTCACCCCCGAAGCCTGGAGCGTACGTCGCCTCTCCTGCTCGGCCCCTCGCGCCAGTAGCGCCAGTGCCTCTTCGCACTGCGCGTCCTTCACTGGCTGAGGAATGACGAAGGCGCCAGCTGCGTCGGTGTCGGTCACCCGCGGGAAGGTGAGGCGCTGCCGCGGGTCCGTGAACGCCGGCCGGTTGCCATCCCAGTAGCGGAGCTGCTCCAGGTGACGGCAAGCGGTAAGCAGCGCCTTCCCCTTGTCGGAATCCGAGGCGCTTGCCCAAGCGTCAGCATGCAGCCGCTCGCCGAGGTAGGTGTTGGCCTCCTCAAGCGTCACGTAGCTGTTGCTGCTCGCACCGCCGACCGTGGCATCAATGGCCACCGCTCAGTCCTCGACCTCCTCCACCAGGTGTGGCGCGCAGAAGAGCAGGTGAATAGCGTGCGGCGTCGCGAACGGCTTAGGCTCCGGCGGCACCACCAGCACGTGCTCGCCATAGCGCCAGCGCACGGGCTCGCCCGTCTTGCTGCGCAGGTTCACGGTCAGGCCCGCGGTGGCAGCCTTCTCCAGAGCCTCCGTGCGGGCCGGTTCCTCCAGCGCCAGCATCGCGGTGAGCTTACCGACGCGCTTGGGAGCGGCCGGCGCCGCAGTCGCTGTCGCTACCGGACTCTCCGGTGTCGGAGCAAAGGCCTCTGCTTCCTTCACATCGCCCCCGCCCGCCGCGGGCGGAGCCATCGTTTCCTGTCGCATCACATCCTCCGTGAATGAGGTGGGGCCGGCCCATGATGACCGGCCCCGAGTCGGTTACGTGCCGATGGCCAGCCAGTTGACCTTCGCCGCCGCGGTGGCGGCGATCGGCGTGCAGTCATCGACCGCCGTCGGCTTGAAGACCTTCAGATCGAGGTGACCCGCGGTCGCCGACAGGTGGGCGCTGACCCACATGGCGGCGAGAGAGATGTCGTCGTCGAGCGTCGCCATTGCGGCCACGACGGTGGTCAGTCCGGTGTTCACGTCGCTCGTGCCGGTGACGTTGGCCTGCCCGCGGGCGAGCTTGTAGCCGGAGGCCGCCCCCAGCACCAGCGCCTGCAGCGCAGTCGCCAGCTTCGCGCTCGACACCCCACCGTCTTTGAGCCGGACCTTGCTCGGGCTGCCGCCGACCTCGATGGTGGCATCATCCACGTTGGCCGCGACGATGCCGCCTTCGAGGTTCTGCACGGCCGTGCCGAGCGAGGACTCCCGCAGCGCGGGGCAGGCCTGGTTGACCTTGTCCCTCTGGGCGTTGCTTAGAGCCATGGCTCACCCCCCTACGCCGCCAGGTCCTGCAGCGAACCCATGCGGTACGGGTTCCGGCAGACCAGCTGGCTGTAGTGGGTGATCCAGATCACGTCCGAGTCCTTGGTCTTGGCCATGGGCTTGGCCTCGAAGTCCTTGAGCACCACGTACTCGAGGAGAGCTTCGTCCACGAAGTCCATGCGGGTCTGGGGATAGCCCGGCACCTTGATCAGAGGCACCCCCTCGAAGTCCAGTGCCTGATACCCGCCCGTCAAGGAGACAGGGTTCTGCTGGCGGCGCTCGGCCCGCAGCAGATCGCCGTACTTGTACCACTGGGTCGAGCCCGCGTAGATGGCGGTGACCCGCCCGCCCCGCGCCTCGACGGTGGACTTGACCGTGCGCACCAGGTCCTCGGAGAGATTCCGGGGAGTGCCGCCGTTGGCGTTGACGTAAGACTTCCACCAGGTGTAGGTGCCGCGGTCGAGGCCGGCGTAAGTCCCGGTGTCGGCGATCGCCGCGAACAGCCCGGTGATGTCCTTGCCGGAGTTGCCGGTGCCGTCGGACATGAGCTGGGAGTTGATGTTCCCGCGCACGTCCGAGAGGCCCAGGTCGAGCTCGGTGCGCAGCGCCGGCACGATCATGCCGCCGTTGTCGCCGATCGCCTGGGCGAGGCCGGAGACCTCCACCTCGACCTTGTTGAGCTTCCAGGTGAGGAAGGCCTTCTTGAAGCCCTGGTTCCCCGCGCCCGCGCCGGAGTCGCCTTCCGCGTACGAACCGGCGGAGGTGTTGCCGGCGTACCGGACCGGCCAGCGCACTCCCTCGCTCACTCCCTGCTTCTGCTGAATGCGGGTGAGCAGGAAGGTGTTGGTGAACAGGGCCTCCACCCAGGGCCCGCGGTAGAGCTGAACGATCAGCTCAGCCAGTGTCGTCGTGTTTGCAGCCATTTGCTACTTGCTCCTTCTCTAGCCCGCCATAGCCTTGGCGACGGCGGGGCTGCCAGGCTAGGTCACGCCCGTGCGCAGTGCTTGCTCCAGGCGATCCCCGGCCTCGGCCAGACTCTTGGGAGCCGGCAGATTCTGCGGCGCAGGATTGCTCGCCGTCCCCACGCTCTGCGGCTTGGGTTGCTCCTTCGGCTGGGAGACCAGATAGGGCTTGCTGCCGATCAGCGAGTCGAGCACCGAGTCGATGCCGGCGACCGCCCCGTCTTCACCAAGGGCCACGCCCGCGAACTCAGGCAGCGTCTTGGCGATGACGTAAGCGACATCGGGGTCAACAACGCCCTTGGACTGGGCCGCCAGCAGGAAGCGGGAGCGGATGGTGTCCTCGCGGCGCGCGACGGCCTCGGCCTCCCGCGCCTGGCGCTCCTTCTCGTACAGCTCCTTGTAGCGCTCCTGCTCCTCGAGGGCCTTGCGCTCGGCCTCTTCCTGCGCGGAGGCGATCTCGGCGAGACGTCGCTCCGCCGTGCTTGCCCGGCGCTTGAGGGTCTCGATATGCTGGCGCACCCCGCCCGTGTACTGCTCCTCGGAGATATCCAGCACGCCCTCGTCGAGCAGGCGCTTGCGCTGCGCCTCGGTCAGAGACAGCTTGTAGCCTCCCGCCTGTATCCCCGGCGTATCGGTCTGTGGCGAGGCCTTGCTGCTCTGTCCGACATCGCTCTGCTGGCCGCTCGCGGCGGATGCTGACTGGCTGGTCGCCTGAGCCGCGCTGCCCGTGCCATCGGCGGCCCCGGTCTGCGTCTGCGCGCCGCTCTGGTCCTGGCCTTCGGCCTGATTCTGCTGGCTCTGTCCGCTTGCGGCGGACTGGTTCTGCTGATCCTGATCGCCCATCTGTCTCCTCCGTAGTTGACCGCCCGTCGGCGTCTCTCAGGGACTTGATGGCTAGGCCCCTATGGGGCCGCCATCCCGGTCTGCCCATGGCAGACTTAGGGACCGCGCCCTGCTGCGTCTATGCAAGCCCGCCCGTTCAGGACGGACTCAATCCCTCAGGTGCTTCCTCCTCAAGCTGCTTGTAGTGCTTGCGCACGTGCGCCAGGGCCGCCACTCTGGCTGATCGTGGCCAGCCCACTCCGCCCCGCGCGCCCGACAGCGCCGCGGCCAGCGCGTGCACTCCGTTCCGGTTCAGCACCAGCGTGTCGCCCTGCAGCTCGTGGTGCGGGCCGCCCCATTCGCTGCGGTTCTCCAGGTCGGGCACGTAGGCGAAGGCCTCCCGAATGGCAGCCTCGCTGGCCGACTCCTGGAGCCGCCGCGCCAGGGCGGCCTTGTCCACATCTCCCCAGGCCCTGTCCGAGACCGTTGAGTTGTCGATGCGAATCGCCATCTCGGCACTCCCCCGGCCAACAGAAAAGGCGGGCTGTCTCCAAGCCGCCCAGGATCTCTGGGTGAGTGGCTTGAGGAAAGCCCGCCTCTCGGATGTCGAGTCAGCGGATCAGTATTCGGTTGTAGCCTTCGCAGTCCGCCGCCGGCGGACGAAGTAGGCTGGCTCTATCCTATCGCACCCGGGTGGAGTGTCAATACCCTCTTTCCATGCCGCATGCCGCGGCCGGCAGTCATCGCACACGCCATGGACGCCCGCCTCGTTGTCGGATTCCCGCAGGCAGTATGCAGTTGCGGGTCTATGCTGCCCCACCCGGGTCAGATGTCAACCCCCTCTTTGTGGACGAACCCCGCCTTGACGCTCCGGGGGCGCCCGGCTACAATCCCTACACACCGTCGCCTCGGAGGGAGACCGATCAGGTATGCCTGAGGCCCGCCTCGGTCCGATGCCGGAACGCCCTGCTGGCCCCGTGTGGGTCGAGAGCCATGGCTGGCGCGCGGCTCAGCCAGTCGCGCGTGGCGCCGGTGAGTGCATGTGGCTGGATGGCGCGCTTGGGCCCGAGTATGACGAGATCCCGTATTCAGACGAAACAATCTTCAGCCCGGACGGCCGGCGCGTGGCCTACCGGGCGAAGAAGGGCGACAAGCGGCTCGTGGTCGTAGATGGCGAGCCAGGGCCCGAGTATGACGTGATCGGATATCCAGTCTTCAGCCCTGACGGGCGGCGTGTGGGTTACGCGGCGAAGAAGGGTGACAAGTGGCTCGTGGTCGTGGATGGCCAGCCAGGGCCCGAATATGACAGCATTCGGGACAGGCATTGGCGTGGTGAGCGCCTAGCCTTCAGCCCGGACGGGCGGCGCGTAGCTTACGCGGCGAAGAAGGGCGACAAGTGGCTCGCGGTCGTGGACGGCGAGCCGGGGCCTGAATATGGGACCATCGAAGGCCCAGCCTTCAGCCCGGACGGCCGGCGCGTGGCTTATGTGGCGAGGAAGGGCGACAAGCAGCTCGTGGTCGTGGATGGTCAGCCAGGTCCCGAGTATGACGGAATCCCCTTACTTGCTGGGAGCTTGGTCCTCAGCTCGGACGGCCCGCGTGTGGCCTATGTGGCCAAGAAGGGCGACCAGTGGCTCGTGGTCGTGGATGGCCAGCCGGGACCCGGATATGACCGGATTGTCGGTTGGCAACTAGCCTTCAGCCGGGACGGCCGGCACGTGGCTTATGTGGCGGAGAAGGGCGGCAAGGCGTTCGCGGTCGTAGATGGCCAGCCGGGACCCGGATATGACACGATTGGGGTTAGGTACCCACTCTTCAGCCCGGACGGCCGGCGTGTCGCGTATGCGGCGGTGAAGGGCGACAAGGCGTTCGTGGTCCTGGATGGCCAGCCAGGGCCCGGGTATGACGCGGTCAGAGGCCCGGTTTTTGGCCCCGACGGCCAGCGCGTGGCCTACTGGGCGAAGAAGGGCAACAGGGAGTTCGTGGTCGTGGATGGCCAGCCGGGGCGCGAGTATGACCGGATCGGGGAGTCAGACCCAGTCTTTAGCCCCGACGGCCGGCGCGTGGGCTACGAGGCGAATAAGGACGGCAGGTGGTTCATAGTCGGGGATGGCCAGCCAGGGCCTGAATATGACTACGTCGCAGCCCTAGCCTTCAGCCCAAGCGGCCGGCGCATGGCCTACTGGGCGAAGAAGGGCGACAAGGAGTTCGTGGTCGTGGATGGCCAGGCCGGGAGCGAGTACGATAAAGTGGTGAAGAACGGCCCCTCTTTCCATGAGGATGGGACGCTGGAGTTCCTGGGCATACGGGACGACGTGCTCTATCGCGTCACGATCCCACCGGCGCAGTAGGCCCCTTTGGACCGGATCACGCTCAGGTTTGTGCGTCTCCTGGGTGCGCTCAAGCGGCCTCCGACCGACTGCCATTCCCGAACTACTCCCGGTATCTGCGCTGCAGTTCCGCGGACGAGCGGTTCAGCACGTCGGCCGAGACCATCCCGGCCTTTGTCTCCGCCTCCGTCGCCAGTCGCTCTACAAACGGCGTGAGCACGTGGACGCAGTTCGGGTGGAAGGGCGGTCCGCCCCCAATGGCACTGAGCGGCGGATAGACCGGATGCGGCTGGTCGCCAATGGAAACGACGACTCCCTGGTAGTAGACGCAGAAGTCGACGCATGGGTGGCTGGACACCTGCGCCAGTTCGATCCGGTGCTCGCGGAGCCGGTTGATCGTGCCCTCGGTCATGGCCTCGCGGGTGGTAGTCCGAGCGACCATCTCAGAGTAGCGATCGAGGTCCCAGGCCCGGCCCCGCCGATCGAGGAAGGCCGGCCTGCCCTCGCGCAGCAGCCGTTCTTTGATCTGCCGGCTCACCTCGACGCGCGCTTTGCCCTCGACGACGCCCTTGGCCACCTCCTCAATCCCGATGCGGCGGAACAGGTCGTCCACACGGCGGCCCATCTGAGCCAGGGCGAAGTCGGTTACTCGCAGCATCTCCTCCACGATGGCCGCCACCGCCTCCCGATGCACCTGCGAGAACACCTCCCGCTCCCGCTGGCGCAGGTTGATGCCGGCGCGGCGGACATTGCGGATGCCCAGGTCGGCGAACTGGAGGCCGATGCCGTAAGCGCGAGGGATGTTTAGCTCGATCCACGCGGCGGCCTCGTCGCGCAGGTTCGCGAGGATCACCTGGTACTGCCGCAGGTGCGCCAGCGCGCGCTGCCGTGAGAGCATGTTGGCGGAGGCGTCGGCCAGCACTTCCAGCATGTCGGCAGCAGCGTTCCGGTAGAGCGCGACCAGCGATTCCACCTCTCCCTCGAACGCCCGCCGAAACTCCTGGACCTGGCGCCTGGCGATGATTGGCAGCACTCAGACCCGCCCTCTCACCGGTACTCGATCCGAAGATCTCGGCCGCGGATGATGATGTCCCGCTTGCACAGCTTGCACTTCAGCACCAGGCAATCCCCCTGCCTCAGTGCCCACCACTTCCCGCACAGGCACCGCGCCTTGCTCACCTCGGATGATGTGCCCGCACCGGTCGCAGACGATTGGGCCTCGCTCGGACTGCAGGGCGCGGTGCTGCCAATACTTGGGGCAGTCGTCGGGCCAGCCGAAGCACTCGACGACCTCCTCTGCGGCGCAGCACCACACTCGCTTCTCTCGCTTGCGCTGCCGGGCGAGCGGGCACTGCGACAGGGCGGCCCGGACGCGCCGCCGCTCATCCCAGTAGTCGGGGCAGGACTGATGGGCCGTCCGCGTGCACTCATGCAGCGTCACCTCGCACAGCTCGTGTTGGTCTCGGTAGGGGCACGAGCTCACCATTGCTCCGTGGTCAGCTTGTCTGCCGGCCATCAGGCGGATTCGGGACTGTTGGCCGGGGCCGGCCCATTCCGGTCAGCGTCACTGCTTGCTGTGTGTCCCCAGCGATCCGCTCCATCTCCGCCTCCACCGCATCCGGCCCATCCAGGCGCCGGATGGAGGACTCGACGGAAGTGTTGCCGGCCGCCATCCGCTGACTCTCGATCTCCACCAGTTCCACCATGTCCTCGGGCAAGCCATCCGCCCACTGGATGGTCGGCTCGGCCGGCTCGTAGCTGCCGGAGCCGTGGGTGACGTCGAGTATCTGCGCGGTGAGCAGTGCCTGCTTCAACGCGGTGTCGTAGTAGAGCCGTTTTCGGTTGATCTTCGCCAGCGTACGCAGCAGTCGGAGGCGCAAGGCGCGACCGCTCTCGGCGACCCCGAACTTGTCCAGCCCGAATGCGCTCGGCGCGGTCTCCGAGAGCATGAACAAGAGGTCAAGCAGCTTGTCGAACTGGGTGAAGGCGGCCGTCAGGTGGGCGTCCCACGTGATGTAGGAGGGCGGCTGATCGCCAGGGTGCAGTTCCACCGTCTCCATCCGGTCGAAGCGGACCTTGCCGTCCTTATCCACGAAACCCGGCGGCAGCACGATCTTCGGAGCGACGTGCTTGTCCAACACCTCGTCGATCTGAGAGACGCGGTTATTGAGGGATTCGAAGAGCGACTCCAGCCCCTCGTAATCGGAGATCCCCCAGAAGCGCGAGCCATAGCGGAAGTTGGGCACGTGGAAGATCGGGATGTGGTCGAGGCCGGTCTGCTCCTCCTCGGGCAGGTCCTGGTACGCCGCGACGGTCTGCAGCGGTACCTGCTGGGGCGACCTGCCGCCCACCGCGAGCTGCACAGACGTCTGTCCGCCCGGCACAGTGAGTGTGGAGATGCTCCCCAGATCATAGAGCTGGTGGCGGATGACACCTGGCTCGTGGGCCTCGACTCGCAGGTAGGCCCGCCGGGTGTCGGCGGGATCGCGCTTCACCCAGGCCAGCGTCACCCGCGTGACCTTCCGCACATCGTCGTCGTCCAGCTCGGGGAAGTAGATGCTGGCAGGGATCTCCTCGATGATGGCCTCGGGCTGCTCGGCCTGTGGCGTACGCTTCCCCCAGCGTACCTTGTAGACCGCATCGCCACGGAACGAGTTCGAGAGGGCCGACTCGTAGTTCGTGGCATGCAGGCGATTCCGCGAGACGATCGCTGTGAGTGTCTCCTTCGCCGTCTCGTCATCCTGTGCGGCGATGAAGTCAGGCTCCTCCCCGAACAGCAAGTCGGCCGACAGCCGTGAGATCAACCCGGCGAAGTTGGCGGCGATGTAGCGCTTCATCTGGTAGGGCTGCGGCGTGACCGCGAACACGGTCTTGTGCTGCCCGAGGAAGAGCTGCTCAAACCGCTGGTAGCCGGTGATGCGGCTCTCATGCCCCTTCGGCGGATACGTGCTCAGATCAAGTGCCATTGCGTTCTCCCCAAAGCAAAGAGGCGGACCCCTGCGGCCCACCTGGAGTTGCCAGGATGTGGCCACAGCGATCCGCCTCTCGGATGTCGAGTCAGCGGCTGCTATTCTGCTGCTATCGTACCAGCGACGACCTGCGCGTCAAGGACCTGTGTGTCGATGCCCTCCGGCCGCGGCCCGCCGTGCACTGCCCCGAACCGCATTTGCACCATCACCGTCTTGGCGAACACCGGCACCCCATCGGCGAAGGTCAACGTCATCTCGCCGTGCCCCGCCTTCTGGCAGAATTGCATCAGCTTGAGCCAGTTGGCATGAACGTCACACTTGGGCATCATCACCACCCCGGCGGCCGCTGAGCAATGCCGCGGGAGGTCCCGCGCTTGCGGGCCTGCCATGCGATCCCGGCCGCCATGACGCGGTCATCGTACTTGCCCTCCTGCGCCTGCTGCGCACCAGTGTCCGTGGTCACAAAGGTCAGACACTCATCTATCAGCCCGGGCGAGTGAATGAGAATGCTGCCCGAGGCGACCGCTGCTGCCAGGTCATCCACCAGGATCGGCTTCGTCGCCTGATCAGTGGGCCACCCCAGCATCGGTGCGGAATTGCCGGTGCGGTCATACCGCACGTGGTAGTAGAGCCGCGGGTAGCGCCGCACGTGCCGCAGCGTGTTGAGCGTCGAGTGCCCGTGGTTGTTCCGCTCGACCGCCAGCATGGCCAGGCCGTAGAACCGGCCCAGCGCGTCGACCAGATGACCGAACCGGTCGGGCGGGACGCGGCCGTGCAACTCAGCTACCTGCTCGCCCGTCTCTCGGTCCAACACGCAAGCGCAGGAGGCGTCGCCGCTCGCCAGCCCCTCGCCCACATCGGCGCCGATGGCATAGGTGCGGTCCGAGTCCGGGCGCTTCCACACCAGTAGCCTCGCCGGTGCGACCGAGATCGGAGTGCCTTCCTCCCCAGGCAGCACGCTCACGTTCTCCGGTGCCGTTTCGGTCGCGATGCGCGCCTGGGCGGCCATCAACGCCTGGGTGTCGAAGCAGCAGCGACCGCTCACCAGGAAACAGGTGACATCTGATTCCGGATACTCCTGAGCGAAGCGGTCTCGGAGTTCCCGCTGTTTGCTCCGTCGCCACTTGATCTGGCGCAGCGACAGGCCCCACGCTCTGACGAGCCCGATCTCCTCGGCTGTCAGGGGTGTCGCGTTCACGGGCCGCCTCGAGCGCGGTGCAAGGCCATATGCTCAGGCACGCTCTGCACCAACTGCAGGTTCTCCGGCCGGTTGTCGTCTCGCTTGCCGTTGACGTGGTGCACGATCTCATGCGGCTCGAGGAAGCGGCCCAGCGTCGCCTCCATGATCAGGCGGTGCTCCATCACGTACCCGTTGCCCACGGCCTCTGGATGATCAGGTGCGTGGACCAGAATGTAGCCGGCGGAGTGCCGCGAGCGGCCGCCGCGCCAACTCGCGCTACGGACTCTTGGCCGCCACTGCCATGCGAACCGATTCCCCTCGCTCCTCGAGCGGCGCGCAACGCCCGCCCGTTGCAGTCGGTACCTGACTCCCTGGCTGGTGAAGCCGTACTCACGAGCGATCTCCCTCAGAGACCATCCCATCTGATAGAGCAGCACCATGATCCTCGTCAGATGCGCGCCCTCAACCCCAGCTTGTTGAGCTGTTCGCTCCACAGTTGGAACTCCTCATCCGTGACATCAATGGTGTATTCCGGCGACTCGAACCACACGTAGAACTGCGGCGTGAACGCGTTCCCACCGTTCTTAGCCGCCACCCACAGGTCGTGGAAGTAGTTGCCCATGCCGTTCGCGGTGGACTCGATCACGATGCGGCCGTCCTTTGGCACGGCCTCAGTCAGAGCGGCGAGCGCCTCCTCGGGCTTGGGCCAGAAGGCGAACTCCGAGCAGTGGAGGTTGTTGATGGTCTGTCCCCGGCCGAAGGTGAGCGCACCCGCGGTGCCGACGAAGAAGTGCGAGTTGATGTTGGGCCAGAGGAACTCCCTGCGATTCGAGAATCGTGGCACGCCCACGCGCCTGCGCTCCTCCTCCGGCAGCCGCTCCCAGAACAACTGCACGATCCGGAAGATCTTCTCGCTGGAGTCAGTGTCATGGGCGACGATCACCGAGATCGTGTTGGGGCGCAGCAGCGTGTCCGCGAAGAACAGCCCACAGATCTGGGTAGTGAAGCCCAACTGCCGCGGCTTGAGGATGGCGTCCCGCCTCGTGCGGTGCTCGTAGTAGTCCACCTGCGCCGGGTTGAAGACGAAGGGGATCACGCGCCTATCCTTCGTCCGGATCTGCAGATTCCGCTCGATCCACGGCCTCGGGTTCTTCCGTGCCTCCAGCATCTTCTCCAATCTCCGGACTACCTGCTGACAGCGAGAGGAAGAAAGCCACCGCGGCCTCGAGCTGCGTGTCGTTGAGTTGTCCTGGGTCCTTGGCACTGATCAACACCTCTTCGGGAGCCTTGGGCAGCAAGCCCAAGGATTGCAGGATGTCCGCCATGTCCTTGACGGTGGCCCGGACCGTGTTCAACGCGCGCACGCGCACCGGAGAGTCGTCTCCAGCTGCCTGCACCGACACCCACGCCTCCCGCAGCACGGATGACAACTGTGCCCACATCTCGGCCGCCAGGTGCAGCACGTTGCGCTGGGTGGCCATGCTGGCGAGGGCCTTCGCGCCACGCGCGTGCATGGCTGCCAGATCGCGCCGCACGGTCTTCTCGTTGACGCCGAGAATCTGAGCTGCTTCGTTCTCGCTCAGACGGCGCACCACCACCAGGTGCCAGGCGCGCTCCTGGCGGGCGGCGATCTCCTGTTGCTCGACCATCTCAGGGCGCCTCATGCCTGGTCAGCCACCTCCGCATCGTTGCCGTCCGCGCGCTCCTTCAGGAATACCTGACATACCAACTCCAAACACTGCCCCTTGCGCGCTCCTCTGCCCAGCTCGCCCTTCGCGGCCGCCATGGCCCGCTCGAACTGCTCGTGCTCCTTGCCCAGCAGCACGACTGTCACCGGCACCGGTGCCTCAGCTGCGCTCTGCTGCGCCTGCCTGTCCAGCGTATCACGGAGGTCGGCCGGCAGCTTCAGCAGTTCCAGCGAATCGCGCAGCTGCGATGCCGACCAGGGGAGGATCTTGGCGAGATCGTCTACCGCGTAGGTGCGGTTGAGTTCATGGACCAGCTCCGCCAGGCGCCGCGGCACTGGCTGGCCGCGCAGGTAGTTCAACTGCAGACCCCGGACCTTGGCTTCCTCGGGAGTGATGTCCCAGACCTCACACGGCAGCTCCTCGATGCCGAGCTCTCCCGCCGCCTTCCAGCGGTGGTAGCCGTCCACCAGCAGGTAGCGCCCCTCGTGCTCCGGGTCAGGCATCACCTTGAGCGGTTCGAGTATCCCCTTCTCGCGGATGCTCTCGACGAGCTTGGGATATGTCTCCGCATCGAAGGCATTCGGGTTCCAGGGGTTGTCGCGGATGAGCTCGCGTGGAATCAGCTGCATGATATGGCCCTCTCCAGGAGCACTCGGTTCGCCTCAACACTTCCCTCAGTCTCCCGCTCCAAGTCCCAGATCACAAGCCCCTCTTTCCGCGCCTCCTCATACTCCGTCCGCGCACCTCGACTCGCCTGCCAGCCGGGCAACAGCACGATGGCGTCGCATTGCCTCAGCCACTCCAGGTCCATACGCAAGAAGTCCCCGTAGGCGCATTCGTCTTCCCAGCCCGCGGTCATGGTGTGGGGACAGAAGGGCGTGTGCCCCAGTCTCAACAGGAGCTTGCCGGTCTCGCTGGCGAGGCGGATGTTCTCGAAGCGCGTCTCTTCCTTGCCGTCTGCCGGTGTGTAGGGGCCGGCGATGTACACCCTCATCTCGCGCTCTGCCCGCAGCGCGAACTCTCGAGTTCACTTCCGCTGCCATCGGACAACTTTGCCGCCTCCCGCACCAACGCCAACGCCTCCTCAAGACCGGCGGCCCGGCCCCGCCTTCGGTTCCATGCCCAGTTGTCGTCATACGGAGAAAGCCGCTTGGTGGCGGCCTTTGCTTCGGCCACCCGGACCTTGAGCGTGTCTACGAGTTGCTGTAGCACGAGGTCAGCCATCTGTACTCTGGTCCTTTCCTGCCACAATAATGAACTCGCGGTTGCTCTCCCGCTTCTCCCTGGTGGCGACCGCGGTCATGTGGGAGTAGGCGATCTCGACGGCGCGCGCAGGCCGGAACTGATCGACTGCGGCCGTCACCGTCTGCAGATCCACTACTGCGTTGCCATAGGAGATCACCCACAGGGGATAGGCTTCGCACTGCGCCAGCAGCGAGACGAAGTAGTCCAGGCCGTCCCGCCCTGAGAACGCGCTCGGCTCATGGCACTCGCCGAGGATCTCGTCAATGATCCGGTACTCCTCCTCATAGGAGAGCGTGCCCCCATAGGGCGGGTCCAGGTACAAGACGTCAGCGCCTTCGCCGGCGTGGATGGTGGAGAGCGCGTCGCCCTTCATCGCTCGGCAGGGTTGCGCGCCGCGGGCCACCGCGCGGTTAATGTGGTTCGCCAGGTGTTGCAGGGCCGGCAGCGGATGGCTGGCGTTGGCGCTGATCGCGTGCTTGTAGGTCGCCTTGATATCGTCCCAGCGCTCCTCCGCGAAAGGCCGGTTGAACGCGCCTGGCGACGAGAACTTCGAGTGCGGCCGCATCCAGTAGATGTACTTCACCAGCAGCAAGCGCAGCAGATGGCGCTTCATCTCATCAGTGACGGTGTCCGCCGCAGCGAAGGCATTGTCCAGGAACCGGGCCGTCGCCTCCGCGAAGCAGTCCGGGACATAGCTACTCTCGATCAGGTGGCGGTTACTCTCAGCCGGTACGAACAGCCGTAGGATATCATCGTCGGAGATGTGGACTCCGTCGTTCTCGATCAGTGCCCTGCCAATGATGACGCTGCGCTCTGCCAGATCGCCGCAGAGGACGCCGAAACCATGCGCCTTCGCGTACAGACTGACGCTCCCGCCGCCCAGGAACGGATCGACCAGTCGCAAGGACGACCAGACTTCCTGGGGATGTACCCGCGAGATCTCGCGGAAGATGCGCGGGCACAGCCGGCGCTTGCCCCCGAAGTACGGCGGCAGTGCCTCAAACCCGTGCCAGGGCATCACTGCACCCCCGCCACTGGCTGATACAGATCGCAGCGCGCGTCCTTGCTCTCCAATGCCGCGATCCACTCTGCCGGAAGCGCCTGAGCCGCCCCGTCCATTCTATGTCGCAGACACGTAGGATGCAGTGCGCCGTCGACGCGCACCTCCGGTCCGCGATGCAGGCACAGCCTGCAGACTGTCTTGCGGTTACGGTGCTTGCTCATTCTGTGTGTCCGTCAAGGCAGGGTCACCGCCAGCGCCCACCCATACCAGCCCGCAGAGCGCGTAGCCGGCGATATCGCGCAACAACTCTCTCCACGCTTCTTCCGTGGCACCGCCGCCTTCGAGAAATGTCTCGAAACGGTTGAGCTTGTCCTCCAGTCGTACCAGCAGACCCAGCAGCCCGCGCTTGCGCCAGCACTTGAGTGGATCGCCACCCGCGTAGGCCCGATTGCGACGACCCACTAACTCGACCAGCGCTGCGGTCTCCATCTCCACCAGTCTGTTGAACGCGTCCCGTCTCACCTCAGCACTCATCTCAGGCCGTCTCGTTCTCAAACGCCGCCGCCAACGAACGCTGCGCGGTGCGCTCTCTGATCTGCGCGGAGTACTGCTCGCAAATGTCGATGCCGATCCACCAGCGCCCCAGGTCCTCGGCCACCTTGAGTGTGGTGCCGGACCCTGCGAAGGGATCGAGCACGATGGCCGGCCGGGTCGGCCAGGCCTGCAATACCGACTCCGGCCACACGCGGGTATCGACCTGGCCACTCCCGTCGCAGGTCGGGCACGCCTCGCCGTCAACAGCGCCTTCGCCGCTGCACTCCTGACACTCGACCTGGACGATCTCGGCATTCCCATGGCACTCGCAGGTCGGCTGCCAGCCGATGGTCGCCATCCGGTAGTACTCGACCTTGCCCAGCGTGGTGGAGTCGTCCCGCTCCTGGCCGCCGGGGGGATGACCCTTGTTGACGTAGTTGCCGTGTGAGCCGCTGGGATATGGGACGGCCTCACGCTTCGTCAGCCGTTCCCAGGGAGCCCCACAATCAGCACACACCTTCGGAGGAGTCCCGGCAAGGATGCATCGCCGCGGCAGCTCCGGCGGGAACACCGCGAAGTGCGCCCCCATGTAGGGGATGGTGGCGAACCGCCAGACGCTGCGGAGGTTCCGGCCGGCGGGGTGGCAGTTGCGGTCCATGCCGCGCTCTCCGCGCTGCCACGAGTGCTGATGCTCTGGTGCGCTTTCCTCGTCGTACTTGGTGGTGTCTGCCCACTTCTGCTGGACGCGCTGGAGAGAGGCCGCCTGATGCGGCTCGCGCACCGCATCCGCGTCGTAGAAGTAACGCTCCGACCTCGTCAGCAGCAGGATGTACTCGTGGCTCTCGGTGGGGCGATCCTTCACCGACTCGGGCATGCAGTTGATCTTCTCCCAGATCACCATCGCCCGCACCCAGAAGCCGTCGGCCTGTGCGGCCAGCGCGACTCTCGCCGGGACGAGCGTCAGGTCCTTCGGTTTGAGGCCAGTCGGGGAGGCGGATGAGATGTAGCCGGGAGGCCGGCCGGTGCCGTAAGCATCCAGCCACTTGCGCTGAATGGAGCCGCCGTCCTTGTGCTGCCAGCCTTGTCCGCTGCCCGCGTAGGAATCACCCAGGTTCCACCAGATCACTCCGTCGGGCCGCAGCACGCGCCGGACCTCTCTCAGAATCTCGACTGTGTGCGTCACATACAGCTCCGGTGTCGGCTCCAAGCCGAAGGCGCCGCGCCAGGCGCCGCACCGCGCGCAGAACGCGTCCTCCCGCCAGCGCGCTGCCTTCAGCCGCTCGATGTTCTCATCGCCCGGCTCGACGAACGCCTCCCGGCTATGCTTGCCGGTGGACTGCTCCACGTAGTACCTCCGCGGGACCCAGTCATGGGGACACTCGGCATCGCCGCCCCACACCGCCTCCTGCTCCCCGTCGTACCGGCGCAAGCCCCAATACGGGGGCGAGGTCACCACGCACTGGACGCTGTCCGCGGGCAGGTCTCTGAGCTTGTCTCTGCAGTCGCCGATCAGGATCTCTCGCATTCCGTGCTACTGCTCACCGTGAAGAGAAACAGCCCCGAGCCGGCGAAGGCCCGGGGCGTGCCGCCCGATGCTCAGGCGGCGACCAGGTTGACCGTGCTGCCCTGTCCGTTCTTGCTCACCTCGAAGCGATAAGGGAAGAGCTCCTTCAGCTCCTCTACGTGCGTTACCACCAGCACTGTGGCGAAGCGATCGGAGATCCGTCCCAGGCAGTCAACAAAGAGCGCTCGTCCCTGCGCATCGAGCGGCGCACAGGTCTCATCAAGGACGAGCATCTCGCAGCGTGCGCCGGCACGACTGGCGAGCAGTACCGAGAGTGCGATGCGCAGCGCTAGATCGACGCGCATGGCCTCGCCGCCGGAAAAGTTCTCGTAAGGCCGCTCGCCGCGCTCATCCGCGATGACGATGTCGAGCGTCTCCTGGATGGTCTTGGCCTTGGTCTCGCGCTGGCTACGCAGCGCCAGGGACATGCGGCCGTCGCTGAGCAGGGAGAGCACGTCATTGCCGACCGCCTCCAGGTCAGGTACCGCCTGCTCGATCAGCAGCGCCGGGATACCGGATTTGCCAAAGGCCTGGGCGAGGATCTTCAGGAGGTTGAGGCGGCGCTCGCCATCACGCACCCGAACAGCGAGTTGCTCGACCTCGGCGACGGCCTGTTCCGCCAGGCGCAGCCTCTCCTCCAGCGTGCCGCGCTGCTGTCCAAGGGTCTGGAGCTTCGCCTGCAGACCGGCGATGGATGAGCGTGCTGTCTTTATCGTACTCTCGACCCCGGCCAGCAGCGCCTCCCAATCACGGGCCGGGCCGAGTTCCTTCTCGAGTGCTGCCCGGCGTTCGGCCGCCTGCTTCGCCTCCGCGGTCAGACCATCAAGCTGACTCCGCACCTCGGTCAGTTGGGCTTCGGCCCGCTCGACGCGGTGCAGTGACTCCTGAAGATCACGCAGCTTGCCGGCGGCCTGCTTCGCCTTGGCGTGCTCGGCCGCGTCATAGCCGGTCTCCTTGCGAGACCTGGCGATCTCGCGGAGTCGCTTCTCCTCGACCTGCGCGACCGGCTTCGTCTCGAGTTCGGCCAACCGCCTTGCATCATCCGCAACAGGGTCACTCTCCAGCAGCTCCGCGAGTTCGGCATCGACAGCCGGCAGCGCCGTCTTCGCCTTCAGCGCCGCGGCAATCAGCGGACATGTCGCGGCCATCTCGCTATCGGCACATGGCACGCGCTCCAGCGGCTCCGCCTGTGAGTTCAGGTCAGTGACGCGCTGGCGCAGTGACCGTACCTGGCGTTCCCGGGCAGATCGTGCCTGCTCGATCCGCTCCTTCAGCGCGCACACTGCCTGCTGGTGCTCAGCAGTCGCGGCGCGCTTTCGCTGCTCGACCAGTTCGGCCTCATGCTGCAGCCGCTCGTCTTCCTGGCGCTTGGCTTCGAGTTCCTGGGAGTAGGTCTGCCCCTCCTCAGCGCGGCGGATGCCGCCGAGCAGGGCGGCCTTGCCGCTGACCGCCTTCTCGAGTTGCGACAGCCGTGTGGTCGTCTCGCCGATAGCCGTCTTCGTCCGCTGATCCTGGGATGTGAGTTCCTCGAGCGACTGGCGTTGGACACGATCGGCCTCCCGGTCGCGCACGAGCGCCTCTTTGGCCCCCTGCGCCTGGGCCAGCTCGGCCTCGGTGGCGGCCACCTGGCGCGCCACGTCGCCCCGTGTGGCTTCGGTCTGGGCGATCTGCTCCCGCAGGCCGTCCGCCTCGGAAGCGGTGGCTTGTAGCGCCGCGTGTCGCGTGCGGTCGGCCTCGAGTTGAGCCGCCACATCCCGGCCCAATTGCCGGGCGATATCGGCCCGCCGCTCCCAGGCGACTAGATCCAGGATGTCGGACAGCACCTGCTTTCGCGCGGCCGGCTTCGCTTGGGAGAAGGCGGCGACATTGCCCTGGTTCGCACAGGCCGTCACCGTGAACAACTCGTCGGTCAGGTGCAAGGCATCCTCGATGCGCCGCTGGGTTTCGGCCACGCTCTTGCCGTCCAGCACGATAGGCTCATGGCCATTGCGCATCTGGAGCGAGAGCAGCGTTGTGCCCGCTCCCTTCCGACTGCGCTGGCGGGACACCAGGTACATCTCCTCGCCCAGCGCGAACTCGAACTCCACGCGACAGGCCTGCTCGCCCTGCGTGATCACGCCGTCCGACCCGCCACGGGTATGGCCGAAGAGGGCAAAGCGGACGGCATCAATGAGCGATGACTTCCCGCTGCCGTTAGGGCCGATCAGCGCCGCGAGGGTAATGCCATCGAAATCTACGGTGTGCTCGCCGCGGTAGGAGAGGAAGTTGTGGAGCTTCAGTCTGACCGGCCTCATGCGACACCTCCAGCGACGACGGCCTGCTCCACCACCCGCGCTTCGGCGAGCAAGGCATCGGCCATGGGCTGCAACTCGGGGCGCTGCTCAAGGTAGGCCCGGATCGCCTCTTCGAGGGCCATCTCGGAGGACACTGCGACCGCGCGGCGTCGCACCGTCTCCGCGCGCTGGGTCTCGACCTGATACTCGTGCACGCCGGCCGCCTCCAGGTCACGCCGCAGGGCGGTGAAGTCCACCTCGGCGGCTTGAGGAACACGCACGCGCACGATCGCCCCGGCGAGTTCGTCGGGAGTCGGGAGTACATGACCGTTGCCCAGGTCGATGGTGAGGAAGCGACGATGAGGGGTCGGGATCTGGTCGACCTCGACACTGCAGTCGTCGGCAACGTCGAGAAGACAGTAGCTCTTGCTCTCGGTTTCCTCGCCGAACGACACTGCTTCGGGGCTGCCGGAGTAACCGATCCACGGCGCGTCGCACAGCACCTGTGCTCGATGGATGTGGCCCAGGCAGACCGCGTCGAAGCCGAGGCCGGCGACATCGTGGACGTTCAGCGTCCACTCGCCCCCCAAGGCCATGAGTCGGTTCTGACCCCCGGCCTGCGCCAGGTCGACAGACAAGTGGGCGAGCAGAATCGCGGGGACGCCAGGGATGCAATCGGCCACCAGTCCCTGGAGGCAGTCCATCATCTTCTGGCGGACCACCTCGCTGAGTTGGCCGGGATCGAGCTTCCGGTACTCATCGTCGGCCAGGAGAAGCTGCTTGTTGGGCCAGGGGAGACACGCGAGCTGCAACGCGAGGTCACGGCCGTCCGGTGTGGCGACGGCCGTGGGCTCGACCATGACGCGGCCACCACCCTGCCACACGTTCAGCAACATCGGCCGGTCAATCACCAGCAGCCCAGGCGTCTCCCGCACCAGGTCGAGCGCGTGTTTCTCGGCCGGAGACCGGGGTGCATCGTGGTTGCCGAGGAGGAGCACAACTGGCACCCCGGCCTCCAGCGCCGGCCGCAGGGCCTCGCGGAGTAGCCGCACCTCCGAGGGCGTGGGCCGACACCCGTGAAAGGCGTCGCCCGCATGCAATAGCAGTTGCGCGCCGCGGTTCAGACCGTCCTCGACGGTGAACCTGGCGCAGCGGTAGAAGTCGATCAGTCGGGAGTTCAGACCCGTGTCAGAGTCAATGCGATTGCGCTGGGCGGATAGATGCCAATCGGCCGTGTGCACCAGCTTCATCTGGCACCCCCAACTGCAGCCTCGGCTGCCGCGGTCAAGCTACGCGCCGGGCAGCGCCAATCGGAGCGCATCCGTTCCAGCACTCCCTGTGGCGAGATGCGTCGGCCGCGATAGCTCCGTCGCGTATCCTCGGGGCACGGGCGGGAAGCGAAGTCCAGCTTGCCAGCCTTCAGTGCGGCGTGAAGGGGGCACTTGAGGCAGTTCCTCTCCCAGGCTGCCCAGCTCATTGCGCCACCGCCTTCTTGGCCGGCCGATGCCTCTTCTGGCAGGTGAAGCAGTAGTTCGCGCCGCCGAAGGTGGCTTGGCCGCGCGAGCTCTGGCAGTAGGCGACCACCGCCCGCGTCAGCGAGCCACCGCAGTCATCGCAGGTACCGGCCGCTGGCGTAGGAGCCGGTTCAGGTTCTCTAGGCGCTGCTTCGTCTGGTACGGACGGGTGAACCGGCTCGGCCACCGCATCGCTCAGCGCGGCTGGCGTCAGATCGTCGATTCCCGCCGCGTCCGCGCTTGGGAGGCCGGAATCGAGGTCGTCGTCCACCGCGTCTGCCGCGATCTCTGCCCGCCCCTCAACATCCGTGAAGTCTGGCTCGCAGGCGAGGTCCTCGACCACCTCGGCCTTCGCGACATGCAGCAACGGCCTGTCATCTTCCGCCGGCCCGAAGATCTCGGCCCCACTGCACAGCGCCTTTGCCGCGAGCGCGCGTCGCGTCTCGGGGTCAGCGAAGTCGGGGGCGAGTTCCGTGCGCACCACGATGAACGGCCGCGCCATTTCCTCGCGTGTGTATGCCTGGCGCAGATGGCAGATGGCTCGCACGAGCCTGAGTAGCCCCTTGGTCTCGGCCAGACCGTATCTCTCAGCGATGATCTGGTCGAGGCGATCCTCGACGTGCTCCTCGACGTCGAACGGCCTGCCCTCCTCCTGCGCCTTCGCCAGCTTCTTCCTGCCCTCGCGGACCAGCTTGCGTCGCTGGGCATCCAGGTTCCACTCGTAGCTGGCCTTCACGATGCGCCAGCCTGTGTCCGTGCGCACCGCGCCGATGTACTGATAGGCAGTATCGAAACGCGAGGGGCAGTCGCCGCAGCGTGCGGCCTGCTGGGTAGCCTGCGCCATCTCGATGCAGCGCTCACAGGCATCGGGGGTGATGCGACGGGAGTTGCGGGGGTCGATGATCAGGCCGGCCGCCGAGGAGATCTTCAGCAGCCCTGGTTTGCTCGGAGCCACCAGTACTGGCAGCAACTCGCTGGTTCGCCTGTCCTTCGTCCACTTGGTTCCCGGCGCGGCATAGCAGTCACCGCGGTGCACGTCGGGATCGAGTCTGACCTCTACGGCACGGAACCGCAGGTAGGGTGCCGCGGTATCGAGCCGCAGCACAGGGGAGAGGATGTTGTAGGCCTGGGGATCGTAGCTCGACAGGTCCAGGCACTCGTGCCCGTTCTCGACGGGCGCTAAAGCGGTGCTCACTGCACAACCTCCACATTCCGCCGGAGGGCGTGTCCCGTGAGTCACCGTCTCTTCGCTCACGCGTTCCGAAGCCCATCCGGCTTCAGAATCGGCCAACACAGGCGTGCAAGCCGTAGCGTGATTCATCACTCGAAGCGGGAACACAATCAAGTCATGTGCCGAAGAAACCTCCCCCGATTGAGGAGACACGTGGCGCAAGTTGGGCCGGTTCCTGCGGAACCTGGTGCTATTCTCCCGAAGAGTCGCGTTTACGGGCGTCATGTGGGCACTCCCACTACTGTCTATACGAAAGCCCGCGCGGAAACGTCGGGACTTCCTCGGTCATACACCAGCGGCTAGCGCTTCATGGCGGGTTTGCTGTGGAAGCGCAGCCCCGTGCCACGTGCGTTGATGATCTCGATCCACTCCGCCGTCACTTCGCCGACACGCGCGTCCGAGTGCAGGAAACACACCACCCCATAGTCGCCTCCCACTGGGAATCGGTAGCGACCGCGGTTCTGGTAGAGATCGGCCTCACTCCAGCCCAGGGAGAGCGCCTGCTCACGAATGGCATCGACCTGAGCGATGGCCTCCGGCGAAACGCTCTCGGTGAACGGCCAGTCACCCGCGGCAGGGAAGAGATGGACCGGTGGGCATGACGCCGGCGGCTCCGGTATGGGTTCCCATTCCTGGATCTGCGGCGGCTGATAGGCCTTTGGACTGAGTGCATCAACCGCGGCGAGCAGCATGTCCTCGGCAAGGTGGGCTACTGCCCAGAAGTGCACCGCGTTGAACCGCTGCCTGAGTTCCTGGTACTGGGCTGCTGCGAGCCGGCCCCGCTGCCGTGCCTGCTTCGCCACCTCCATCCGGTGCCGCAGCCAGGCATAGTACTCGGGGTCGAGCCGCCGATACCCACACCGCTCGCAGATCTGGTCCTGGTCGGGTTCCGGCGTGGAGGTCTCCCAGGTATCGAGTTCAGTGGACACGTAGAGCAGTTGCTGGCTGGTGGCGATCACTCCTCGATCTCCTCAGGTAGGTGGGCGAGGTCGATTGGCGCATCTGCGGAACCTTCGCGGGATGTTCCGCGGGATGTTGAGAAGTCACATCCCGCGTCATCCCGCGGCCCAGGATCGCCGAGGTTGACCTCTGACGCTTTCGAAGCCTCGTCGCGGTATGTTGCGGGATGATTCCCCCGATCACTCTTCGCGTGCGTGTGCGCGGGCGCGCATGCGTGCGCGTGTGCATAAGGTTGCTCACACATCCCGCAACATCCCGCGGATTCATCCTGGCCCAATCTGGCCTGGTCCTCGGCGCAAATAGGCCGCGGGATGTTGGGGTCAAACATCCCGCGTGACATCCCGCGACATCCCGCGGAATCGTCGGGCGAACCTGTCCTCGCCAGCCGGTAGGCGGCCCTCTTCGAGTGGGCGTCATGACGCATGAGCAGTCGCCAGTCCGCGAACTGCCGATCTCGCGCGGCCGCCAGGGCCAGCCCCAGGCGGATCTGCTGGGAGCGCAGGGACTTGTCGCCTATGACGCTGCCGAGCAGGTCACGTTCGAGGGCGAGCTCAAGCAGATCCTTGGCCGCTACCCAGTGGTCCTGATGGGCCTCCCACCAGGCCGCCACGAACTCTCGCCATTCGTTGCCCTCGGCGTCGGCGGCCTCGTAGAGCTCCTCCGCATTGCCGAGGAAGCCCGGGATACCGGCATTGACGAGGATGCCTCCGACGACATCGGCCCAGCTCTCGAATGATCCCAGCGTGATGCCCGCCCGGGGCCGCTCGGCCGCGATCCAGGACTGCACCAGCACTAGCAGAGCGTGGACGAGCGCGGGACGGTTCGCCCTCACCCAGTCGCGCAGTGGTGAATGGCGGAAGCCGACTCGCTGCCAGGGCCGATCGGTCTGCGGGTCCATCCGAATGCGGATGCAGCGGCGGGCGATCTCCAGGGAGAGACGAGGGTTGTTGGCGGTCACCAGCCAGGTGGCGTGGTTGGGCAGATCGATCATGCGGTTCTGGCCCAGCAGCCGATCTGACCAAACCTCCGCCGTGAGCGCTGAAGCGAGCTGGGCTGATTCGATCCCGACGCGGACGTTGTCGAGGAGGATGACCGGCTGCGCCTTCGCCAACAGCGCGGTAACCTTCTTGCGGGTTTCATCCTCATCGGAGGTCACCGTCGTCGGCTCGCAGGCATGCCCGGTAGCGATCAGGGAGATCGCGTCCCCGAGCAGGTTCTTGCCGGAGCCCGGCGTCGGCGCCTCGATCAGGTGGATGGGTGTGCACCCGGCAACCATCCGCCTCACAAACGGCAGTAGCATCGCGGCCACCGCGTGTGCCCGATCGGACTCCGACACGAAGGGGAAGTCGACCAGCAATTCATCGAAGAGAAGTCGCCTTGCCGCCTCAGCATGCCCGGCTGTAACTGCGCTGGGCAACTGATCCAGGGCGAGTTCGGAGGCCTGGTGGTACCACAGCCGCGCCCCGGCGTGATAGCCGGCCTGGGAGATCAGAGTACCTGACGCGTCGAAGACCGGGGCACAGACCACACCATCGAGCGGACCGAGGGCGACGTCGGGATAGGCGAGCAGATCGCGCGCCACATCCCGCACCGGACTGACGCTTACCACCGCGTCATCGGTCACCCTCACCCAGTCGGCCGAGCGTGCCAGGAGCCCATACACGGCCGCCTCGTCAGCCAGGGCGATGTGAGGATCACCGTCGCCGAGGATGAGGCGCGCCAGGCTGCCTGCGCGCCGAAACAGCACCGGCGGCCGGTTGGCGGCGTGCACTGCCTGCCAGGCGTCGGCGATGATGTCACGCAACTGCCGGTTGTTGACCCGGATCTGCGGCCGGGACGGTTGCTTCGGACTGCTGCGAGCAGCAGGCTCTGGCGGCCTTCCCGCCGGCGGAGCCACACCGGACAGCGTGGCGATCTGGCTTCTCGCCTCCGCGAAGTTGGCAGCGAGGCCGCGCTCGACCAGGAAGTCGAAGGCAGAGAGTGACTTGCCGGAGATGAAGGAATGGAACTGCCCGCGCTCACCCTGGCCAGTGCCATCCGACACACCGGCCGAGGGGTCCCGGTCACCGGATGGCGACCACGGATCGCGGCATTCCACCCAGCCAGTGCTGTGGCGCTTTCCGGTGAGCCATTCCCCGTAGATCGACTCCAGCGGCAGCGCGGCCAACGCCTGCTCGCGCCAGCCTCGCCAGGATCGGTCGTCTGTGTTGGCGGGTTCTCCCTCCTGAGCGGCTGCGGACTCGGCGGGCTGGGCGTTCCGGACGATCGCAGCATCGACTTGTGCATCGTCCACCGTCTCGAACTCGGCCGGCATATAGGGCGCCAGATCGCCGTCGTCGCCCAGACGGTGGAACTGGTTGGAACCCTCCTCCGCACCCGACCACCACGGCAGCCACACCAGATTGCCGTAGCCCTTCTTCTCGACCCTGGCCTGCTTGGGGAAGATCTCGACTCCACGGCCCGTGTTGGTGCGGACCACCTCGCCGGTGCCGAGTGTGACCTCCTCAGGTATCAGCGCCTGTGCCAGGAGGCGCGCCTTCTCCGCCTTCAGTGGCGGATCGAGGAAACACCAGAGGTGCCAGCCGTTGCCACTGCCGGAGCGCTCCAGGTAGGCCGGAAGGCCGGCCTCTGTGAAGCGATGCCAGGTATCGATGGCGGTCTGCTTCGGATCGGCCAGCGCGTCGGCGTGATCACCGCCGTCGAAGTCCAGACATAGCCACTTCGTGGTGCCATCCGGCGCGGGCGCGTAAGCACCCAGGCGGAAACGGCCGACCACCGCTCCCTGGCCGCGTCGGTTCCGGTACCGGACGCTGACCTTCGGGGCGGAGACTCCCTCGACGTGAGCACGAAGCAGCGCATCCAGCTCCTCGCCGACCTCGGCCGGGCACGGCTTTCCCCAGGGAGCCAGGAACGCGATACGGTCAGTGCGACACAGGAAGTACCGACGCAGCAGCTCGAGTGCGGACTGTGGATCGGGCGCTGCTCTCGCGTCGTTCATTCATGGCTCCCGTCCTGCTGGCCCAGCAGCGAGAGGAAGGTCTTGCGCCGGCCGACCTCGCGCTTGTCGGCGCAGTTGCGGATGCCCCACTGGTCGCCCAGGATGATCGCCACCTGCTGGGCACGGGTCACCCCGGTGTAGAACAGGTTCCGATGATGCTGGAAGCTGTGGGACTTGTGGACCACCAGCACGACGCACGGGAACTCGGAGCCCTGGGCCGAATGGATGGTGAGCGCGTAGGCCAGGTGGAGGTCCTGGAGGTGGCCCTCCTCAGCCGACAGCTCGACCTCCCGCACCTCGCGGTCGAAGAAGCGGACGACCAGGTCGTGACTCTTCCCATCCACCGCCACGACTTGCCCGATGGAGCCGTTCATGATGCCGAGGTCGTAGTTGTTGCGTTTCTGAATGACCTTGTCGTGGAGCAGGAAGCGAGGCCGGCGGCCCGGCCGGGGAGGAGGCACCTCGACCCCGTAGAGCTTCCGCTGGAGGAGCTGCTGCAGGGCCGCGTTCAGCGCGACCGTGCCCAACGGCCCCTTGTGCGTCGGGGTCAGCACCTGGACTTCGGAGATCAGGTCGAAGCGCAGTCGCTCCGCGATCCCGTCCCGGTGCATGTCGAGCAGCGCCTGCAGAGCTTCCTCGGCCTGGGTGAGATGGTTGATGAGAATCCAGGGCGGGACTCTGGCCGGTCCGGGAGTCGCGGTCTTGCGCACCTCTCCGTGCAGCACCGCGATGGAGTTCTCTTTGAGCGACCCCGCCTGGCGGACTATCCCCTCGAGCACGACAGTCGGCAGCACGCGGGTATCAATCAGGTCGCGGAGGATATTGCCCGGGCCGACCGGGGGTAGCTGGTTGTGATCGCCCACCAGTACGACCGCGGTGCGTTCCGGATCGATGGCCTGAAACAGTTGCCAGGCGAGGGGCACGTCCAGCATCGAGACTTCGTCCACGATCAGCACGTCCGCGTCGACCGGGTCGTCCGCGCCCAGGGCGAAGTTATGCCCGTCATACCCAAGCAGGCGATGAATGGTGAATGCCTCCTGCCTCACCACCTGCTCCATGCGCTTGGCGGCCTTGCCGGTGGGCGCAGCGAGGACAACCGTGAGTTCGTGGGCGCGGTAGATGGCAGCGATGGCGGCACTCACGTACGTCTTGCCGCTGCCCGCTCCGCCTGAGATTAGGGACATGCGGTGCTTGAGGGCAGCCTTGACCGCCTCGCGTTGGCCTGAGTTCAGGTCGGGCGCGTGCTCTTCGATCAGAGCGTCAGGATCGGTGTCGCCGGCGAAGTGTGGGTTCGGCGTGTTGCCAGAGGACAGGACCACGCCCAATTCCTCCTCCATGCGCCTGATCTCCGGGATGGCGACCAGGAACCGGCCGGCATAGGAGGCACAGGAGAGTTCGCCGGCGTTGATGATGGCCTCGAGGGTGTGCTCGATCTGCTCCCGACTGTCGATGGTATCCAGCGCGAGCACCTCGTTCGCCAACTCGACCAGCTGCTCGTACCCGACCCAGCAGTCACCCTGCTCCAGCCGCTCGCGCACGCAGAAGAGCACTCCCGCCCGCAGCCGCGAAGGATGCTCCTTCGCCGTCCCGATCTGCAGTGCGATCTGGTCCACGCGCCGGAAGCCGAAACCGGGGATCTCCCTGACGATGAGGTAGGGGTCGGCCTTCAGGATGGCGACGACGTTGTTGCCGTACTTCTCAACGAGCGTGGTGACCTGGTGATGCGTCAGGCCGTAGGTTGAGAGCCAGACTAGCGCGGCGTTCACCGTCTTCGTGCGTAGCCACTCGTCCCGCAATGCCGCCACTGTCTCCAGCGGAATGTGAGCTTCCTCGGCGATCAGTTGCGGCTCTTCGATCAGGACGCGCTCGAAGTCCGCGCCGAAGCGAAAGGCGATGCGCCTGGCCTTCACCGGGCCGATCCCCTTGATCGCGGGATGATGCGCCAGGTAGTGCGCCAGGCCCTCGGGGTCAAGATCGAGATCAAGCTCGACGGCTTCCACCTGGAGTTGCCGGCCGTACTTGGCATGCGTCTCCCACCGGCCCCGCAGCACCACGGGTTCGTGCTCCTGGACCAGCACCGGACCTGCGAACTTGACTCGCTTCCCGTCCTCGCCGCGCAGACAGCCGGCCGAGAACTTGGGGCTGGAGAAGTACAGGTCCTCCACTCGGCCCCGCACCGTGACTGACTGAGACGTCATGGCGTCGAGCATTCCGATATCACCTTCCGATAGGCACGCAGCAGGAAGCCCTCGGTGAACCGACAGCAGGCCTGCCGATCAGAGCAGAAGAACACTGGCACGCCGTAGTCAACGATGATGCTGATCGCCGCGCCGACGACTGCGTTGGGATGGGCGCCGCTGTGGTAGCAATGGCCGAAGACGTCGGCCAAGCTCGCCTCCACCACCACACAGGCGGCCCGGTAGTCGCGGAGCTTATCGAGTTCACGGCGGAAGCGCGGCCGATTGCGGATAACCGAAGAGACGAAGTCATCCAGGCTCTTGCGCTCCACCGCGAGGAGATGCTCCACTCCCTCGACCGAGTAGTCGCCGGCGGCGAGGGGGGACCGCACGGCGACCACCCGGTCAGAGAAGCTGTAAGGAAGCTGCTCCCGCGTGTCGATGATCACGCGGACTGGCTCCACCTCAAAAGGCCGGGAGGGCGGAGCCAGTGGACCCGGCCGGGGCGGCAGGAGTGCCAGCCGATACGATGCGCTTGTTGAGGTAGACGCTCTCGTTCTCGCCCCGAGTCCGCTTGGTGACTTCGAGCTGGATGTCCAGCAGCTCCGGCAGCCGCGCCGGCAGCTCGGAAAGCTTGCCCAGCGTGATGCCGCAGGTATGCAGGTCAGTCTTCAGCCACTTCAGGTTCTCGGCGGAGGCGATGACGTTGTTGCGCCATAGCAGCCGGCCCTGGCACTGGGGGCCGAGGATGCGCAAGCTCCACTTCAACATGGCATTGCCGGCCTTCGAGCGCACGAGTTCGACACGCTCGACCGTCGCCTGGTACTTGCCGTCGGGAACAGGTTCGAAGTCCGAGTCCTCGACGGGTGCTCCTTCGAATTCCTGATCGAAGGTCGCGAGATCGGTGGCGCTGACCTCCTGGGCCGCTCCGTGCTCGTCACTACTTGGCATCATGGTCTCCTTGTGGGGTTGCGGGATTTCCCGGACCGGGCATTGCCGGGCATTGCTGAGCCGCCTGGAAGGCGGCAAGGAACGCGTCGAAATCGAGCTCAATGGTCTCAGGGAGGCGCCCAGTGCGGTCCCCGGCCTCGAAGTAGGGGGAAGGTTTGGTGCGCATCACCCGGCGCATGGTGGGCTGGCCGTCGGGGCCAGGTACGGTCTCCATATCGCAAAACAGGATGAGATCGGCCATGCCCAGGATGACTTTGCGGGGCTTTTCCCGCAGCGCCGGCACTGCCTTGTGATAGCTGCCAGTGCGGGTCTTCACTTCCTCCAGCTCGGCGTGGGAGATCATCACCAGGCCGAAGGGTAGGTGGGAGAGCTTGGTGAGCACCCGCTGGAACTCAGACAAGATCAGCGAGTACCCCTTGCCGTAGGGGAGATCGGACTCGTGCTCGACCTTGTGCTTACCGCACACGTGCTGCTGGCAGAGCAACCAGAGGTTGTCGACGGTGTCGATGACGATGGTGCGAAAATCGTGGCCTCCCTGGGCGAGTTCGTTGCAGGCGGCCAGGAATGTGGCCCAACTGTCGATGGTCACCTTGAAGCACTCGATGGCGTTCTGGCCCGATTCGGTCGCCAGGATAACGCTCTTGGGGAAGCGCGAGGCGAGCGTGGTCTTGCCGGCTTTGGGGAAGCCGACGATGAGGGTGATGAGATCGCACAGATCCCGTTTGGGTGGGGTAGGTTGTGTGGGCAAGATGCTCATGTGATCCTCCGTGTCAGTAGGTTGCGCTGTCTGCGCGGGTCAGGCGACGTACCATGCTCCGGCAACGGTCGCGCACCCATGCAGGTACTCGACTTAGCAGTCCGCGCCGCGGGAAACCATCATCCTTCGGAACTCGCTCCACATCGAACGCGCTCAGACCGAACTCGTTCAGCAGTAACTGGGTGAAGTAGACGGCGACGGTCTGACCCGCCTTGGTGCGCGCATCCACCACGAGCGCGCGCATTCGGTCGTCGGCGTAGTATCCGCAGTCCAGCCGCACCCGCGCCGCCCCGTGGACCTGCTGCGCGAGCAGGATGGCATGCGCCACCAGGTCTCGGGCGCGGTCCATGGGGACCTCGCGGGCGAAGCGGAAGCGGTAGATCTCAGGGGTTATAACGGTCATCTCGGTCCTCATCGAATCGCAGTTCCTACTACTGTCTTTACGAAGGGCCGGCGCGGAACGTCGGGTTCCCTCACAGGTACTCATCGAGCCCCGCCCGCTTGAAGGCCTGTCGGATGCGGGCCAGTTCCTCATAGAGGGTGGAGCGGGGCATTCGGAGTTCGGCCGCCACCTCGGTGATGCTGGCGAAGCGTAGCCGTCGACAGATCTTCTGCTGCCTTACGGTCAAGGTGGCCTCGACGCGCAGCACATCGACGCGGCAGTGGATCTGCTCCTCCGTAACGCGGCCGTTCAGTCCCCGCTGGACCTGCAGGGCATCGTCAACCGCCAGGTCCTCGATCAGGACCTGCTCATCGCCGGCGGTTGCCACCGGCTCATGGAGGGAGACCACCTCCACCTGGTGTCCCCGCTGCTTGGCGCGGCGGATGCGCGTCATGTCAGTGGCCTTATGGCTGATGATGCTGGCGAGGAAGTGCTCTCGCTTCCCCCGGCGCGGGTCGTACTTGGGCAACTGCTCGAGTACGTGTACGACCAGCTCTTGCTGGAGGTCCGGCCATTCATCCGCCCTGAAGCCCTCCTGCTTGCACAACTGCACGGCTTTGCTCCAGATGCGCTTGACGGTCTTGGCATCAAGCTCGGTGCGGCGAACATCGGCGTCCATCGGCTTCTCCTCGTGGCGCCGAGGAGAGAGGCCGCCATGGACACCGACCGGCCGGGCTTACGCCTGAAACGCAGAAGCGGAGACCGTCGGAAACCATCCCGCAAGGGGACGGCGTCCACGCGGCCTCCGCTTCTCGGTCGGCCTTCGTGTGATAGTGTTGTGCTATTCGATTGTTGCGCGAATCAGTGCTCGACTGGCTCCTTAACGGAGAGCCGGACCGGCAGTCCGTGTTTCAGCACGATGCAGACGATGGTGCGCCCGCGGATGGTGTCCAGGCAGCGAAACAGAGCGGCCATCGTTCGCAGCCGGTACTCTCGGCCGGATCGCTTCGCGTTGGGAGCGCCGTCGGCATCGAGGTTGAAGACACGGGTGCGTTTCGGCTCGGGATCGAACTGAGGTTGACCATCGATGACCAGCAGGTCCTCGATCAGGCCGAACCCCAGCTTCTCGATCATGTTGGCCAAGCGCTGACGCTCCGGGGATTGTGACGACACGGCGGTACGTGGGCGACTCGCTACAGCGGTGGGCATATCACATGCCTCCTTAAGGGATTTCCGCTGGAATCGCCAGCGGGCGAGGGTATTCTCGCGAAAGTTGCCCATCGCGTATGTGGCATGCCAGAGAAAGACGTGACATGGCAGCCCTCAGACCTGGGCAGGAACACCTCTAGCTGCGGCTGGACGAAAAACATGTGACATTCCACGGGGGAATGTGACATTCCGTAGCGCGAAGGGGTGTTAGGTGAAGGCAACTGCGGCCGAAGGGGTGAGGAGTCGGCGCGCGGCGGACGAGACGACGCGCCGGGTGAGTCCAGCTACTTCACGATTGAGACCTCGAGCTTGATCCGGTTGAGACGATAGCCTTTTCCGCGTACGCTCTCAATCACCGCGTTCCTGTCCGGCTCGACTCCATAGGCATCGAGGTAGACGGCAGTGATATCGTTGCGGATTCGTTGCACCTGCTTGCGGATGGGGTCGTGCAGGGAGTGAAGGATTTTCGCTAACGCTGATAGCCCTACGAACGGCGGGATTTGGACTGGTTCAATCGCCTGCTCGCGGCTCCGTTGCAGCGCTAGCAGAAGGTCGTACAGCTTCCCTCGAAAGGTCACTAAGTCGTCGAGAACCGCATAGCACTCCGTCAGGTGGAAACGTAGCCGGTGTCCACGTTTGGCTATCTCGCTCGCGGTCTGCTTCCGAAGCTCGGCCTGCCGCCGGAGATTGCCCTCGACCACCTCCGGCAGTGTTCTCCTGTGCCTGCCATCTTTGCTCCAGTAGTCGTTAGCGCCGCAGAGGAAGGCGCGGACCGTAGTCTCTGATGTTCCCTCGAACGCAGTCATCACGATCACCGGCAAACGGTCCCGGGCGTACTGCTGACGAATGGACTGGAGGATGTCAAAGCCGACGTCTGAATGCGGTTCGAGATCCCGCGCGCTGACTGGCAGTCTGAGATCCAGCAGCACAAGATCGAAGCGTCTTGCCTCGAGTTCGGCGTAGGCGGCTTCCTGGTGAGGAGCCATCGTCAGCAGGTGAGGCCTGAGCTCAAGGCGCAGCAACTCGCGGAGTGCCGAATCATCCTCAACCACCAGCAGTTGCTTGGGCTCAGGCAGTGCGCTCACCTTCATCCCCCGCGCCCGAAGGCAGGATGATCTTCACGGTGGTGCCCTGTAGTACCGCACTCGTGATCTCCAGGCGCCCGCAGTGCTGCTCCTCAACCACCCGCTGGGTGATGGCCAATCCCATGCCAGTCCCACCACTGTCGCCCTTGTTTGTGGTGAACCGCTTCGTCGCTACAGCGAGCTGGCTCTCATTCATGCCGCAGCCATCGTCCTGGACCACAAAAGCCACATATGATGGCGTGACCTCGGTGTCCAGCGTCACCGTGCCTTCGGCCCTGCAAGCCTCCAGCGCGTTGCACACGACGTTGGTCAGCGCGCACAACATGCTGTCCTTGGCCACGCCAACCGCGGCGGCGTGCATCCCGCCGAATCGGATGGCCGGGAGCGGCAGCTTGCGCGAGGCAACCGAGACCCGCGCCAGTTCCGCAGCCTCTCGCAAAAGCGCCGCGGCATCCACTTCCTCGAACGGCGCGTTCTGCGGCACTGAGTAGTAGCGCAGGTTCTCCACGATCCGCCTGGCGAGCGCTGTTCTTTCCTTTAGACGCTCAAACAGGGCAGCTACTTCCGGATGCTCCTTCGTGGCTGTCGAGAGCGTGAGTCCGAGATGCTCGGCGAATCCGTCGATGGCAAGAAGCACAGTATTCAGCTGGTGTGTCGCGTCTGCTGCGACAGTGCGGTATGCGGACTCGGCCACTCGCTGCGCTGCCTCGTAGAGCGCCGTCTGAGACAGCGATGATGGGCTAACGCGGCGCATCTCTGCCCAGATGGTCTGGAAGACAGGGTCTTCCTTGTCCACCGTTACGTGCCACTTGCTGGCGCGCGCTCGGGGCTTGTTTAGCGCTCTGGAAGCAGCCTCTCGCACATATCGGTTCGGATCTTCGCTGAGCCTCTCGAGTGCCTTCGTTAGCTCAGGAGCGTGCGGAAGAGCCGCCAGAGTGGTGGCGAGGGCCTGCCTAACCTTCCAGGAGGGGTCTTCGAGGAGTGGCAGCAGTTGCGGGCCGAGCATCTGGCCGGCCTCATCTGGAAGTGCGGCATCTATCCCACGACGAATAGTCGCGAGCGCATCAAGGCGCGTGGGCCAGTCAGGGGAAGTCAGCGCTCCGACTGCGGCTTCGAACTGCGCATGGTCATCCATTGGCTAGCTCTCCACCGAGAGGTCTCCCGCTAATGTCCATAGCGCTGCATGCGCCGCATGAACGCCTCACGGCCGCCCTCAAGGATGCGCTCCACATGGTCACGTACTTCGTCTACCGTGCCCGCTGCGCTGACCGTCGCCGACGCGCCATCAGACTCCATGACCAGGACTCGCTCGGCCTCGCCCAGGACGGGGATGTTCGGATTGTGGGTGACGAAGATGAGCTGGCGCTTGGGCTTCACTTCGAGAACACTCTGGACGACTGTGTCATAGACGAAGGCGTTGTCCAAGTTGTCTTCTGGCTGATCGATCAACAGCGGCGCCTCGCTTTCGAGCAGCAGTATAGGGAGGATCGCGGTGCATTTCTGACCTGTTGATAGGGTAGTCGCGTCCTTGTACCGTTCGCCGTCCCTGAGTTCGATGGAGGGCCGGTCATGTAGCTCAACGGTCTCTATCTCGTTCAGCATGCGGTGGTCGCGCAGCTGCGCGAGAAACTTCATGGCCCGGTCTCGGTCAACCCCGAGATGCTCCATCAGAGGGTTGATGTCCCCGTCGCGGATCATGGCAGCGAGATCGTCGGGCGGGATCTGAGTGACCACCTTGTTCACCAGGGACGTGTAGCGAAGGCCGGAATTGCGCATAGCCTCCGAGAGTAGGGCGCGGTACTCCTCTGGCGTCCCGTGCTGCTCTACGCTAACCCGGATCATTGGGGACAGCTGACGGTTCAGGCGCTCAGCCACGTCACGTCGCAGCTGGTAACGTTGATCGCGCAAGTCGATGAGGTGGTTGATGAGCCGGCGCCGTTCTTTCTGATGCTCATCCAACTTACCGGACGCATCGCGTCGACGTTTCTCAACGGACTGCAGGTGCGCTCTCCTATCGAGCAGCCGGTCCCTCTCCTGTGCCTTGCCCTTCTCTCGTGCGAACCGGTCGAGGATCTCCCGGTACCGACGCTCCTGGACGGATTGCTTCTGCTGTAGTGCCTTCCGCAGAGAGGCAACCTCGGCTTCTCCTCCCTTCACCACTGCGTGGACAGAGTTCAGGCCCGATTCAACCTCCCCGAATACCTTGGCCAGAATGCGATCCAGTTGCGTCATCACCTCGGCGTTGGGTCCGGTAACTAGGTCGCTCGTATCCACTGAGTCAGAACGGTGGAGTGCACCGATAGCCGTGCTCTCAATGTCCTCGCGGAGGGAAGACAAGGTGCCCTGCGCTTCCACCAGCGCTCGATCCTGGGCATCGCGCAGGGCTTTGGCATCCTGTTCAGCTGACAACTCCTCGTCGGCCTGGCCGCCTAATGCTGCCTCGACCGTCTTGAGGCGCTCCTCGACCTCTGGCAGCTCACGCAGCTGGTCAGAGTGCTCGTCGATTCGTAGTCGGAAGCTCTGGATCTCCTCGGCGTTCTCCCTAAGCAGTCCTCGAGTCCGATCTATCTCGCGCCCGGTCTTGGCGATGTCATCGCGAATGAACTTGTCCAGCAGCTCCAACTGAAAACTGGGGGAATTGGCGATGTCCTCGATCTGATTCTGGCTGTAGACCTCAGCGCGGAACAGCGATCCCGGCAACTGGATGTCTATTGCGTTACCCTCTCGATCCAGAACGGCGGGGTCGCCCTCGAGCTCACGTCGGACATGGTAGACGACGCCGTCCTTCGTCTCGATCTCCACATCGATCGTTCCTGCCCACGGCCCATCCCCCCATAGGTTGCCCGCGATCAGGTTCTCGATGCTCTGCCGGCGCTCTCGCGCGGTCTCGGCGTCAGGCATTTCGTTAAGTGCGTACCGAAGAAACTCCAGTACCGTGGTCTTGCCCGTGCCGCGGCCGCCGATGATGCAGTTGAGCCCTGGTGAGAACTCAAGGCGCGATGGACCGATGAATCCGCCGTCCACCTCCAGCGAAACTATGCGGTGAAACCCGTCAGACGTCTGCATAACACGATCTCCTTCACGACCGGCAGACCAGAGAATGCATGGCTCCAACGAGCCATTGGAGGGAAGGCGGCATCAGGTAATAGACCAGGCCCCTCGCTCGCCTGCGCCGAGCAGAGTATAGGCGAACCGATGTTTGCGCGTCAAGAGCGCGAAACACGATTGCTCGGAGTGAGTAGTCACAGACAGGGAAAGTGATTCCCCGTGGGGATGTAAGCGCCCTGCTGGCAGCGCCGGGGGCGGTAGGGGGGCGACTGCGGACAGCTAGAGAAGGCCCTTCAGTCGCTCGACGCTCGCCGCGGCGCTCTGGAGCAGCTCCATTTTGCCCAGGATGATCTGGTGGAGCTCCTCGGCCTCGTCCGCGTCGTGCTCAGGCAGCGGGTCGACTACAGTCATCCCCAACTCGAACCTAGCCTCGCCGGGAAGGTGGTCGTCCGAGAGTACCTCGCTAGGCAGCGAGATCTCCATCTTCAGATGACCGGTGGCAAGCAGCAGGATGATGGAGCCAACCAACTCCGGTCGAGAGAGGTCTCCGAGATGGCGCGTGAAGGCAAGTATCTCGGTACCTTCGTTGAGATCAAGCCACTGGGAGATCAACGCGCCCAGCGCCCACCATCGGGAATCGGGCAGACATCGAATCGCGTCCCCGGACACCCCAGTATTGAGGGCTGCGATAAGGCTGAGCATTCCTGTGTCGTCGATGATTGCGCTTCCTGATGGACGGACCTGCAGCAGCGATCAGTGCAGCATTAGGCACTTCACCGACACATCTCAAAGCCCCTGCACACGCCCGTCTTCCAAGGTCAGACGACCACGGCGTCGAACCCCAGCACGCGTCTCTGCTCCGTCCACTCCATAGGCGCTCGGAAGAGCTTCTCCAGGGACAGCCCGTCCGGCTCGGTGCCATTCAGGATGGCCTCAATGATGTCTGGTGCCAGCAGGACCAGATCCAGGAGCCGCGCGGCGTACCGGCTGTCCACCCCCATCTTCTCCGCCAGCGCGTACATCGAAGGGTAGGTGCCCGCTTCGAGCAGTTCCTGCCACCGAAGGGCGCGGGCGATGGCGAGGGCGAGGGGGTTGCCGGGTCGCGGAACCGGCGACGATCGCTGGCCCATCCCCTCGGGCACGATGACCTGTTTGCGGCCGCCTCGCCGCTTCAGCTGCATGGGCACGCGAATGCGCACCGCGCCGTTGTCGTGGGTCACGCTCGGCCGAGTCGCACCGCTCACGCCAGCACCTCCGTATTCTCGTCACTGCGAAGCTCCAGCGCCAGGCTCTCCAGCCCATCGGCACGCAGTTGGACCTCCAGCCCATCCGCCCTGACGTCCACTCGACTCACCAGCAGCCGCACGATCCGCTCCTGTTCTGCCGGGAAGAGCTCCTGCCACATCGGATCTAGCGACCCCAGCGCCTCGATCATCTCGGCCTCGCCGATGCGCGGAGAGAGCGCCTCGATCTCGCGCGATAGCGCCCTCAGCGTGAGTTCCTGTTGCTCCATTTGGGAGGCAAGCTCGGCCATGCGCGTGGATACCGTCACCGAGGTGCCGTTCCCTCCAGCCACCAGCCGCTGAGTCTCCTGCTTGAGACAGGCCAGCGCCGTCTCTGCTTCCTTGCGTTGCTCGGCCAGTTGGCGCACCCGCTCCTGGCTCTGCTCCCGCGCGACGAACAGAGTGGCAGCCACCATCTCCGGCGAAGAGAGGATCGAGCGAACCTGATCGATGACCGCGCGCTCGACGTCGCCCGCGGGCACCGTCCGCACCGGACATTCGTCGCGGCCGTTCTTCGCGGCGCCCACGCACAGGTAGTACCGATACACCTTCCCTCGGTGCTTACTGTAAGTCGGCCCCATGCTGCGGTCGCAGTGTGCGCACCGGATGATCCCGCGCAGTAGGGCCGCGGTCTTCGTCCGACTCTGGCCGCTCCGCACGCGGTAGTTCCCTGCCAGGATGCTGTGGGCTTGGTCCCACAGTCGACGCGGCACGACGGGATCATGCTCGCCGGGATACCGCTTCCCCTTGTGGCTGACCTCGCCGATGTAGATGGGGTTGTTGAGCAGCCGGTAGATGTGGCCGAGGTTCCAGGGGACGCCGGCGTGCAGCGCGCCACTCTTCGTCGTCCATGACTTAGTCCGGTGGCCGGCCGCGTTCAGCTCCTTGGCCAGCTCGGTGGTGGAGCCGGTCTCGATGAAGCGCGTGAACACACGGCGGACGAGCTCAGCCTCCTCGGCGTTCACTACCAGCCGTTTGCGCTCCCGATCGGCGTCATATCCGAGCACCGGCATGCCCCCACAGTACTTGCCTTTGCGCTTGGTGGCCGCCACCTTGTCGCGAATGCGCTCCCCGATGATCTCGCGCTCGAACTGGGCGAAGCTCAGGAGGATGTTCAGCACCAGCCGACCCATGGAGGTGGTGGTGTTGAACTGCTGGGTGACGGAAACGAAGGACACGCCCTTGCGCTCGAGGATCTCGATGATCCTGGCGAAGTCCAATAGGGACCGGGAGAGGCGATCGACCTTGTAGACGACGATGCAGTCGATGCGGCCGGCCTCGACGTCTTCCAGTATCCGCCGCAGGCCCGGCCGCTCCATGTTGCCGCCAGAGAAGCCGCCGTCATCGTACTGGGCGGGCAGCAATGTCCAGCCCTCGTGGCGCTGGCTGGCGATGTAGGCCTCGGCGGATTCCCGCTGTGCGTCCAGGCTGTTGAACTCGGCGTCGAGGTTTTCGTCCGTGCTCTTGCGAGTGTAGATGGCGCAGCGGACGCGGGGTGGACTCTGATTCTGAGCCTCGGCCTGCTGTCTCATCTGCCGCGCTCCTCGCCGTTTCGAAGGCCGAAGAAGGCCCGGCCATTCCAGTGGGTGCCGGTGATGGCCCGTGCGATGGCAGTCAGGGAGCGGTAGGGCCGACCCTCGAACTCGAAGCCGCCGGCGATGACGGTGACCTCATAGCGCCGGCCGTTCCAGACGCGAACGAATCGCGTGCCGAGGATGGCCGCCTCCACGCGGCGTCGCGGGGTGCCGCCCCGGCCGGGAATTGAGGCCTCTTCATCCAGCCCGGCTTCCTTGATGATCTCGGCCGCGTGCCGCCTGGCGTCATCCGACAGGCCGCCATAGGTGAGTTCCTGAATGCGGTATGCCAAGCGCTTGATGAGGAAACGGCGATTGTGAGTGGGTGGACCGGCCCCGAACAGCTTGCGCCAGCGCACCTTGAGTTCCGATACTGCGAGCGTTTCCAACTCTGCGATTTGCCTCAGTGTCTTCCTGCTCATGTCTCTTCTCTCTCCTCGGACGAGGGTTCGAGACATGAATCACTTGAAGCGGGAAGAACATCAAGTCCTTTCTTCTCCACGTCCGCACGTTTGAGTCGACGTCGCAGGAAGCCCGCGGCCAGCAGGGAGGCAACCTCGCGGCAGCGGGCGGCTAGCGGCATGGTTTCTGGGTCTGGTAGGTTTCGCAAAGACGGTCTCCCGGTGGGATGTGGGGCATGGCTTGGGACGTATGCGCCGAGCGCTGCCCCATTACTGTCTTTACGAAAGGCCGGCGCCAAACGTCGGGATTCACTGCCAGCATAGGGGAGGCAGTACTCACCATCGCTGATCTGGGTTGTCACGGCGTGAGCGTCACCGCTGCGACGGATACGGGCGGAAGCCGTGTGAGATGTGTCGGCGTTCCATGGGCGGCTGCGAACAAGCAGGTCCAGTCGGTTCACCTATCAGGCGAACAAAGGCGAATCTGCAAGATCCTCAGGGCACACCCACGTGACGTCCGGCGCGCCGTTGAACCAACGTATCCTCGCGAAATGTGCGCCGAACCTGTCACAATGGCCCCTGACTTCGTCGAGCCGCGCAGCCGGGAAATCGCATCCAACGACGATCCCTTTCAGTGAGTCACCGAACTCCACGTACTCGGGACCATCAGTGTCCCCGATCAGAATCCAACGATACTCGGTCTCACTTGCCCAGTCAGAGTTCTTCGTGAAGAAATAGGTTCGGAAGTGTTTGTCACGACTCTTCCTCAGCGTCCGCTCGAGGCCTTCCTTTACCAGGTCTTCGCCCGAGAGTCCAAACGCGTCCAGGTGGGTTAGCCATTCCGGAGTCCCCATCTCTAGGTCGGAAAAATCCAGATAGGTGACTTCGCCGCTTACCAGTCTCTCTCCTGGGCCCTGAGACCCTGCGATCGCCTGCCCCAGTAGCACCTTGTCGAAGACTAGACATACGCCCTGGTGGTTATCCGCATACTGCGCCCACATTCGCGCCTTGCCGTAGCACCGTTGAGTGAAGATCAGTTTGCGGGCGTGGGGAGCATCGCAGGACACACACAAGGCCCTGCAACCGCGCTTCAACAACCCCGTGTATTCGTGATTCCTACTGGCTAGCCGCTGGAGTTCATCATACTCTTCCTGAGAGTTAGGCGCCCCGCTCTTCACTGTGAAGACCCACGTCTTGGTTTCCCTGGGATCGTTTGTCACCGTCAGCGGTCCCAACTGCAGGGTGCCGTTGCGAAGGATGTGTTCCAGTGCCGTCTCAGCACGCGTGTAGTGGGCCACGTACGCTTGGCAAGTATTGTCGAAATGAGTGTTCGTCCAAGCTGTGCCGGGCGGTATAGGGAAGTCAACATTGGCGGGACAAGAGCGCTTCCTCATCGAGCTACACTCCGGACGCCCGTGGCATCTCAGGCGCCGACTCTTCGGCGGCAGTACTTGCCCGCGCGCCACGAAGGGCTAGACCTCCAGAGATGTTCACCGCCCGAGGCTTTGCTCCCTACAGGGACTGCCGAGGCAGTCCGCGGCAACGCCCTTACCGCCTCACTGTGGCGTCTCGTGCTTCAGGAGGACGGCCAGATGCCTGAAGCCTTCCGTCTACTCCGCGGGTCCAGTCAGCATTGACTCTACACCCGTACCAGATCACGCTTCAGTGCCTTGCCATGGGCCACCAAAGGTAGCCGTCACAGAGGAGGGCCCGTTGCATCCGAAGAATCAACTCCACAGTTCGATTCGTTGCCGCTATGTGGGAGGGGTTCCAAGGGGCGAAATGGACCTCGCCGAGTTCCTTCGTGTCTATGGAGTGCGAGCTCCGACACTCATGTGGCTCCTGGGTGCCGGCGCCTCAGCATCTGCCGGCGTGCCCACGGCAGACGACATGATATGGGATTTCAAGAGAAGGCTGTACTGTTCACTGCAGCGCGTCTCAGTGAGAGCATGCTCGTACCCCGGTGACCCAGCTTTACGCTTCCGGCTACAAAGGTACTTCGACAGTCAGGAAGGTTACCCACAGGCAGGGTCGGACGAAGAGTACGCTAGGTACTTCGAGTTGGCATTCCCCGCCGAGCAGGATCGGAGGCGATATCTGGAAGAGGCTTCGGTCAGGGCAACACCTTCGTTCGGCCACCTCGTCCTGGCAGTACTCATGAAGCTCGCCAAGGCGCGGCTCGTGTGGACAACCAACTTCGACCGCGCGGTGGAGGATGCTGCGGCTTCACTGTTAGGCTCCAGTGGTCGAATCGTCGTGTCGACTCTGGACACTGCCTCGGTCGCTCGTCAGGCCCTGAACGAGGATAGGTTCCCACTCCTTGTGAAGCTGCATGGCGACTTCCACTCTCGCGAACTCAAGAACACTAGCACGGAACTGCAGGAGCAGGATGCGCAGATGCGCGGGGCGCTGCAGGACGCGTGTAGACGGTTCGGTCTTGTAGTGGTCGGATACAGCGGCAGAGACCGCTCTGTCATGGACAGCCTAGAGCAGGCGCTCGAGGCGGATGGTGCATTCCCCTCAGGTCTGTTCTGGCTTCAGTACGAGGATGGACAGTCGTCGAGCAGGTTGGATCACCTAATGGAGCGCGCTCGGGAGAAGCGCGTTGACGCGCACACCATCCCGGCGCCCTTGTTCGACGAGGTCATGAGCGATCTGTTGCTCCTTTCTCCCGATGTCCCGCAAGACATCGAAGCACTCCTTGACGCTCGACGACCGCGCTCTGGCGATCTGCCGGTGCCTCCGGCGACCAAGGGGCGTTGGCCGATCGTGCGTCTGAACGCGCTCCATGTCTCGGCCCCGACCGTCTGTCGTCTCGTTGTCTGCGATATCGGTGGGACCAAGGAAGTCCGAGAGACCGTCGCGCTCTCGGGGGCATCGGTGATTGCAGCACGGACGCGCGCGGGTGTGATCGCGTTCGGCTCGGACGCCGAGGTGCGCAGGGCGTTCGCTGCCCATGGGATCTCCCAATTCGACCTCCGGACGATCGATGTACTACGCCTTCGGAACGCATCAAGCGAACACGGCCTGCTCCTTGACGCGATCTGCATGGCTCTTGCCAGAGAGTTGCCTCTCATCCCTCAAAAGGGCCGGGAAACGGCGATGCTCCACGTGGACCCTGCGCGATCAGACGACCAAAGGCTAGGGAGGCTGAAGGCCCTATTCGGGGCCGTCTGTGGGCAGATAGCAGGCGCTACATCGGCCTGGGCTGAGGCTGTGCGCATCCGGCTGGAAGTGAGGCTCGGCCGGCTTTGGCTGTTGTTCGAGCCTACCGTGTGGGTCGAGCGCGTAGACGGAGACGAGACAGCTGCCAGGGAAGCTGCCCGGGAGTTCCAGAGGAGCCGCACTGCTGGGCGCTTCAATCAGACATGGCACAAGGCCCTCAGTGCGTGGGTGGAACTCCTTACCGCCGGCGAGCAGACGCATACGGTGCGCGCACTCGGGATAGCAGACGGCGTCGATGCTACGTTCGAGATAGCGTCGACTACAGCGTTCAGTTGGCGGAGGCAAGTCTGATGTCGGTGCTCCCAGTCCACGGTCGCCTTAGCGATCCAGAGCTGCTATTCCACCCGGAGAGAGAAGCCGACAAGGACAGGCACCCCCTCAACGGCTTGCTAAGGTTCGGGCCGTTCAGCAGGTCAATCATCAGTGCCGTACTTGATCCCATCCGCGTATGTGTGGTCGCACCTTCCGGGGATGCCGGCCAAGTGAAAGGGCTGGTCCGTGAGCTGGAGCGGCAACACAGACCAAGAGAGCGTCTTTCTTACCTGGTGGATTTCCCGGGGTTTGCCAGGGTATTCGGCGTCGCGGCCGTGCTGGCCGAAGACGGTGCGAACATCGAGATCCCTTCTACAGTTGATGAGCAGCTGCTCGAGGCAGAGCGACCACACCTCGTACTCGCCGAGCAGTTGACGAGGGCACTGTCGGCCTTACGGAACCAGAGGACGCACTTTGATGTCGCGCTCCTGTACCTGCCTATCCGATGGGCGAACGCGTTCTACGGCGGGGAGGGCGATGACTTCGACCTACATGATCACCTCAAGGCGATCAGCGCTGCGCATGGAGTTCCATTGCAGATAGTTCGCGAGGACAAGGCCATTGCCTACCCGTGCCGGTGCAGCGTGATGTGGAGGCTTGGGATAGCGCTGTACTGCAAGGCAGGTGGTATCCCCTGGACACTGGCTGGAGGTGATGCCGGGACCGCATACATAGGTATAGGATATGCCTTGCGGCAGGGACGCGAACTGACAGATCGCTTCGTGACATGCTGTAGCCAGGTCTTCGACGCAGGTGGCATCGGTCTCGAGTTCATACTCTATGAGCCCAGCGACCTACGGATGGAAGGCGAGAACCCCTTTCTGAGCCGGTCAGACATGCGAAAGCTGATGGCACGTAGCCTACAGCTGTATCAGCGCAAACGAGCAGGCCGCGCTCCGAATCGCGTCGTCGTCCATAAGTCGACCTCGTTCACCAGGGACGAAGTCGAAGGCTGTTTTGATGCATGGCGGCCAAGTGGGGAGATAGACCTCGTCCATGTGCAGCAGGACGTCTTCTGGCGCGGAGTCAAGATCGACCCTCCTCGGGACAACAAGAGCCGAGGGATACCCAGCTCCTATCCCTGTGAACGCGGAACGTATCTGCCAATAGGCACGCGCGAGGTTCTGCTGTGGACCCAGGGGAACCTCCCGGAAGTAGCTGGCGGACGGAACTTCTACAAAGAGGGAAAAGCCATACCATCTCCGCTCCTGCTGGAGAGGTCCGCCGGTCATGGCCCGTGGGATGACGTCTGCTGGGATGTCCTCGGGCTCAGCAAGATGGACTGGAACAATGACGGCCCCTATGATCGGCTCCCTGTAACGCTCCGGTACGCAGGCGTCTTGGCGCGGATTGTGAAGCGCATGCCGGAGCTAGGACGAGGCCCATACGAATTCCGCTTCTTCATGTAGGGCGGCGCTCTCTGAGTCGCGGTCATCTGACTGTCCGCGCGACCTCCCCGAGCAGACGCCTTCGCCAAGCACACGAATCTCGAAATCTCTCTAGATGCGGACGGATTTGACAAGTCCGCATCAAACAGAGAAAGAGGGGCCGAGAAGGTCGTTTTGGGGGTGAAATCGGGCTCTCAGAGGGGAAGCTCGTCCGCATCCCCCGGAAGACGCCGATTCGCCAGGAAACGCCCACGAACGCCAGGACGCGCGAGAAGACGCCCTCGGTTGAGAGCGTCTCAAAACGTAGAGAGACGGTTCCACCTGGTGAAGATGGTGGAGGCGGTGGGAATTGAACCCACGTCCGATGGACAGTCCCCGCGGGCCGCTACGAGCGTAGCCTGTGTTTTGCTTTCGCCCAGCATCACGCCCACAGGCAGGCTTGATGCCGGGCTAGTTCGTGCTTTCTCCCCTCCCCCCTACGAACCTCGGGGCTCGGGAAAGCTAGCTGGTGTTTGCGCCCAAGCCGACCTTGCTAGCCCGATCGGGAGGACGTCGCCGCGCTAGGCGGCGAGTGCCAGGCAGTTGGTACTGTTGGCAGTTGTTAGTTTGCGCGTTTTGTCGAGATCACGCGACTCGGCTCGCGTCCCGCAGCTCCCGGCCCACCGTCGAGCCCTTTCGCCCCCACGGTGCCATTCCATTCTACCCCCCGAGCCGGCCGCGGTCAACCCGCGGGCCCCCGCCCATTGTTGGGTCAGATCGCCAGCCTGGGGTGCTCTGTTCAGGCCGCGCGGTAGACCTGGTCTCCGGGGCGCACCTTCTCGGCGACGTGGATGCCGACCGAATCGCCAGGCCCAGCCTTCGCCGCTGCCTGGTGCTCGATCTGCATCGAATCCACGGTCAGCACGAGATCCGTGGTGTGGCCCTTGACCCTGATCTTCTCCCCCACGGTGAGGGTGTCCGTGAGGTCCACGGCCATGACGTTGATCTTGCTGAAGTAGTGGGTGACCTCACCAATCGCCTTTCCCTCCGGCGCACCGGACTGCTCAGCCATTCCTCTACCTCCCGAGCAAGTTGGCAGAACCAAGCGGGATTTCGCTGTGGGAGGCGGCCCGCCTGCCGGATGCGGCAAGGCTCTGTCGAAATGCCACCTGGCGGCACTGGGGGGCACCTGAGCGCCCTTGGCGCCAGTCCGGAGAGTGGTGCGAGAACGCCTCAGGGCGCTGTAGGCCCCGGAGGTGCGTCTCCTGGCCAAGCGAGGCGGGCGCCCCCTATGACAGTCAGCGGGAACTGTGGAATAACCTTCCCAGCCAGGCTCAGCCAGGTAGAGGCGCCGAAGCGTTTCGGCGCCACTGTTTTCGCGTCTGAGTGGCGAGAGCACGGGAGAGAAGGGTGTTTGAGGTTCTGACGACCCTATCCAAGGGCGGCTATGTGATGGTGCCGCTCGCGATCTGCTCGATGCTGGCGGCGACTGTCATTGTCGAGCGCTACCTGGTGCTCCGGAAGGCCGATCGGGGCGGCGCGGAGCTGATGGGAGCGATCCGCCGTGCCTTTCATGCCGGGGACGGTGCCGAAGCGCTGGCCGAGTGCGAGCAGGTCGGAAGCCCCCTGGCCAACGTGCTGGCGGCGGGATTGCGCGCCTATCTAAGGGGTAGCTCGGTCTCGGAGGCGATGGAAGAGCAGGTGCTGGTGGATCAAAGCGTGCTCAACCGCCGCCTGGCCGTGCTCGATACGGTTGTGACTCTGGCTCCGTTGCTCGGCCTGCTCGGGACCGTGCTCGGCATGATCTCAGCTTTCCGCATCATCTCGGTCAGTGGCGCCAGCCATCCCGCGGGGATCACAGGCGGAGTGGCCGAGGCGTTGATCGCCACCGCCACCGGCCTGGCCATCGCCATCTTCAGCCTGGTGGGCTACAACTGGTGCCGCGACCGGCTGCGCCAGATCACCGATGAGATCGAGTTGCGGGCCACCCAGCTCGAGCACCTGCTGCAGACCGCCGGAGACCGGGAAGGAGTGCCTGTTGCGCGTTAGGCGGCCGCCGGTAGGCAAGGCTCGGATCGAGCTGATCCCCATGATTGACACCATGGCCTTCCTCCTGGTGTTCTTCATGATCGCGTCGCTGGCCATGACGCGCCAGGCCGGCCTGCCGGTGAGCTTGCCTCGCGCCGAGGCGGCCAGTCCCCAGACCTGGGGCGACCGCGCCCTGGTGGTCACACTCAACCGCGCGGGCGACCTCTTCCTGAACAGGACTCCGGTGAAGCGCCAGCGGCTCGAGCAAGAACTCAGGGCGCGCCTCGATAAGCGGCCGGACCTGATGGTGGTGATCAACGCTGATGCCAGCCTGCGGCACGGGGATGTGATCAGCGTCATGGACACGGCCAAGCGAGCCGGAGCGGCCCACATGGCGATCGCAACCAGAGCCTCCCAGGAGCCGCCGCAGTGAGGACTCGCGGCCGGGACCGATACCTGAAGTGGGCCTTCGCGGTGGCCTTGCTGCTGCACGCGCTCGCGCTGGCCGCGGCGGGCCGGCTGCCCGCGGCGCCAGCCGGAGACGGGGGCCTCGACCAACTGCGCGTTTTCGACGACTCGGCCCCGATCGTGATCTCGGCGGTAAGTCTGGTGGAGTGGTCCGAGTCCCCGCGTCAGGCATCGCCGGCCGAGCCGCCGGCTCCCAGGATCATCCGGTCTGCTGTGACTCCGCAGGTCGCTGCGCCAAGCACCACGAGAAGCGGGGAGACCGTGGCGCAGCAGCCCCAGAAGGCGATACTGCCTGCTCACCCGGGATCCCGACGACCGGCGATCAGCCGGCACCCGCAGGCAGCAGGGCCGGGCGGAGGCGGTGGCGGAGGAGCGGTTGACCTGGGGTCGCGCAGCGCGCGAGGCGATTGGGGCGGCGCGCCGAGCGGCAGCACGCCCGTGGGGACGCCGCCGGGCGCCGGTGAGGGCAGCGGAAAAGGAGCAGGAGCCGGTAGCGGAGGTGGGACCGGCGGTGGCACAGGCGGAGGCGAGGGAAGCGGCCGAGGAGGGGGGTCGGGCGCGGGCTCGGGCGAGGGAGACAGTGGCGTCGGCACGTCCACGCCATTCACTTCCAAGATCGCCGACCGGTCCGAGCCCGAGGTGATCGCAAAGGGCGCACTCGACTACCCGCAGGCCGCGGCCGAGGAGGGGGTGGAGGGCACAGTGCAACTCGAGGTGCTGGTGACCGAGAGCGGCGCGGTGGCGGAGGTGAAGGTCACGAAGTCGAGCGGTGACCAGCGGCTGGACGCCGCGGCGAAGGAATGGGTCCGACGGTGGCGCTATCGCCCGGCCATGCAGGACGGCAAGGCCAGGCAGGTCCCGACTCACGCGACCGTGATCTTCGAGCTCAGGTAACTTCCGGGTCAGGCGCATCGTCCCGCGCGCCCGCGAAGACCATAATGCGGAATTGCTGCTGGGCCGAACAGCAACAACTGAGTGGCAACGGAGGAACTGTAACGATGAGGGCACCCAGCATTAGACGGACCATCTTGTGGCTAGTTGTAGTCCTGACGATCCTGGCCAGCACCTCGGCATGGTGCGCAGTCACGGGCCTGGTCTCAGGGACGGTCCTCGACGCGAAGACCAAGGCGCCGTTGTCCGGGGCGAATGTGTCCCTCCCGCAGGCGACACTCACCACGGTCAGCGACGCGCGCGGCCGCTTCACGATCACCGACCTCCCGCCTGGCACCTACACGGTGGTGGTGAGCCTGGTCGGCTACCTCGAGACCCAGGTCAGCGATGTGGTCGTGGTCCAGGGCCAGGGAACCGAGGTCGAGGTCGCGATGGAGCCCACCGTGGTCGAGGCCGCCGGGGCGGTGGCCAAGGTCACCGCACCCCGCGTGGCGCTGCGAAAGGACGTGACCGCTTCCGAGTACGTGGTCACGGCCGCGGACGAGCAGATGACCCTCTCGCAGCCCAACGATCGCTACCAGTTCCCGGGCCTGGTCTTCTCCGAGCCCGGAGTGGTTCCCGACAACACCTTCTACCCGCACATCCGCGGCGCGCGCGCCAACCAGGTTGGCTACTTCCTGGACGGCATTCCCATCACCGAGCCCAACACGAACGTCTTCGCCACCAACATCGTCTCGATCGGCCTGGACCGGCTCGAGCTCTTCACCGGCGGCTATCCCGCCGAGTACGGGGGCTTCACCGGCGGCATCATCAACCAGGTGGTCAAGCGCGGCGACCAGATGCGCGGGCGGCTGATAGATGTGGGCGCGGGCTCGCCCTACAACTTTGGCGGGCTGATCTATGAGGCCGGCGATGTCACCGATCGCACCAACTGGTACTACGGCCTCAACACCTGGCACACGAACTTCAACGAGAACCTGTTCACCTCGTCTGCGCCGACCGTCTCCGATCACATCGCGAAGGTGATCTACGAGGCCGGCCCGCGGGACAAGGTGACCTTGCTCTCGGCTCACGGCTACGCGCGCTACCTCTTTCCCTTCGAGCGCGAGGCGACCTTCGACCCTGCGCGGGCGGAGTGGACGAGCGCTGACGGTTCGGACTTCGGCCGGCAGGGGCATGACCTCGACGGGCTTACACTCAACCACCGGCTCAGCCCGACGGCCTTCTGGAGCCTGCGGCTCTCCCGGCTGCGCCACTTCCTCCAGCTCGAGCTGGGCGATCCGGGCAACGCTTTCTGGCAGTACCGGAATGAGCGGATGCTGACCGGCCAGCTCGACTTCCAGCGGCAGATGGGAGATCACCGCTTGAGCGCAGGGCTATGGCGGATTGACAGCGACAACCGCTCGCGCTACAGCGTGAACGGCACCCAGTCCTGGCCCTGGGGGCTGCTCGACTCCATCTCCAACAACGATACCCAGAACACTCAGGCCTACGTCGAGGACAACTGGCAGATCGGCCGGCGGCTCACTCTCGTCCTGGGCGGGCGCCACGAGAAGATGGTCTATGACCGGCCGAACGCGACGAACCTCGACCTCTCTGAGACCAGCGGGAGGGCCGGCGCCACCTACGCCGTGTCCCCTCGGTTCATGCTCCGGACGGCCATGGGCCGCTATGTGGGGTTCCCCCGCGCGAACCTGACTGCCTTCCAGTTCGTCGGCCACCCGAGCACGGAACCCTTCTGGGCGCCCTTTGGGCTGACCTGGGACACCATCCGCCCGGATCCGAACCTGCCTTTCCCCCTGCCCGGTTACCTGCCCGTCTTCCCGGTGAAGCCTGAGATCGGGCGGGAGCGCGACCTCGGGGTCGAGTGGAAGGCTGGCGACAGCACTCTGGTAACTGCCACCTGGTTCCGACGTGACAGCCGGCAGATGCAGCAGAGGTGGTGGGGGATCCTCCACGATGCGGACGGGAACGCGGTGCTGGATGCCAATGGCAACTTCATACCCTCCGAGCGTCCCTCGGACTTCGATCCGACCAACGGCCCAGCGTGGTTCGCGGCCAACGGCACGGGCACGACGCGCGGCCTGGAGCTGAAGGCCGACCGAAGAATGAGCCGCCGGCTCCGAGGTTGGCTCTCCTACACCCAGATGGATGCAAAGGCCACCAGCTCGGCGGACAACCTTCTGCCATCCGGGTTCGCGTTCCACGATCCGAACGACATCGCCGGAATACCGGCCAGCCTCACTCAGGAGTTCCCCGTGGACTGGAACCAGCGGCGCACCATCGCGGCCGCCATCCGCTACGAAGCCGGCAAGCTGGTCGTGAACCCTTGGGCCGTGATGGGCAGCGGCTTCCCCTATGGGCAGAGCGGCCTGGACCTGGGTGGCACCAACCCGGCGCTGGTCCCTAACCCGAACTTCAACCCGGACGATCCAACCAGCGGCCCGGAGCAGTTCGTGATCCCCCAGAACCTGGTGGATCCGAACGACGACCCCAACAACCCGGCGCACGGGTTCATCCAGCCCAACTCTCTGAAGACCGGGAAGAACCTGACCGTCAGCCTGAACCTTTCCTATGAGATAGGCCCGGGCCGGCAGGCCTACCTCCAGATCTACAACCTGTTCGGACGGGATGATGTGGTCAGCTACGTGATCGCGCACCCGCGAACCGGTGCGCTGCTCGGCACCATCGTTGACGGCGCTGTCTACTATGTGCCGTTCTCCCGGACCCCGCCGCAGTTCTTCGCCTTCGGCCTGAGGCAGGAGTTCTGAGAGCGAGCCTTACCGTAGACGCGATCGCGGGGGACCCGCAGTAGCGGGTCCCCCGCACTACTTACAGATTCTCCCGCATTACGGTGACAACCGTAATGCGGGAGAATCTCCTGTAGAAGCGTCAAGCTCTACGCTGAGGAGTTTCTTGCATTATGGCTCGTATCACTCTAATGCAAGAAACTCCATAAGGCCGAACTCCGGCTACCTCGCCGGCCGCGGCTGGATCTGGATGGGCATTCGCGTTGTAGGCGCGCCGGGGCGGCCAGGGATCGCAATCCTGCCGGCTCCGGGTGGCCCCTCCTTCACCGTGAACGGCGGCCTCAGCGGCACCGCGCGGACCGATCCGTCAGCATAGGCCACCAGATCGCCGTCCGCGTGGCGGAGCGTAGTCGGCCAGCTCTGACCGGCATCGGCTGGGTTGTCGGTGTGCAGCGTGGACTCGTAGACCAGCACGGTCAGCGCCGGATTCGCGATCTGGTTGAGGCGCTTCCCGGCGAGATTGCGGTTCATCGCATAGCTCACGCCAGGGGCCGGGTCGCTCGGGCAGTGCAGCCTGGGGGGATCGGGCAGATACGGGCGGACCTGGTCCAGCCACCGGGCCGGGTCCGGCAGCATGCCGTCGGAGGAAGCCGCGTACATCTGGAGGGCCCTGGCGACCTGGGTGAGCTGCTCCTCACAGACCATCCTGTCGGCGGCTGCCGCGGCCTGCTTCAGAGGGTCGGGCGCGGAGTAGTCAATGGGCAGAACCGGCCGCGAGAGGTCCACCGCCCACCCCGGGCCGGATCGCGTGGCCCGCAGCACCAGGTTTACCGGTATCTCCGCCACCACTGTGACCCGGGCGCGATCGCCCTCCACCTCGGCCTCCGAGGTCTTGTAGTCTCTGGCCTCGGCCGCCAGCATAGACCGGAGCACAGTCATCTGCGCGTCCTGCGGGGATCGCGGCCGCACACCTCCTCCTGACTCCTGGCGGACCGCGCCCAGGAAGTTCTCCACCGCCTGGCGGCTGTTCAAGTCGTCGGAGGCCTTCAGGTCAACCCGCCAGCCGCCCTGCTCGCGCACCAGCACGAAGGTCTGCGTCACCTGCACCCCGCTCCTCACCGCGATCAACGCCTCGTCAGGCCGGACCAGCACACCTTCGATCTGCACCGCGGTTTCGAAGCCAGCAATCGCCCGCAGCAGCGAGGCGGCGGGGGGCTTGCGGGAGGGCGGCCGCTGCTCGAACTCCTGCTGCCATTGCGCCGCTGACATCCCCTTCTGCGACTGCGCGGACAGCAGATTCCAGGCCTGGCTCACGTTCCCGGTCGCCAGCCCGTTGGCGTAGTTGACCGCAACCTCCGCGATCGGCGCGGGGACCGCGCCCGCGGCCGCCTGCGCTACCCAGGCTCCCGCTCCGAGAGCCATCACACACCCGATGATGACCAACAACACCCGCGTCCGTGGCATGGTCTCAGCCTCCTTCACTTTGCCAACCGTAATCGGAGAAGCAGGGCAGCATCCCGCTGCTGCCCGCTCGCACCATTTCGTCACCCTTCTGCCAACGCCTCTCGCGCTGCCGCCTGTTCCGCCTGCTTCTTGCTCTTGCCCACGCCTCGCCCGAGCACTCGCCCCCCCGCCCGCACCTCCACCCCAAACGTCCGGTCGTGGTCCGGTCCAGACTCCGCCACCACCCGATACGTGGGCGGTGTTCGATGCAGCTCCTGGATCCTCTCTTGCAGCAGAGTCTTGTAGTCCAGTTCGTGCTCCGCCCGCTCGATCGCCCGCAGATGCCGTTCCAGCAGCTTCAGGATAACCTGGCGTGCCATGGTCATCCCGCGATCCAGGTAGACCGCCCCGAGGACGGCCTCCAACGCGTCCGCCAGAATCGAGACGCGGTTGCGCCCCCCGCTCTGCTCTTCGCCCCGAGACAGGGTCAGATAGTTTCCCAGCTCGAGCTCCTGGGCCACTTTGGCCAGAACACTCTCCGAAACCGCCGCCGCCTTCAGTTTCGTCAGCTCTCCCTCCGCCAGGTCGGGGTGCAGACGGTAGAGGTGCCCGGCCACCGTCAGCCCGAGCACCGCGTCCCCCAGGAACTCCAGCCGCTCGTTGGAGGGCAGGTTCGTCTCCTGCTGAGCCGACTTGTGGATGAGCGCCTGTCGCCACAGCTCGGGCCGGTGCACCTCGACGCCGATCTTGACGGCCAGCTTCTCGGCCCTCGCCTTGGACCCGGCCGCCGCGCCGGCCGGATCCCTGGTCTCGGCAGCCGGCTTGGCCTCTCGCTTGCGCCTCACTGCCTCAAGCCTCCTCTGGCTTTCGCTGCTCCGACGGCTTCACCGCGATGGACAGCTCCTCCAGTTGCTCCTGCGTGACCTCGGACGGTGCGCCCATCATGGTGTCTGCGGCCGCGGCGTTCTTGGGGAAGGCGATCACATCACGGATGCTCTCCTCCCCACACGCCATCGCCACCATCCGGTCGAAGCCCAGCGCGATCCCCCCGTGCGGCGGCGCCCCGTACTGGAATGCCTCCAGCAGGAACCCGAACCGTCTCTCCGCCTCCTCCCGCGACATCCGGATCGCCTCCATCACCTGCTCCTGCAGCTCGCGCTGGTGTATCCGGATGCTTCCCGAGCCGATCTCTGCCCCGTTCAACACGAGGTCGTAGACCTGCCCGCGCACGCGCAGGGGATCGCTCCTCAGGTGCGCGATGTCCTCCGGCCTGGGTGCGCTGAAGGGATGATGCATCGGCCTGGTCGTCCCATCGCTCGCGTCATACTCGTAGAGCGGGAAGTCTGTGATCCGCAGACCGCGCCAGACGGAGGATCCAATCAGCTTCAGCTGCTGGCCCAACTGGAGCCGGATCCTGCCCAGCGCCAGGCAGGCGGTTGGGAACCGGTCGGCCACCACCAGCAGCACGTCTCCCGCCTCCACCCCGGAGAGGTGCCGCAGTCCGGCCTGTTCTCCCACACTCAGGAACTTGGCGATCGGGCCTTTCAGGTCGTCGGGCTCCACGTGGAACCAGGCCAGCCCCTTCGCCCCGGCCTGGCGGGCGACGGTCTCCATCTCGTCGAGCTCCCGGCGCGAGAGCGACCCGCCTCCCGGCACCCGGAGCCCGCGGATAATCCCGCCCTCCGCCAGCACCTGGGCGAATGCCCGGAAGGCTGTCTCGCCGAATACCTCGTCCAGCGCGATCAGCTCGAGGCCGAAACGAGCGTCCGGCTTGTCCGAGCCGTACCGCTCCATCGCCTCGTGGTAGGTCAGGCGGAGGAACGGCCCCGGGACCTCGACCCCGACGCGCTGGTAGATGTGCCGCGTAAGCTCCTCGCTCAGGTCGAGCACCTCGTCCTGGTTGACGAACGACATCTCGATATCTATCTGCGTGAACTCGGGCTGGCGATCCGCTCGCAGGTCCTCGTCCCGCAGACACCGGGCCATCTGGTAGTACCGCTCGATCCCGCTCACCATCAGGAGCTGCTTCAGCAGCTGAGGTGACTGCGGCAGGGCGAAGAAGTGACCCGGGCGCGTCCGCGCCGGCACGATGTAGTCGCGCGCTCCTTCGGGCGTGGACCTGATGAGCAGCGGGGTCTCGACCTCGATGAAGCCTCGGGCATCCAGGAACTCCCGCGTCGCCCGCGCCATGGCGTGCCGCATCTTCAGGTTCTGCAGCATCCTTCGAGAGCGAAGATCGAGGTACCGATAGCGCAGGCGGACGGACTCCTCCACGTTCACGCTGCCCTCAACCGCGAAGGGCGGCGTCTTGGCCGGGTTCAGGATCTCGAGCTGGCTCGCCTTTACCTCGACCTCGCCGGTGAGCAGCTCGGGGTTGACCGCGCCCGCCGGCCTCGGGTTCACCGCGCCCGTCACCGCCACCACATATTCCGCCCGTAGCCTCCGCGCGCTGGCATGAGCCTCGGGCGCCTCCGCCGGATCGAAGACCAACTGGGCGATCCCCTCCCGATCACGCAGGTCAACGAAGATCAGCCCACCGTGGTCGCGGGTCGAGGCCACCCAGCCGGCCAGCGTCACCGTCTGGCCGATGTGCTCCTTGCGCAGGTGGCCGCAGGCGTGCGTGCGCCTCATTCTTGGTCTCCGCGTCGGGCGCACCGGAAGGCGATCCGCGCGATCGCTTCCGCCCGTCCCAGCATCTCCTGCTCGCCGCTCTCCATGTCTCGCAGCGTAACCCGATCCGCCTGCATCTCCTCCTCACCTAGTAGGGCCGCGAACCGCGCCCCCAGCCGGGCCGCCTCTCGCATCTGCGCGCGCAGGCTGCGCGCGGTGAAGTCGAGGTCGGCCGCCACCCCCGCGCGCCGCAGGGCTGCCGCCAGCTCCAGCGCGGGTTGTCGCGCCTCCGGCCCGGCCGCCGCCACATAGACCTCCACTACCGCTGGCGCCGCGCCCTCCGGCAGCACCAACAGCAAGCGCTCGATCCCCGAGCCGAACCCGATGCCTGGCGTCGCCGGCCCGCCCAGCATCTCGGCCAGTCCGTCGTATCGCCCCCCACCCATGACCACATCCTTCGCGCCCAGACCCGGATGGATCACCTCAAACGCGCTGCGCGTGTAGTAGTCGAGGCCGCGCACGATCGTGGGGTCAACCACATAGGCGACATGGAGGGCCTCTAGACCGGCCTGAAGGCCGGCGAAGTGCTCTCGGCAGTCGGGGCAGAGATGCTCCAGCGCGCTCGGGGCGCCCTGCCTAAGCTCGACATCGCGCGGCACCTTGCAGTCCAGAATCCGCAGCGGGTTGACCTCGTACCGCGTCTGGCAGAAGTCGCACATCTCGGCGATCACCGGTGCGAAGAAGGCGCGCAAGGCCTGCTGAAAGCCGGGCCGGCAGGCCGGGCAGCCGATGCTGCTGATGTGCGTCACCCCGCCCTCCAGGCCGATCCCCCGCAGGAACTCGTCGTAGAGCGCGATCACCTCGGCGTCAATGTCAGGGCCGGGCGCGCCGAGCGCCTCCACGCCGAGCTGGTGGTGCTGGCGGAGCCGGCCCGCCTGGGGCCGCTCATAGCGGAAGATCGGCGCGATGTAGTAGAGCTTCTGCGTCCCACCGCCCGCGCCAAGATTGTGTTCGAGGTAAGCGCGGACTACCGATGGCGTTCCCTCGGGGCGAAGCGTCTGGCTGCGTCCGCCGCGGTCCTCAAACGTGTACATCTGCTTGTTGACGATCTCAGTGGTCTCGCCCGTGCCCCGGACGAATAACTCTGTGTCCTCGAACAACGGAGTCCGGATCTCCTGGTAGCCGTAGCGGCGGCACGTGTCCCGAAACGCGGCCTCGAGGCGCTGCCAACGCCACGAGACGGCGGAAAGTACATCCTGCGTGCCGCGGGGGGCCTTGTACCTGGGTGCCATCGCTCACCGTCGCTGGAGCTATCACTCTTCGTTGGCCAGCCTCCAGGTCCTTCCCGCGGTGACCCGACCGCGGACTCGGCGCAACTCTTGACGCGCGCCCGGCCTCCTGCTATCATGCGCCCCACTGCGCCGCGCGGCGCGGAATCTGCCCCGGAGGTGGCCGCGGTGGACAAGCTGGCAAGACGGCGCAGGGCGGATGGCCCACGCTCCGGGGAGCGGCGCGTCTAGCACAAGCCGCCGACTGACTTCCCCATCACCGTCGAGCCGTGGGCAGCCGCAGCGCCCGCGGTTCTGCTTTTCCGGCCGCACTTCCACCTCACCACGCTGGCTGCAAGGGGATACTACCATGCCCGTGCGAACCCGAGACCTGATGAAAGACTGGCGGCGCAACGACGCCGAGAAGATGGCCCGCTTCATGAATGAATCGGGCAAGGGCTGGCCAGATGGCGGCTGGGACCCGATGCGGTCGGACGAAGCCTATGGGCATTTTCATGACCAGCGCGCGCTGGGCGCCTTTGTGGCCGAGGTCGGCGGCAAGGTCGTCGCCTACTGCAACGTGGCGGCCAAGCCGGACGAGCGCAACCGCGCCTACGTGCCCTTCCTCAACGCCCACCCCGATTACCACGGCAAGGGATTCGGCAAGGCCGTCCTGCTGCGCGCAATCGAGCGCGTCTACGAGCTGGGTATCGGCCGGGTTGATCTTGACACCTGGCCCGGCAACCTCAAGGCGGTGCCGCTCTACAAGAAGTCCGGCTTCATGTGGGCCCCTGATAGCCGCTGGGGTGTGCTCATGCAGAACTTCACCCCCGGCGCCCGCCGCCACCCGGTGGCGCAGGCCTTCTTCCGCAAGCACGACTGGTATCGCACCATGAAGCGGGACCTGTCCCTCGCCGCGGATGATCACAAGCGCGGCAAGGTGCGCGTCTACCCCTATGAGTGGGAGGAGGGCGGCGACCGCCTCCGCATGGTCTACGATCGCGAGTCGTGGGGGCTGCTGGAGATCGAGACCAACGACTTCCTGGTCGCCTGTCACCTGGAGGATGAGAAGCTCACCGCCGGCCTCCCGCACCGGATTCGGTGGGAGATCCTCAACCATCAGCCGCGTCCGCTCGAGGTCGCCCTGGTTGCTTCGGCCGACGAAGGCATCAAGCTGGATCACAAGCGGATCCTCCAGGTGAAGCGACGCGTCGAGCTGTCGGCCGAGTTCGAGATTGACCCCGATATGCGCGAGAAAGAGCAGGAACCGCGGGCCCCCATCATCCGCACGGATCTCATCCTCAATGGTATGCCCGTCACCCTCGCGGCCGGATTCGAGGCCGAGCAGGTGGTGAGCTTCGAGCTCGACTCCCTGGGTGGGTTCCTGCGGCCCGGACGGCCAGAGCGCGTGGTGATCCAGGCCTGGAGCGACCCGGACCGGCCGCTCACGGCGAAGGTCCGCGTCCGCGGCGCCGCAGAGGTCAAGGTCGAGCCGGCGGCTGCGACCCTGGTGATCCCGGCGAAGCGGCCGGCAGAACTGCCGATCACGCTCACCGCGAGCGAGGCCGGTGTAGTTCCGCTCCGGGTGGAGGCAGAGGTCAAGACCAAGGGCCGGCTGGTGCGGCCCAAGTCGGCCGATCTCTACGTTCACGTTGCGAGGCCGGGCGAGGTGATCGGCCATGTCGAGAAAGAGCGCGTGGTACTGGAATCGGCCGCCCTCCGCGTTCAGATCAACCGGCGCGAGGGCTGGGTCAGCATCGGCGACAAGCTCCGGAACCTGCACCAGGCGGCCGGTCTGTCTGCCCCACGGCCCGGACCTCCGTTCGCCTGGAGCGAGTTCTTCGACTCCCCCTGCGAGGCGCGCATCGAGCGGGAGGGCGAACGCGCGGTGGCAGTGCTGACCACGCAGTCCGTCTACCAGCCCGGGGTCTGGTTGGAGCGGCGTATCGCGCTATCCAACCTGCCCGTGGTCGAGGTCATAGACAGCCTAGTGAACGGTTCGCCCAGGCGACTGGCGACGCGCCTGCAGAGAAACGTACATCTAAGAGGGAACCGCATCAGCTCTATGACGGCGAATGGGGTAGTGCGTGACCTCGTTACCGGAGCGGGCCGCTCCCCGGGGGAGCACAAGTTCACCAAGGAGCCCGAGGCCTGGCCTGAGCCCTGGGTGGCGGTGGAGGACTCCTCGGGGTTCGTCACGGGCCTGATGTGGCAGCCCGCCTACCGAGTGCACGGCCACGGGTCCTGGAACGAGCTCGAGCACGAGCTCCCGCCGGCCGAGCCCGGCCAATCGGCCACCGCGGGGCCGCTCCATGTCTTCGTCGGCGAAGGAGACTACTTCACCGTCCGCCGCTGGTGGCAGACGCTTGCCGGCCCCCGGCTGATCCGCGAGCAGCGCAGGCCCCGGACCCGGCCTTCTTTCGATTTCGGGCTGCGTCCGAGCCCGCTTGTGCTGCACGGCAAAGAGGTGCAGGCCAGGCTGGTGGTGGACTCGCTCGGAACGCTCGAGCTGGCCGGGCGGGTCCGGCTTGCCCCGCCCGCCGGAATCCGCATCCAGCCCAGGAGCATCGAGTTCAGGAAGACCTCCCAGGATCACGTGCGCGGGGCCAGCGTGGCGGTGGAGCGCAGCGGCCGCCTGCCGGAGGGCGCCTATCCCGTCGCGTGCAGCGCACAGTTCGACCGCATGATCTATCGCGAAGCTCAGTCGGTGATCGTGCTGGGTGATCCCGCGGCCAAGGTGACGGTCAAGCGCGCGGGCAAGCGCCATGAGTTGTTCCGGGTCGAGAACGGCCGGCTGGCCCTCACGATCGCTCCCGAGTTCCAGGGATCGGCGATTTCGTTGGAGCGCCGCGGCGAGCAACTGCTCCGCTCCGCCTACCCGGAGGCCCGTCCTCTGGCCTGGGAGAACCCCTGGTACGGCGGCATCTCTCCTCATCTCGGGTCGCTCGGCCGCGAGCTCTTCCAAGAGAAGTTCGTGGCCCGCCAGATCAGGCGGCGCGGCGCCCAGGGTGTGGTCTGGCAGGGAGTGCGACTCTCGTGCACGCCCAAGAATGAGCGCGCTCGCCACGATGCCATGGGGCTCGACTACCTGCTCGCGCCCGGCAGCGACATCCTCGCGGTGGCCGTCCGGACCACTCGACGCGCTGGAACCGCGGGCTGGCTCGATGCCGGCTTCCAGCTCGCGCCCATCGTCGGCGGCAGCCACCTCGACGCCGTCATCAGTAGCCACGACGACCCGCGCGCCTCTCGCGTGAGGTGTCAATTCGGCGGCTGGCTGGGCAGCGACCACTGGATCCTGGCCGAAAACCCGAAGGCCGGCCAGGCCGTCCTGCTCGCCTGCCGCGAGGGCGAGGCCAGCCTCACCGGCGGCATCTTCGGGCGCGAAGGCTACCAGCTCCAGGCCAGTCGGAGGAGTACGCTCGAAGCGCGCGAAACGCGCGAGTCCGTCTTCTTCATCTGCTACATCGAGACTCCGCGCGCCCGCGACCTCGCCGAGGCCTTGTCGAAGCTGGACGGCTTGCCCTAGCCGTTCCTGTACGGCAGGCATGTCGGCTGCGATCTGCTGGCTGCAGCCGACATGCCCGCCGACTGTGCCCCCGCGCACGCGCGGACCGTTGACACCCTCCCGGGGGTCGGGTATGATCTCTTCCGGGCTGGGGTCGGTATCCCCAGGAGTGGAGTCAATGAAGGAGAAGATCCATCCGAAATACGTGCCGGCGCGCGCTACCTGCGCCTGCGGCAGTAGCTTCGTGACTCGCGCCACCGTCCCGGAGATCAGGGTCGAGATCTGCTCTAACTGCCATCCCTTCTACACCGGGCGGCAGAAGATCGTGGACACCGAGGGGCGGGTGGAACGCTTCCAGCAGCGCTACGCGCGCTACCAGACGCATGCCAAGGAAGCGAAAGCGCGCCAGCCTAAGGCTGCCGCCAAACCGCGGTAGAGAGGGGGCGGCCGCCTCATGGCCGACGAACACTTCTCCTACGGCGGCCAGGCCATCATCGAAGGGGTGATGATCAGGGGCCGCAAGGGGTACGCGACTGCCGTTCGCCTGTCCAGCGGAGAGGTCGAGGTCGCTGCCCATCCCTGGGAGCCGCTAACCAAGCGTCACCGCTTGCTCAACCTTCCTGTCGTGCGCGGCACGCCCGCCCTGATTGACGCGCTGGTGGTCGGCTACCGCTCTCTCATCGCCTCCGCGGACGCCGTCTCGCGGGGCGAGGGGATCAAGCCTCCGAGCCCCTGGCACTATGCCATCTCGATCGTGGCGGCCCTCGCCATTGCCATCGGCGGGTTCGTGCTCCTCCCCAGCGCGGTCATCCCCTCGCACCACCAGCAGACCCTCGGCACAGTCATCACCAAGAACCTGGTCGAGGGACTGATCCGCCTCACCGTTTTCGTGCTCTTCATCTTCCTGGCCTCGCTGATGCCGGACATGCGCCGGGTTTTCCAGTATCACGGGGCCGAGCACAAGGTCATCCATGCCTACGAGGGCGTGGGCCGCTACGGGCCTGAGGACGCCGAGCGCTACGGCACGCTCCACCAGCGCTGCGGGACCAGCTTCATCTTCATGGTGCTCTTCGTCGGCATCCTGGTGCACGCCCTCCTCGGGTGGCCGCCTCTGGCCTGGCGTCTCCTCTCGCGGCTGCTGGTGCTCCCGATCGTGGCCGGTCTCGCCTACGAGCTGATCAAGCTCGCGGGCGCGCACAAGTCCTCCCTGCTGCTGCGCGCCCTGGTAGCGCCCGGCATGTTGCTCCAGAGGATCACCACGCGCCAGCCTTCGCCAGACCAGGTGGAAGTGGCAATCCGCGCGCTCGACGGCGCACTGGAGCTGGACGGGGCGAAGGCCCCCGCCTGAGGCCGCCATGCTCAACGACGCCCTCCGCGGCAAACTGCCCGAGCTGGCCCGCCAGTACGACGAGCTGGGCGAACAGCTCAGCCGCCCCGAGGTGGTGGCCGAGCCCCGCCGCATGCGGGAGATCGGCAAGGCGCGCGCCCGCCTGGAGCCAGTGGTCAACGATTTCCGCGCGCTGCTGCAAGTGGAGGGCGACATGTCCGAAGCTGAGGCGCTCCTGGCGGAGGAGAGCGACCTCGAGCTGAGCGACGAGCTGGCCCGGCTGCGGGAGCGACAGGCCGAACTCGTCGCCCGCCTCGAGGAGGAGCTGGCGCCCCACGATCCCGACGACGACCGCGATGTGATCATGGAGATCAGGGCCGGCACCGGAGGCGAAGAGGCCGCACTCTTCGCCGGCGACCTCCTGCGCATGTACATGCGCCACGCCGAGCAGGCCGGCTGGCAGGTGGAGTTCCTCACCCAGAACCCGGGCGACATCGGCGGCTACAAGGAAGTCGTGCTCTCGGTCAAGGGCCGGCGCGCGTTCGGCCGCCTGAAGCACGAGCGGGGCGTCCACCGCGTGCAGCGCGTCCCGGTCACCGAAGCCGCGGGCCGCATCCACACCTCCGCCGCCACGGTGGCCGTCCTTCCCGAGGTCGAGGAGGTCGAGATCGAGATCAACCCGGCCGACCTGCAGATTGACACCTTCCGCGCCTCCGGCCCGGGCGGCCAGCACATGCAGAAGAACGAGACCGCGGTGCGCATCACCCACAAGCCGACCGGCCTGGTGGTGGGCAGCCAGGACGAGCGCTCCCAGCTTCAGAACCGGGAGAAGGCAATGCGCGTCCTCCGCGCCAGGCTTTACGACATGGCGAAGGCGCAGCAGGACGCGGAGATCGCACAGTCGCGCCGCAGCCAGGTGGGGACCGGCGACCGGAGCGAGAAGATTCGCACCTACAACTTCCCCCAGGGCCGGGTGACCGACCATCGCCTTGGCCGGAGTTGGCACAACCTGAGCGCCATCATGGACGGTGACATCGGCGCCATCCTGGAGGCGCTCGCCGAGCAAGAGCGGCTGGACGGCATGAGCCGGGCCGTGCCGGGATCGCCGTGAGCCGTCATGGCCGGCCGACCCGGGCCACGGCGATCCGTTTCCCAAGCCATCGCCTGGTGCGTTACCGAGCTGGCTGAAGCTGGGGTCGAGAACACCCGGCTGGAGGCCGAACTGCTGCTGGAAGCGGCGATGGCCCGTGGCAGGCAGTGGCTCTTCCTCCACCCCGATGAGGGCTTGACGGTCCAGCAGCAAGCTCACCTCTCCGCGCTGCTGGCGCGCCGCGCGAGACGCGAACCCCTTCCCTATGTCCTGGGCCGCGCCGAGTTCTACGGCCTCGCCTTCCGGGTGACACCCGCGGCCATTGTGCCGCGGCCGGAGACTGAGATTCTGGTGGAAGCGGCGGCCGCCCGGGCGCGGGCCACGAGCGCGCACCTGATCGCCGACGTTGGCACCGGCTGCGGCGCGATCGCGGTGGCGCTTTCCCTTCAACTGCCCGGCCTGCGAGTGCTGGCGCTCGACCTCTCCCTCGACGCGCTCCGACTGGCCGGGGAGAACTGCCAGCGCCATCGGGCATCTGATCGGGTCGCGCTGATCTGCACCGATCTCCTGGGTGCGATCCACGGCCAGTGTGATGCCGTCGTCGCCAACCTGCCCTATGTCAGAAGCGACGAGTTCGCTCGCCTCCAGCCCGAGGTGCGGGACTGCGAGCCTCGCCTGGCCCTCGACGGGGGCCCGGATGGTCTCGGGGTCATCCGCCGTCTCTGCGTTCAACTCCCGCAACATCTCCGCCCGGGTGGATTCGCCGCGTTGGAGGTGGGCACAGGGCAGGCGCGGGAGGTGGAGAAGCTGCTGGCCGCCGGCGGGCTGGAAGAGACCGAGGTGGTGGCGGACTACGCCGGCATCGAGCGCGTCGTGATCGGATGGTCGAAGGGGTAAGGAAGATGCCGAGCGCGAAGACCGCGGTGATCTCACTGGATGCGCACGATCCGGAGCCGGAGGCCATCGAGCAGGCCGCGCGCGTGATCCGAGGCGGCGGCCTGGTGGTGGTGCCTACCGACACCGTGTACGGCCTGGTGGCCGATCCGGGCCAGCTGGAGGCGGTGGAGCGCATCTACCAGGTGAAGCAGCGAGGCCGGGACCTGCCGCTTTCTCTTCTGCTTCACGACATGTCCCAGGTGAGCGCCTACGTGCAGGACGTGCCGGAACTGGCGGTCCGTGTCATGCAGGAGTTCTGGCCGGGCGCGCTCACCGCGGTTGTGGGCAACTGCCTCCAGACTACCGCCGCCGTCTGCGCCGGCCTCGACAGCGTCGGCCTCCGGCTGCCGGCCCATGTCGTGCCCAGGCTGGTGGCTGGGAGCGCAGGCTGCGCCCTCGCCAGCACCAGCGCAAACCTCAGCGGCCAGCCGGCCGCCCGCACCGCCGAGGACGCGCTTCGGCAACTCGACGGGCTGGTGGCCCTCGTGCTCGATGCCGGCCCCACTCCTCTCGGGCAGGAATCCACGGTGGTCAGTTTCGTGGAGCGCCCGCCCCGGCTCCTGCGCGCCGGCGCCATCTCCCTTGCCCGGCTCCGGGAGGCGTTAGGCGAGGTGCAGGAGAAGTGGCCCCCAATCTGAGAGGTGAAGGGAGAAACATGGACGCGATCACCGCCATCATGCAGAGGCGCAGCATCCGCAAGTACCTGCCCAAAGCCATTCCCGAGGAGGATCTCAAGGCCATCCTGGAGGCGGGCCGGCAGGCGCCCTCCGCCGCCAACCGGCAGCCCTGGCACTTCGTGGTCGTGCGGGAAGAGGAGCAGAAGCGGAAGCTGGCCGAAGCCTGCTCCGGCCAGCTCTGGATGGCCGACGCCGGCGCCATCATCGCGGGGTTGGGCAAGCCCACAGTGAACGAGAAGTGGTATCCCGTGGACGTGGCGATCGCCATGGAGAACATGATCCTGGCCGCCACCGCGCTCGGCTACGGCACCTGCTGGATCGGGGCCTTCGACGAGGCGAAGGTGAAGAGCGCCCTCGGCGTACCCGAGGATGTCCGGGTAGTGGCCCTCACTCCCCTCGGCGCGCCCGCCGACAAGCCAGACCGCCGCCCCCGCCTCCCCGGCGAGCAGTTCGCCTCCCTCGACCGATACGGCGAGCCCTTCTCTTGAGGGAAGAGCCAGCTCCGACCGCGGAAACGAAACCGGGGACCGGCCGCCTCGCCGGTCCCCGGTCATAGCACAGCTCGCAGCGGCGCTACTACTGACGTTCGCGCAATGAAGCAACATTGCGCGAACGTCTTTCTTCAGGCATCTGCCAGCTTTCCGATGAATGTCGCCCATTGCTTCTTTGGGCGACATTCATTAGTTCCTGAAGTCCCTGTACTGGTGCTGGATCGGGTCGTTGGAGGTTCCGATCGCCACCAGATACCAGTCAGCGCCGAGGTGGCGCAGCCGGAAGGAGACGTAGACGGTGTGTCGCGCTCCGTCCGGATCGTAGAAGACCTGGCGGCCGGTGTAGAACACCTCGTTGCTCGTGACCCAGATCGGTTCGTCGAAGTCCATCGCCGCCGTCTGGGTGGTGGCCAGCGTGTCCAGCGTCATCGCGTAGAAGTCATCCGTTGACGTGGTGTACGAGTACTCGCCGTCGAAGTACACCCGGATATCAAGCTTATCCGTGAGGTGAGAGGCGATGGGCCCGATATCCGCGTTGATCCACGCTTGGCGGATGTCGCCGATCGCTTGCTCCGCACCGGCGTAGTCCAGGTCGGATCCGCCCTGGTAGTAGCCCTGGTAGTAGCGGTACGGCGTCACCGGCGTGTAGTAGTACTCGGCCGGCGCGTAGTAGACTCGGGAGGGATAGATCCACGACGGGGACCAACCGAAGTAGGTGTAGGCCGCCGGGTAGTAGCCCTCGTAGTAGAACGCGAAGAAGTACGGATCGGAGAAGTAGAAGGGGTAGTAGAAGTTGATCACGATCAGCGAATGGTGGCGATGGCGATGCCAGGCCCCATAGCCATCCGCGTACCCGTCCCAATAGCCGTTCCAGTAGTCGCCCGCGCCCCGAGGGGTGAACAGGTAGGAGTGCCCCGGCCTCCCGAAGTTGTTCACGATCTGGGTGTAGTGGATGTTGATGTTGGTGACATTCCGGCGGTCCAGGAACCGGGCGTCTCTGGGTACCAGGTTGCCGATTGCGTCCTGCCCCGGCCGGGTTTCGGGCATCCCGCGACGCACGTTCTCATCCCTCACCCAGCTCCGCACTCGCCCCTCGAAGCGCTGCCGCTCCTCACGCGGGACGAGCCTCACGCTCCGGTCGGCCTCCGGCCCTCGGAATCTTGCCTCCGGCATCCGTGGCGGCCTCGGCACTACCTGTGCCGATCTCTCTTCCGTTCCGCCGCCGCGCCCCCCGGCTTCCGACCCCCTGCGGCCGGGCGGGCTAGGCCGCTCCGGGGTCGTCCCCGGCGTGCGCTCTCTCGCCGTGCCCTGGCCTGCTTCGCTCCCTCTGCTCTGCCCTCCGCCCCGGGTGCGCGAGCTGCGATCCTCAGACCCAGTGCTGGTCTGACTGCGGCCGGACCGATAGAGCTGGTAGGCGTCGCCTCCGCCCGCAGTCCGGTCGCGCCCCGGTGACGGCGGCCGAAAAGTGGACCGATCGGTGGGTCCCTGCCCGGGCTGGACTGCGCCCTGGCGATCTCGCTCGGACCCATAGGGATTGCGCCATCTCGTATCCTGGTCAGCATTCTGTCGGGTCCGATCAGGCGCCGAGTACCGGCCGTACAGGCCGGGATAGGCGGGCGTTCCGGGCCTGGACTCACCACGGCCGCGCCCCCCCAGCCCTGCCGTGCCTTGGTCCTGCGGCCGTGACCAGCCCGGGGAGCTCGGCGACGGGCGCTGGCCCTGGTCCCCCAACACGGGGCCCCTGGGCGCAGGCTGCGCGCCCCGGTCCTGCGCTGGGGCTCTACCCGCAGCCGCCTGAGGCGGGGTCGCGCGCGTGTCCGGCGCTCGCTGCTGCTCCTGGCGCGACCCACGGTCCTCTTTCTCCCGATCTCTCTGCCCCCACGACAGCGACGGCAGCAGGGCCAGGCCGGAGAAAAGGACCGCGATGATGAGACCTCTGCGAACCGAGTGAGTCGTGCCACCGAACATCTCACTGGCCTCCTCTCTGCTGTCTCCGCAGACCGCGGCCGACAGCAGGTCTAGTGGAGTTTCCTGCACCACAGTGGTGCGAGGCATAGTGCAGAAAACTCCTCAGCGCAGAGCGTGACGCCTTCTGCAGGAGATCCGTAAGTCTCCTGCGTGCGCCCTATTCTACCGCGTTTTCAGCCCGCGTCAAACGCCGCGGGGAGCAGGTAGGGGCGCACCGCAGTGCGCCCCTACCTGCTGAGCCGCGGGCCTCGTGCCACCAAGCACAACCCCCCGGCGAGGCCGGGGGGTTGTTGACAGTCCGAAAGAACAGTCCCCCGGCGACGCCGGGGGACTGTTGGTAGTCCATGCAGATCAGGCTGCTGCGTCAGAACGCCACGCACAACTCTGCGCGCAGCACCTGGATCGCGTCCGTGCTCGCGAACTGGTTGATGACATTGCCGTTCGCGTCCAGGACGGGATTGCCGTCAGCATCCCTCAAGATGCGGACCGCTGCGGTGCCAGGCGACATCACGTTGTCCACCGCCCGACGCCCGTAGACCAGGTTGGCGCTCACGGCCTCCGAGAGCTTCTTGGAGACCTTCACGATCCAGACCGGGTCCGCGTCCCGCCACTTGGCAGGCTCGGGGAACGAGGTGATGACTCCGGTGTCCGAGACAGCAGCCACGGAGTTCGGCCCGCCCGCGACCAGCCAAGACAGGTAGCGCGGATCGTAGGCATCGCCTGAGGCATAGGAGATGCTGACCGGGGTGTCCTTCCCGAGCAGGTCCGGGAACTCCACCGCGAGGTGCCAGCCCCGGGCGATGTTGGTCGGGTCCAGGAACAGCGGCCGGTCAATCCAGTTTATGTCGTGTGGGTCAATCTCGGCCCGTGGGTGAAGCAGCGAGAAGGGGAGGTTGAAGACCCCGCTCGTGCCGCCTTCCAGCCCACCGACCAAGCCGCCCCAGCCAGTCGTAAAGGGGTTGCCGTAGGAGTCCATCGGGAAGGAGAACGCGTAGCCCGCGTCCACCTGTCCGTACTCGCCGGTGACCTTGACCCTCTCACCGGTCCATTTCAGGCCCATCAGCCAGGCGGTATCCGACTCGTCGAGGCCCAACTCACGCGGATCCTTGACGCCGTCGCCCGTACTGAGCGTGTTGCCGTAGACGTCGTCGAAGGTGATGAGGTCGGTGCCGGCGTAGGTGCCGTCCGCGTTGTTCCGGCGCTTGCCGAAGTCGTTCCAGTCCTTGCCATTGGCCCACTTGGTGAGCTTGGCGTATTCGCTGTAGAAGTCAAGACCGTAGAGCTTGCCGTCCAGGGCGAGGCTCCAGCCCTGCTCCTCGGCGAAGCCGCTGTCCAGCCAGTTCAGGCCCAGGTTCCACCTGGGGGAGACTGCGTAGTTCAGGTACAGCAAGTCGTACGCGTCCTGACCGCTGGTGCGCGGCTGGATCGGGCTGAGAGGGTCAACCGGGTTGAGCGACGGCAGACCAAGCTGACCAGCAGCGCGACCATAGAACATCTCCTGGTCGAGCATTCCCAGCAGGATGCCGAAGCTGATCTGGCTGCCGGTGGTCCAGTCCGCCCGGAGTGCCTTCATGGTCTCCTGGTCGTTGTTCGCCAGCAAGCCCTGGCCAAAGCTGAAGTACTGCTTGCCCACGGTCAGCTCGACCGGGGTCAGCAACTTGGTCCGGTACTTCACCCAGGCCTCGTTGATCTGCACGGTGTCCATCAGGCCGTTGAAGCTCAGGTCAGCCGCGTCGCCGCGCCACGGGTACAGCAGGTTCGTGGTCGGCCCGGCCCAGAGAGAGACCTTGACATCGGTGTTCTCCGCGAGCTGGCCCGCGAAGTTCACCCGCGTCTTCTGGGTCAGGAACCGGCTAGCCTTATAGGCGTCCTTCAGCGCGTCGCTGATGGCGATCACGCCCTCGCCGCCCGGCGCCGCCAGGCCCTTGAGCCTGACGCTCTCCCAGAACGGAGCGTACACCGCGGGGTCATCGCCCCACACAACGTGCGCCGGGACTACGCTTGGGTCCTCATTCGCGAACCATCCCCAGTCCATCATGGGCAGCGTGATCCCACCGAACGGGCTGTAGAACGTGCCGAGCGGGCCGACGGATGCAGTGTCTTCAGGCATGACGGCGACCGCTGCCGCCGGGTAGCCCGTGCTTTCCACATTCCGGCCGCCGAGGCTGGTGCCGTACATGCCGATGCGCCAGCTCATGTCCCCACTCACGTTGATGACGGGGCCCTTGGCGGGCGCCTTGGACTCGAGGTCCTCGACCCGCTTGGTCAGGGAATCGAGGTCAGAGCGAAGGGCCTTCAGCTCGGGGGCGAACTCGTTGGCCAGCCGATCCAGCAGGGCCTGCTGCTCGGCGGTCAAGCCGCCACCGGCCCCGGCAGGTCCCGCGGGGCCCGCAGGTCCCACAGGTCCCGGCTCCTTCGCCATCTTCTCCACGCGATCCATCATCCGTGCGATCGCCTGCGCAAACTCGTAACGGGTCAGGGCCTGCTTGCCCTTGAACGTCCCGTCCGGGTAGCCCTCCAGCAGTCCCTTCTCGGCCAGGCCGTTCACTGCACTGTAGGCCCAGTGGTCGAGCGGGACATCTGCGAAGGGCTGCTGCGCGAACGCAGGGGCCAGGGCGCCCAGCACTAGCACGAGCGCACCCAGCACTAGTCCTACTCTACGCATCGCTTCCTCCTTAGCTGTGTAACGTCTGCGATTCGGCGGAACCGATGGCCCGAGAGCCGGCTTGCGCGGAGCTTCCTATGTTACCTCACGACTGCAAGCCGACCGTCCACCGAATCCCGCCTGCGACCGCTGCCCTCCGACCCGGCCGTGCGCCTCTCAAGAACCACCTCCTTTCCGGCGCAGAGAGCCGCTGGAGCCGGCCGGCAGCTTCTCCAAAGACAGCAACCTGGATCGCGGCCCATCTCCTGGGCCGCTATCGGCACAATATGCCATGTGGTGGGCTAGGCGTCTAATCCCCCGCCGCGGTCGCCGGTGGCTTAGACCCCGCAACCCGCCCGCAGTCGCGGCCAACGGCGACGGGGCATTATAAGCCAATCTCGGCGCCAAGACAAGGCTCACACCGCGATTTCTCGCGCTGAACTGCGGCGCAGGACGATCCTGCGTCCCCGCCGAATCTCGTCCCGTCAGCCCCGAGAGGCCCCGGACATGATTGTGGGCGTGCCCAAGGAGATCAAGGATGGAGAGCGCCGGGTGGCGGTCACCCCGGCCGGCGTGCGCGCCTTCCGCGAGCACGGCCATCAGGTCCTGGTCGAGAGCGACGCGGGCGAGGGCAGTCGCATCTCCGACGCCGAGTTCCGCCGCGCCGGCGCCCGCGTCGTGACCCAGGCGAAAGAGATCTTCGCGCGCTCCGAGCTGATTCTCAAGGTGAAGGAGCCGCTACCGCCGGAGCACCCCCTGCTGCGCCCGGGCCAGCTCCTCTTCACCTACCTGCACCTGGCCTCCTCCCGCGAGCTGGTACGTGCACTGCTGGCCTCGGGTGTGACCGCCCTGGGCTACGAGACGGTTGAGACCGACGCTGGCGCGCTTCCCCTCCTGGTCCCGATGAGCGAGATCGCCGGCAAGATGTCGGTCCAGACCGGAGCGCGCTTGCTGGAGGTGCAGACCGGCGGAAGGGGCACCCTCCTCGGCGGCGTGCCCGGGGTCCCACCGGCCCAGGTGGTGATCCTCGGGTGCGGTGTGGCGGGGGCCAATGCCGCCAAGGTGGCAGTGGGCATGGGCGCTCAGGTCACCATCCTGGACATCAACCACGACCGGCTGAAGTACCTCGACGATGTGCTCAGGGGGAACGTCATCACGGTCTACGCCAACTCGCACTCCATCGAGCGCGCGGTGAGCTACGCCGATCTCTTCATCGGCGCGGTGCTGGTGGCCGGGGCGCGGGCCCCCAAGCTGGTGACCCGCGCCATGGTGCGCAAGATGAAGCGCGGCGCTGTGATCGTGGACATCTCTGTGGACCAGGGGGGCTGCGTCGAGACGATCCGCCCCACCAGCTACTCCGACCCCCACTACGAGCTGTACGGGGTCCTTCACTACGCGGTCCCCAACATCCCGGCCGCCGTGCCGCGCACGGCCACCCACGCCCTCACCAATGCCACGCTCCCGTGGGCCTTGGAGATCGCGGATAAGGGGCTGCCTCAGGCTCTGAGCGGCAATCCCGCCCTGGCCCGCGGCCTCAACATCGCGCACGGACACGTCGTCCACCCCGCGGTGGCCCGGGCCTTCCACATGCGCCCCGCGAAGTGGGAAGACCTGGTACGGGGGTAGGTCGAGTATGGCAGAGAAGCCGCGGGAGAAGCCCCTTGCGCTCCCCTCCAAGGCCGAGCACGCCGTGTGGCTGCGAGCGAAACGGCGTCAGCTTACTCGCCTGCTCGGCGGTTTCCCGGCCAGAGGACCTCTGAACGCTCACACCACCCGCCGTGAGGAGGAGCGCGACCGCATCGTCGAATGGGTCCAATACGAGACCGAGCCGGGCGAGCTGGTGCCGGCCGTGATGCTCATTCCCCGACGACGAACGCCGCCCATCCCGGCCGTGCTCTGCCACCATCAGCACGCAGGTCAGTATGAACTCGGCAAGAGCGAGGTCCTGGGTTGGGCGGGCAACCCGCAGCAGGCCTACGCCGCGGAGCTCTGCGCCCGCGGCTACATCGCCTTCGCCCCCGACTGCATCGGTTTCGAGGAGCGGCTGCACCCCCGGCTCTCGGGACCCGACCACGAGCGCTTCCTCGCCCACCAGCTTCTGCTCCAGGGGCTCACGCTCCAGGGCAAGATGATCTGGGACCTGATGCGCGCCCTCGACTACCTCGGCACGCGGCCCGAGGTGGACCCGGCGCGGATCGGCATGATGGGCCACTCCCTGGGGGCCTGCGAGACCTGGTGGTCCATGTCGCTCGAGCCCCGTATCAGAGCCGGGGCCGCGAGCTGCGGCACCACCACGTATGCCGCGGTGCTGGCGGCCGAGCACTACCATAACTACGGCTTCTACGTCCCCGGCATCCTCAAGTGGGGCGACCTCCCCGAAGTGATCTCGATGATCGCGCCCCGCCCCCTGCTGGTGCTGGCCGGGGCGAAGGACCGCGGCTTCCCGCTCTCCGGCGCCAAAGAGGTAGTTGCCCGCGCCGGCATGCTCTACCGCCGCCTCGGAGCCCCGCAGGCGTTGGAGTTGTTCGAGTCGCCCGCGGGCCACGAGTTCACCGACGAAATGCGCCACCGCGCCTACCTCTGGTTCGACCGCTGGTTGTGACCTTGCCCTGACGGTCCATTGTGTGGTATCATGATTACAGATCAGTAATCATGCTTACAGGAGCGGCCGGTGGTAAGAACGCAGATTCAGCTAACGGAGGAGCAGGCGACGGCGCTGAAGGCACTGGCGGCCGAGCGAGGTGCGTCCGTGGCCGAGCTTGTTCGGGAGAGCGTTGACGCATTCATCCGGGCCACCAAGGGGCTCAGCTGGGAGGAACGCAGACGGAGGGCACTAAACCTGCCGAGCTTCCGTTCCGGGGTCACCGATCTCGCCCGCCGACACGATGATTACTTCGTCGAGTCCATCGTTGACCCGGTGGGGCAATGAGCGTGTTCGTTGACAGCTCGGCCTTCGTCGCGGTTCTGGAAGAAGACGACCAGGACCACGTGGCGGCACGAGCTGAATGGGAGCGCCTGGTAGCGGCGGGAGAGGATTTGCGGACCAGCAACTATGTGGTCGTCGAGACCATCGCGGTCTTGCAGCGCCACAGCGGAGTCGAGCCTGTCCGAGCGCTGCTGCTAAGGGCATTGTCCCCCGTTGCAGTGCAGTGGGTCACCCAGGAGCTTCACGAGGCAGGGCTGAGAGGGTACCTGGTCGCCAACCGTCGCGATCTCAGCCTGGTGGACTGTGTCAGCTTCGAGTTGATGCGTGAGCTGAGGATCGACACGGCGTTTGCCTTCGATCCGCACTTCGCTGACCAGGGATTCGACTGCTTGCCGGCCCCCCAGTAACCACCCCGAAGGCTTCGGGACGGAGAGAAAAAGCGCTGCGTCCGGGGGGACCGAACGCAGCGCGGACCAGGGGCACGCAGAGGCGTGTCCACCTGTGTTATGCCATATTGGGGGCCGTTTTCCCATCGGCCGGAGGCTGGCCTCCCGGGTTCGACAGCCCGCCCACGAAGTGTTAGAATCCACCTGTGCAGGGCGATCGCTCTCAGCTCAAGGATGCCTCCCGGGTTGTCATCAAGCTCGGCTCCAGGGTCGTGACCACGGCCGAGGGGCTGGTGGACGAGGCCCACCTCGCCCACCTTGCCGAACAGGTGGTGGGGCTGGTTCGCGCTGGCAAGCAGATCGTCCTCGTCACCAGTGGCGCGATCCGCGCCGGCCGCCACCGCCTAGGGATCACCGACCAGAGCCTGGACTTGCCTGCGCGCCAGGCCGCGGCTGCGGTCGGGCAGATCGAGCTGATGTGGTGCTACCACGAGATCTTCGGGCAGCTCGGCCAGCCCATCGCTCAGGTCCTGCTCACCCAGGCCGAGCTCTCTGACTTCCGCCGCTATCTGCACTTGCGGAACACATTGAGCACCCTGCTGGGCGAGTACCACGCCCTTCCGGTGCTCAACGAGAACGACTCGGTCTCGGCCGAGGGAGTGCAGATCGGGGAGAACGACCGGCTGGCCGCAGTGGTGGCCTCGCGTCTCGACGCCGATCTGCTGCTCTCCCTCTCCGATGTCGCGGGCTGTTACAGCAGCGACCCGAACCACGATCCCCACGCCCAGCTCATCCCGGTGGTGCGCGAGATCACCGCGGAGATGGAGCGGGCGGCCTGCGACTCCTCCGGCCCCGCGGGCCGGGGCGGAATGCGGACCAAGGTGGAGTCGGCGAAGCTGGCGATGAACGCAGGCGTGATCATGGTGATTGCGGATGGGCGCGAGCCCGGGGTGATTCGCCGCATCATGGCCGGCGAGGAGATCGGCACCATCTTCCTGCCCAAGCCCGCCAAGATGCGCGCCCGCAAGCGTTGGATCGGCTTCGCCAGGGTCCCGAAGGGTAGACTGCTGGTGGACGCGGGCGCGGCAGAGGCGCTGGTCGAGGGCGGGAAGAGCCTACTCCCGGTCGGCGTCACCGAGGTGGAGGGCGACTTCCAGGCCGGCGACATGGTATCTGTCGTGACAGAGGTGGACGGAGACCGGCGCGAGATCGCCCGCGGGCTTGTGAACTACCCCTCGGGTGACCTGCGGCAGATCCAGCGCTGCAAGTCGAAGGACATCGTGAAACGGCTCGGGCATCGCGATTTCGACGAGGCCATCCACCGGGACAACCTGGTGGTTCTCTAGGCGGCCCGCGAGCAGGCAGGGCAAGCGGAAGATGGCGGTTCCTCGCGGCCAACGGATTCTCATGCGCGGCAATGAGGCCATCGCCCAGGCGGCGATAGACGCCGGGTGCCGCGCCTTCTTCGGCTATCCCATCACCCCCCAGAACCAGATCCCCGACTACTTTGCACTCCACCTCCCCGAGGTGGGCGGCGTCTTCCTCCAGGCCGAAAGCGAGGTGGCCGCCATCAACATGGTCTACGGCGCGGCCGCCGCCGGGGCCCGCGCCATGACCGCCTCCTCGAGCCCCGGCATCAGCCTGAAGCAGGAGGGCATCTCCTACCTGGCCGAGGCAGAGCTTCCGTGCGTGATCGTCAACATCATGCGCGGCGGCTCGGGCCTGGGCAACATCGCCCCCTCGCAGTCCGATTACTTCCAGGCCGTGAAGGGTGGCGGCCACGGCGACTACCGCACCCTCGTCTTCGCTGCCTGGTCGGTGCAGGAACTATACGACCTGACCCGCGAGGCCTTCGACATCGCCGACCGCTACCGCAACCCCGTGCTCATCCTCGGGGACGCGGTGCTGGGCCAGATGATGGAGCCGGTGGTCATCCCGGACTGCGTGGTGGACCCGGCCGCGCTGCCCCACAAGCCCTGGGCCACCGACGGAGCCAAGGGCCGGCCGCGAAATATCATCAACTCCCTCTACATCAACGCGCCGGACCTCGAACGGGTCAACCTCCGCCTCCAGGCCCGCTATGACCAGGCTGCGGCCCACGAAGTGCGCTGGGAAGGCGAGCGCTTGGAGGAGGCGGAGCTCGCGGTCGTGGCCTACGGCACCGCCGCCCGCGTCGCGGTCACTGCTATCAGCCAGGCGCGCGCGGCGGGCATCCGCATCGGTCTCTTCCGCCCTGTCAGCCTCTACCCGTTCCCGTCGCGGGAGATCGCCGCCCTCGCGGCTCGGGTGAGGGCCATCCTGGTGCTGGAGCTGAGCCTGGGTCAGATGGTGGAGGATGTGCAACTGGCGGTGGCCAGCCGATGCCCGGTGCGGTTCTTCGGCCGCACCGGCGGAGTGGTGGTCACACCGGCCGAGGCGCTCGCAGAGATCGAGCGCCTGGCGAAGGAGGAGCGATAGCAGTGGAGCCGGCCGCCGATCAGCAGACGGTCTTCGCCCGGCCGCGGGCGCTGGAGCCGGTGCGCATGCACTACTGCCCCGGCTGCACCCACGGGATCGCCCATCGGCTGGTCGCCGAGGCGCTGGATGAGTTCGATCTATTGGAGCGCGCAGTCGGTCTGGCGCCCGTTGGGTGCGCGGTCTTCGCCTACGACTACTTCGCCTGCGACATGGTCGAGGCCGCCCATGGCCGCGCGCCGGCCGTCGCCACCGGCATCAAGCGCGTCCGCCCTGATCTGTTCGTCTTCACCTACCAGGGCGACGGTGATCTCGCCTCCATCGGAATGGCCGAGACCATTCACGCCGCATCCAGGGGCGAGAACATCACGGTCATCTTCATCAACAACGCGGTCTACGGCATGACCGGCGGCCAGATGGCGCCGACTACCCTGCTGGGCCAGAAGACCAGCACCACCCCGCACGGCCGCGACCCCGGGCTCGCCGGCCACCCCATCCGGGTGTGCGAACTGCTGAGCGCGCTGGAGGGGCCGGCCTACCTGGCCCGGGTGACCGTCACCAGCCCTCGCCGGGTGCGAGAAGCGAAGCGGGCCATCCGCAAGGCCTTCCAGGCCCAGCTCCAGGGCCTCGGGTTTGCCATGGTGGAGGTGCTCTCGACCTGCCCCACCCGCTGGGGCCTGCCGCCCGACAAGGCAATCGCTTGGCTGGAAGACAGCATGATCCCCTACTACCCCCTCCGGGAGTTCGTAGTCGCCGAGCCCCTCCGGGAAGAGCCATGACCGCTGGCACCCTCCACCATGAGGTGCTGATCGCGGGATTCGGCGGCCAGGGCGTGGTCCTGGCCGGGCACTTGCTCGCCAGCGCCGCGCTCGCCGAGGGCCGCGAGGTCGTCTGGGCCCCGTCCTATGGCCCGGAGATGCGCGGGGGCGCGGTGCACTGCACCGTCATCATCTCGTCCGAGCGCATCGGATCCCCGGAGGTATCCCGCGCTGACTCCCTGCTCATCATGGACCGGGCCTCCCTGGGCCGCTTCGCCCACCGCGTCAAGCCCGGCGGCCTTTTGGTGCTCAACAGCACGCTCATCAGCGACCGGCCGACCGAGGATGAGTGCCGCGTGCTGCCCATCCCTGCCTCCGAGGCCGCGGAGGAACTGGGCGAGCTCAAAGTGGCCAACGTCGTGATGCTGGGAGCTTTCCTGAGTCAGTGCCCCGTCGTCTCCCCGGTGAGCCTGGAGGCAGCCATCCGGAACGAGGGACTTCGCGTGCTCGGCGACAACGCCGAGCCGCTGATCGCGGTCAACCTGGTGGCCCTGGCACGAGGCGCCGCCCTCGCGGGGGCCGCGCGCTAACACCTTCGAACCGTTGGTCAGGAGCTTGCGCCCGACCCTGCGCCCCCACGCCCTACTTCCGCCCCTTCCGTTCCAGGAACGCCTGCGCCTTCAGGATCAGCACGCATGACGCTGCGTGGGTGATCTGCCCTCGCAGCACCGCCCGCACCGCCTCCTCGAAGGGCATCCTGACCGGCCCCAGCCTCTCCTCCACCTGCGGAGCCCTTCGGGTAGAGGAAAGGTCCTGGGCAAGGAACAGGTGGTTCGGCGCGTGCACGATGGTGGTGAACGGGTTCACCACTCCCAGGTAGACCCACTGGGAGGCGATCAGGTTGAGCTCCTCGGTCAGCTCCCGCAGCCCTGCCATCTCAGGCGTCTCGCCGGACTGAATCGCGCCGCTGACTGCCTCCAGCGTCTCCTCGCCGAGCGCGTACCTGAACTCCCGGACCAGGTGCACCTCGCCTGACTCCGCTATCGGCAAGACCGTGACTCCCGGCCGCATGGTGACCACGCCGAAGGTGCTCTCTTCCCCGCCCCCGGTTCTCACCTTGTCCTCTCGCACCTTGATCCAGGGGTTCTCGTAGACCGGGCGGGAATGCAGAATATCGTAAGGTCCGACGTGCCGCGCGCCCGAGGGCGTAGTCATGACCGCCACCTCTGGCGCCGCGTCTTCGCCGGCTGGTACGGTCAGCCTGCAGACCGGCGGTGCTCCCGCGGGTCAACGGGTGGGCACGGCCCGGCCCGCCCGGGGCGGCCCAGCCTCCGTCCTGGGGGTGTGTGAAAAACCGCGTTTCTGCGCAGGTGGGCTGTAGGGGCCGTTAGAACCTTCTGGGGGCGTGTGGTAAGGTTTTGGCGGAAAAGCGGGGGACCCGACCCCGGACAAAGGAGGCGTGCTGACATGGACGTGGTGCTGGTCACCAAGAACGGGATGGTAAAGCGAACATCAGTCGAGGAGTTCAGGCAGCAGGGCCGCGGTGGAGGCGGAGTCGGCGCCATGGGCCTGGGCGAGGGAGACAAGGTGATCGGGGCAGTCGGCCTCGGCGCCCAGAGTGTCATGATCGTGACCGCAGGCGGCCGAGCCATTCGCTTCGCGGCCGAGGAGCTTCGTGCCATGGGCCGGGGCGCCCAGGGAGTGCGCGGCATCCGCCTTGAGGAGGGCGACAAGGTCGTCGCCGTGGTGGCCGTCTAGCTGTCGCCGCATCACTGCACCGCGGAAGAGTCGTAGCTGGTGGTGGGGGTTACTCGCGCCGTGGCGCCAGCCTCAGGCTCGCGCCACGGCGCGGCCTATTGCTGGTCCGATGTGTCAGCGTGCAGGACTGGCAAGGCCCACCCCGAAGGACGCTAACGCCGGACGGGGAGGCAGAGGCGTCATGATGCAGGTTACCAGCACTCGGCGCAAAGCTCTCTCGGACGTCAACAGGGTCTACGCAGAGGACCAGCCCGTTCACCGCTGGTACCGCTTTGTCCTGTCCTTCCCGCCCCATCTTGTTCGTGACTACCTGGAACGCTTTGGGCTTACGGCAGATGATCGAGTCCTCGACCCCTTCTGTGGTACCGGCACCACTCTGGTAGAGTGCAAGAAGCTGGGTATCCCGAGCGTGGGCATCGAAGCGCACCCAATGGGGCACTTCGCCAGCGTGGTGAAAACGGATTGGAGTCCTGACGCGGCAGGGCTCTCAGAGCACGCCCGTAGGGTGGCGGGCGCGGCGTTTGCCCAACTGGATGCGGATGGTGTCGGTGATGTGGCCATCTTCTCAAACAGCGTGGATCACCTCCGGAGGCTGCCAGAGCCCGCTGAGAGGCTTCTCCTAAGGGGCTCAATCAGCCCAGTCCCCCTGCATCGAACGCTCGTTCTGCTCGACTATCTTGAGCAACTCCACGACAGACGATACGCCGGCCACGAGAGGCTAGCGTTGGCGACAGCTCTGGTCACATCCACCAGCAATCTGCACTTTGGCCCCGAGGTAGGAGTCGGTCGCGCCAAGCCCGATGCTTCTGCGATCACTCCTTGGTTAGCCCAGATCGACCGCATGGCCCAGGATCTCGCCTCAGCCAACGCCACCGCCAGTGGCCGAGCAGAGGTGCTGAGGGGCGACGCGCGCCGGGATGTGAAGCTGCTGGCACCAGGGTCGGTTAGCGCCGTTATCACGTCGCCTCCTTACCCCAATGAGAAGGACTACACGCGGATCACCCGCCTTGAGTCAGTTGTGCTCGGGCTGATCCAGAGCAAGGAAGAGCTGCGGCAGCTGAAGCGTCAGCTTATCCGATCGAACACGCGTGGCGTATACAAGGGCGACGGCGATGATGCCTGGGTCGCGGAGCTCCCGACAGTACAGCGCCTCGCTGACGCCATAGAGAGGCGGCGCCTTGAGCTAGGCAAGACCTCTGGCTTTGAGAGGCTGTACGCCACCGTCACCAAGCTCTACTTCGGGGGGATGGCCCGGCATCTAGCTGACCTCAGAGAGTGTCTCCGACCCGGGGCCCGACTGGCATACGTTGTCGGAGATCAGGCTTCTTATCTCCGGGTGATGATCCGTACCGGTCAGGTCTTGGCTGAGATCGCGGAGTCCCTGGGGTACGAGGTACTGGGCATGGATCTCTTCCGGACTCGCCTTGCCACCGCCACCAAGGAGCAACTGCGTGAGGAAGTACTGGTGCTGCGCTGGCCGGCCGCTGGGCCGAGAACGTCATCCGCGTCGGAGTCTTAGACATGCCTGACCGGGCGAACAGATACCAGCGGATAATAGAGCGGATCTTCCAAAGCCATTACCACGTTGGAATGGAGGAACTTGCCTTCGGGCGGGATGAGATCATCCAGTCTGCGTCGGACCTTGGGATCCAGATCCCGAAGAACGTCGGCGACGTGATCTACACGTTCAGGTACCGTGCCGAACTGCCTCGGTCGATCTCGGAAAGAGCGCCGCAAGGCAAGGTCTGGATCATCCGCCCGGCCGGGAAGTCGCAGTACCGCTTTGTGGCAGTGACTCCGGTGAGTCTCGCACCGAACCCGGCCCTCGCCGAGACCAAGGTGCCCGACGCGACGCCGGGTGTCATTGCCATGTACGCGCTCAGTGACGAGCAAGCGCTTCTGGCGAAGCTCAGGTACAACCGGCTGGTTGACACCTTCACCGGTGTGACCTGCTATTCGCTTCAGAGCCATCTTCGTACATACGTCAAGGGTCTCGGACAAGTGGAAGCAGATGAGATCTATGTGGGTCTAGACCGCAGAGGAGCACACTACGTTTTCCCTATCGAGGCCAAGGGGGTCCACGAGACACTTGGCGCGATCCAGGTAGAACAGGGCATTGCAGTGTGTGAGGCCAAGTTCCCTGGCCTGATATGCCGGCCCATCGGGGCTAGCTTCATGCAAGACGATCTGATCGCACTTTTCGAGTTCGAGGACAGCGACCAGGGCATACGCATCCGCTCCGAGCGCCACTACAAGCTGGTGCCGCCCGAGGCCCTATCCGCCGATGAGCTTGCCAGCTACCAGACACGCCCTGAGTAGGCTGCCATGCGGTTCGCCTGCGGTAGGTTGCGGGATCCAGGTTGCTGCCAGATCACGCCGGAGACCCAAGTGCCAGGTCCTACCTCCCCAGCCGCGGCCTCACGTACTTCCAGTAGAGATGCCCCAGCAGGCCTGACCTGAGCCGCTTCCTCAGGTTTGCCGCCATCTCGCGCTGGCGCGCCGCCTCCCGCCAGCTCTGCGCTACACCCGCCGCCATGCTCGCCCGCTCCTGCGCCCACGCCTCCTGCTGGCGGGCGAGGCGCTGGCTCAGCTCGCCGAGCAGCCTCTCGGCCTCGTCCGATCCCGTGGCCTCGCGGAGGGCAGCCAGGAGCGCCTCCAGCTCGCCATCCTCCGGAGCGACCAGCGGCGCCGCCGCCGACCACCGGTCCACCAGGAGTTGCCGGTTTCGCCGCCACAGCTCCTGCCAGTCCGCCACCTTGGAGGCCACCGTGCCCTTGCTGTGGTGGGTGATCAGCACCCGCTCATCCACCAGCACTTTCCGGCCCTGCGCCCACATGGTGAAGCACAGATCAACGTCCTCCGCTCCCCCCAGGCGATACTCCTCGGACCATCCACCGGCCTCCTCGAAGGCCGCGCGCGGCATCAGGTAGCACACCGCCGCCGGCGCCAGCGAGAAGGGAAGCACTTCACGCACCAGCTCATGCGGCTCCGAGCGCACGGTGATAAAGCTGCCTCCGGCCGTCACCGCTGGCGCGACGATTCCCACCCCGTCGGCCAGGTTCGCGGCCTCAATCAGTCGCGGCAGCCATCCCGGCGGCACGACAGTGTCATTGTTGATGAAGACGAGGTACTCGCCCCTCGCCTCCTTCGCCCCCTGGTTCATGCCCCGGGCGAAGCCGACGTTCTCCGGGTTCAGGAGGCACCGGTCGGCCGCTTCCTGGACGTACTTGCGCGTCTCCTCCCGCGAGCCATTGTCCACGATGATCAGTTCATAGGGTGGGTCGGTATGCGCGCGCACGCTCTCGACGAAGGCACGCGTGTAGAGGGGCTGATCCCACGACAGGCTGATGATCGAGGTCAGCCGCTGCTGCTCGGCCCCGATCTTCTCGCGGCGTGAGTCGCCGGGCGCGAGCAGAGGCAGCAACCGCGTGTAGGCCGCCACCTGGGCTGCCCGCAGCCGCCTCTGGGCTTCCAGCCGCGGCTCGAGGGCGGCGCGATCAATCGCGAGGGTAAGCTGCTGCCGCGCCGCCAGCGCCTCCGACACGGCCTCGTCGAACTGCCGCGCGCGGTCCGGCCAGGAGAACTCCTCGCGGACCAGCCTCAGTCCATTCTCCCGCAGCCTGGCGGCCAGCTTCCGGTCCTCGAGCAAGCGCCCGATGGCCTCGGCCAGCGCATCCGCGTCCCGCGGCGGCACCACCAGCGTGGTCTGCTCGTGCACCGCGTACTCCCGGCAGCCGCCATTGTCCGTGGTCACCAGCGGCACGCCGCAGGCCAGCGCCTCCAGCCCCGGCATCCCGAACCCCTCCACATAGCTCCCCACCGCGAACACCCGCGCCCGGCAGTACTCCTCGGCCATCCGCTCCTGCGGCAGATCCCTCCCCTCGTACTTCTCCAGCCGGACCCCGAGCTTCCGGCACGCCTCCTCCACCTCCCGCGTGCCCTTCGACGGTCGTGCCGATCCGTAGGTCAGCACGTCGTAGCTCTTGCGCACCGCCACCGGTCGGAAGTGCTTCGGGTTGATGCCCGGCAGGATCACCGTCGGCCGGACGCCGATCTCCTCCGCGATCCGGTCCGCCGTCCAGTTTGAGTTCGCCAGCCTCAAGTCAACCGGATAGCGGTAGCTCTCTCGGCTTCCCGCCTTGTCGCAGAGCACCCCATAGCCCAACATGTAGTACACCGTCAGGCCGATGTGCTTGAACGAGTCAACGAGGGTCCACTGAGTCTCCTCGTTGAAGACCAGCACGTCGAAGGGCTGGCGGAAACCGGACTCGATCCGATCGAGCCGCCCCAGGCATTCCAGCCACTCGCAGCGGAGGGGCTCGGCGAGGGGGAGCAGGTACGTCACCTCGTGACCGCGTCGCACCAGCTCGTTCCCTAGTTCGAGCATGTGGCGAACGTCGCCGACGACGCGCAGATGGGGCTCGAGGAACGCGATCTTCACGGCTCAGTTCCGCCGCAGCAGAGGTCCGCTCGCCGCCAAGGAGAAGTCACCGCTTCTCGTACATCCGACGGTAGTACTCCTTGTAGCTGCCGTCCTTGATCTTGCGCCACCAGCTTTCGTGCTCGCGATACCAGGCGACAGCCCGCGCCAGGCCCTGCTCGAACTTGACGGTCGGCGCCCAGCCGAGCGTCTTCGCCTTGCCAATATCAACGGAGTAGCGCCGGTCGTGCCCCGGCCGGTCCTTGACGTACCGGATCAGCTCCTCGCCCTTGCCCAGCAACTCGAGGATCCTGTGGGTCAGCTCCAGGTTCGTCCGCTCCTGGTCCGCGCCCAGGTTATAGGCCTCCCCGGGCACGCCCTTGCGGAGCACCACATCAATGCCCCTGGTGTGGTCATCAACGTAAAGCCAGTCCCGCACATTCAGCCCGTCGCCGTAGAGCGGAAGCTGGAGGTTGTCAATCGCGTTGGTGACGAACAGCGGCACGACCTTCTCCGGGTACTGACAGGGCCCGTAGGTGTTGGATCCCCGGGTGATCAGGATCCGGTAGCCGAAAGTGTGCGCGTAGGCCCGCGCCATCAGCTCCCCGCCGGCCTTGCTCGCCGAATAGGGGCTGGAGGGGTTCAGCGGGTCGCTCTCCTTGAACGATCCCGACTCGATGCTGCCGTACACCTCATCTGTCGAGACATGCAGGAAGCGCTCGATGCCGCGCCTGCGAGCGCCTTCCAGCAGGACGTACAGTCCCTTGACATCTGTGTCTACGAAGTCCCCCGCGTGCTGGATGCTGCGATCCACATGAGTCTCGGCCGCGAAGTTCACCACGGCGTCCACCCGGCCCATCACCTCCTCCACCGCGGCCTCGTCGCAGATGTCGCCGCGGACGAAAGAGTAGCGCGGGTCGTCCTCCACGTCGCGCAGGTTCTCCAGGTTCCCCGCGTAGGTCAGCTTGTCGAAGTTGACGACCGCGTCCTGCGGATGGCTCGACAGCAGGAACCGGACGAAGTTCGAGCCGATGAACCCGGCTCCGCCTGTTACCAGGATTCTCAAGCGTTCTCTCCCCTCACCACGAAGATGGTTCGGAGTAACGAACTTCGTCGGCCCGCACTCCTCTCCTGCCGTTCCGCGGCCGAGCCCCTCAGCGCAGCCCGGCCGCCCTGTAGACCGCGAGATAGCCAGGCACGATCGCGCGCCAGTCGTAGCGCGCCAGCGCAACCTCCCGTGCCCGCCCCCCAAGCCGCGCTCTTGCCTGCTCGTCCCCGAGCAGGTCGCAGCAGGCCTGCGCCAAGGCCGTCACCGACCCGGCGGGGAAGAGGCGAGCCGTCTCGCCGTCGGCCAGCAGTTCCCGCAAGCCGCCGACATCGCTCGCCACTATCGCCTTGCCCATCGCCATCGCCTCCAGCGGCTTTAGGGGCGTGACGCGCTCGGTGGCCCGACTCGACAGCCGCGGGTAGACCAGCAGGTCCGCGGCCGCGTAGCAGTCCGGCGTCTCCTCGTGCGGAACCGCGGGCAGGACATGGATCGGGCCGCCCCGCGCCCGCGCTTGGGCCTCGATCCCTGCTCTCGCCTCGCCCTCACCGATGACCAGTAGTTGGGCCGCGGGGTGATGCTCCCCGATCTCGGCGAAGGCTTCCACCAGCAGGCGCACTCCCTCGTACTCGCGCAGCGCGCCCAGGTAGAGGATCAGCGGCCCCTCGGTGAGGCCGTGCCCGGTCCGCCACCCGCGCGAAGGTGCGCGCGGAGAGAACCTGCGCAAGTCCACCCCGTTCGTGATCACGTAGACCCGGGCCGCCGGCGCGCCGCGCCGCAGGAACTCCTGCCGCAGGCCCTCGGAGATCGCGACCACCGCGCCGGCCCGGCGACAGACCCTCGTCTCCATCGCCCGCGCCCCGAGACGCCGCGCCCAGCGGGCAAGGGAGGAGCCTGGTCCTCTGATCCCTTCCTCCCACAGCCCTCGTACCTCATAGACGATCGGCAGCCCCAGCCTCCGGCTCGCGCGCAGCGCGGCCAGCCCGCACAGCACAGGTGAATGCGCGTGCAACAGCCGCACGTCGCCGCGTGCGGCGGCCAGTTCCTCGACCCGCGCCGCCAGGTTGCGGACCCGCGCCGCGTCGCGCAGCCACCGCGACCGACCGGGCTGCTCCTGCCGGCAGCGGTAGTGTGGGATTCCCTCGACCTCCTCCTCCGCCTCGC
>Ga0315280_10000369_pt1 | contig 83286 bp, 99 predicted proteins | sample YL17G06_40_MG_FD_203697 | JGI IMG/M metagenome (GOLD analysis project Ga0315280, IMG submission 203697) | Sediment microbial communities from Yellowstone Lake, YNP, Wyoming, USA - YL17G06_40 | ecosystem: Environmental > Aquatic > Freshwater > Lake > Sediment | place: USA: Wyoming | collected... | reverse complement strand
TAAACTCGGACCATACATTATGCATCCATGATGATGTTATGCGGGAGTTGCTCTTCCATCTCTACGGTAGTTGCTTTTATGCTTTAATGATTTTTCACGGAAATAGACTTAGCATCATTTGCGCGCGAAAAATCGATCGATCGATCGCTGGGGGTTGAGGTTTTTGGTGTTTGTGGCTTGTGTGTGTTTGTTTATGGTTTTTGTAGTTGGGGTTGAAAGTTTAGTATGCTTATTCTTTTGATCTCTTTGACTTTGTCGAAGTGTTCGTTTTCGGAGATTATTGTGAAGATTGCGTGGTCTAGGGCGCAGGCGATGTGGATGGCGTCTCTGGGGTCGAGTTTGTATTTTTCGGCCAGGTTGTAGGCGGACCAGAGTGTTTCGTCGTTGACTTCTAGGAATGTCAGGTTGGGGATTTCAAGAAGCGCTCTGGCCGCTCTTAATGCGCTTATGAAGTTTCGGTGTTTTTTGACTGCCCAGAATACTTCGTCAAAGCTCAGAGCGGAAGTGGCCGCTGCTATTTCGGCTTTCTGTAGTTTTTGGATGAGTTTTCTGGCTTTTTCTCCTTCGTCTTCCTGGTTTAGTGTTGCGTTGAGGAAGACGTTTGCGTCTAAGTATATCATCCGTATCTTTCTTCTAGCTGTTCAACGTGCTCATGGGGTTTAACTTTGACGGATTTTCCAGACTTTGCTATCTCTTCGAAAACGGCAACGACATCCTCTCTAGGCTTTTCTAATAGTAGCCCTTCTTCTGTTAACGTGAATATGACTTTGTTTCCTGGGTGTAGGCCCAAGGATTTCCTGAAGGCTTTCGGAATTACGACCTGGCCTTTGGGGCCTATTTTCATTTCTTCTTTGAGCATTCTTACCACAAGTTATACTTCAGTATAACTTCAATTTATACTTTCTTCTATTACGCTATTCTTTCGATAACTGAAGATTCAAGCCTCTTTAGGACCAATTTTCGTGAAACATGTCTTCTGGTGGGATCAGGCTGATCGATCGAAGAATTAAATAACTGTTCCACGTTGATATTGACTAAAGGGAAAAGACATGCCAATAGAAAAGGATGAATTATTCAAGCTTTCAAGAGAAAATTTGGAATGGTTTAAAGAGAATTACAAGAATATAAGGAAAGATTGTAACAATCAATGGGTCGTAATACAAAACAAGAAAATAGTTGCAAAGGGTAGCATGTACGAAAATATAGCGACCATACTCAAGCAACCAGACAAAAAAGCTGCAATAGTAGAGTTCATAGATTCAAAGCAATTGGCTATGTTCTTCTAGATTTCAGTGATCGATCGATATTCAATTTTCTTTTAAATTTTTGCATTAACGATTCTGGTAACTCTTCGCGAGAGGGATGATTAATGTTTTGTCAAGGTGACTTTTGGGAGATGAGATAGTTTTGTTTCATGCGAAGCACGATAAAATGGTTATTCCCAATCACTTTCCTGTACCAAGTTTTTCAACTTTTCAAGAAGTGAGGATGCTAAGCCTCAATGAGAACTGACGTTTCGACCAATATTTTCATTACAAGGTCTCATCCGTAGTCTCCGCTTCTATTTCGATGTTTTCCGCTAATTTTTTGAAGAAATCTTCAACTTCATTCTCGGCGATCTGAGCATGCTTTAATTGAGCACCCACATCCTGATAAAAGCCAAGGCGATTGGCTTTCCTGTATAATGCTCTTGAAAGCTCGTTTATTTTTTCGCTTTCTTTTATTTTGCCTTGAGTTAGGAACTCATCAATATATGGGGCAACAGCACAGAGGCTCTCAACCATCTCTAAAGCCCGTTCAACCGTCTTGGGATTTTCATGGATGGCATGTGCAATTCTAAGCTTTGCCCTCATTTCATCGGCTGTATTGTATATGTTTCTTAATGCACCAAACATTACTCTTTGCTGAGACAAAGGCTGATATGAGTTTAGCACTTTGATTTCATCAATTTCAGATGATTTTATCAAATCATCCAAAGATTCTAAGTGAGTTTCATCGATGCCATTTACTAAGAAGGCGTTCAGCATTCTGCGCAGTTTTTCACAACCTTCCACGTAATTAAACATTTATCAAATCCCTCAGCATTGGGCATTCCAGAACCACATATAAGCTTTTGAGTCCTCTCATCACCTTCGTACGATCTTTCACTGTTCCATGCATTCTTTCAACTAGATTGTTTGTCTCTCTCGCCCTTATCCCGACTCTCTGCACTAACTCTGGTCTTGTGTCTTTTCGCATTGTCCAGAATACTTTGTTGAATGCTGGCTGATAGACATGGCTACCGTCAACGAAAACTGCTCTAGGTCGTACTTTGCTCTGCTCAAATCCTTTCTTGAATATTGCTATCGTGTCTTCTAGGCTTCGTGTTCCTGAGACGTGAGATGCAACTAGAAACTTTGTCTTCATCTATCATTTCCCAGAACCACACATTTCGCCCTTCGCATGATAGCATTGTTTCGTCTTCATGCCACAAGCCTGAAAGCTGAGGAGTAAGAGTTGTGACAAAATCACGAACCAATTTCGAGTACTTTTGTATCCAACGGAGAATCGTGACTTGGTTTACTCTTTCACCGAAGATTTGTTCTAGGTTTCTCTGTGCCTTGCGTAGGCTTAGACCGTCATAATAGAAGTTGAGTGCAGCAACTACTATGTTTTTGTCCTTTCTCATCTTTGAGAAGTTACCGTTTAGATAGAAGCGATGTTCACATTCTTTACACTTGTAGACTTGTTCGATCGATCGGCAATAGTGTACTAATAGGAGAGGCTATAGTCACTTGGCCTCTAGATGGTGATTTCAAACCACTCATGGTACTCTTTTTCCAAGATGGTTCAACCCAAGAAACCACAACACAAGACATAGTCTTTCATGTCTACCCTCAAGAACAACTTACACAACTAGAAAGCACCAACGTGTCTGTTATCTTGACTTATGCAGTGTTTGTTCTCACTCTTTTAGGCGTCATAGGCATAGGGGTTGAACTATGGCCTAAAGAAGAAAAGCAAAACACCGCACAAAATCAGAACAGCTCCACCGAGAAACGTACAGAACCCAACGATATTGTTAAGTCCAAAGCCGACAAGTAAACCAATGAACTCGACAAGAAAACCTATTATTACTAGGGTTAGAAACGCAAAAGGGTCTATACAATGAAGACGCTTCCGAAATTGAGTCAAGATCGTCCTCTCCCATCACAAATAACGCAACAGCATCCTGCCGTACAACAACATCCAACAACCTCACTAACTGGTCTACACATTATGCTTAATGTCCGAGCAACGCCTTGTTCAATCACCTTAAAATCCCAAAATCATCGAGTGGAACACTTGATTCTGAGCTGAAAATCAGAAAAAAAGGATTTGCGGGAGACTTCGCCATTTAGTGTAAGGTGCAAATCCCACCTCGCCCACCACAGACAAACCCTAGACACTTTTACCGGACAATTTGTCTGAATACACGGCATCCCACGCTCCTAGCAAGTGCGAAAGTCTCCTCATTCTTGGCACATGCGCTATAAACGCAGAACTTACACTATAGCGCGCGCAGGGGAATTAAATAATTGGTTAAAAATGGTTTTTATTCCTATTTTTGGATTTGGGGAGAGTTTTAGGCTTCACGTCTCCTCTTCGCCTTCTTGTACATTCAATAGGTTTTAATAGAGCACCTCTTCAGCGTAGTGGTCCTCGTGTTCCTTCATTAAGCAATCCTCGCACACCAATACTTCTTGCTGTGCCTCGTTGGAGCATTCGATGCAAATCCATGTGGCAATAGTCCTCTTGCCCAGTTTCTCACAGACTTCACAATAGCTATACTTGGGCTTGTTCCGGGAAACGACGCGTGGGTATTTGACGGTTTCCTCCACTTCCATAATCTTTTCTAAGGTGATAATGTGCTGGATGTCGTCGCCGAAGTCATAAACATACTGCAGTTTGTCTCCCTCTGAGAGTCCTAGGCTGTCGATTCGCTTTTCGGCTCCGCTACCAGCTCCACCAGGATAGATTTCACCTAAACCCTCCGACTGCCACACCCTCCCTCGGAAAAACTCGCTTAGATGATCCCACACATAGTGTTTGAACGCTTCACGTATAATACGGTCGAGATCGCCCAATGTCTGGCTACCCTTGACATCGATGCGGCGCCAGAGCTTCCTTCGATGCTTCAAAGCAACCTTGAACCGATACACCGGCTCCATAGCAACCTCTCCCCCATTTTTTGATAAGCCCTAAACATTTTATATGCCTACTCCAAGATTTATGCCGGCCCTTGTGGAAAGGGAGATCAAACAACCAAATAACGAGCATAAATGGGCGAAATAGGAATAAAAACCATTTTTAACCAATTATTTAATTCCCCCGCGCGCTCTAAGCTTGATGGTTAAATTCCCGTTAAACCTTAAACATCTCCAAAATTGCCCAGACAAATCAGCTCCTGACCCATTCAAAAGCAACGAAAACGCACCCATAATGTTCACTATCGTCACCGCAAAAGTGTCCACTACACTAAAGCCCTTACAGAACCAGCGAACACACCGCACGCTCCAGCAAAAGAACTCCTAAAAAAACGATAGAGGCCTAAGAACTATAAAGGGCCACAGACCTGTTAAAGTTCCCGCAACACATCGCATCAGCGCGGCTCCGATCGATCGATCTCCTAAATCTTTGTTCTTTTAAGATACGCCTTTATTCCATTGACCACAAACTTGGCATTGTCAATAACCACCATGGTTTTCTCTCGAGTATAATATTCCATAGGAGTCACCCACTTGCCAGCCACCTTTAAGGGATAACGTGCGTAAACCACTTCTCTCTGTATTTCTCTTCCTTTGTCAATCAATTGCACATACTCGTCTTCCCTCAACAATTCTGGCTTCACTCGCCTTAAAACCGCGGCCAAACCACTAATTACTTGATGATCCTTTGCTTCATCACCGCCAAGTTCAAGAATCATTGCATTCGCTGCGCTTTCAACAGCCATTGAAGCATGAAAAACAGCGGAGTCATACTCTCCAGCCTCAAAACGCTTTTCCGCTCTAGCAAGATTCACCTCAGAAATCTTCAACAGCACTTCTATCTTACTTTCAACCATATCCTTTCTTCCACCAAGTAGTCATGACTGCGCCTAATCTCCTCAACTCTATTGCGCAAAATCTTACCGAACTCACCGGTCTTATCAACCAAAACCTCAAAGCCCTCAGCAACCCCATAAATAATTCCACCTTCACGCGAGTAGACATTATCCAAGAAATCTTCTTTCGCAAGAATCAACGGCTCAATAGTTATATGATAATTTGATTCCAACCTCGAAATCTCCAACATGGTCTCCTTTTTCACCCTATCATACGGCTCACTAACAACAATTATCATGTCCAAATCACTGTACTCACGAGCATTTTTCTGAGCTACACTCCCAAACAGAATAACTGCTTTAACAAAACGCAAATTTGCGAACTCACTCGCCATTTGCTTGGCTTGAGAAATCATATACAAACTTAATTCATAAGCAGAAACTTCCGTTTCTTGTTTTAAACCGTACCACTTGCCATTCTTCTCCACAACTCCTTCACCTTCTAATTCTCCAAGTTTAATCGTTAACCACCTATCACTCAACCCAGTTTCCAACTTCAATTCGCTGTAAGTATGCTTCCCATGCTTCAAAGTCAACACAATTCTACCTTCAGGAGTCAAAGAAACCAACTCCACTCTTTGTAACCTCCTTCAAGTAATAAAAGGTACACGAGAAATAAAAACTTTACTAAGTAAAGTAAAAATAAGCCTATATGAAAGGGAAGAGGCACCATACTCGCAGTGAGTGAAGAATCGATCGATCGATCGATCGCGCTAACCCGAAATGCGTGGCTGTGTTTAATGCGCGCATTTATGCAGAAACGTTTATAAAGGAAACATACATAGATATATACATAGACGTTTACGGCGATGATTATGGCAAAGAAAACAACAATTCTCCTAAGAGAAGACGTGTACCAGGCCATCAAAGAAAAGGCAGGAGCTAGGAACGCCTCAAATCTAATAAACAAAATTCTCATCGAATACCTTACAACAAAAGAAAGTATGTTCGGAACCATGAAGAAAACAGATGCGACTGACCTGCGAGATCACAGGGAAAGATCATGAAATACGTAATCGACTCCTACGCCTGGATAGAATATTTCATGGGAACAAAAGCAGGAGAACAAGTCAAACCCATAATCGAAAAAACCGACGAAAAAATAACCCCAACAATAGCTCTGGCAGAAATCTACGCAAAAACCCTCAAAACAGAAAACCAAGAACTAGCCGAAAAACAAAGAGCCTTCATCAAGGAAAAGAGCGCAATTTCTCCGCTGGACGAAACAATCGCAATAGAATCTGCAAAGATAGACGTTATCATGAAAAAGAAGATCACCGGCTGGGGACTGGCTGACTCCATAATCTATGCAACTGGAACAGCAAAGAAGGCCAAAATATTAACAGGGGACGAACACCTCAAGAAACTGGAAAACGTAATCTTCATCAAATAAAGACAAACAACCACACAAGCGCGCATGCCTGTTCCTAAATTCGTTTGCTGGGTAGCTTGTGCTACTGGTTTTGCTTTTTCTATGGTTGGTGATGTGCCTTGGAATACGGGAAGCATCGTTTAGAAGATGCGACCCAACTCTATCACACTAGAAAAAGGGAATTTAGGAACACACATGCACGCTCCCTGAATGCTACAACAAGATACTGTTAACTTAAGGGACATGATCCCCTTTTTGGGTTCTGTTAACTCTTAGGGAACTTGGGGATAAAAAAAGTTGAGTGCTAACCTTCAAGGCTTCATGCTTGATTTATGCGACAGAGCTCCATATGTTCAGCGAATCTGTGCCAGGCACTATTAGAGCATTGCCTTCAGGGTTAATTTTCGTCATGTATTCTTTGTCTTGCATCACCCTATTGAAAACCTTCTCAATGTCTGCCAAACTCTTGGCTTCCCATATTTCAACATACCCGCCCCAGTTGCCACCAAGCATTTGACTGAAAAGCTTGTGCGATTTTACCTCTTTAAACAAGTCTGGTCGCTTTTTCATATATGTTTCCTTTTTCTTGCAGAATGCCGTGAACTCCCCTAGTTTATCTGGTTTTACTACATATGTTTCTACCATGAAAACAGCCATTTTATCACCCCCTTCCTTCTATTATGACATTTCAAGTGGTATTAATAATTTAAGAAAAGTTTCCCATCGTTTAAGTCCCGAAGAGTTAACAGAATGCTACAACAATAACATTGTGAAGTCGCTAAACATAGGAGCATTAATAACAGAAGGCAAAGGGACTGGACGCTTAGAAAACTGAAAATCAAGCGCCGAAGAATGCTAGTTTCTGCAAACAAATTAAAGGTGGTTTACTTCCATATGCCGCCCGACCTGCACCACCCATAGCAAAGCTAAAATCCACGCAACGCTATTACCACACCACAAAGATAGGAAGAAAAGGCCGAAGCCGCATGGCCAATATCAAAGCCGAAATAATAGGCAAAGGCAAGGTTCAAAAAGTGGGATACAGAGACTACGTCCAAGAAACAGCCAGAAGCCTAAACGTTAAAGGCTACGTGGAAAACCTAAGAAACGGCTCCGTCAGGATCGTGTGCGAGGCCGAAGAAGACACCATAAAAAACTTCATCAAACTCATAAACATAAAAGAAGACCTCGTATCCGTAGAAAACGTGGAGATAGCCAAAACCCAACCAGCAACAGGCGAATACGAATACTTCGACATAAAATATGGCCCTTTGGAAGAGGAGATGGGTGAAAGAATGGTGGCCGCCTTCAAAATGGCTGCAGCAACACACAAAGACATGAAAAGCATGAACCAAGACCTAAAAGAAAGCGTAGACTCAATGCACAAAGACATGAATCAACACTTCCAAGAGATGGCTAAGAGATACGACGTAATATCAGCAGAACTACTGGGGACAAGAGGATACTGTTAAGTTATTTGACCCAATGAACTTGTTAATAGCATCCTATATAACAAACATTTTCATTTCATTTACTTGGATGGGGTAATAGCATGTATCTCCTTTTTTTGGACGCAAGCGGACATTCCGAGTTTCCTCCGCCGTATGGTAGAGGCAAAGATACTTACTACGTGTTAGCTGGTCTAGCTATCGAACATACTCGCTGGTTTGAGGCATATACTGGATTGAATCAACTATGCAGAGAATATTTCCCTTCATGCTGGTCGCAGATTGAAATTCATTATGGGGATTTGATAAACAGAAGAGGTGAGTGGAATCGACTGACAGATATTCAACGGAAGGAATTTGCAGATAAGATATTCAATCTTGTTCATTCAATTAATCCGACCCTATTTGCAATGGTCATAGACAAAGTAAAGCACCATGATGCATACATAACCCCAGAGAGTCCCAAACAGTTGGCGGTACGATTTATGGTTCCGCGCTTCTCAAAGTTCCTTCAGCGAAAGAAGGAACTGGGAATAATGGTGTATGATTCTGAAACAATCACTGCCGACAGACCACTTCGTGATTTTCTTACTCAAGGTCGTCTTCAAGGCGTTGTGATGAGTGCAAACTGGGAGTTTTGTCCCGAAGCCATATTTCAGACTCAGAACCGCTTGGAAGGAATCATTGAGTCTATTTTCTTTCTTGAATCAAAGAATAGTCCAGGCATACAAATCACTGATTTCTGTGCTTATGCCGTATGGTCACAGTATGAACACAAGAAGGGAGATAGATTCAAAGAAATATACGATCTTTTCGACAAGGTTGGACAAAATGTGTATGGATTATTGGTATGGGAGCCACCACCATGGAAGGCGTAAAAGTGACGAACGGGCGGCACAGCACTTTATAATTTCATGCTGTACCAGCAGGTCGCAACAGCAGACCTTCCCATTCTATTAGTGCCTCACGAAAGAAGTGTCTAATATTTTTTGTGCAAAATTGGTACGTTAAGGCTTGAAATTTGGATGATTGCCAAACACGATAGCAACACGTAAAATATCCGCAATTCTTATATTGTGCAATCACATAAGCTATTCCTGGCAATATATATGTTGAGCCTAGGTAAATACAAATATCCAGATCAAGTGACGTTTTCCGAGGCTTTGAAAATTGCACAAATTGCTATCACAAAATTCGATGGAAAAATGGCTAACAAAGATGTGGCAGAGGCACTAGGTTACAAAGTAAAAGACCCCAACGCAATCAGTGGTTACATCTTTCGCAAATTTGATGATATATGCGCTTATAACCTCATGAAGCGACAAAGAGGATTTGTAAGAGCTACCGATGTCGCGATAGAAGCCCTTGATCCGTATGATACACGCAAGGCACAAGAAGGAAAGGCTAAAGCAATACGACAAATGCCCATTGTTAATGAAGCTTTCACGAAATGGAACGGAAATATCCCGTCAGAAACGGCTCTTCCGTCAAAACTGACTGATTTCCAAGATGTTTCTTGGCAAGAGGCACAGAAACACGCCGAACCTCTGAGAAAACTTTTTATTGAGACTTTTCCATATCTCAAAGCAGTCTCTGAAACCCCATTAGGTAAGCTATCAGAGGCTAGGGGTGAAAATCAAATGGGAAGTGCAGATTTGAAAAGCTCGTTCGAAATCCAAGAATCTCACATCATGGGTGAACTGCGTACTGAAGAATACGGAATCATAAAGATAAAAGACGCAACGAGCATCGCGATGGCAAAGATGGCCTTGGGTAGTCTAGAGCAGAAGATAAGAGAACAAGAGGAAAAGCAGAAGAACAAGAAGAGCTAGGCAGAATCAAAAGAACTGAACGATAAAGGTAGTAGCGAGAAAGGGTAGCGGTTGGGAGACCACACGGACAATATTGCGACTCTGGTGCAAGCAGGCTTGCAAGAAAGGCGTGTCCTTTCCGCTACCCCTCACATATTTGCTATTTTATGGTCACACGTTCTTTTATACGTTTTTCCCATTCGTTCTGAGTGAGTATACCTTTCTCTTCAAGCAGTTCTACAAGGCTTGATAACATTGTATCAAGTAGATCGACTTCTTCAGCTAGTTCTCTTTTGACTTTTTTATTCTTTGGCATTCTTTTCACCTTTTGTAAAGTATCCTTTTTCAGATAGCCAATTCATTATTATCGTGCGGAGAGTGTCTGAATAGCCTTCGCCAAGCTTGCCTACAAGTTCTTTGCCTATGAGGTCAGCAACTTCTTGAGGAAGCGCTACTAGAAATTTCCTCATTAAGCTATCACGTTTATCGTTTGGTCTTTCGCTTAGTTTTGTGTCGTAATAGCTTTTGCTAGTAGCTCCGCTTCATGCTTTGTTGCATCTTCTATCAGGGTTTTCCAGTCGTTTGGAGCGTTCATTCTAGCTGCTTGAGCAGGTGTTTTTCCGTTTAGGCTTTGGTGTGGCCTAACATAGGTATAGTGAATTGTGAACCCTTCTAAGATTGCTTTTGTTGATTCAAAGGCTTTAAGTCCTCTCATAGGTTTGGTTCTATCTTTGACCGTTCCATGTAGCCTTTCAACTATATTGTTGGTTTCTCTAGCTCGTATTCCCACTCTTTGAACTAACTCAGGTCTTGTATCCTTTCTCATTGTCCAAAAGATCTTGTTGAAAGCTGTCTCATACACGAAACTACCATCCACGAATAAGGCTCTAGGTCTAACCTTGCTTTGTTCATATCCTCTTTTGAACAGTACAATTGTATCTTCCAAAGTGCGTGTTCCTGAAATGTGAGACGCCACCAGAAACTTTGTATCCTCGTCAATCATTTCCCAGAACCAAACGTTTTTTCCTTCGCATGAAAGCATTGTTTCGTCTTCATGCCATAACCCTGAAAGTTGTGGCGTTAGAGTTGTCACAAATTCCTTAACTAATTTCGAGTATTTCTTTATTCAGTTTAAAATTGTGACTTGGCTTATTCTTTCGCCAAAAATCTGCTCTAGGTTTCTCTGAGCCTTTCTGAGAGAAAGACCATCATAATAGAGGTTCAAAGCAGTAACTATGAGGCTCTTGTCTGTCTTCATGCGTACAAATTTTCCGTTCTCGTAGAAACGGTGTCCACAATCCTTACACTTGTAAAGTCGCTTCTTATTGACGAAGCCTTTCTTTGTCACGGACTCCGAACCGCAATGTTTACATCGCATCCTATTACTGTGTGCACCTCTCGGAAGCAAGTGAAAATGCTTCCCCTCTAACGCAGCCAAAGCCTCAATCGCCTGCTCAACAGTTCTTATCGCCAAATCACCAACAACCATATACCTCTTCTTTTCATATTCATCTAAAGCCGCCAACCTTCTTTCACGAACAGCTTTGACGTGAATTTCAACATCGCTCATAATAGTCGCCGCTAACCTTCATATCCATAACGTTTTTCTTACACATAAGAATCTCTAACTCGCAAGAACCCCCATTAGAACACTTCAAAACAGTAATCTTCATAAGTAACCAAAAATAGCATATAGGATAGGTGACCAAAATGGGTGAACAAACAAAGGTGCTCCAAAAAGGCAAAATCACCATTCCAGCCGATATCAGGCAAAAACTGGGAATCAATGAAGGTGACTACATAAAACTACAAATAATAGGCAATAAATTAGTGCTCTTCCCCCCAAACACCGTCCCCAACCCAACAGAACTCCTTTCCGGACTAGCCGAGGGAACCCAAGTCAAAGAACCAGTGAAACAAGAATTAAGAAAAGTAGCAGCGTCCAGAATGAAAAAGAAAGCCTCGAGGACCATGCAATGAGATTCGTTGACGCCAACGTATTCATCTACGTCCTAGTGAAATCCCCTGAAAAAGACTACGAAATCTCAAAAAGAATTCTCAAAAGAATCGAAAACGGCGAAGAAACCGCCACAAGCCTAGCCGTCATCCAAGAAGTCGTCGACCGGCTAGAATACAACAACCGAAAAAAAGAAGTCAGAAGCTTCCTCATAGCGGTCAACTCGTACCTAACCATGAACAAACTCAACATCACATGGAATGACTTACTCACCGCTCTGGACGACGTGGATGAACACAAAATAGACTTTGTTGACGCATTAACACTACAAACAATGAAAAAGAACAAAATAAACGAAATATACTCAAACGACAAGGACTTCGACAGAGTAAAATGGATAGAAAGAATTTGGGAATAAACTGCTAAAAAACCGTTTTAGTCAAAGGAGGAAATCCCACGCAAAAACTCATTCAAGGAATTGAAGTGAGAAAACTCGAAAAACACGCCGACGAAAGAGGCTTCCTCTGCGAACTCTTAAGAGGCGACTGGAACATATTTGAAGAATTCACCATCGATCGATCGATAAATCACATCAGAAACGGCGAGCGTCACTCAGGATTTTGACGCGGACACGCGCTAAATAAAGCATGCCAATTGCCAAAAGAATAAGGAAAGCCACAATCCCAGAGATTGAAAGCCCATAACCTAGTCGGGACTCTCCGTTTGACATGTAATATTGACCGACAATAAACAAGACAAATCCAACTACTAGGAGGATTAGGAGGAACCAATAAAAGAGTCTCATATTACACCCACTACCCTTTTCATCTCGTTAAGGTGGCCGACTCGTATAGTATTCTCTCAGTAGACTTAAATCTCCATTGCAAAGTTTCCGAATCTGTGATCTCAGTAGTAGATTACTAAGAACTGTCAAGCCGTACCTTTATTTTTTGTCTTACGTTGAGCGTATGGGCGAATAAGTAAATGGTCGAAGATTCAAACAGCGGCGTTATTCTGAAATGTCACATGCCTTAATTGTGGTTTTTGCCCGGCTACTATTTGGCTCGTCTTCTTTTAAAGGCTAAGAGGCCGAAGGCTGCTAAGGCCATTGCAAGGCCGGCGACTGTTCCTGGTTCTGGTGTGACAAGCATTATTGTTGTGCGTGTTTGCGTTCTCTCCTCACAGCGAAGTGCTGCTCCTATCTTTTGGCATGTCCATCTGAACTCGTAAGATCCCAATTCGCTCATGCTGTATGGTGTTCCAATCACGGTGTCTCCATCGTTCAGTTTGTCGGACCAAATTGTTGCTTTATATTTCCAGCCTGATCTATCATTGAAATACACTTCCATCAAGCCTGATGCTTGCGCGTTTCCGCCTTGATCCTCGTAGTAGCCGTGGACATACGCCGTTGTGCCGATCAGCACGGTTTTGCCACTGATGGTGTTGCCCTTAGAATCTTTAACCGTAATGGATGCTGTGATTTGTGCGTTTGCGATGCCTATGAATGTTGCAAACATTGCGAAAGCGAATATTGAAACTAACATCTCTTTTCTCATATCCTTCCCCTTCCATCCAATCCTTTCTCAAGGAGCTTCATACTATACATAGAACAACTATATAGAAGTTTCTTCTAGAGCAAAATTACATTGGGGATTTTTAGGGAACCAACAAAACCGAGCATCTTGCTTTTTGGCTTACATCATCACTTACGCTTCCAAGCAGAAATCGCTTCACGGTTCCTAAGCCTCTGCTTCCTAGAACGATCAGATCGTATTTCCCTTTTTCAGCAACTTCAACTATCTTGTCTGATGGAACACCGATTTCAAGCTTCTTATCAATTTTCACTTTCCTTTTTCCAACCTTATCCATAGCCTTGGCGAAGATCCGTTCACCCAGTTCCTCGGCAACCTTGGGCGAAACTTTATGCAGTCGATGATCCTGCACATTGATCAAGGTGATTCTTGAACCCATTTTTTCTGCTAGTCTAACGGCATAATCAAGGGCTTTGATTGAATGTTCAGAACCGTCAACGCAGACAAGCAGACTGGGCAGCGGAGAAACCTTTTTAGTGATAAGAGTTGGGATTCTAGCGTGCATCACTACTTTCTTGGTTACGCTTCCAAGGGTGTAAGGGTCCTTTTCGTTTTCTCCATGCACACCCATAACGATCAAGTCGAAGCCGCCTTTAGAGTATTCTAGGACACTGTCTGGCGGATCATGCTCCCTAAGTATCTCAGTCTTCGCCTGTACTTTTCCTGCACTGAACAAGGCCTGAGCATAATTAACCAGCTTCTCTCCCTCCTGCTCAAGAGCCCCCATGACCTCATCCATCACTTTGCTAGGAAAACTGTAGGTCGTGTCCGTCTGCACGTAAAGGGGAACCCCATGCGGTATAACATGCAGAACCGTGACAGCTGCACCGGTCATTTTGGCTATAACTGCTGCCATTTCTTCGGCCATAAGACTTGAGGCAGACTGGTCTATTGGAACCAAGATATCTTTCAAAAATTCTCTGCCCACCATTAAATTTCACATCCACCCAAAATTTCTCGCTCACCTATGATTATCGTCTGTTTTATTTAATGTTTCCTCACCTCAGCAACCTCTTCAAATAAAAACAGGGAAGCTTAGAGCCCCAGCGAGTTTGTAACGTTCTTTATGATGTCTGCTGATTTCTGGAATTCAGCAATCTCTTTTTGGTCAAGTGGGAGTCTGATGGTTTCTTTGACTCCGCTTCGGTTTAGAATCGCAGGAACGCTCAAGCAGATGTCGCTTACGCCGTGATAATCTTCAAGGAGGCATGACACGGTCAGCACGGCATTCTCGTCTCGAATTATGCTTTCCACGATCTTGGTCATTCCCAAAGCGACAGCGTAGAATGTTCTGCCTTTACGCTTTATTATCTCGTATCCAGCGTTTCTCACTTTCAGGAACAAATCGTTGAAATCTGCGGGATTGTATGGAACTTTGCAGATGGGACAGTAGTCCTTCAATCTGATTCCGGCGACGTTTGCAAGGCTCCACACGGGTACTTCACTGTCGCCATGTTCGCCGATAATGTAGGCATGAACGTTTCTAGGATCAACCTGAAGATGCTCACCGAGCAAATAGCGAAGACGCGCCGTGTCCAGTACTGTTCCAGACCCTATGACCCTGTTTTTCGGAAAACCGGAAAGCTTCAGTGCAGCATAGGTCATAACATCCAATGGATTAGTCACCACCAGCAAGATGCATTCTGTGTTATATTTTGTAATGTTAGGAACGATCTGTTTCATCATTGCAAAGTTGCCTTCAGCCAAATCCAAGCGTGACTGCTCAATTTTCTGTCCCTTGTCAGCGGCGACAACCACTATGTCAGCGTCTTTGCAGTCAGAATAGTCGCCAGCCCATATCTTCGCAGGATAAGCAAAAGGCATCCCATGATTCAAATCCATAACCTCTCCCTCAGCCCTCTCCCTATCAATGTCTATGATCACAATCTGAGAAGCCAATCCATGGATAAGAAGAGAATACGCAAAAGTGGTTCCAACGAAGCCTGCGCCTATGATGACAATTTTTGGGCCATCTGTTTCTTGCCTAGACAAATCAATCACGCTTAAGGTTTATAGAGGCACTCAAAATTATGCCTTTCTAAGGTTAGCTACGTTTCAGCAGGAAAGCACGCAGGGTTCTAGCCAAAGGTGAAAGCGGAGGGGCAAATCTTGTTTAGTACGCATATTTCGCATTTTGGCTTTTTTGCGATGCATGCGTTTCTGCCGAGAAATATCAGCAGGTCTGTGATTCTCATCCATTTGTCTTTCGGCACAATCTTCATCAAATCCTCTTCTATTTTGTCTGCATCCTCATTTTCTGTGAATCCCAATCTCTTAGACGTTCTTCGTACATGTGTGTCCACTGCTATTCCTTCAACTACGCCGTAGGCGTTTGACAAAACTATGTTAGCAGTTTTTCTGGCAACACCAGGCAGTTGAAGAATCTCCTCCATTGTCTTCGGAACTTGAGAATGAAACTTTTCAACTAATATTTGGCAGGCTTTCTTGATGTTTTTGGCCTTGTCCCTGTAGAAACCAGTGGGCTTTATGTCCTGTTCAAGCTCTGCCAAATCTGCCTTAGCGTAGTCTTCTGGCTTTCTGTACTTTTTGAACAAGGTCTTGGTGACGATGTTTACCCTCTCATCCGTGCACTGGGCAGAAAGCATTGTGGCAACCAAAAGCTCCAGCGGATTCCTGTAGTTCAACGCTATTTTTGCTTTTGGATACTCCTTTTCTAGCAGCTCAATTATTTTAAGGACTCTGGCTTGGGCGCCACGTCTTGCCTTCACCATTTCGGTTTTCATTCTATGCCCCAATTCACATGCGTGTGCTTGTGCTAAAAAAGTTTGCAGAAAAACGCGTAAAAGAACATTGCCGATAGCAGGTGTCTCTTAAAGTTAGGTCGGCGTACAAAACTGAAAAAGAAGGGTGTATTCCTATTTGCGTTGTTCTTTTTTTCTGTGCGTGTCACGTTAGCACGCGCTAACATCACTCCTTCTAAATTCTCTCTCCGTATAGAACCAAGTGTCTTGACAATCCTTTAACCGAAGGCTCTTTACTCAATCTTAACAGCATCTCAGTTACCTGCTTGAAGAATTTTTCATCCCAACTGCGAGATTCTTGAACTTTTTCTGGAATAGAGAGTAAATCCAACATACCGCAGACAGCGTAGATCTCGATAACCTTGATTCCTTCCTCCTCAAAGAACTCTCTGGCCTCCTCCACGCTAACAGCAATGCGCTTCTCTTTATCATCGTAAGCATGACCTGGTTCTGATCTAAGCAAAGCAATAGCAGACCCTGGGTCTTCGCGAAACTTACTGATGGCAGCACTGTATTTGTTCATCAGAAATATCGAAAGCCCTCCTCCCTTCTTTGTTACTCGTATGAGTTCTTTTGCAGCTTCGATCATCCCATCCCAGCAGAGGACAAAATCGAAACTCTCGTCAGCAAAACGAAGTTTACAAACATCACACTCCAAGATCTCCACTTTATCTAAGACCCCCTCTCTAAGCAATTTTCGCCTCGCCACATTTAGCATCCCGGGAGAGATATCACATAAAGTAACCGAGTATCCCAACTTCGCTAAAGGTAGTGTTATCCTCCCAGTACCGCCAGTAGCATCTAAAATCTTTGCATCTCTGTTTTTGGGGAGGTACCCTTTTAGTAGCTCCCAGTCCACATGGTGTTCAACAGCGCCCTTAAAAGTCTCGTACCATTCATCATATCTCTTAGCATGCTGGTCCCACCTCTTTCTTACACTTTCAATATCTCTAGATTCATGTTCTAACATCTTTCTTCCTCGAATTGTGTGCCAATTCCGGTGCGGTTTTTTTATGAGTATGACCTACGGATGGGAAGAAAACGCATTTTATTTTAAGGTGCAGATCATACATGCGATTTTAGCACCATCCATAGCACCTTAAACTATTAAAAATAAAGTATTTGAACTATAAAGTTTATAGTTACATAGTTGATATCGAGAAGGAAAGTAATCATGGCCAAGGAACGTGATAATCTTTGTTTTTGTCCGCTTGAAGGGGTCATGGGTGTTATTAGCAAGAAATGGGCCCTTCTTATTATCAACGCAATTGGTATTTATGGAAAGTTGAGGTTCAACAGACTTATGGAAGAGTTACATGACATCAGCCCAAAGACCCTTTCAGACAGGCTCAAAGAACTTCAGGCGGAAGGCTTAATTGAAAGGGAATCTTTTGCTGAGATACCTCCACGAGTTGAGTACTCACTCACAAAGGACGGAATAGAACTTAGAAAATCAATCATACCTGTTTTAGAATGGACTATAAAAAGAAACGTCACGAGCGGTCGCACCGTTGACTGTGAATGTGAGGAATGCAAAAGCAGGTTCGGATGACAATCTATGAGCCATACGAAAGAGCAGGCCACTTTCTGGCAATAATCAATGTCGCAGAATAATCACATAAAATCATGTCACAGTCCTGCAAAAAGTCCTTTAACATGCTGAATGCAACTTGAAATCCTTTAGCCGGAGCCCAATACCTTCTCTATGGAAGCATGGGAACATGTGCGGTTAGTTTGAGTTTGAAAACATTGAAGTCTTGAAGCAGAACCCAAACCCACCTCGGAGCGCGCGCTTTGGGGGAAAACTTTTACCTCTCCATCGGCACAGAGTCTTAAGGGTGATAGTGTTTGAATGTGAAACTTATGGTTGATGGTGTGGAGATAGATTTGAACGAGTTTGTTGAGAAAATTTTGAGCGGAACCGTTGTGGGGGCAGTGACCTCTTTAAGGGGAATAGGTAAGGACTGGAAGAAAATTGAAATCAAGGTAACGAAGTAAGCGATTGCCTTCTTAATCTTGTTTTATCCCCGCACACTTGTGTTGATGTCTATTTCAGCGAACATCTCTCTTCTTGCCTTACATATCGGACAAACGTACGGTGGATCTTCGCGGAAGACAACGTAACCGCACTGTTTGCAATACCAAAGTTTCTTTTTAACCACTGAAGGCTGTTCAATAGCTACAGCTTTTGTTTCATATGTCTTTTCAACCGTAGCCAGCACCGCAGTTCTTGCTGTTGTTGCGTAGGCTCTGGCCTGTTTCTCAGGCGGTCTGCGTTCTGGAATTGGAAGTATAGGGGTCTTGCCTTCATACAGGTCTTTTCGAACATAAAGAGCGCAGTAGCAGCATCCGTACTCTGCAACGTCTGGGTCTCGGTAGTCGCATGGACAGAGTATGTCTCTGTCAAGCTCGAAGTTTCCAGAGGCAAGTCTGCATGGGCATGAAGGATAGCCATACCGTTCTTCATTTCTTTTCAGTCCTTCCAAAAGGTCATTTAAGAAATCGGGGTCAGAGTTGAGAAAGTAACCGTAGGTTTTCGCGTCACTTTCTGCTCTCCGCCGAACCTCTTCCAAACTGGTCAAATCTCTAATGCCTCTTTTATCTTGTCTTTACGAAAACCTGTGATCACGGTTTTGTCATCCACGATTAATGTTGGATAGCTGGGCTCTCCTCCCCTGCTTGTGATATCTTCTCTGATCTTCTCATGGTCTTCGTCACTGGCTAAGTCGACGTCGACGTACTCGTATTCCACGCTGTTGTCATTCAAAAATTTCTTGGTCGTCTTGCACCATGCACATGTGCTTATTGAATACATGAGAACCTTATGCTTGTTGTTTTTACCTGCAACTTTGATTTTTTTCATCTTCTCACTTGCCAGTTTTTTAACTAGCCGTATTATTGACGTGTAATATAACGATTTAGTTCCAAAGTGTCTTGCTGTGGCGTTTTGGCTTGGGAACGCACAGGCTTACTAAGGTTCTCTCAGGTTGCCAAACGCGTTTTGAACGACTTCAGACATTGAAGGGTGAATGTGCAGGCCTCTGACGATTGGAGCGAATGTTTTGTCTCCGGATGCCATTGCGTTGATGATTTCTTGAATGAGTATAGATGCGAAAGGACCGATTATATGTCCCCCCAAAATTTTTCCAGTTTGATGATCTACGATTACTTTTACAAATCCTTTGGTTTCAACCATCGCTGCACCTTGCGCCGTGTCCTTGTAGAAGGCTCTGCCGACAAGAATCTTGTGGCCTTGCTGAATCGCTTCAGCTTCTTTGAGGCCTACTGAGGCGACTTGCGGGTGAGTGAAAACAGCGTGGGGTGCTGCGGAATAATCCACAATTACTTTGTGATCATGAACAGAGTTGCGCCATGCGACTTCTGCTTCATAGTTGGCTACGTGTTTAAACATTTGCTTGCCGATGGCGTCGCCGAAGGCGAATACATTTTTCTTCCTAGTTTCAAGAAACTCATTTACTTTCACATACCCTCTTTCATCCAGTTCCACTCCGGTTTTTTCCGGCTTCAAAATGTCAGAATTCGGAACCCGTCCCGCAGCTACCAACAGAGTCTCACCGGAAAATTCCCTCAGCTGTCCGCTATCACGATTTCTAGCCACAACAGTTTTAGTGTTGCCCTTTTCCATAACTTCAACCGCCTCGTGACTTGTGAATATCTCCATTCTCTTCGCCATCTCTTCCTTGAGCAATTCTGATATTTCCGGCTCCTCTTCAGGCAAAATTCTTGGGCTTCTCTGAATTATCGTAACCTTTGTTCCCAGACTTGAGAAAAAGTGACCATACTCTGCAGCGATGTACCCTCCTCCAATTATGACCATGCTTCTCGGCAGTGTCTTCAGATTCAACACGGTGTCGCTTGTCAAAAAGTCCACATTCTCTATTCCTTTAATTGTAGGAACATCCGGTCTTGCTCCTGAAACAATGAACACCTTGTCCGCTTTCACCATGTGATCTCCGACTTTCAACGTGTAGTCTGAAGTAAACTCGGCTACGTCTTTGAACCACGTGATATTCGGGTTTGCCTCCACCGATTTGGCTTGCTGCTCAACGTCTTCTGTGACAAGTTCATGCATTCTATCCATGATCTTCTTAAAATCAATTGATTGAATTGCTGCTTCTATACCGAGTTTTCCGGCTTCCCGAATCATAAGCGCAACATCTGCAGGGTAGATGAGCATTTTTGAGGGCACACAGCCTCTGTTTAGACACGTGCCTCCTAAAGGGCCAGATTCAACTAAAGCTGTTTTTAGCCCGCTGGCGATAGCGTTTGCCGCCACTATCATTCCAGAGCCTGAACCGATAACGAGAACGTCATATTTTTCCATAAAACCATCTCACCCACAAATATGAAAACAGTTCGTTACATAAACATTTTCAAATGCTTTCTCCTCTGTGCGGACAGCGAGATCACACAGTATCGAATTGCGACTAGGAATCAGGAGTTTGCACTGCCATATCCTCGGCTCAGATCAGTGAAAATAAACAATTTGCCCAAGAAATTCTTCCAGAAAGGCTTAATATACCCATAGCTATACACCGTGATGGGTGAAATCATGAAGGAGAAGCAGATTTTCAGGCACATTTTAGTTCCTGTTGATGGTTCACGTCTATCCCTTAATGCTCAGGAACTTGCAATTTTTATAGCCAAGAAGTTTAACTCGAAGGTAACAGCTCTTCATGTTGTAACCCATGAGCTCATGCATCCCCAACTGGAAAGATTCTACCCAGAAACACCTGAGTATGTCACTGGCGGTCCACGGCCACAAGATGTACCCTGGGTGCACGTTCCTCAACCATCTGTCAGCCCAGTCGTCATGGAAGTTACAAATCTGTATCGCCAAAAAGGGGAGGATGTCATAAGCGACGCAGTTATACTTTTTAAAGAGGAGGGCATATCGGCCGATCGAAAGCTCATTGAACACGCTGATCCGGCTGAAGCCATCGTAAGAGAGACCCAAAAAGAAAATTGTGATTTGATAGTTATGGCGCGGAGCGCCGGAGAAGAAGAGACGAAACCTCACTTGGGAAGCATAGCCGGAAAAGTAGCGATTCACGCGCAAATGCCAGTGCTGATAGCTGCTGAAGGGAGGCAGATATCGAAAATCCTTGTTCCCATCGACGGTTCGAAAGCATCAAAAAAGGCTGCTGAGTACGGAGGCATCTTGGCCAAGAAGACCCAAGCTGCAATGGCACTGCTCTACGTACAAGAATCAAGCCTTTTCAGACTGAGACCAGAATTGACAAAGAAAATGGGAACAGACATACTTTCCAGGTTTGCCAAGCGCGTTGAAGGAGTCAAAGTGGATCAAAGACTTGAGTCAGGCGATCCTGCAGAGATGATCAATCGAACAGCAGACAGAGAAGGCTACGATATCATAGTCATGGGAGTTAAAGGGCAAAGCGGCATTAGAAGATTCTTGCTGGGCAGTGTAAGTGATCATGTCATCCACTACGCGAACCACGCAGTTCTTTTAGTAAAGTGAAAGCCTCAAGCTTTAATTCCGCCTCTTAGCGCGCGCCGTTCTCCAGAGGTATCATCTAGCGCGCTAGCGTGCACGCGTCGTATGTTGTTTGTTACGAGGCTCTGGGAGTTTCTCTGTCGACTTGCAAGGACATCCTGCTCCTGCATTCGTCGTTCGTGTTCCAAGCGTTCGCCTTCAAGCCATTCGAGAACATCAAAATCCATTTCTACCGAGTCCATGTCTGCAGATCGATTGATATCTGCTCCATTGGATCGCTTGCGGATATTAGCTGACATAGAACCAAATTATGTAGGAACTCAATATTTATACTTCACTCGCCCGCCAGATGTTTGGATGTCTGCAACCCGTTTAGCGCGCTCTATATGCATCGATGAATTCTTTGGCAAACTGGTTTGCATATTTTTCTGTTCCTTTATGCTTTTTGTCTACCGATGTACGTAGGTGATGGTAGAATTCATGTAGAATCACCAATGGGTTCTTCAACATGTCACTATTGAGTACGAAAATGGTTTCATTTTCTGCTGTGTAGCAGCCAGAAATATTTTTTCTATGATGTTTCGGTAAGCCGACTTTTATCTTTGGCAGATTGACGTTGTAGTGCTTTGCAAGCAGTTCTAAGGCTTCCTCTGCCCGCCCATTCAAAATAAGCCGGACTACCAATGCTTTAAACTCTGGTAACAAGAAATTACCTCAAGGTATTCCACGCACACAAACTGTTCAAAAGCTTTTGTACTTATGGGTTAAGCCATCCGAATGTGGAATAATACAAGAAGTAATTCTGAGGAGATCTATTCATAGAAAACTTTTTGTGCAACCAACGAGAGTACGAGGTGAAGAGAGTACGAGGTGATCTGGATGCCCACGGCATACATGTTAATAACTACAGAAGAATTTGACGCGCAGATAATGAAAGCACTGAAGGAGATCAAGGGGGTTGAACAGGCTTATCCTGTCTACGGTGTCTACGACATAATTGTAAGAACAAGAGCAGAAACGATGGATGAGATTAGGGAAATACACAACAAGATAAGGAAATTGAACAAAGTTAGACAAACACTGACAATGATCGCGCACGAGGGGTAGAAACCCGCCTTATAAGAACCCCTTTCATGCCTTTCATGTCGCCGCGCGGGCTACCGTTCAAACATTCTGCATAGAAAGGATTTCTTCCTGGGCTGCGGCTAATCCTTCTCCATACCTGAACCTATGTCCTAGGCTTCTTAAGGTGGCCTCGATGGCTCCTATAGTAGCCATTATGTCGTTTTGATTGATGTTTCCCATGTGGCCAACTCTAAAACCTTTACCCTTTATAGGTCCCAAAGTTGAGGCTATCACAATCCCGCGTCGTTTCATTTCATTCCTGAATCTGCCATCGTCAACGTTTTCTGGATAGTAAACAGCTGTAATGGTGTCAGCGACGCACTCCTTGTTTGACACGAGCTTTAGACGTAAGGCTTCCATCGCAGCCCTGAAGGACTCGGCGAGGATGTGATGTCTTCTGAACCTATTTTCCAATCCCTCCCCCAGAATTGCCTTCAAAGCTTCAGATAAGGCGTAGATCATGTTGACCGCTGGAGTAGCGAAGTACTTTGTCGGGTCCTGCATAATAGGTATCCATTTCTTAAGGTCTCCGTACCAGATGTGGACGGGACTCTTTCTCGCTTCCAAAAAGCTCAAGGCTTCACTGCCTACAGAAAGAAGAGCCAAGCCTGGAGGAACTGCTACACATTTTTGAGATCCTGATGCACAAATGTCGATGTTCCAATCGTCGACACGAACTTCTGTCCCGCCTAACGAACAGACCGTGTCAACTATGTAGAAAGCGTCGCTGTGTCTTTTGACAACTTCGCCTATTTCCTTGATTGGGTTCATCACTCCTGTCGAAGTGTCCACGTGCGTAACCGTGACAGCCTTGTAGCGCTCTGCTTCCAAGGCTTCTTTCACCTGGTCCGGTTTTATGCATTCGCCCAAGACCGGCTCTAACACTTTAGAAGCAGCTCCATGGACTCTTGACATCTCCACGAAATACTGGCCGAAGAAACCTGTGACCAAATTCAGCACCTTGTCTCCTGGCTCAATGATATTGGCGATCGCCATTTCCAGAGCCAAGGTTCCTGAACCAGCGATTACGAAAACTTCGCTGTTTGTCATGAAGACTTTCTTAAGGTCATTTAGGGCTTCTTTGAAGATTTTGGCGAATTCCGGGCTGGTGTGCGACATCGTGGGTCTACTTAGTGCCCGCAGAACAACGGGATCCACATTCGTCGGACCCGGAATCATAAGAAGCTCTCTTTCACTCATCTTGACGCCTCCGAATTTGCATTAATTTGATGCGGTCTTTTTATGTTTTATGTCAGTGATTTCGGGTGAATCTCTTGCGTTTGTTGGCGGGGTCCGCGATTCTTTTTTGCGGGATTTTCAGCGCGTCATTATCTGATTAAAATTCGCTGATACTGATAAGAATGAAGAAGAGTATCACGTAGCTTCTGTTTCTGATTCCCGACTACTGGTTTCGGATAGCAGATCTAATTGCTGAAGATAAAGAGGGTGCAGTACATGAAAAAAGGAAAAGGATTTGTTAGATATGTTTCAGATATTCTTCAAGTCTTTCGTTTGCCTTTTTCCAGTTGACAATGTTCCAGAATACTTCGACAAATCTGGCTCTGTCATTCTTGTAGTCGATGTAGTATGCATGTTCAAAGACGTCTAAGACCATCAGGATTCTGAACCCGGGGTAAACGTTTGTGTTGTGTTTCTCTATCTGCATTATTATCGGTCTCCTTGTCTGCTTGCAGAAAGTCAGGGCAGCCCATCCGGAGCCCTCCACGCTGGTTGCGGCTTGAGAAAATTCTTTCTTAAATCTATCAAAACTCCCGAATTCTTTTTCTATTTCACTTGCTAAGACTCCGCTCGGCTTACCTCCGCCTTTCTCAGGAGGTGCCAAGTTGTTCCAGAACAGTGAGTGAAGCAGATGCCCTCCTATGTTGAATGACAATTCCTTTAAAGTCGACTTAATGTCAAGATCCGCACCTTCTTTTCGCGCCTTCTCCAACTTCTGAAGTATAGCGTTTGCACCGTTAACATAAGCTTGATGATGTTTATCGTGGTGTATTGTCAACTGCTCGTTTGACATGTAGGGTTTCAGATCTGTGTAATCGAAAGGCAGCTTCGTCAAGACATAGAAATTGGTTTTTTCCATATTTTTTTCTCCTGCTTTGAATACTCTGCTCCTCAAGAAATCTTAAACTTTTCGTATAAACAGATGTCATGTCGGATAGCCCTCGCGATTGGTTTTCAACAACTTTCATTCTCTAAACCGAATCCGTAGGTGAAGAAAAATGTAGAAGATGGTGTGTTTCTATTGTTGTGTAAAACGGTCGGAAGGTTGAGAGACAATAAAGTTAATATTTTCACGTTTTCATGTGGAAGTAGGTGAAAATGTTTTGCCAATAGACCCAAATTTCCAGAAGACCCGAAATATTGTAGGTCAACACCAAGGTCACAATGTCTGGGGACCAGTTGAGCCTCCTAAGAAGCTAGGCATACACGGAACCACCGTGGCTGTTGATTGGGATGTTTGCACCGGAGACGGCATCTGTTTGGAAGTTTGCCCTGTAACCTTGTTTGAGTGGGCGGATTCTCCTGGACATCCAAATTCTGAAAGGAAGTCTGACCCTGCGAGAGAACAAGATTGCATAAAGTGTCTTGCTTGCGAAACTTCATGTCCGACGCAAGCCATAAAAATCACATAGATTAATAGCACACATTACAAGGCTCCAAACTCAAAAAGAAAATCTTTTATTCTTCTTTTTGGCACTTTTGCGGGGATGTGATGTTATGAAGGTTAAACCTGACAAAACGTTAGACTGCTTGGGTTTATATTGCCCAGAACCCGTTTTCAAGACAAGAATGGAGTTGGACGAGTTAAAAGTTGGGGAAACCTTGGAAGTTTTGGCAGATGATCCAGCTGCAGAATCAGACATACGAAGCCTTGTGAAAAACTTGGGGCAAGAACTGCTAGGCGTGAACAAAGAGGGTAATGCGGTTCGTATATTAATTAGGAAAGTTAAATGAGCGGTATGGAAAGGTGAAATGAATGAGTGCGACGAAGAAGAAGAAAATATTGTATGTTCAAACAAGCGGGGTTGATAATCCGGAACGTGCTTACGCGCCTTTTATTTTGGCGACTACAGCTGCAATGATGAACATAGACGCCACTATCTATTTCCTCATAAAGGGCATTACGCTGGTCAAGAAAGGGGAAGCGGAAAAAATCAAGATAGGCACTTTTCCGTCACTTAAAGACGTTATGGATCAGGCAGTGAAGGCCGGAGTGAAAATGGTTGTGTGTGAACAAAGTTGCGGACTGCTAGGGATTCCGCGCGGAGAATTCACAAAAGAAGCCAACATCGTCGGTGCGGCCACACTTAACGATCTCGCCCTCAGCGCAGACGCAATTCTCTGCTTCTGAGCGAATGAGCAATGTCAGCGACACGACGTATCTACATGGATCACGTGGCAGGCAAGCCTGTCGACCCTCGTGTAACAGAGGCTATGCTGCCCTACATGAAATCATTTTATGGCAATCCATCTTCGCTGCATACCTTTGGTCAAGAGGCAAGACAAGCCCTAGAAGAAGCAAGAACAAAGGTTGCGGAATTAATTAACGCGGAAAGAAAAGAATCGATCATTTTCACTTCAGGCGCAACCGAAAGCAACAATTTGGCAATTAAAGGAGTTGCAAACCGCAACAAAGACCTAGGAACACGCATCATAACGTCAAGCATCGAACACATGTCTGTCGTCAACCCATACAAATTCTTAACAACGAAGGGGTTCGAAGCCGTTTTTCTTCCAGTCAACAAGTACGGCTTTTTAAGCCTTGAAAATCTCGAGAAAGAGTTGACAGAGAAAACAGTCCTTGTTTCCATAGTGTATGCAAACGGTGAAATAGGTACAATTGAACCGATAAAAGAAATCAGCAAAATAGTGCACAGCAAAAATGCCTATTTACACGTTGACGCCACAGCTGCAGCTGGGCAAGTTCCTATAGACGTTAAGAACGAGGGCATAGATTTGCTTACTGTTTCTTCTAATGACATGTACGGTCCCAGAGGCACTGGTGCACTTTACATTAAAGATGGAATACGCATCGAGCCGCTGGTTCATGGCGGTGGACAAGAACGAGGGCTAAGATCGGGGACAGAGAACCTGCCAAGCATCGTGGCATTCGGCAAAGCCGCAGAAATAGCCAAAAAAGAGATGCAAGCGGAAAGCGAACGGCTGGTCAAGCTGAGAGACAAGTTTATCCAAGGTTTGCTTAAGCCGATTCCCTACTCGTTCTTGAATGGGCATCCGACTAAGCGGTTGCCTGACAACGTTTCTGTGAGGTACAGTTTCATAGAAGGCGAGTCGATGCTGCTGAGCTTAGACATGATGGGAGTGGCGGCTTCTTCAGGTTCTGCTTGCACTGCAAAGACGCTGGAGCCCTCGCACGTGTTACTGGCAATAGGGCTTAAGCACGAAGAGGCTCACGGCTCGTTAATGTTCACGTTAGGCAGGCAGAATACTGAAGAAGAAGTTGAATGTGTGACAAGCTTAATGCCAGGCATAGTTAAAAGGTTAAGAGCAATATCACCGTTAACTCCAAAGGAGCTGAATCAGTAATGTACACCGAAAAAGTGATGGAACACTTCAAAAACCCCCGAAACATGGGCGAAATTCCAGACGCTGACGGCGTCGGCACGGTTGGAAATCCCGTGTGCGGAGACCTCATGACCATTTACATTAAAGTTAAAGACAACCGGTTGGAAGATATTAAGTTCAAAACTTTTGGCTGCGGTTCAGCAATTGCAACAAGTAGCATGATAACAGAGTTGGCTAAGGGAAAAACGCTGGGGGAAGCCCTGAAAATCACTCGCGCAAACGTAGCAGACTCATTGGGCGGTCTGCCGCCGGTCAAGATGCACTGTTCCAACTTGGCAGCAGACGCGTTGCACGCCGCAATCGAAGATTATTATAAGAAACACAAAGACGAGCAAGGGAAGGGATGAAAAAATGAAACCAGAATTTATCCGATGTGAGTTCTGCAAAGTAGAAATCCCGCCGGAAACATGCGCGCTTGCGGCTTACCGCACCGTGATCGATGGCAAAGAGTATATTTTCTGTTGTTCAAAATGTGCGGATAGATATCGGCAGAAAAAGAGAAAGTGACATCATGTGCTTTCAGTAAGGCACTTCTGGATTTTTTGTTATTCTGTCGAGCTTTGAGCCTTCCAGACGGCTTTATCAAAATCAATGTCAGATTTATTTGCCACCTTAACAAGTTTGAACGTACTGCCAAGACTTCATAAGCTACCTGAAAACTGTCCGATGCGCCGAAGGCTCATGTTTAACCGCAGAATGATTGCTGTCGCCCCTCGGATCACGCAGACTTGTTTGGTTGCTGTCGTAAGCACCAGAAACGCAGTCGTTTTTGCTGATATAGGCTGTGAAAATAACCTTTATTTCAGATCAATATTTTGTCTTCATAATGTATAATTGACTAACGCTATGGAATGAAACTGCATAATGTCAATGTCAAGCAACTGTTCATCAGAGGGAAAGGGAAATGGAGGGCTGTTCAAATCTCGCTAACATTTTGGACTATGTTAGAAACTTAGAAGGCGGGAATCATGGTATACTGTTTTACAGAAGCCCGCAGGAGAAGCGTGAAGTGCTCTTCAACTTTTTACTGGCTGGGCTTCAGAAAGGGGAAGGAGCGATTTACGTTGCCTCACAAGAAACTCCAATGCAAATTCGCAGGCACATGGAAGATTTCGGATTGGACGTTAAGACCCTTGAAAGGGACCGTGTGCTGAGGATCTTTGATTATGATGAGTGGTACACAATTGATGGCAAAATGAATCCGTCACACACAATAATGTTGGCAACGCGCATCTTCGACGAAGCAATGGAGATTGGGCTTAAGGGTTTGCGAGAGTGCGGTGAAGCGGCATGCTTCTTTGAATACAAGAAAGAGAAAGAATTGGTGGAGTACGAGCTTATGATAGGCAGAAAACTGGACCTCCCTGCAACCGCACTATGTGCCTACGATGTGAATCAGGCAGAGTCCCTTGAGGAGAGATTCTTTTTTAGTTTGATCAAGGCACATGGACCCGTTGTTACATCCAGCTTCGCGCAGGAGGTCAAATTCGAAAACTTCTTTCCCATTATCACAGATGAGGTGCTTGAGGCCATGTTCGGAAATATCGGTAAGAAAACAATTTTGAGAATGCTTGACGAGCAACATTCACTTAAACCACAAAAGCTCGGTGAAGATCCTAATTCTTTCATTGAAGGGTTAAAGGAACTAATTGGTTCGGGGGCACAAGTGGTGACAAAATCGGTGGTAGCCCAGATGCATTCTAAAATAGGAATAACAGAAAACTGAAAGCGGTTTAGAAAAGAGAAATCATAAGATTAGCTGCTTTGGCAATCTTTTATACGTACATGGGAAAATGCGTATTGGTGATCAAGAATGGCTTGTTGGAAATAGTTTGACGGCGTTTTGAAGGAAGCTGGAGTAAAAGTAACCGACAAGAACAAAAGGAAAATTGACGAACTCATTCACCACTACATTGGCGAACAATCCAGTTATGGACGCTACTCAGTAGATTGGCGAAAAGCTCGCAAAGAAAATCAAGACAACGCGAAAATGAAAAAAGAACTCATCAAGAAACTCCGGACCTCAATATAGCACTTTTTCTCAGTACCTGATCCATTAATAACCAATCCTTCTTTCTAATTCGCTTTCAGTCATAGAGCAGACAAGAAAGGATGATCCTTTGATGGCTCATTACAGTGTTTGACATTTTGGGCAAATGTAGGAAGATGTGGTTCCGGTTTTAATTTTCTCGATTGTCGTGCCGCACTCGGGGCAGGGTTTTCCTTGCTTGTAACCTACGAGAAAATGGTCTGCTGTGAATTTGCCTCTTTGTCCATAAAAATCTCTTTCGTAAGCTAATCCGCCCAATTTTATACTACGATACAGCACATCTTGGATGGCATTGTACAGAGCGATTATTTCCTTTTCAGATAATGTTGAGATCTTCCGATTGGGGTGCAGCTTCGCTTCGAACAAGATGTCTTGCACGTAGACATTTCCGATTCCTGCCACGTTTTTCTGGTCAAGCAAGAAGCTCTTTATACCAGTCTTCTTATTGGCCAATAATTCCTTGAAGTATTTCAGCGTGAATGTTTCATCTGTTGCTGATTTTCCAAGCTGACCCGTCAATTTATCGTTGGACAAGCCGTTTTCTGCGACAAGGTGAATGTAGCCGAACCACCAGAAATGAGCCGTGAAACCAGTCTTGTCAGCGAAAGTCAGCTTGAAATGATACTTTTCTGGAAGCTTCCGGGTTGGGTTGAAGTAGAGTAGTTCTGCACCCATCCCCAGGTTTATCAGCATGAAGTACGAGGGATCTAGTTTTATGAACAGCCACTTTCCACGGCTTGAAACATTATGGATCAGTTTTCCCTCGGCTGTTCTCGTGAATTCTGGGACAGGAATGTTTAGATTTTTAGGTTGCTTTACTTCGAAGTCTGCAATGCGTTTTCCCTTTATTTCCTCGTTCATCTGTCTTGCAATCACGGTTATCTCAGGCAACTCAGGCATAAATCTCACAACCCTTCGGGGATATCAATCAACTTTTTTCTTAAGCGTATGGTAGGGCTTAAATAAGTTGAATTGATAAAACTTTCCAACCAACAGGGGGAATAAGAATGGAAAAATGGGAATGTATGGTTTGCGGGTACATTTATGATCCGGAATTGGGAGATCCCGAACATGGTATAAGGCACGGAACACTTTTTGAAGCTTTGCCTGACGATTGGGTTTGCCCAGTCTGTGGCGCGCCTAAAGATCAGTTCGTCAAGAAAGAATGAAAATAAGTCAGTTAGGACAATCAGTGGGTTGCAAAACGTTCCGGGAATAATGCATTCACTTGCAGTTTGGGTTCTTTAAAAGCTTTATATTTTAAGTTAAGCAGAGTTGAATTGACCAAGTATGACTATCTCGAAGATAAGGAAGAGAGACGGAAGGGTTGTTGATTTTGATTCTCGAAGAATTAGAGATGCGATTTACAAAGCGTTCATCGCTGTTGAGCTTGAGGATGGAGAAAAAGCTGAAAATGTAACCAAAGAAGTTGTCAGGCTTTTGGAGGAGAGATTCAAGGAAAAGATTCCTTCAGTTGAAAATGCGCAGGACATTGTCGTAGAGGTTTTGAAGGCGAAAGGCTATGGAAAAGTTGCAGAAGGCTATCGGGCCTATAGGGAGAAGAAACTTGAAATAAGGAAGCTGAGGGAAAAATTAGGCTTTGAAGAGCCTAAGCTGACGGTTAACGCGCTTGAAGTTTTGAGGCAAAGGTACCTTCTGAGAGATGAAACTGAAAGAATCATAGAGTCTCCTGCTCAGCTGTTCGAAAGAGTGGCAAAAGCAGTGGCGAGGCCTGACAAAAAATACGGTGGAAAACCGGAGGAAATTGAAAAGACCTTCTATAGTATGATGTCGAGGCTTGAATTTAATCCTAACACGCCGACGCTTTTCAACGCTGGAACAGAGCTCGGCCAACTTTCTGCGTGTTTCGTTTTACCTGTTGAGGATTCTTTGGAGGGCATTTTCACCTCTGCGAAGAACATGGCTTTGATCGAAAAAAGCGGTGGAGGAGTCGGTTTTGATTTCTCTAGGCTGAGACCCAGAGGAGACATAGTCAGATCAACCAAGGGAGTGGCGTCTGGTCCTGTGAGTTTCATGCGGATTTTTGACACAGCCACAGAGGTCATAAAAGCCGGTGGAAAACGAAGAGGCGCAATGATGGCTGTGTTAAGAGTTGACCATCCAGACGTTATTGAATTCATAACTTCTAAGCAGCAACCCGGTTTTCTCTCTAACTTTAACATTTCAGTCGCCGTGACTGACGACTTTATGAAGGCAGTTAAGGAAAATAGAGAATACCGGTTAGTCAATCCGCGAAACAAAGAGAAAACGAAGCTTGCAGCTAAAGATGTTTGGAATTTGATAGCAAAGTCTGCCTGGATGAGCGGAGATCCAGGAGTCATTTTCATCGATGAAATCAACAGGCACAATCCCACTCCGATAGTTGGAAAAATCGAGTCCACGAACCCTTGCGGCGAGCAGCCTCTGCTTCCTTATGAGTCCTGCAATTTGGGTTCCATAAATTTGTCTAGGATGGTTGAGGATGGGAAGATAAACTGGGAAAAGCTGAAGGAAACAGTGCGGAATGCCGTTCATTTTCTTGACAACGTGATAGATGCTAACCGTTATCCCTTGAAGGAAATAGAGGAGATAACGTGGGCTAATAGAAAGATAGGCCTAGGCGTCATGGGCTTCGCGGACATGCTCATAAAACTTGGAGTTCCATACGATTCTGAGGAAGCTCTGAAGATCGGCGAACAGACAATGAGATTCATCGAGGAGGAGGGGCATAAGAGGTCTGCGGAGCTAGGAGAAGAGAGAGGGTCTTTCCCGAACTTTGACGGAAGCATTTGGAAAGATCGGTATTCTGCCAAGAGAAATGCGACTGTCACAACCGTGGCACCGACCGGAACCATAAGCATAATAGCAGGCTGCTCTTCTGGGATCGAGCCAATTTTTGCAATTTCCTTCATAAGGAACGTTTTGAGTGGGACGAGACTTTTCGAGACTGACCCGCTGTTTGAGCTGATGGCAAAGGAAAGAGGCTTTTACAGTGCAAAGTTACTTGAAGAAATTGCGATGACAGGTTCTGTTCAGAAGATCGAAGGAGTTCCCGAAGATGTTAAGAGATTTTTTGTCACGGCCTTGGACATCGAGCCAGAATGGCATGTTAGGATGCAGGCGGCCTTTCAAAAATACACTGACAATGCTGTTTCAAAGACCGTTAACTTGCCTACTGAGGCTACAGTTGAGGATGTTAGGAAAATCTACGAGCTTGCTTGGAAGTTGAAGTGCAAGGGGGTGACGGTTTTCAGGTATGGAAGCAAACCGGAACAAGTGTTGTATATTGGAGAAATAAGGACGGATAAGGGAAAATTTGTTGCTTTGGAACCAGAATATTCAGGAGGCTGCCCGACCAAGAATTGTCCATTTCCAAGCTAACTTCGCTTGCATTAGATGCATAATTAAAAATAATAGCGATGTCATCTCAAGACTCAGAGTCCTGCAGCTTTGCATGAGGGGATTTTGTGGCAGAGTGTTAATGTTTGGAAGCGAGCTATGAAGATTGTTAGAGATTTTGAAAAATGCGTACGAATAAGTAGTTTAGATCGACCTTTTACCACCTTTGAGCATACGATCGGTAAGACTTGAAGTTTGCTCTATTCTTCAACCGGAACACTCAGTAAGTATCAGTCTTAACTTGACTTATCCGATGTCAGTATTCTACATTCTTCTTGCGGACACTTTATTAGAGGAATTGGTATTCCATGAGTACTCTGAAAAGTGAGTTGAAATGGTCGAAGGTGCAATGCTGGAAGTCATGGGAGTCAACGGCGTTCTTAGAATAGATCTGAGTGAGGATGAGCTAGGAAAAGTGCTTTTTTAGAATAAGGCGCGGAAAGGTGGTATGTGATGAAAGTTGTGATTCAGACAGATAAGTTGTCAAAGCATTATGGCAAGGGAGCCGAGATCAAGGCAGTGGATGAGCTAGACCTCGAGGTTTATGAAGGAGAAACTTTTGGTCTGCTCGGTCCAAACGGGGCGGGCAAGACGACGACCGTGCGTTTGTTAAACTGTATAATAAAGCCGACGAGCGGCACAGCCTTCGTTAACGGCTATGACATTCTCAAGGAGGAGACGAAGGTGAAACGTGTAACAGGTTTACTTGCTGAGTCGCCTGGCTTGTACGAGAAACTCAGCGCATACGAATTTCTAGAGTTCATTGGAGCCCTCTACGACGTTGAAAGAGATGTTCTGCGTGAAAGGATAGATGACTTGCTAAAACTATTCGAGCTTCATGACAGACGCGACTATCTGCTTGAAGGCTACAGCCGAGGCATGAAACAAAAGGTCTTGATTGCAGCAGCCCTCATCCATGATCCTCCAATTCTGTTTCTTGACGAGCCCACTTCGATGCTAGACCCCCGCGCCGCCCTCATGGTGAAGGACCTAATAAAGAAGTTAGCCGACAGTGCAGGAACAACCATCTTTATTTGCAGTCACATCCTACCCATCGTGGAGGAGTTGTGTGATCGAATAGGGATAATCAACCAGGGCAAGCTTGTTGCGTTGGGTACCGTGGATGAGATCATCACTCATGCAGGAAAGAAGACTTTGGAAGAGGCTTTCATAGCCATAACTGGCGGTGTTGAAGAGAAGGAACTCTTAGCGTGGAGGGAACACCGGAGTGCCGGTTCCTAAATGGCTTGTGATTGCAAGGAATGGATACCGCGTGCGCACTAGCGGAATACGAAGGATAAGACCCTACTTCCCATATCTCGTAATAGGATTTTTGGGAGTTTATGTGGCTTTTATTGCGCCGGCACTTGTCGGCCTGTTCTTGGATGAGTTTCTCGCTTTCATCCTTTCTCAGGCTGCTGTAGCCATGGTGCAAATCATACTGTTCATGATTTTCTTTTATTTCACAATAATTCCAATAACCAACACATTGAAAGAGGTGCAAACAGGCCAGTTGGAGATCTTTCTCGCGGCTCCCATAAAGCCGAGTGACGTTCTTTTAGGCGAGTTTCTGGGTGTGATGCCTTTCTATGCCATCGCTGTGACGCTCATCGCAGGTTTTTTCACCGCTTTAATGGCTCCTCTTGGGTTGGACATGGTTCAGATGGCGATAATCATCATGATTTTCATTGTAACGTTTTTTTCTGCTCTATGGATTGGCACCGTGATCGCCGCAATCTTGGGAACAAGGCTTGGAAAAACTGCTCGTGGAAAGGACATTGGAAGGGGTCTTGCCATGATCATTGCTTTACCCATGATCGCATTAATGTACGCAATGATGGGCGGAGGCCTATTCGAAGCTCTTGCCGATCCTACGACAAGCGGCATGGTTAAAACGGTTCTCGGCTTCTTGCCCAGTTCTTGGGGAGCGGAAGTTATCTTTGGCTTCGCATCCAACCCCGGCAACATCGTTTCCGTTGCATTTGAGACCGTCACACGGTTCGGGGGGCTTCTCGCCTTCTTTGTAGCCGTGCTATGGGTGGGCACAAGAGCGGCTAATCGTGCTTACAGCTTGGAAAACACTTGGTTCACTGCTTCAAGGGCTAGACCCGAGGGTGCTTTTTACAAGACCGTTAGATATCTGGGGGGTGGTGGATCCTTCGGCACTCTTCTAGTATCTGTTTTCAAGGATTATGGTCGAAGGCTTGAAAACCTTTCGAAGATCGCCTACATGGTGGGTCTTGTCGCTTTAGTGAACATATTTTTTGTGGCGCGTGATCCTGATCCTGAAGGAGTCCTATTGATGTCTCTGCTCATACTTCCGCTTCTTGCGGCGTTCGTGGTCGGCGAAGTGACACTACGAGGAAAGGAAAGCCTCTTCATATATAGAAAAACACCTTCCGGCATCGGAAGGTTTGTCAAGGCGAGACTAGTGCAAGGCTGGTTGACAGTGCTGCCGATTGCGGCAGTAGTCACGACTGTTGCAGGAACCCTGATCCTCAAAACCACTCTTGTTTCTTTGTTGGCTAACATTGGACTGGTGGTTTTGATCGTTGCGGCAAGTGTTTCTTTCGCTCTCGGGCTCTTTCTTGCAAATCCAGCGTTCTCGGATAAATCTGGAAACTATGTGCTAAACTTGATGATAGTAATGCAAGGATGGGTCGGGTTGATCCTGGTCTCTATAATCGTTCTCAGACGGCTGTTTGGCCTAGGATTGTACAATACACTATTCTATGTCACAGTCCCGTTAAGTTGGTTGATGGGGATTGTGTTCCTCTACCTTGGAAAAAGAAAGCTTTCCAGAATTGAATAACATGGAAAAGCCTTCAAGAGTATTGCATCTAGCAGTTGAGCCCTCATCATGGCCGATAAGAAAGCTTAAGCATCAATAATATTAAGAATTGACTAGTATTTAGTTTCATGGACGGGCAGTTAAAGGCGGGAAAGAACTTTTTGAAGATAGTCCCAATCTTCTTACTAGGTGCTGGATCGAATCTTATCAGTGGAGATAGGATTGAACAAAATGTGAAAACTAATGAAATGATCAAGAAACTCGGAATAGATGCAGAACTGAAGTTTCTCATAAGAAAGGAAGACGAACTAAACGAAGTCAACATCAAAGATGCAGATGTTTTCATTGTATTCCCATATTGCGCTGACAGGTTCACTCCCCTAATTCACCTAGCAGAAAGCACGCTGCCCACAATAATCGTCGGCGAAAACAACGCTTTCAACAACGCCCTTGACACCTACCAGTACCTTGCAGACCATCCTAACGTGGAAATGGCCTTCACAAATGAAGAAGTTAAGACCAAGCTCAAATCCCTAGAGGCTGCGAAGTGGGTGAAAACCGCGAAAGTATGCGTTTTCGGGTTAGAAACAGAAGAATCACTTGGAAAAGCTTGGTGCAAAAACCCCATAGCCCTAGGCAAGCTGAACACGCACAACGTTACCAGAGAAGAACTGCTCAGCGCCTACAAGAAGACGAGCAAGACAGAAGCAGAGAAACTTGCGAGAAAATGGGCTGGAGAATGTGAGGTTAAGGAACCATCCTTAGAAGATATTCCCAAGTCTGCACGAGTCTACCTTGCCATGAAGAAGATGATAGAAAATGTGAAAGCTGACGCCGCTTACGTTTATTTGCGTGGCAATTTCACGAAGGGACTTGGAACCAAAATGTGTTTCGCAATGTCGAAACTAGCTGACGACGGCATCCCCGTAGGCTGCTGGAGGGGAGAGAACCTCCTGCCAATGCTCATTCTACACGCAGCGTCTAAGAAGCCGGTCTTCGTGTGCGAAGCCGACAAGCATGAAGGCAACACCATAACGCTGAGGCACTGTTTCGCGCCAAGCAAAATCGCCAACTGCAAATATGTTCTGCGAAGATGGAGAAACATGAATGGCACCGTCACAGGCTACGTGCAGCTGCCCAGAGGCCAAGTGACTCTCGTGAACAGCGGAATAGGCGACAAAATAGTGGTAACCAAAGCAGACGCGGTTGACTGCAAAGATCTTGGCAACGAAACCTGCAGGATGACCATCTGGACACAGCTTGAAAATGAAGACATTATTAGAAAGTTTGTGGGACGAGAGTTTGCGATGGTCTACGGCGATTATGCGAAAGAAGCAAAGGAAATAGGAGCAAGGTTAGGTCCGGAAGTTCTCAGCGGATAGCATACTAGTTTATGCAACCCTCCAGAACTCGTGGGGAGTGATCTTGGCCTTTTCTCTTGGGGCTTTGTTGTATGGACAAACCGTTATGCATGTTGAACAGTCGATGCCGTTTTCACACCAGAACTGATAGCACAGTTCAGCGTTTACGTGCCAATTCAGCGTTCCAGGATTGTTGGATCGGCATGCTACTTTGAAGCTGGGTTCGTCGTCCATTGAAATCGCATTTGGCTTACAATTTTTTGCGCATTGCTTGCATTTTTTGCAGTACTCTTTTACGCCGAACTCTATTGGCTTATCCTTTTCCAGCGGGAGGTTTGTGAAAAGCTTGCAAATCCTGATTCTTGGACCGTACTGTGGTGTTATCAGTAAGCCATTTCGACCTAGTTCTCCGAAGCCTGCGTCGATGGCAAGTGGAATACTTAAGGCAGTGTCGTTTCCGCATTGTATTGCTTCGTATCCGAGGTTTCGGATGAACTCGCCCATGCACGCAAGGTTGAAGGCCATTCTTGAGTATCCAACTCCCGTAGAAGCCGCTGCAGGAACAGCCGGGGAAGTGGCAATTCCATCAGCATCCATTTCAACCGCCATGATGACAACGTTTTCAAACCTGTCTGGAATGCGAGCCTCCGCGTAAAGCCAGTCTCTGTTAAGCTTGCATATTCCCGTGAGAGAAGCACCAAAAAGCTTCGCCGCCCGCTTGACATAGCCACTCGTCTTGCGCGGGTCATTAACCTTGTGTCTGATTTTTGTCCAGTCGATTCCAACCGTGGCTATTGGAGTTCTGTAGGTTTTGATTTTGGCATGTGAGAATCCGCCTTTGAAAGCATCGTGCACTATCCAGGAAGCATTGGCTAGGGCAAAATCAACCCTTGAATAGCCGTGTTTTCCCTCTTTAATTATTTTAAGCATGTTTTCATCATACATTCGCATGTAGCCTTTCCATGACGGATCTGACGTAACCCTTTCAAAAATTATGTTTTTGTTGCTGGAACGTTCGAGTTTAGAGCGATCGATAACATAGGGCGGGCTTTCAATTGTTTTCACATCGACTCTAGGAGTTCTGCTTGGCCGGTTTGGATTCATAATCGACCACTTCAAGCAATGAGATACTGTCGAAGGCTTAAAAATAGGTGGGGTTGAAATCGGTTTGATATGCGAATGAACTGGCTCTGGCTTGCTAAAATTCCCTTTAGCCTTTAATTCAGACTTTTGGAGATTCGTTTTAGTCGTATTTCGACGATCGTTAGCATGGAATTGTAGCGCGTATTCTTAATTGCTTGTTTTAACATCAACAGCGATCGATCGATTCCTGTTGGTTTCGTGGATTACAAGGATGGCTTGTGGATTAGAAATAGGGAAATAAGCATGACTGTTTCTGCAAAAGCCGTGATAGAATCAATTGTCGGCGTGGGACCGCATTACAATGTTGTTGGAAGATTAGACGGCTACGTTGAGCCTGAAAGGTTTGTCATTGTTTCCGGCCATTATGACTCAGTTATGTGCGCAGGATTTTGCGACAATGGAGCTGGAACGTCTGGCGTGATCGAGCTGGCCCGCGTTTTCGCTGAAGCCGTGAAAAAGGGGGTTCTACTATCCCAAGTTTACCATTCTTTTCGTTGCCTTTGCAGATGAGGAAATCGGTTTAATTGGCGCCGTAAACTATGTGAGGATACATAAGGCTCAAATGCGGGATATTGTGGCTGTTGTCAATCTGGACTGTATCGGCAGCAACTTCCTTCATGTTACAGAAACAGATCCAATCGGTGGACTTGACTTAGATGAAGTAATTTGGAGTGCTGCCCATGACTTGGGAATTGCGGTCAAGTGGGAGGGGCCGGGAGGTTCGGACCAGGAGACATTTCTGAAACCTGCGTCACTTGACTGTAGTTATCACTTCCGCTGGGGTGTTGATGCAGGCATTTCTGACGCTGCGCCGGTCAGATCCAGCGCCATGTTGATCTCGTTTCCACTTCGTTACTCTGACATATGGTACATGGGAACGTCATGTTGGATTCACACCACATATGACAACTCCACTTCCACAGGAACGCTGAATTGGGTTGAGGCTGAAGCTCTTGAAGAGCAGATAAAGGTCGCAGCATTAACGGTCATGCGTGTTTCGCCCTCAGTCTTGCCGACAGACTTGAACAAGGGCGGAACAGTCAACATCCTTGACATAACTGTGGTAGCAAAGGCCTATGGAGCCAACCCAGGAGACAACAGATGGAATCAGGCAGCAGACTTCGACAAGAACGGAATAATAAATATTCTGGACATAAGCAGGGTAGCCAGAGACTACGGAAAGACCCTGTAGCTTTATGGTTTGACCATTCTAAAGTAGGGAAGCAGAACAACAAGACTTGCGCTAGCCCGGGATACTTGAACCGTCGACATTTTCCTCTTTGCGTCTTCTGGTGATTTTCAGTAAGAAGCCGTAGCCGAGCAGGGTGGCAAATCCTATTGATCCCAGAATGGCCCATATGAGTCTTTTGTCGCCTAATATTCCGAAGATGCTGAAGCCTAGTTGTGAGCCTGCTGATCCTCCTATGCCGAAGAAGAGTCCAAGCATGGCCATGTATCTTCCTCTCATGTCCGCTGGTGCAAGGTTTGCGACGAAGCCTGAGCTGGCTGGAAAGAAGATTATTTCGCCAAGTGTTAGGACAATGATGCCTGTTAGAAACTGTAGAAAGTCCGCTGCAAGCATGAAGTATGTGAAGCCTGCGGCATAGAGCAACTGGGCAATTATAAACGCTTTTGTGGCTCCCAGTTTCATTGTTCCTTTTCTGATGGGGATTTGCAACGTCACTACCATTGCCCCGTTTACCGAGAAGAAGAGGCCGAAAATGTAAGGCTCAAGCCCGACATATTGCGTGTATACCGATAGCAACCCGTACAGTTGTGTGTAGACCAGGTTCGTCATTGCGCCCATGAAGCAAAAGAGCATGAAGATTTTATCTCTGAAGGTTCCTGTAAACTGGGACAAGGATACGTTGTTGACTTCTTCTGGACGAGACTCCTTGATCAACAATGCGAGCGCAACTGCGCTCACGGCCATGAAGAAGGCAGTGTAGACAAACAGTATTGGATAGCCGTTTATGCTCGCAATTATGCCTCCGATTGGTGGCCCAATCACGGTCCCAATGTTGCTTATCATGTAGCTTAAGCCGTAAACTTCTTCCCGCCTGCCAGGCTGGACAAGGTCTGCAACCATGGAGCTGAACGCTGGATCGTAAAAGGCTCCTATGATTCCATTTGCCGCGTAGAGCAATAGAAATTCAATAAACGTGTGAGCGTATGCATAGCAGGCTGTCAAAACGGTCTGCGGAATCATAGACGCCATCATCATTCTTTTTCTTCCAAACCTGTCACACAGACTTCCAGTCACCAAGAGGGCGAAAGTGTAAGTTAAGCCTCCAATCATGATCATGAAGCCCACAAGCGACTCGTCAAAATTTAAACCCCCATCCTGACTGCTTCCAGTCAGAAACATCGCAAGGTACGGAAAGGCAATGTTTCTTCCAAGTGAGAGGACGAAACCCAGGATCAGCATAACATATATTTGGAAAGGAAGACCTGAAAGCCCAACCTTAGAAGAGGCACGGAGAAACCGCTGACTGATCGCCATTTTGAAGCTTGAATTTCCCTCTGGCAAGCCCATGGTACCACTCGTCTCTCCCAGCTACGCAGATGTTGAGCACGAAGAAATCTTAACTCTCCGTTAAGAGCTTTTCGCCGTCTTGCTCCCTGTGGTCTTCCCGTTTTTCCCAAACAGCATTTCTTCAACCGTTTCATTGTGTGCCTTAAGTGGTTCGTTTCTTGCTTCTTAGCCTTGTTTTTGAAATCTGTTTTCAAGCCATTGAATCGCAAACTGAACAAAATCAGCTGCATCAAAGAGATATGATTGTGTATCGCCCACCTTGCCAGAATGGCCCTTGCCGGAAGATAGATACTCGCGTGGGAGGATCTGAAAGTACTCTTCTGCGCTAGGCAATATTCCTCCGCATGTGTCAAATTCTTCAATTTCTACCCATACCCTTCGTCCATCGCGTAAGACTGGCATTTTGTAATGTACGATGCGCTTGTTGGGCACTCGTGCCATATGCTCAGCATAGTGAAGAAGTGTGATGGTACTGAACGGTGCACCAAGAAGCAGCACTTTGCCGTTTGCCTCACATAGTTTAGCCAATGGCGAACTTGGACCATAGCCGTATTGCAGAGGATGGTCTTCAGTTATCCAACGAGCCTTAGCGCCTACAGCCGCGCATGATGCCTCGGGATTGCTGCTTCGGAAAGCATCTGGCCAAGTGCGAAGGTATTCAGTCAGTATGCTCCACTTTCTGAAAGCATGGGACGTAGCGGGGTCAAAGGGTGGACATTCTTGTAAGTATGCTCGCTGCCGATCTTCCGGCCATTCTTCCAAATTATACGACGAATCTTCCCAGCCAACATACATCATCAACGTGCCTTCAGATCCTAGAACATCAAGCAGGGCCTGAATGACAACATCTGGACCTCCGACAATCCAGCCTATGGCTTTCACCGAGGCATGGAACATCACGGTTTGACCAGATGAAACCCCGAGCTTCCCCAAGTCTTCTACAAGTCTGCTTCTAGTGATTATTGGCAGTTCACTTCTTGCCATTTCCTGCAACTCCTTCAAGCAAGGTCTACATAGATGTGAATGTGGAATCGCAAATTATAACGAGTTTATACATGTTCAAGTTTGCGCTATTAATTACTTGCTAACTACCTGCGCGCGCGACTGGTAGCTTTATCTTCCATATGGCAAAAATCGCGGCTGATGTTATTGGAACTCCGGAATTCTCTGCACTACCAAAGAAAACATGGAATTTCTTTCCTAGAGAAAAGAGTAGCAAGCGATGATCTTCAATTGACACTCGCGCTCACGTTTAGTGAAAACTCCATGTGATTACGAAGTTCTTGGACGGCAATTCTTATAAGTGACGTGCCATGGATAGAAGGACAGTGTGAAAAGCGATTTTTTGCACTTAAAGTATGCAGGAGTTGAAATAGTAAATGTATAGGAAAGAGATGCATAAGGCAGTTTGTGCTGATTGTGGTAATGAATGTGAAGTGCCATTCAAGCCTGACGGAAGTAGGCCAGTGTACTGCCGAGAGTGTTATGCAAAGAGAAGCCCTCCACGACGAGGATTTTAAATTAAGTTAACAAGTTTAATTTAAAACCAATTTTTCCATATTTTTTCCATATTTAGCGTAAACGAGTTAGATTGGGTCCGCCGTTTGTGATTGTTAAAAAATAGGTATATGTAGACTAAAGTGGGGAGGAAAGCTGGAGCTTACAGATGTTGAAGAGATTTCCAGTAGAGTGGGTGAAGGATCAGAAAACATGTGTTCAAGCTTGGCTTTAGTGGGGCGGGCAGGCTTCGGGATTGGTGATAGGGATAATCTATTGTGGGGTTAGCCTGTTGATTTTGTTAGGGTTTTGTAGAAGAGGATGGTTTCGGCGATGTTGATGAGGGTTGGGATTAGCCATAGGGCGGAGATTATAATGTTCCATTTTGCGGGGAGTGTGAATAGGAAGCTGATGGCCATGGTTAGGAAGAAGATGGTGTAGAAAAAGGTGCGGGGTATTATCCATTTTCGTGTGATTACGAAGAAGTGTAATACTCCGAAGCGTTTTGTGTTGACGTGGTAGACTCCGTTTGCGTCTTTGTTTACTAGTTGCAGGTCGTTGAGTCTTTCAAGGTGGTATGTTGCCAGGTAGGGGCTGGACATTTCAAGCGTACGGTAGACTTCACGGGCGGTCGTGCTTCTTACTTTCAGCATGTACAGGTACACTTTGAAGGTTGTTCCAGTGACCTTTTTAGTCAGCAGGTTTTCGGTAATCTCTTCCTCATCGGTCATAATCGCATCCTCTGATGTGCCTCCCTTACAGTAAAGAGAGGCAGGGAGCGGATCGGTGATGTTTTCATTGCACTGTGAACTCCATGTTGCCGCCGGCAAAGGCTGTTTGTCCGTTTTGGGTTAGCTGTCCAGTGGAGATGACTCGGTATTTTCCCGCTGGGAATGGTTTGTCTGTTTGTTCGCCGAGAGTGTAGAGGCATGTTGCTTTCTGTCCTGCGTTCAGCGGGGTCATTACTTCTGCTCCGACTGGTGAAGTGTAGAACTCCCATGAGGCACCGTTCCATTTTTCGAAGGACACGCCGCAGGCAGAGCTGGTGAAGGTGATTGTTTCGTTTGCTTGGTTCATGATTGTGATGGTCATTCTGTCTCCTTGGTGGTAGACCGCTTTGTCGGCTGTTACGTTTAGAAGTGGAAGGGTCGTAACGGTTGGGGTTCCTGCAACTTCAAACTCCTTGGAGGCGGTGACGATGGCTATCTTGCTGTCTTGGGTTATTTCTCCGGTTGAGACTACTCTGTATTTGCCTTTTATGAAGACATCTTCAAGCCTGTGAGCTATTGCTGCCTTGTAGCCTTCCTTGTTGCTCATGGGCTGGATCTGGCTGGTTTGAGAGGGGTTTCCAATTGACAGGAGATAATTCCATTTGCCGTCTGCCCACTTTTCGAAGTGCAGTCCGTATGCGTCGTCTCTGAAGGTTATGGTTTCTTCTCTGGTGTTTATGAGGTATATGGTCATGGTTTCTTTTGTGTAGTAGGCGTCCTTGTCTGTTAGGAGAACAAGGTTGGAGGGGCGTTGGATCATTGGGGAGATGAATGCGCTGATGGACGCTGCTGATGCCGTGCCCATAATCACGAAGAGTGTGATGAGGAGAAGCAGTTTTCGTAGGGAGCATCCATTTTTGCTTAACAACTTGATTCACCTGTAAGAGTAATCGTAAAGGAGATTCATAAATCAAACCTCTTGTACGGTGACAGCGGCGGTCACTCAGTTAGGGTCATAACGCTTGAATGCTACTTGTTCAAGCTTTTCCTTAGCAAGCGTTTTGAGTCACCAAAAGAGAAGTGGTATACAAGCGAGGCTGCGTGCAACATATTTCGATTTAGGAAGATGGCTTTTTAACTTCGAACACAAAAATGAACACGTCAGCATACTTTGAGGAGAAAATGGGCTTGGTTAAGAAATTCTTTTGCGACAAATGTGGACGAGAATTAAAAGGCTGGGAACTGATCCAATTATTAGAATATGATCTGTGTGCCGATTGCCGTAAAGAAATTGTCAAAACCTAACGTGCGCTCTAATCTGTCTTTTTGGACTCGCTCGCTTGTCTTGGATCTCTCTCAGAATACTCTACCGCTTTTCTATTTTCATGTTGTAGATTGTTTTGATCACTGCTTTTTCGAAGATTTTTCCAACGGGGCAGTCTTCTGTCGTTAATTGTTGACATCTTTGGATTCTATCTTCCGGCGCATCTGCTTTTACCGTAATGTCAAACTTGGCCTCCGTTATTGTTCCCGCTTCTTCAGATTTGACTCCTTCCACCTTTATCTCCAAATCCTTCAGGGCGATGCGCATTTTACTCGCTGTTAGGGCAAATATGGTTGCATGGCATCCTGCAAAACTCATCAATGCAAGCTCAAGCGCTGAAGGCCCCATATCCGTTCCACCACTACCACGAGCAAGGTCAAGGCAAAAAGCATGAGCCCTACCATCGTCAACATCTATCCTGAAATTCTCAACCAATTTTGCATTTGCATAAAGTTTCGCCAAAATCTTCCACCTCCAACCAAACTCTATAACTAAAGAAAAAAGGAAGCTTATGGAAGTTTCTTCTTGCATAGGAACCAGTCGGTGCATGTGTAGCCTTCTTGCATTCGTTTTTCAGCCGCGTCCTGCGTAAGCGGCGGTGGAACAATCACATCTTCGCCTGGACGCCAGTTCGCCGGCAAAGCAACCTTGTACTTGTCAACGGTCTGCAAACCATCAATCAATCGTAGAATTTCCTGCATGTTCCTTCCAACATTCAACGGATAGTAAATCATAGCCCTCAACGTCCCTTCAGGATCAATCACAAACACGCATCGCACAGCCGCCGTAGTGCTCGCAGCTGGGTGAATCATACCAAACAAATGAGCAACCTTCATGTCAAGATCCGCTATCACTGGAAAAGGAATTTCCACACCAAGTTTCTCCTTAATCGTCCTAACCCAAGCAATATGCGAGTAGACGCTGTCAATGCTAAGGCCGATCAACTGCACGTTTCTCTTAACAAGCTCATCATGAATGTTCGCGAAAGCAGCAAACTCCGTCGTGCAAACGGGCGTAAAGTCAGCAGGATGTGAGAACAGAACCACCCATTTTCCTTTGAAATCTGAAAGCTTTACTTTGCCATGAGTCGTGACTGCTTCAAAGTCTGGCACTGGTTCGTTTAGCCGCAAGAGAGGTCTTTGCTGTTCAACTTTTCCTTCCATTTTTCATCATCTTCTTACATTTTGAGACAAAAGTTTTTTATGCAAGGCTCTCTTATATGTTTTTCGTACAAAAAAGTAACAAAAACGAACCTAAAAGTACGAAATGTGGAATGATCCAGAATGTCAATGTTAGATGAAAAAGATTCACGAATAATCGAAATGCTAGAAGAGGACGGACGAGAGTCTTTCAAAGAAATAGCTGAAGCACTGAACGTGAGCGAAGCCGCCGTCCGGAAAAGAGTCCAAGCGCTTCTGCGAAACGGCGTTATAAAAAAGTTCACCATCAAAGTCGACCACGCCAAAATCGGCATGAACACCGTGGCAATCGTGGGCATAGACGTAGATCCGACAAAGCTGCTTGACACGGCGCAGAAGCTCTGCGAATTTAAAGAGATAAGATGCGTTGCAACATCCAGCGGAGACCACATGATAATGCTTGAAATCTGGGCGCGGAACAGTAGGGAGTTGACAAAACTAATATCTGAGAAAATTGGAACTTTGGAAGGAGTAAAGAAGATCTGTCCAGCGATGATTCTGGAAAAATTGAAAGATTAGAGGGTGAGGTGAAAAAGATGAGTTTGATTCCTGACGAGCAAAAGGAACATATAAAAAGTCAACTTGCGGAAAATATAGTTAACCCTGTGCGAGTTATCGTGTTCACTCAGGAAATGGAGTGCAAATTCTGCGCAGAAACCAAACAGCTAATGATTGAACTTGCAGCTTTGAATGACAAGATCAAAGTTGAAGTTCATGATTTTCTGGCAGATTCACAGATGGCTAAGGAATATGGAGTTGACAAGATCCCAGCACTCGTTATTATGGGCGAAAAAGACTATGGAATAAGGTTCTATGGGCTTCCGTACGGCTACGAGTTCCAAACCTTAATGGAAGACCTGAAAACGGTCTCAAGTAGAAGAACAGACCTTTCAGAAGAGACGAAGGCAAAGCTTCGGGAAATCAAAACTCCAGTCAACATCAAAGTTTTCTCAACCCTCACATGTCCACACTGCCCGGCTGCTGCAATCATGGCCCACAAATTTGCAATGGAAAACGACCTGATAAAAGCCGAGGTCATCGATGCAAGCGAATTTCCAGAGCTGGCCATAAAGTACATGGTCATGGCAACTCCAAAAACTGTGGTCAATGAGAAAATCGAGTTTATAGGAGCAGTTCCTGAAAACCTCTTCTTAGACCAAGTCTTGCAGGCAACTCGTTAAGCCTAGTTTCCATATTTTTGGTTGTATGGTTGAAGTAGAATGAAAGAGAAAGAAGTTGTTCTTCAAATCCTCGGCATGCACTGTCCAGCTTGTGCACAGGGAATTGAAACAGTGCTGGGAAGAATGGACGGGATCATAGAGGGTAAAGTTAATTTTGTAGCCAAAGAAGCTATTATAAAGTTTGATGAAGAAAAAATTAGCTTGGACAAGATCAAGGCGGCTATAAAGAGGGGAGGATACGAAGCAGTAGAACAGGTTGAAGATACAGTTGAAAAAAGAAGAAAAGAAGTAAGAAACAGAATGCTGCTCTTCTTCTTCGGCCTTGCCCTAACAATCCCAATAGTTTTCATCACCTATTTCCTGACTTTTCCAGAAAAGAACTACGTGCTGCTGGCGCTAACAACTCCCGTGCAGTTCGTCGTAGGCTTTCACTTCTACAGAGGCGCCTACAATTCGATTAGAAATAGATTCGCTGACATGAACGTACTCGTGGCCCTAAGCGCCTCAACCGCCTACATCTACTCAGTCTACTCCACATTCTTCCCCGCAGGGGGCATGGCGTTCTACGAAGCTTCAGCCGTAGTCATTACAACAATAACCTTGGGCTTGCTGCTTGAAGACATGGCCGTTGAACGGACTGGCGAGACGATTAAGAAGCTTATGGCACTTCAACCCAAGACCGCCATCGTAGCCCGCGACGGCGAAGAAAAAGAAATCCCAATTGATGAAGTGCAAGTTGGCGACATAATCATAGTCAAACCGGGCGAACGCATTCCCGTTGACGGAGCAGTGATAGAAGGTCGCAGCTTCATAGATGAATCCATGATCACTGGCGAATCAGTGCCCGTTGAAAAACTTGTCGGCAACGCGGTTTACAGCGGAACAATAAACAAGACAGGCACATTAAAATTCAAAGCTGAAAAAATTGGATTAGAAACCACTTTATCACAGATAGTCAGGCTAGCCCGCGAAGTGCAGGCAAGTAAGGCGCCGATCCAAAGGCTCGCGGACAAAGTTGTCAATGTCTTCGTTCCAATTGTCGTCACCATAGCCATATTTGCGCTTCTGGTTTGGCATTTTGCTTTCAAAGACGAGATGATGGCCCTAACCACAGCAGTCTCGGTCCTAGCAATATCCTGTCCTTGCGCATTGGGCATAGCAACTCCAGCTGCGATAATGCTCGGCGTAGGCAAGGGCGCTGAAAGCGGAGTCCTCATCAAAAACAGCGCCGTCCTCGAGGTTGTAAAGAACCTTGACACAGTTGTCTTCGACAAGACAGGCACATTAACCAAGGGCAAGCTAGAAGTCACAGAAATCATTGCAGAAGACAAGAAAGCCTTGTTGGAAGTTTCTGCCATTGCTGAGAAAAGGTCTGAACATCCTATAGGCGAAGCCATCGTCAAAAAGGCTGAAAGCGAAGGAATCACCGTCGGAGAACCAGACTCTTTCGAAGCCTTGCCAGGTTTCGGCGTAGCTGGCAAGATTAAACGCAAAAAAATTCTGATCGGAAACCGCGCACTGATGATGAACAACAGGATAGCAATTGAACACTTGGAAAGCGAAATTGAAAGGCTAGAAGGCGAAGGCAAAACCGTGCTCATCGCCGCAGTTAACGGCAATGCCTCTGGATTGTTGGCTGTTTCTGACACGCTTAAGGAACATTCGAAAGAGGCCGTTGAGACGCTGCAGAAAATGGGCCTCAAAGTTGTTATGCTGAGCGGCGACACCAAGAGAACAGCAGAGGCAATAGCCAAACAGCTAGGCATCAATGAAGTCCTAGCCGAAGTTGTTCCAGCCCAGAAGGTTGAAGAGATAAAGAAACTGCAAAGCCAAGGACGATTCGTCGCCATGGTCGGCGACGGAATAAACGACGCCCCCGCAATCACGCAGGCAAACGTTGGAATAGCCATCGGAAGCGGAACCGACATTGCAATTGAAGCAGGCGACATAGTCCTGATCAAGGACGACCCGCGCGATGTGGCCGTCAGCATAAAACTCAGCAGAAAAACCTTGGGAAAGATCAAGCAGAACCTGTTCTGGGCATTCTTCTACAACGTGATAATGATTCCCCTAGCCGCAGGCGTACTATTCCCATCCCTGCACATTTTGATTCCACCAGAAGCAGCAGCAACCTCAATGATACTCAGCGACATAACCGTCGTCGGAAACTCAATGCTGCTCAGAAGATGGAACCCATAAACCGCATTATTCAGTCTCAAATGACGTTATCGGTTTGAATAGATAAAATTTGAGAAAAGAAACTGGCCAAACTGAGGGCGCGAATCCTTTTGTTATCTAGGGGCAACAATAACGGGAATGTCAGCCATGTCCATGAGACTTTGTTTCTCCACCAGCATATTTAGCTGGGTTCGCGTCAAAGGTCTCCTTGCAAAACGGATTACAGAAATAGTAGGTCTTTCCCTTATACTCTGTCTTGTATTTGGCCGTCTTTTCATCCACTTCCATTCCACAAATTACATCCTTAGCCAAACGTTCCACCTGCCATTCTACTTGTATGCCTAGTTCTACAATATTTTATTCTCGCTGTAGATCACACATAGGTCATGATACTCCCTGCGCCTATTTAGGTAGGTTCTGACCGAAAACTTTCCATAAATGCAATCTTTTCAATGATTCTGATGGCTTGTTCAACGCGCGCGCTAACGTCTACATCTTCGAAGATGGTTCTCTGCGAATACGCTCGAGTGTACTTGGAAAGAGATCAAGAAGGCGACAGAGAAAAAACTCACAACCTGCTCAACCAAGCATTGGAAATATTTCAAAAAATGGGTGCCAAGAAAGAAATAGAAAGAATAATAGCCAAGAAGAAACTACTCACAGCCTAAAATCAGAGTCTGTTCTGACAGATTTTCACCGTTGCTTTAGTCGGCCTATTCAATATTTATGACTGGCAGCAAAATTCGAAGAAAACATTCTTTGTCTTGAAAATCTTGTTGGCGCGTACTTAGAAGGGTTCTTGCATAGACTTTAGAACGTTTTCAATATCCTTACTTTCTGCACTCTCCAACGGTAATGCCGGCTTCCGCGGGTAACCGCCCGGCAAGCCTTGTAGTTCTAATGCTTTTTTGATGGCTGAAAGTTGGTTATGCCTCTTTACAAGCACCTCGTTCAAAAATGACACACGCCGCTGCAGCCTATTCGCCTCTTCATAGTTGCCTCTCTTGAACGCGTCGTATAGACTGCTACACAGATTGGGAAACACGTTTGCAACCGCGATTACGCCGCCTCTGCCTCCGAGCATAAGTGTCGGCAGAGTTACATCTGCTGTTCCAGCTAGAACCGAGATCTTTTCTCCTACAAGCCTTATGATTTCGGTTATCGCGCCGATGCTTCCGCTGCTGTCCTTCACTCCAATCACACCTTCATATTTTGACACAAGCTGAGAAACAACGACTGGTTCCAAAGAAAAGCCTGTGAATTTTGGCACATTGTAAAGAATTATTGGAAGGTCAACAGCCTCCAAAATAGATCTATAATGCTCGCAGATCTCTCTGTTTGAAAGTTTGAAGTAGAAAGGTGTCACTATGAGAGCGGTGTCGACGCCCAAATCTTTCGCGTCCCTAGTGAACATAATGGTTTCCTGAGTGCTCATGCTGCCTGTACCTGCAACAACCGGAACCTTTCCGTTAACCTCATCCACGACAGTTTCAATAACCTTCATTCTCTCTTGCCGAGAAAGATATTGAGCTTCACCATTGCTTCCACAGGGCACCAACCCGGAAACTCCGCCATCCAACCAGAACCTCACACACTCCTTTAGCGCTTCAACATCAAGCTCGCCTCCACGCGTAAAAGGCGTTATGTGGGGCACAAATATCCCGTCCAAGCTGAGCCTCGACATATTTTCACTCTCAAAGCTCTAAGTTATAAGCACTATATATAAACAACAAGCTTAGTGAGACCACTCAACTTTTCATTTTGACGCATGTCACGTTGATTCAAAGGCCGAAATAGAGCCTGCTAGATGTGTGGAAAAGTAGCTGGGAAGTAAATGATTTAAACCAAGCGTCGACATGACCTTCTACTGTGAGGGCATAATGGCTTACGAAGATGTTGACTTGTCATCTCTGGATCAACCCGAAATACTTGGAATTGCATTTTATCCGCGAAAAAGTTCAGTCAAGCCCTCTCAGCCCAATGCAAAGAACTATTTCATAGAAGTCGAAAAGGGAGTCAAAATTGGATGCAGATTTCACACGAAGGGACTCGATTATCCTTCCTTACTATACTTTCACGGCAACGCCACAATCGTAGATGACTTAGATCAATTCGCGCCATTTTACAATAAAATTGGAATAAACCTTTTTGTAGCAAGTTATCGTGGGTATGGATTCAGCGATGGAACACCAACAATAACTAACTTGATCAAAGACTCTCATCGAATTTTTGAAGAATTTAGAAAGATAGTTGAAGAGAATGACTTTAGAAAAAGTCTCTTTGTCATGGGACGTTCAATTGGAAGCATTCCAGCCGCAGAAATAGCCTATCACTATCAAGATGACATTCAGGGACTAATAATCGAAAGCGGCCCAGCCAACAATCTCAGACAGTACATCAGAGGCTTAATTCCACTCAATCATCCAATCTGGAGTGATGAATGGGAATTCCTGAACAAAGTGAAGCTACGATCAATCTATAAACCAACACTGATTATCCACGCTGAACATGACAACGGTATCCCGTTAGAGGAAGCAAGAGAACTATATGACAATTCTGCGGCAAAGGACAAACGCCTAAAAATAATTCCAAACGCTGATCATAACAATCTGATGATCATAGGGAAACAGCAATACTACAAAGCGATCCAAGAATTTACAAAAACTTACAGTTAACACCCGCGCCTACTTTCTCTCGATCAGTTCAATCAAAGTTCCATCCGGGTCCTCAATGAAAGCTATCAAAGAACCATCAGGCTTAAGCCTAAAAGGCTCATCCGTAATCGTGATCTTCTCCCTTCGCAACAAAGAAATCATCCGTTCCATATCCTTAATCTCAAAAGCGATGTGGTCAAACAGCCGATCCTCATAATCAGGTTGAATAAACTTTTTCTGATTCCTGTAGAAGGTCAGCTCAAGCTTAGCCCCATTCCCCTCTTGATCCTGCAAGAACGCAATCTCAGCATTGTTCTGAGGTATCTCCTGCCGACCCAGAAGCTTCAACCCCATCAACCTAGTATAGAAGTCAATCGACCTGTCCATATTGCTAGTCCGAATACTAGTATGAACAAACAACGCCATACTCAACCTCCTATTGCCAATCTACATCTTAAGCATATAGAATTAACGGCCCTTTCCATCAAACCTATTTGACATAACCCGCGTTCCAAAAATGCGTTTGTGTATTATCGGTTTGGTTTGTTGGAAAGTATTTTCTACTAATATGCTTTCCCTCTTGGACCAATATAATCAATCAGTATTGTTCTTTCATCCCATGAAACCTCATAAACGATTCTTATGTCTCCAATTCTGATCCTGTAGGCGCTGTCATAACCTGAGTTTGCATATGTCCATTTTTCTGAAAGGAATTGGATCGTTTTTCAAAATCAGTATCGCTGTTTTTATTTTTCGTTTTTGTTTCTCGCTTAGTCTTTCGAGTTTCCTGAGGGCTTTTCTCTTAATTTTAATGGTGAACATTGGTTTTGCCCAGGGTTTTCATTAATTCTTCCTCTGTGGCTATCTCGCCTTTTTCTTCTATGGCTTTCTTTTCTTCTTTGGTGGGCTCTTCGGTCGGTATTAGTTTTTCAACCAGGCCCTTGTAGAGTAGTCTGAGCTCTTTCAGTTCTTCTCTGATGTCTTTGAGCACTTCAACGCTCATAATTAAACCCTACAGTTGCTTATGTTGAGTTCATGTTTATATTTGTTATGAGTTCTGCCTAGATTATTCCCTGCCAGAAGACTGAACGCTCCGAACAAGAACTGCTAAATGTTGCAGCTGCAGCCACAGTAGCAACCATCCCCTAAAGTTATTGCAGTCTTCTGGTGTGAAACTTGTAGTATTGAGTCGTAAAGCTTTAATTTTCCTGTTTGAATCAACACCTAACAAGCTAGGAAGGTTACAGTCTTGGTTACCTTAAATCTTGACAAGATTTTTAATCCAAAAAGTGTTGCCATAATTGGCGCAAGCGATGAAGAAGGTTCTGTCGGTTACGCATTGACGATGAATTTTATTGAGTTAGGCTTTGAAGGGAAAGTTTATCCGGTTAATCTCCGCAAGACCGAAATTCTGGGCCTCAAGGCCTACCCGACTGTAGAGCAGATAGCTGAACCAATTGACCTCGCCGTAATCGCTACCCCTGCGCGAACCGTTCCAGATGTGCTTGAACAGTGTGGAAAAGCCGGAATAAACGGAATAATCATCATCTCAGCAGGCTTCAAAGAAGTCGGACCTGAAGGCAAAGCATTGGAAGATAGAATAGCCGAAATCAAAAAGAAATATGGAATGCGAATCGTAGGCCCGAACTGTTTAGGCGTTATCCGCCCGATCATCCGCCTTAATGCTACCTTCATAAGTAAAATGCCAAAGCCCGGCAAAATAGCCTTCATCTCTCAAAGCGGCGCCCTTGGCTCCGCAATACTGGACTGGGCAACGCATGAAAACATAGGCTTCAGCAACTTCGTATCCTTGGGCTCAATGATTGATGTAGACTTCGGCGACCTCATAGACTATTTCGGTACAGACCCTAAAACAAGAAGCATTCTCATGTACATTGAAGGAATAGCAGACGCACGCAAGTTCATGAGCGCTGCGAGACACTTCGCAAGAACCAAACCAATAATCGTCGTCAAGGCCGGAAAATTCAGCGAAAGCGCAAAAGCCGCCGCTTCACACACTGGCTCACTTACAGGTGAAGACATGATCTATGACAAAGCGTTCAAACGTGCCGGCATGGTGCGAGTAGACGAAATCGCTGACCTATTCAACTGTGCCGAAGTCTTAGGCACGCAACCCCTGCCAAATGGACCAAACCTTGCAATAATCACCAACGCAGGCGGTCCTGGAGTAATGGCAACAGACGCCCTAATCGCCCAAGGAGGAAAGCTCGCTAAACTCAGTCAAAAAACTATGGAGACGCTTAACAGCATATTACCCCATTTCTGGAGCCGAGGCAATCCGATTGACATTTTAGGAGACGCAAAAGCAGACAGATACAGATCAGTGGTTGAAGCTTGTTTGAACGATGAAAACGTCGACGGCATAGTAATAATCTACACTGCTCAAGCCGTAGCAGAACCTGTTGAAGTTGCCAGAAGCATCGTGGAACTAGTCAAAAGCAGAGGCTACCAAAATAAGACAATCTTAACATCTTTCATGGGCTACGGAGCAGTGGAAGAGGCTAACCGCATATTCAACGAAAACAACATCCCAACCTACTCCACACCCGAACAAGCCATCAAAACCTACCATTACATGTACCAATACAAACGCAACCGCGAACTGCTCTACGAAACGCCTGAAGAACTGCCCGTAGACGTTGTGCCGCCAAAACGACCATTAATGGTGATAATGAGAAACGTTGCAGCTGAAAACCGCGAAATACTAAACGAAGCAGAAGCCAAAACCTTCCTAGAATATTATAATTTCCCAGTTGTAAAAACCAGAGTCGCCCAAACAGAAAACGAAGCCGCACAGCTAGCCGCACAAACAGGCTACCCAGTCGTGCTCAAGATTCTGTCTCCTCAAATAGTACACAAAACCGAAGCAGGCGGCGTTGTACTAGACCTAACCAATGAAACTGAAGTTCGAGAAGCCTTCAACCGAATCATAAAAAATGCTAAAGCATACAATCCAAACGCGGAGATTCTAGGCGTAACCGTCCAACCCATGATAAAGAAACGAGGCTACGAAGTCATAATAGGCGCAAAAGCCGACCCACTGTTCGGTCCTGTGATTCTGTTTGGAATGGGAGGCATCGGAGTGGAGCTGTTCAAAGACTTCACCATTGGAATCCCACCGTTAAACCAAACCCTGGTCAGAAGGATGATGGAAGAAACCAAGGTTTACCAGCTTCTGAAAGGCTACAGAAACGTGCCCCCAGCCAACATCAAGCTCTTGGAAGAGATAATGGTGCGTTTCAGCCAGATGCTTGTCGATTTTCCGCAGCTTAAGGAAGTCGACATCAACCCACTATTCATAAACGAAAAAGAAGCCTTCGCCATCGACGCCCGCATCGTGATCAACAAGGAACGCGTATTCGCGAAACTTGAACCTCACCAACACTTGGTCATAACTCCGTACCCGAAAAAATACGAAACCATGTGGAAACTCCGAGACGGCAGAACAGTAATACTAAGACCCATAAAACCAGAAGACGAGCCGTTATGGCTGGAAATGTTCCAAAACTTCTCAGAAGAATCAATACGCAACCGGTTCTTCCAAATAATCAAAGACACCCCACACGAAACAAGAATCCGATACACGAACATTGACTATGACCGAGAAATCGCCATCGTGCCCGAACTCACCGAAGATGGACGCAGAAAAATCTTAGGCGTGGCCAGAGTAAGCATCGAACCAAACGGAAAAGCCGGCGAAATAGCCTTCATCGTCGCCGACCCATGGCAAGGCTTAGGCTTAGGCACAAAAATGGTAGACTACGTGCTTGAAATCTGCAAAGACATGAAACTTGAAACAATCTACGCCATAATGCTGCCCGACAACTACAGAGCCATCACCCTCATGAGAAAGATGGGATTCACCATCACATACATAGAAGACGGCACAGTCAAAGGAACACTCAACCTAAAGGAAGAAGAGGAAGCCCAATGCATAGAACCCAAGAAAACTGAGGAAACACAAATTCAAAATCAAAGACAAACACCATTAGCCCAAAAAGAACAGAAGCAAAAAGACCTACTGCAGACATGAAAAAGCAAGCTCTCCGTTTCCCTCCGTTTTTCTGTCTTCTCAACCGCATTTCACAAAATCATATATCATCCTTGCCATATCAATTAACAACTCAAGCACGATGCAATGGCCAACTCTCTAAGGAAAACTCTAAATGGCTCAATCCCAAACCATCCATCACTCAAATTTAGAAGAGGTTCTCAGAAATGTCTGAATGGAAAACCGTGAGCATAAGACAAGAGCTCATAAAAGAAATCGAAAAAATCATCAAAATGAGTCGATACCGAAGCATATCAGAATTCATATCAGAAGCCATTCGATTACGCTTGGAAGAACTCATGCGTGCTGAAGCAACGTCTGCTGAGAAACATCAGGAAATAGGCGCTATTGAAGATAGTACAGTGAAGATAGCCCTAGACTTAAAAGAAGAAGAGAAAGCTCAGAGCCCATAGCCTACGCCCTCTAAAGAAAACGAGTCTCAAACTCAAATTCAAACACCATTAACGCAGAAAGGGACACAAGCAATTCAAAAGTGGCCTATGAACTCGTTTCAATGAGCCTCCATACCAGATGCCACGCTTCGATTTCTCATTCAGGCATGGAAGCATGACTTTTTCTAAAGCACAGTGCCCCTGTAGTGAATCGAAGCTGGACAGCCGAGGCATCTATTGTTCATATAGAACGCACAGTTGCTACAGTCTTTTCCGCAAGGCGTAATTTTCTTCTTATCTGAAATCGGTTTCACAGGTACAACAAAATCCCGAACTGGAGTCACCACTAGATTAAATTCCATTTCTTTAATGTTAGGATCCGGTCTCAGATGGGAATCAACGCATGACATTATGGACCTCATATTTTCACCGATCAAGAGAATGGTTAGATTGTACCTTCCAGAAGTCAAAAAGCCATTGAGATACAGAGGACATTTACTCAAGGAATCCAGGACCTGTTCGGTATTGGCTGTGATCACGTCAATTTTTGCGAGAAACAATTGAGCTTTCTTAACGTCAATTCCTATCAAATGTTCTAATACTCCTTTCTCCTTAAGTTTATTAATCCTTGCACTCACGGCTGGCTGCGAAATCCTCAGGCGTCCCGCAAGGTCTATTTGAGACATATCCGGATTCTCAGATAGCATATGCAAGATCCTCTTGTCCACTTCATCTATCCCTCTTGTCAAGATTTTTCACCTATCTAGAAAACCAATCTATTATTGAGTTATTATCATGCGTTTATTTCTTATAAGCTTTGCTAAACATTGACTTATGCAATATAAAAGCAATGTTTATAATCTGCTGCTCACTAGTAATTATTGATCAGATTTTGAGGATGGGAAAATGTCTAAGACTGAATCGTGGGAAAATGATTGTTGTAGGTGTGGAGAAAACGTTAAAGTTGACATATATCCTGGGAAGAGAGCTTGCCATTTAACCTGCGGCCCTTGCTTGTACCCAGAAGACTGGTCTAGATGTAGTTCATGCGAAATTGTTGGGCATTGCACCTATGCTTTAAGCTATCTGAAGAATCTAAAATCCAACGGTGTCAAGAAAGGATGCTACTTCAAAGAACAATTAACGGGCGAAGAAACACTGTATCACACTTTGCAATTCGTAAATGCAAATCAACTCCTCGTAAACACGTTCGGCGAAAAAGAACATCTTAAAAGCTTAAAAAAAGCGAATTCAACAAGCCCCTGTCTCCAAAATCGAATCTAGTGCGTACATTCGAAAGGCAAAACACTTAAGGATTTCAAAGAAAAAATTATGATGGGGAATGCAGGTGGGTAGAGAGTTGCGTGTCAGCGATGCACAAATGGCAAAAGAAATCGCCATGGAAGCAGCTAAGTCAATGTGGCGATACACGATACCGAGCTCCTTCTACGAGATTGAATATAACAAAAATGACAAATCCTGGAACGTAGAAGCAAGTTACTTTGAGGAGAAATTAACATTCAAAATTGACGCCAGAACAGGTAATGTGTCAGCCTTCAAAATCGAGAAAACTCCCCAGAAAAAATAGCACAGCCAATAAAAGCAAATGCAACCAGAACAACAGAAAACAGAACAACCATAGACATAATTAATCAGGCAAGCGCTTATCAAAGCTAAGCCTATTTCTACAAGCTATGCTTGCTTGTTTTCTTCCGGCAAGGCATATACAAACTGGTTGTCCCGCTCGCCAACAATTGAGACCTTGCCAAACTGTCTCATTGCTATTAGATGCTTCAGAAGTTTTGACTTTTCAATCCCTGTCGTCTTCGACAGTTCCTCTACGGTCAATGAACCCTGATTTTTCATCTCCCGAATTATAAGATTCCTCTCCCTTGTGCGCTCTTGCATTTCCTTCGTCTTTTTCGGATCTGTCCTAGGTTTTTCAGACAAGGCTTTCACTTCCTCCGGGAAACTAACTCCAAGTCAAAGCTGTATATAAAAATAGTTGCCAACAGAGTGCCATATTCAATGTCAAATTGCGTTCTTTGATATACATGGATATATCCTAGTTCGCGCATAGTTAGAACGGAGAAATTCTTGAGGAAGAGTCTATCAGAAGTCAAATTCGAAGAGTTAAACGGAAAAAGCTTCGAACTGATCCGCGTAGTGGAAATGCTATGTGAAGTTTGTCAGAAACCGCTGAGCACAAAAGAAAAGATTCTTAGAGGAATTCGATTCTCAAGCAAAGAAGATTATCAAAACATTCTAAACAGAGCAGCAGTTCATGACCGTGTTGAAGTTGACGTTGAAAACAGCAAGATCTACTTTTACGACCACGATTTTCCAGGCGATATTCATCCAGAGTGTATAGAGAAAATGTAGGTCAAATGAACCTTCAAACGAGCTGATAGAGATACTGGCTGTTTTTCTCTCCTGCTTCGCTTATTAGGCCATCTCTTCTGAGAGCTATCAGGTGTTGCATTATCTTGTTCGGTTGAAGGCCAGTCAGTTGTGCAAGTTCTTCAGATGTGAGGGGACCTTTCTCCTTTAAGGCGCGTGTTATCATGTGTCTTTCAATCTCGACCTGCATAATCGAATCTACGGTTTGTCGATACTTTTCCTCCTCAATCTCTACCTTTATTTGTGATCTTCCCACGACCCATCGGAGTCTCTGAGATTTGAAAGCATCTATCGTGGCATCGGTCTTCTTCGTGTCATGCATAAGTTTGAAGGGGCTTGGTCCCAGCTGTTTTATCTCTTCAGTCATTTCTCTGACTAGGGCTGCCCATTTTCCTCCTTCGCTGGCCGAGATCCATTCAAGTCTCACGCGTTCTGGTTCGATTCCTATGCTTTTCACAGCTTTCTTTAAGTAATCAAACCTTTTTTCCATCATGAAATTTCCTTTCTGGTAGTGGCAGTCCCCTGGGTGGCAACCGGCGATTAAGACGCCGTCAGCTCCCATTCTTAAAGTTTCCAGTACAAGTGTTGAGTCCATTCTTCCTGTGCACATTATTCGGACTATCCTTATGTTTGTCGGGTATTCAAAACGGCTTGTCCCGGCCAAGTCTGCGCCTGCATACGAGCACCAGTTACAGCAGTAGGCGACAATCAACGGTTCAAATCCTTCTTGGGCCGACTTCTCTTCCATGTTTTCTTTCACCATTTAAGATCAAGCCTTCTCCAAGTTTTCAGGGGTCAAAAGTGCTTTCACCTGTGCCAGAACTTGGTCGTCTCCATAGTGTCGCATGGTTATCGCTCGTTTCGGGCATTCTGCAGCGCATGAACCGCAACCTCTGCACAGTATTTCTCGGATTTCTGATTTCCCCTCTTCAATTTTTGGCGCCTCGTAAGGACATATCTCTTCGCACAGCCCACATCCAATACATAGATCTTTATCTGCAACAGCCGTAATCGCGTCTGTTCTAACTTTTCTGTTACCCATAAGTATCGATGCTCTCCCGGCTGCTGCTTCGCCAGAGATTATGCTTTCCGAAACGTCTTTTGGACCCGAAACCGTACCAGCGATAAAGACACCATCGATGTTTGTATCCACAGGCCTAAGCTTCAAGTGCGCCTCCATTAAGAATCCATCAGTCGCTATCGGAATCTTCAGCATTCTTGCAACCATTATTTCATCCTTGCTCGGAATCAACGGGGTTGAAAGCACAACCCATTCCGCTGGAAACTTTATTTCCATCCCAGCCAAAGCATCGTACGCCATCACCTGAAGCCCGCCTTCTGATGTTTGTGTTATCTCCGGACGAACCTCTTCTATATGCCTTATAAACCTCACTTCCAAGTCTCTAGCCCTTCTGTAGAAATCTTCATATTCCTTGTAAACACGCAGGTCTCCGAAGAGCACCACAACATCCGTTTTTGGAGATTTCTCTTTTATCAGAATAGCATTCTTAATCGCGTTCATGCAGCAAATCCGTGAACAATACGGCCATCCCTCCTCCTTGCGGGCCTTCAGAATTCTTCTCAGAAGCTCAGCCGTGTCCGATTTCGGGAAAGCCTCAAGTTCAGACGGTCGAATCTCACCTTTTCTTGCGCCTACACATTGTATCATAACGATTCTTTCAGGCTCTCCAATTTCCCCTTTCCTCAACTTTTCATCCAATTCTCTTTGCGTTATGACGCGATCACTTATACCGTACTCGTAGAGCCCTTTTGGCGGCGTATAGTTTGACGACCCAAGAGCGACGATTATAGTGCCTACATTCATTTCCCTGTCACCCTCAGGACCCGTTGAGACGGCCTTAAAGTTCCCAACATATCCTGAAACCTCTTTCAAGGTTGTTGAGGTCGCAAGTTCAACGTTTCTATGAGACTTTACAGCGTCTGTCAATGGCTCTACGACTTCCGAAGCATTTGCCAATGTCGGATACAACTTGTGGAGCTTTTGAGTCATGCCGCCCAGTTCTTTCTCTTTTTCGATTAAATGCACTTTGAAACCTTGGCTCGCTATGGAAAGCGCAGCGGTCATTCCAGCCACACCTGCTCCAATCACAAGCGAAGAACCTTTAACCTCAACTTCCGGTTCAGTTTGAGGTTCGAGCAAGGCGGCTTTCGCCACAGCCATCCTCACGATGTCTTTGGCTTTTTCAGTGGCTTTTTGCGGCTCATGAGAATGTACCCAGCTGACATGTTCACGTATGTTTGCCATCTCGAAAAGGTAGGGGTTTAGGCCTGCTTCCTTGCATGCGGTTCTAAACAGAGGTTCATGTGTCCGCGGTGTACATGAAGCCACAACAACACGGTTCAGACTGCGTTCTTTTATTGATTCTTTTATCGCTGTTAATCCGGCCTCTGAACAGGTATACAGATTATGTTCGGCATGGACGACGTGAGGGATTGTCTTCGCATATTCTGTCACCTCTGGAACGTTGACTACGCCGCCAATATTAGTGCCGCAACTGCAGATGAAAACACCTATGCGTAATTCTTGCTCCATCTATGACGCCTCCTTATCTGCCAGGACTTCAGCCACTCGCGCCGCTGTGGCACTCCCTTGAGTTATGGAGTCTGGAATGTCTCCAGTCTTGGGACCTAAGCAATAGCCACAACAGAAGATCCCTGGGACAGTTGTGTCAAGTGGCTTTCTCACCGAATCTTCTAATCTTACGAATCCATAATTGTCCAATTCTATGCCCAATGTCTTTGCTAACTCCGGCATTCCTTTGCTTGGGATTAACGCTGGGCACAAAACAACTAAGTCGAAGCGCATATTTTGGACGGTTCGGGTCACGGGGTCTTCAAACCAAATTGCCAGATCACCTGTTCTTTGGTCTTCTGAAACCTCGCCAGGGTTGCTTCGAATAAACCCTATTCCAAATTCAGATTTCGCTCTGTTTAAGAATTCTTGGAATCCTCTGCCAAACGCCCGCATGTCTATGTAGAAAATCGTTACAAGCGAATCTGCCTCGTGCTCTTTTATTAAGACAGCATCCTTTACTGCGTACTTGCAGCAAATGCTAGAACAGTACGGATGGCCAATCCATTCTCTTCTATCACGTGAACCTACGCACTGTATGAAAGCTATGTGCCTAGGTATTCTCCCGTCTGAAGGCCTTATCAAGTGCCCACCAGTAGGACCTGAAGCGCACAGTAGGCGTTCCAGCTCCATTGCTGATATGACGTTCTTGAAGCGTCCATATCCATATTGTGGAATCACTGAGGGGTCGAATAGGTCAAAACCCGTGGCAACAACTATTGCTCCCGACTCTAACTCGACTTCTTCAGGTTTCTGTTCTCTGTTCACGGCTCCGGCTGGACAGACCTTGTCGCAAAGACCGCATTCGACGCAACTTTCCTTGTCTATTACCGCTGCTCTAGGGACAGCTTGAGGGAATGGCATGTATATTGCTTTTCTTACTCCAATGTTTTCATCAAACTCGTTCGGTGCTTCAGTGGGGCAATTTTCTGAACAGATTGCGCATCCTGTGCATTTTCTTTCATCGACATACCTTGGCTTTCTGAGAACTTTAACCTTAAAGTCGCCAACTGACCCTTTAACGTCTTTTACTTCAGAATAGGTTAACAATTGAACGTTTGGATGATGCGAGCATTCTATCATCTTTGGCGCTAAAATACACATAGAACAGTCCATTGTCGGAAATGTTTTGTCCAGCTGGGCCATTCTTCCGCCAATGCTCGGGTTTCTGTCCACAAGGTAAACCTTGAAGCCTCTGTTCGCCAAGTCCAGCGATGATTGTATACCAGCTACTCCGCCGCCAATAACTACAACTGCCTTCTGCATTTCACTTTGCCTCCACCATGCCAAGAATCTTTGTGATCGGAATTCGATGAGCTCTTACTTCCCAATCTTCCAGATCCATACCCATTGCCAATCTAAGCAACTCTGCAAAATTTAACACGGGCAGATTGTATTCTTCTTTTGTACGCCTCTTGAGCTCTATTTGCCCCATATCTAACTCAAGATAACAGAAAGGGCAGACAGTAACTATGCAACCAACATCTGCCGACTTTATGGAGTCTAGTTTCTGCTTCGCAACATGAAGAGCCACTTCATCGTTGACGCCGCGCAATGGCCCGCCGCAGCAGGCCTCTTTTCTTTCATATGGAATCGACTTCACGCCAGTTGCCTCTACAAGCTCGTCCAAAGCTGTGCCACCCATCCATTGTATAGAATGCAGCCGTTTAGGCTTTGATAGGTGACAGCCAGGTTGCACTGCAACTCGAAGCCCATTGAATGGTCTTTTGACGGCATTCTTCACCTTTTCCAAGCCCACATCCTCATACAAGACATCGCTGAAGATTTTCACATCTGTTTTTCCTTTAAATTCTAGGCCGACATCTGCAAGGATTTTATTCACTTTATCCCTTGTTTTCTTATCTTCTTTCAAAACTGTATTTGTCATTAGGAGCGATTCGTAGCAGTCGTTGCACAGAGTCACGATGTTGAGCCCCATCTCTTCGGCAATACTTAGGTTTCTAGCTGCTAAAGCAAGCCAGCTTGTATAGTCCAAAGATTGTATGCTGAAGGGTGCGCAACAATTTGCCCCTTCCATTCTAACAAGCTCTATACCGAGTTCAGGAGCGATCTTTTGAACAGAATTTTCATAGTGCGGTTCCCTTGCAGGTATCAGGCAACCTGCAAAAAAAGCATATTTCATAGGCTTCACTTACCTTTACTTATTAACTTGTCAAAATGCGTTCTTTTCAGAATCTTTTGGACAGCCTCAACATCAACTGTCGGCTCATTACCCAAACCATGCTTCACCCTTTGAGCCAAAGCCATCCTGCCCGCCGTTACAACTCGCCCATTTTCGAACAGACTCTTTGCTTGAGCAAGTATTCCGTCTGGGATGTTTCCTTCTCTAACCGTTAAATTTCTAATGGCGAACATGGCCTCGCCAACGTCTCCACCTTGGGGGCACCGGTCAAGGCATGTGAAGCATGAAAGACAATACCATGGCAATCGCCCGCTTAGGACATCGGAGCGTAAACCAAGGATGATCATCTCCATCAATTTCCGTGGATTGTGCTCTTCTACAACTCTCGCAACTGGGCAACTGCTTGTACACCTTCCGCACTGTATGCATGCTAGAACTCCCCTGCCTCTAGGGGTGTTAGCGACTTCATGCATGAAGTGGGCATCTGGATAGCTCAATCAGAATCACCATTTGCTAATTTCTCTAGTATGTTGCATATTAATAAGAATATGGTTTCCAAGCTTGTTTCAAGGAAGAAAGTGGAAACTAGCTCCTCAATTCCTTCTCAGCACATGGAGAAAACCCATAAGAACCATGAATTTTTTGCATGAATTCGGACATCACATTAATAAGGACCTTTACATACGGAAAGGTTTTGAATCCATTCATGGAAGGCAAAAAAGATGGATGAAAAAGTCGGCGCTGTTCTAGTTGTTGGAGGTGGAGTCGCCGGCATACAGGCATCCTTAGATCTGGCAGACTCTGGCTTCAAAGTCTATCTTCTTGATGAATCAACAAGCATAGGCGGAACCATGGCACAGCTGGACAAAACATTCCCAACGAATGATTGTTCCATGTGCATTTTGGCGCCAAAACTTGTTACTGCTGGTAGGCATCCAAACATTCAGTTAATCACTCATTCTGAATTAAGAGAGGTTAAGGGCGAAGCTGGAAACTTTGAAATAACAATATTGAAACGCCCACGCTTAGTGAACATAGAAAAGTGCACCGGTTGTGGACTCTGCGCACAGAACTGCCCAAACGAGGTGCCAAACGAATTTGACGTTAACATGGGCATAAGAAAAGCGATCTACGTTCCCTTCCCGCAAGCTGTGCCGCTGAAGTATGCCATAGACTTGGAGAACTGCATTAAATGTCGTCTCTGTGAAAAAATATGCCCAGCCAAAGCCGTGGATTTTGATCAGCAACCCGAAACTGTGAAAATCAATGTTGGGTCTGTAATATTATCACCAGGATTCGAGGAATTTGATCCCAGATTGAAGAGGGAATACGGTTATGGACGCTTCTTAAACGTTGTCTCAAGCATCGAATTCGAGCGCATGATGAATGCGTCCGGTCCTTTCGGCGGAAAAATTGTGCGCCCATTTGATGGCAAGATACCGCGGAAAGTCGCCTTTGTCCAATGTGTTGGCTCTCGTGATGCGCAATTGGGAAACAACTATTGTTCGTCTGCATGCTGTATGTATGCCATAAAAGAGGCGGTCATAGCTAAGGAACACAGTTCTTCTCCGCTTAATTGCACGATCTTTTATATGGATATGCGTGCGCATGGAAAGGAGTTCGATGCCTACTACAACCGAGCTGAAGGAGAATGGGGCATAAAATTCCTAAGATCAAGGGTGGCAAGTGTTACAGAAGACCCGTCAAAGGGAAACCTTTTCGTTCGCTACGTTGAGAACGAGGAACCTAAAACTGAAGAATTTGATATGGTCGTCCTTTCAGTTGGGATGCAGCCACCGAAAAATGTTGAAAAACTGGCCCAAATTCTAGGGATAAAGCTCAACAAGTATAGGTTCTGCGAAACAAACACTTTTTCACCTTTGGAAACATCAAAGCCTGGCATATTTGTTTGCGGAGCCTTCTCCGGGCCGAAAGACATCCCAGAAAGTGTTGCCCAGTCCAGTGGTGCCGCATCAAAGGCAATGGGTGTAATCGCCACGGAAAGAGGCAAACTGGTTGCCGTGAAAGAGTTTCCACCCGAAAGGGACGTGAGCGAAGAAGAGCCTCGCATCGGAGTCTTCGTTTGTCACTGCGGAATAAACATCGGTTCAGTGGTAAATGTTCCCGAAGTAGTAGAATATGCAAAAACCTTGCCTAACGTGGCTTATGCTGAGGCTAACCTTTATACGTGCTCGCAGGACGCACAGAAACTAATTGCAGAAAAAATCCGGCAGCACAATCTTAACCGGGTTGTTGTGGCTTCGTGTACTCCACGGACACATGAACCTCTATTTAGAGAGACAGTTCAAGAAGCGGGTCTTAGTCCGTACTTGTTTGAAATGGCAAACATTCGAGACCAATGCAGCTGGGTGCACATGCATGAACACGAAAAAGCCACAGAAAAAGCCAAAGACCTGGTTGGGTCGATGGTTGCGAAGGCTAGGCTTCTGAAACCCTTGAAAAAGCCGATGATAAGTGTCACACCGGTCGGTTTGGTTATAGGAGGAGGCATTGCAGGCATGACAGCAGCCCTAGAACTTGCAAAACAAGGGTTTGAAGTTCACCTTGTCGAGAAGGAAAAAGAACTAGGCGGACACTTACGCACAATCAACTATTTACTCGAAAAGGATGACGACCCACAGGAGAAACTCAAGGCCATAAAAAAGGCGGTCATGGAAAACGATAAAATACACGTATACACGGGCGCAGAAGTCGTTGACGTTTATGGCTTTGTAGGTAACTTCAAAACGACAATAAGACAACGGAACGGCAAAGAAAAAGAAGTCAAAAATGGCATAGTAATAGTGGCAACAGGCGCAGTTGAATACGAACCCGCAGAATATCTCTACGGCAAAGATCCAAGAGTCATGACACAACATGAGCTGGAAGAAGAAATTGCCAAAGGAGAATTTAAGGCAGATAATGTTGTTATGATCCAATGCGTAGGCGCGCGGACGAAGGAAAAACCGAACTGCGCACGGATCTGCTGCGGGCAAGCAGTGAAGAACGCACTGAAAATCAAAGAAGTAAGTCCGAAAACAGAAATCTACGTTCTGTACAAGGATATTAGAACGTACGGCTTCAAAGAAGACTTCTATCGTGAAGCCGCAGCAAAAGGGGTCATATTCGTAAATTATGATGACGAAAGAGAGCCGCGGGTTGTAAATGACAATGGGCAGCTCAAGGTGACTTTCTGGGAGCCAATAGTCAAGAAAGAGATTGAAATTAACCCAGACGTTGTGGTTTTGAGCGCGGCCACAATCCCGAATCCTGACAACAAGCGGATAGCCGAAATGCTCAAAGTTCCACTGACGAAAGATGGCTTTTTCTTAGAGGCGCACATGAAGCTCCGCCCGGTCGATTTTGCAACCGATGGCGTCTTTCTCTGCGGATTGGCGCATTGGCCGAAATTCATAGATGAAAGCATCTCACAAGCATGTGGAACCGCTGCTAGAGCCGCCACTATACTGTCCAAGAAGACGCTGGAAGCCGAAGGAAGCGTAGCATGTGTCGATGAAAGTCTATGCGTTGGATGTGGACTTTGCATAAGCATCTGTCCATACAGCGCTATAGAGAAAGATGAAAAGGGAACAGCAAAGGTGAATGAAGTTCTATGTAAAGGCTGCGGTACCTGTGCAGCAAGCTGTCCTGAGAGGGCCATCATGATGAACCAGTTTACAGACGAACAGATCATAGTTCAAGGAATCGCCGCTTTAAGGAGGGTTCCTTGTGGTTGAGTTTGAACCAAGGATAATCGGTTTCCTCTGCAACTGGTGTTCCTACGCAGGCGCAGACCTGGCGGGCGTAAGCAGAATCCAATATCCACCGAACATTAGAATCATAAGAGTAATGTGCAGCGGCAGAGTCGACCCAGTCATAGTTTTGGAAATGTTCGCTAACGGCGCCGACGGGGTCTTAGTGACGGGTTGCCACCCAGGGGACTGCCACTACGTTGAGGGCAACTTGTACGAGGAAAGGAAAATCGAAATGTTGAAGAAACTAATCGCCCTGACAGGTTTAGAGCTAGAGCGTCTGCGATTAGAGTGGGTTTCAGCCGCAGAAGGGCAAAGATTTGCACAAGTAGTGACTGAATTTACAAATCAAATAAAGAAATTAGGGCCTTCCCCACTGTCAGGAGACAAGCCAAATCAGAAGATTCTTGATAATCTTCAAGCGGCAAAAAATGCTGCGGCAGACTTCAAGCTGCGAGTCTTGGTTGGAAGAGAAAGAGAGCTGACAGAAAAAAGTAATGTTTATGGAGAAAAGGTTTCAAAAACCGATTTTGATTCCGTACTGGGTGAAGCTGTTGAGGATGAGTTTGTTCGGCACAAGATTCACCTTTTAACAAAAACTAGGCCGCTGTCAATCAAAGCTTTATCAGAAGCCGTTGAAATGAAACCAGCGGCTGTGCTTAACCAAATCGTAGCTATGCGCAGAAAAAACATGATCGCATTGGACCATGTTGAAGGGACAACTCCGTTCTACAAGGCGTTGGAGGTAGAGTAGGATGGCAAAGGAAAAAATCGGTTCTGTTCTCGTAGTCGGAGGAGGCGTTGCAGGCATACAAGCATCCTTGGACCTAGCTGACTCAGGGTTCAAAGTGTACTTGATTGATCAAGGGGCAAGCATAGGCGGCGTGATGGCCCAGCTGGACAAGACGTTTCCAACAAACGACTGTTCAATGTGCATTCTTTCACCCAAGCTTGTTGCAACTGGAAGACACCCGAACATCACAATCTTGACAAACGCCGAAATAACGGGCTTAAACGGTGAAGCTGGAAACTTCGAAGTAGAACTTCGAAGAAAGAGTCGTTACATAATCGAAGACAAGTGCAATGGCTGCGGCGTCTGTGCACAGAAATGTCCAATCGAAGTTGTCGATCTGTACAACGAGGGCTTGGGCAAGAGAAGTGCAATATACGTGGAGTATCCGCAAGCGGTTCCGTTGAAGTATATGATCGACCGTGAAAAGTGCATCGGATGTGGAACGTGCGATGAAATCTGCAAGGCGCATGCAGTTCAATACGACCAAAAAGACAGTGAAGTCAAGCTACAGGTAGGTTCAATAATACTTGCACTTGGGTTCGAATCCTTCGACGCAAGATTGAAAAGCGAATATGGTTACGGACGTTTTCCTAACGTTGTGACGAGTATTGAATTTGAACGCATTTTGAGCGCTTCAGGACCCTATGGGGGGTTAGTTCTAAGACCTTCGGATGGAGAAATTCCAAGGAAGATCGCGTTTATCCAATGCGTGGGGTCGAGAGATTTCCAGCTTGGAAACAACTACTGTTCTGCCGCATGTTGCATGTATGGCATGAAAGAAGCAGTAATAGCCAAGGAGCACACGCCCTCGAAGCTTGATGCCAAAATCTTTTTCATGGACATGCGCGCTTATGGAAAAGAGTTTGACGCTTACTATGAACGTGCCCAAGGAGAATGGGGCATACAATTTGTGAGGTCAAGAGTAGCCGGAGTGACTGAAGACCCAAAGACGGGCAACCTTTTTGTCCATTACGTTGAAGATGAGAATCCCAAAACAGAAGAATTCGACATGGTCATCCTGTCAACCGGAATGCAACCGCCCAAAAACGTTGAAAAACTGGCTGAAAACCTAGGAATAAAGCTTAACAAATACAAGTTCTGTGAAACAGAAACTTTCTCACCTATGGAAACGTCAAAACCCGGCATATTTGTATGCGGTGCGTTCGCAGCTCCAAAGGATATTCCGGAAAGTGTTGCACAAGCGAGCGGCGCAGCGGCAAAAGCAATGGGCATAATTGCGACTGAGAGAGGAACACAGGTCAAGGCGAAAGAGTATCCGCCGGAAAGAGATGTGAGCCAAGAAGAACCGCGCATCGGTGTCTTCATCTGCCACTGTGGAATCAACATCGGCGGAGTAGTAAACGTTCCCGAAGTAGTAGAATACGCCAAGACGCTGCCCAACGTTGTTTATGCAGAAGCAAACCTTTACACGTGCTCACAAGACACGCAGAAACTTATCAAAGAAGAAATCATACAAAACAAACTAAACCGGGTCATCGTAGCTTCATGCACTCCGCGAACACATGAGCCGTTGTTCAAGGAAACAGTTCAAGAGGCTGGGTTAAACCCCTACCTTTTTGAGATGACAAACATTCGTGACCAATGCAGCTGGGTGCACATGCATGAGCCTAAGGAAGCAACGAAGAAGGCCAAAGACTTAGTGCGGTCAATAGTTGCAAAAGCTAGACTTCTGAAACCGTTGGAAAAGCCAATCATAAACGTTACACCAGTCGGCTTGATCATCGGCGGCGGTGTCTCCGGCATGACTGCAGCTTTAGAACTTGCAAAACAAGGTTTTGAGGTGCATCTTGTCGAAAAGGAGAAAGATTTGGGCGGGCATCTGCGTGCAATTCACTACCTACTCGAAGGGCACGATGATCCGCAGGAGAAGCTAAACAACATGGTCAACGCGGTCATGGAGAACGATAAAATCCAAGTTTACACAGGCGCGGAAGTCGTTGACGTTTATGGTTTTGTCGGTAACTTCAAATCGAAGATAAGGCAGCAGAACGGCAAGGAGAAAGAAATTGAACATGGCATTGTAATAGTGGCCACAGGCGCAGTTGAATATAAGCCCACAGAGTACCTTTACGGCAAAGACCCGAGAATTATGACGCAGCATGAGCTTGAAGAAAAAATTGCAGAAGGATCGTTCAAGGCCAAGAACGTGGTCATGATCCAATGTGTCGGTGCCAGAAATGAGGAAAGGCCGAACTGTGCAAGAATATGTTGTGGACAAGCCATAAAAAACGCGTTGAAAATTAAAGAGGCAAGTCCAAAAACAGAAGTTTACATCTTATACAAAGACATGAGAGCATACGGTTTCAAAGAGGACTATTACAGGGAAGCCGCAACAAAAGGAGTTCTGTTCGTCAATTATGAAGACGAAAGAAAGCCGCAAGTTGTAAACGAAAATGGAAAGCTCAAAGTTGCATTCTGGGAACCTGTGTTGGGAGAAAAAGTTGAAATTGAGCCAGACATTGTAGTCTTGAGTGCTGCTACAATCCCGAATCCAAACAACAAGCACCTCGCTGAAATGCTTAAAGTTCCCTTAACAAAGGACGGTTTCTTCCTGGAAGCGCATATGAAACTCAGGCCTGTAGACTTCGCAACAGACGGTGTGTTCCTCTGCGGAATGGCCCACTCGCCAAAATACATTGAGGAAAGCATTGCCCAAGCGTGCGCAGCTGCAGCAAGGGCGACGACAATACTTTCAAAACCAACACTTGAGATGGAAGGAATCATAGCGAATGTTAGCGAAGATTTATGTAGCGGATGTAGGATTTGTGAACTTCTATGCGCTTATGGTGCCATCGAAATGAAGGAAAAAGAAGGAAAATCCACCGCACATGTTATTGAAGCTTTATGCAAGGGCTGTGGTGTATGCAGCACGGCATGTCCGACTAAGGCCATTACGATGGGTCACTTCACAACCCAAGAGATTCTTGCTCAGGTAAAGGCTGCCTTAATGGAGGTAAAAGCGTGAGCGGAAAAGAGGAATTTGAACCAAAAATCATAGGTTTTCTCTGCAACTGGTGCTCCTATGCAGGCGCAGACTTGGCTGGGGTAAGCCGAATTCAATATCCTCCGAACATAAGAATTATACGCGTAATGTGCAGCGGCAGAATAGATCCCACTTTTGTTCTTGAAGCCTTCAAGGATGGCGCTGACGGAGTGCTTGTGGCCGGTTGTCACCTGCCTTCTGATTGTCACTACATATCTGGCAACTTCAAAGCTTTAAGGAGGATAAAACTTTTGAAGAGAGTTCTTCAAGATTTCGGAATAGAACCTGAACGCCTGCGGCTAGAATGGGTTTCGGCCAGTGAAGGCGACAAATTCGCCGCTATAGTTCGGGACATGGTAGAAGAGATAAAAAAGCTCGGGCCAAGCCCGTTAAAAGTTATGGAGGTTAAAGCATAATGTCTGAAACAGAGAAGAAGCCGATAAAAGCTTCAGAGATGGACCCCGGTTTCAAGTATGAGATTGCGAAGATGCATGGTGGAGAAAAGCTGATGCGGTGCTTCCAGTGTGGAACATGCACCTCAGACTGCCCAGTTGCAAGGTTCAGTGACACCTATAGACCAAGACAGATAATTCGTATGGCACAGCTCGGACTGAGAGAAAGAGTGTTAAACAGTGACACTCTGTGGCTGTGTGCAGCATGCTTCACGTGCACGGATCGTTGCCCACAGGATGTTAAAGTGGCTAGCGTGATTCGTGTGCTAAGAAATCTGGCTGCAGAAAAAGGATGTATCCCGCAAGTTTTCAAGGAGCAGGGTTCCAGCATTCTTGAATCAGGTTACGCTTACAGGATTCCCGAACTGAGAATAAAGAAGCGAGAAACATTAGGGTTGCCACCGTTGCCAAAAGGCAACGCTGAAAGTATACGTAAGTCACTTCATGGAGTGAATCTTCTGAAATATATAGAAAAGCAGGGTGAGTGAAATGAAGAAGAACAAGTACCTGATTTTTCTCGGATGCGCGATTCCCTATCGTGTTTCAGCCTACGAGATATCGGCAAGAAAAGTTCTCCAAAAACTAGGCGTGGAACTTGTTGAAATGCCCGAGTTTAACTGTTGTGGCCTTCCATTGGACCCGGTTAGCCACGAGACGATGCTTATACTTGCGGCGCGAAATCTGGCTTTGGCTGAACAGAAAGGCCTAGACATCATAACTCTGTGCCCAGGTTGTGCAGGCACTTTAAAGAAAGTTAACAAGATGCTGAAGGAAGACAAGGCTCTAAAGGAAGAAATAAACTGTCATTTGAGAGAGTCCGGATTGGAGCTTAAGGGAAATGTTGAAGCAAAACACATAATGCAAGTGCTGATCGAGGATGTTGGCTTAGAAAAGATAAAGGACGCTGTTGTGAAACCTCTCACGATGCTCAAGGTTGCAGAGCACAATGGTTGCCACATATTGAGACCTAAAGAATTCATCGGGTTTGACGATCCGGAAGACCCTAAAACGCTTAAAACTCTCGTGGAAGCGACAGGTGCAACATGTCTGGATTATATGGATGAAACTGAGTGTTGTGGTGCGCCGAGCGTAGGCGTAAGCGACAAGGTTGCCCTGCAACTTGCGAGGGATAAGCTGAACCACATCAAAGTGGTCGGTGCCCAGGCTATGATAACCATATGTCCCTTCTGCCACATAATGTACGATACAAACGAGGTTCGAATAGAGAAAATGTTCAACGAGACATACGGCATTCCAGTGTTGCACTATCCGCAACTGCTCGGTTTGGCGATGGGCATGAAGCCTGAGGAACTCGCACTTAGCGAACTCAGAGTTGACGTTTCCAAAATTGTTAAACAAATTGAAGAAAGTGAAAAGTAGATGACTAAGGATAAGTTGAAAATCGGCTTCTACTGGGCCGCAAGCTGCGGCGGCTGCGAAATCGCAGTTTTAGACATAAACGAGAAAATACTAGACGTTATACAGATTGCAGACATAGTCTTCTGGCCAGTAGCCATGGACGTCAAATACAAAGACGTTGAAAACATGCCTGACAAGTATATGGATGTTTGCTTCTTCAACGGCGGAATACGCAATTCAGAGCAAGAGCATATGGCTAAGCTGTTGAGGAAAAAATCAAAATTACTCGTAGCTTACGGCGCTTGCGCTCACCTTGGCGGCGTTCCAGGATTGGCAAACTTGTCTGATCGGAAGGAGATCTTTGAGAAAGTGTATGCGACAACTTTCTCAACAGCAAACCCGGAGAAGACAACCCCGAAAACCAGTACGCATGTTAAGGAGGGCGAAGTGGACATTCCAGAGTTCTATGACACTGTTAGGACTTTAGATCAGGTTGTGGATGTTGATTATTATGTTCCAGGCTGCCCGCCAGCTGTTGAACGCACAATGTTTGCTGTGGATGCTATTGCTAAGGGTGAATTGCCCGCGAAGGGTTCAGTGCTTGCCCCAGTAAAATCAGTATGCGACGAATGCCCGAGAAAGAAGGAGAACAAGAAGATCACTAGGATATATCGCACTTACGAGAAGGTTCCTGAGCCTGAAAGATGTTTGCTTGAACAGGGAATAATGTGCATGGGGCCTGCCACCAGAGGTGGATGCGGCGGCGCCAGATGCTTGAAGGCTGACATGCCCTGCACAGGATGCGGAGGACCGTGTCCGAATTCGCCTGAACAGGGAGCGGCAATGATTAGTGCTTTGGCCTCGATATTGGGTTTAGAAGAGGAGAAGGAAAAATACTCCGACGAGGACGTTGAGAAGCTTATGAGCCAGGTTAAAGATCCAATCGGAACGTTTTACATGTATGCTTTAGCTGCGTCGATTTTGAGAAGGAGGGTTATGAAAGAATGAAAAAGGTGATGATTGACCCGATAACGAGGCTTGAAGGCCACGGAAAAATAGCTTTGTTTCTGGATGATGCTGGAGAAGTGGCAAATGCTTATCTGCAGATTCCTGAATTGAGAGGTTTTGAAAGGTTCTGTATTGGAAGAAAAGCTGAAGACATGCCCATTTTGACGAGTAGAATCTGCGGAGTCTGCCCGGTTGCGCATCATTTTGCGGGAACAAAGGCTTTGGACGCGGCTTTTAACGTTGAGCCGCCTTCTGCAGCGAAGAAGCTCAGGGAACTTATGTATGTTGCTTACTATATTTACGATCACATTTTGCATTTCTACTATCTTGGTGGGCCTGATTTTGTGGTGGGACCAGACGCGCCGCCTGAGAAGAGAAACATTATCGGCGTGATCGAGAAGGCGGGTTTAGAGGTTGGTAAGGAAGTCATTAAGCATCGGGCTTACGGGCAGAAGATGACTGAAATCATCGGTGGAAAAGCCACTCACCCAGTCTGCGGTTTGCCGGGAGGAATGTCTAAGCCGCTCAGTGAAGAGGGTAGGAAAGAAATTGAAATGATGGCCGAGTCATCAGTCAAGTTTGCGCAGTTCACTTTGAAACTGTTTCATGATCTTGTTTTGGGCAACAGCAAGTACGTTGACCTGATCAAGAGCCCAGCTTACCTGCATAAGACGTATTATATGGGTTTGGTTGATGAGCATAACAAGGTTAACTTTTACGATGGCAAGGTCAGAGTTGTCGACCAGAACGGTAACGAGTTTCTGAAGTTCGAGCCTAAAGAATACCTTAACCATGTGGCTGAGCATGTTGAGGATTGGACTTATTCGAAGATGCCTTATTTGAAGAAGGTCGGTTGGAAAGGCTTAGTTGACGGAAAAGACAGTGGCATTTACCGCGTTGGCCCGCTTGGAAGACTCAACGCGTCAGATGGCATGACCACACCTCTTGCACAAGCAGAATACGAAGTCATGTACAAAACTTTAGGCGGCAAACCGGTGCACTCGACACTGGCTTTCCACTGGGCGAGGCTGATTGAGTTGCTCTACGCGACTGAGCATGCTTTGGAGCTGAGCAGAGACCCGGAGATAACGAGCCCAAATGTTCGGAATAAACCAGGCGAGCCCGGTGAAGGTGTGGGCATCGTTGAAGCAGCGAGGGGCACGCTGTTCCATCATTACGTGCTGGATAAGGATGCGCTTATCAAAGATGTGAACTTGATCGTTGCAACGACGAACAATTATCCGGCGATTTGCATGTCAATCCGCGATGCGGCTAAGGGCTTGATCCATGGCGGAAATGTGAGCCAAGGCCTGCTGAACATGGTGGAGATGGCTTTCAGAGCTTACGATCCGTGCTTCGGATGTGCGACGCATTATGCGGTTGGCCAGATGCCGCTGACGGTGGAGATCTACAACAGCGAAAAGAAATTAGTCAAAACCCTACAACGATAAGCCTTTTTTCTTCTCTTCCCCTCATAACTGTTTTTGTGGAGACTTTCTTTGAGTAGCGGAAAATATAGTGTTGAGAAAGAGTTGAAGAAATGGTTCTCAGGCGCTAAGAGAGTTGTTGTGGCCGGTGTCGGTAACCAGATTCGTATGGATGATTTTGCAGGGGTTAAGATAGTTCGAGACTTGCAGGGAAAAGTGTCTAAGAGAGTGCTGCTGATTGAGTGTGAGACTGTGCCTGAAAGTTTTGTGCAGCAAATCGTGGATTTTGAACCGACGCATGTTCTCTTGATAGATGCCGCACTCCTAGACTTGAAGCCCGGAGAAGTGAGGTTAGTTGATCCTGAGAGGCTAGTGGATTTTCCCGCTATTTCGACGCATATGCTTCCGCTGAGGATATTTTGCGATTATGTTGAGAAGATGTCGAAGGCGAAGATTGGGTTGTTGCTGATTGAGCCTGGAAGGGCTGATTTTGGCGAAGGATTGACCGGTGAGGTTGAGGCTTCGGCGAAGCGGCTGGTGAGTGTTTTGCTGAAGCTGCTTCCTTAAAGATGCCAGCATCCTGACCGCAACTTTCCGTTTGTGTGCCTGGAATGACCCGCCCCCGGTCTAGTATATGCTGCAAATATGCCTCTAATATTGATCGGAAGTCCAGATGAGTCTCCTTCTCAATGGAATTGCGGGAGCAAACATCAACCCGATTTTGGATATAAGTTATTGATCGATCGACCGCTAGCGCATTTTTGTACGCAGGGCTCTTATGGATATTCATTGGTTTTTTTAGGCTGTGCAAAGAACGCTGGGCAGAAGACGACGCGCGGGTTCTTCGCTTCTTCAGGACATAGCCTATTGCGATTGCGATTCCTACAATTCCTACTACCTCAGGGATCCACCAGGGAAAGGCGCCGTGTACGTTGACTTGTTGGAATCCTATCACATTGTTTAGAGTTTTCAATCCGTATTTCCTGTCGGAAACACCCGTCACCTCGAAGGTAACGGTTCCAGGGTTTGTTGCCGTGTATTGATATTCCCATCGCTTGTTTGCGTCAGAGTATGATGCGGCTGAACCGTTTATCCACAACAAGCCGGAAAAGCTTTCATTGTTGTATTCATACTCCGCCTTGAACCAAACTGTAACCGATTCGCCTATGCTGATGTCTGAAGCGCTCGATCCTTTATCAAAGATGATTATTGTGTCCCATACTATCTCGGCAATTGGAGACATCTGGAAGTACCTGTTTATGCCGGTGCAGTTTACCGCGGTGACTATCCACGAGATCTTAGTTACATCATCGGATGTGTGATTGAAACTCGCTCTACCAGGGCTGCCTATCGCGTATTCGCTTCCATTCACAAATATTGATCCATCATTGATGTTTGACCCGTTGGAAGTCCATATTACGTTAAAGTTGATAGTCTGAGTAGATTTGACATCACAGTGCGCATCACTTACAAAGGGCCATACGGCGACTCCTTCGCCTTGATCCTCAAAACAGAACAAGTATGACTCATCACCATCAAAAATAGGAATGAACAAATTCCCTTCAATAAGCGAGCCGGAGCCTGCTGTCCCTATGAATTTGGTGACCGTCAAATAGTTCCAAAGTCTCTCTCCGGTCGTGGAGTTGAAACACCAGATCCCCTGAGGGTAATCTGTGGAGAAGTAAAGCCTGTCTTCGGCAACCAAGGGAACAGTCCATCCGAACTCGATTCCGGTTTCTGTGCCATTTACGCTCCAAATGAGCGTTGCATCAGTATCGTTCAACACGTCAAGACATCTATACGATCCTACAAAGACGTTGCCATGAGTTACGGCAAAACAGCTAACGGGGGAATTGATGTCTGGTATCTCGTACTGCCAGACAGTTTCACCATTGGCGGCTTTGACGCAAACAATCTTCGTATCTGAGAACGGGATGATGACCTTCTCATTGATGATGCTGACAGGAAATTGTACGATGGGAGGGTATCCGAGATTCAGATCAAGTTTCCAGATCAGTGTCCCTGTTGTCGCGTTTGCACAGTAAAGATGCGAGTGGTTGATGCCAAACGTTTCGTTTATCATGTCTAAGCCCCAGCCGATAACGAAAACTCTGTCGTGCTGAACCGTAGGGGAGGATCTTATGGTCTCATTAATCAATGAAAAATCCCAAAGCAAAACTTGACTGGTCTGATTTAAGCAAATAAGATGACCGCGGTTTTCATCCTTCACATAGGCACTTGCATATATCTTGCCACCATCTAGTGTTATCGAAGTGGGTGTCGCTTCAAAAACTCTGTGACCGTTTTCCTCTGAAGGATTGTATGACCAAAGAAGTCTCCCGTCAGCTTCGTCAAGGCAGCAAAGTATAAGGCGAGTCGAACTTATGCTACCGACAAAGATTTTGTTTTCATCTTCTGCTAGACTGAAGACCCAATCGTAAACGCTGCTTTCCCACAGAATGTCTCCTGAGCTTTCATCGAGGCAGTAAACATTGTTTTGTGAGCCCACAAACACCTTACGATTAGCCACTACAGAGTAATGCGGATTTATCGCGAGTTCGCGTTTCCATAGAACGTTGGGAGTATGAGGGCCTCTACTGCGAGTATATCCTGAGTGGGCTGAGTCATGTTGAAACATTTTCCATTCGCTTTCACTGATGGAGGAATTTTCTGACGGACTTGGATCTGATCGAAAGCTGATGTCAGCGCCATGTTTCAGAACATTCTTTGCCTCGCTTCCTTTCACTGACGCTTGTGGGGCGACGGCTAGTATGCTTATGAGAAAAAAGATCAGAACAGTTCTCGCAATGACTTTTAACAACATTTCCAGACGATAGATATAAGGGGACGGTGCTAAATGTCTTTCGAAACGCACGCACTTCGCTGAGATCCTTCATCTTCAGGAAACATAGCGCGCTCAGGTTTGCACACATGACCGATCGGATTGCAAAGCTTTTTTTCTTCTCTTTCCCTCATAGCTGCTTTTTGTGGAGACTTTCTTTGAGTAGTAGAAAGTATGATGTTCGGAAAGAGTTGAGGAACTGGTTTTCAGATGCCGAAAGAGTTGTTGTGGCAGGTGTCGGGAACCCGATTCGAATGGATGATTTGTAGGTGTCAAGATAGTTCGGGACTTGCAGGGAAAAGTGTCTAAGAGAGTGCTGCTGATCGATCGATGGACAGGTGGCATGCAGAAAAAGGGTTGAAAGACAGAGTGGACATCATTTCCCTCTTGAAGTTTGCCGACGTGAAACGGGACGTGCTTGAGCAAATGCTGAGGGAGTATGACGCACAGCATACGCTGCGAGATGCTATCAAGCGAGCAATATGTGAAAGCAGAATTGAATACAAGTTTCTGGGACTTGCGTACGAGAAGGATGGGGTTCAACTGAAGAAGTCTTTCGGGAATCTGTTACCTTCTTAGATCCATGTTCGTTTTGTTTCTTTTATTGTGTCGTAGTGTGAGTCGTCTGTGAGTATGCGGGCTTGGTTGGTTATGGCGGTTGCGGCTATGATGCAGTCGCCTAAGGGTATGTTTTTGTGTTGGCATTTGATTAGGCCTGCTTGTTTGGCGATGGTTGGGGTTAGGGTTATGATTTGTAGGCTGCTTGTGAGGAGTGTTTGGTAGCAGTTTTGGGCTTCGTTCTTTCCTATTTTTTGGCAGACGGTCTGGATGGTTTCGCTTATGACTATGGTGGGGAGCAGGGCTTCTTTGCGTTGGGCTAGTTCGCGCAGTTTTTTGGATGTTTTCTGCTTGGTTTCTGCGTTGGTTGTGTAGTAGTGTTCGATGAGGAATCTGGTGTCTAGGACCGTTTTCAAGTCTTAGTATTCCTCGCGGAGCTTGTCGATTTCTTTCTTGATTTCTTCTACTTTGCCGTATTTTGCGTAGATTCCTGCGCAGTCTTCGAGTCTGCGGATTGGTTTGAAAAATATTCCCTGATCCGTGGCTTCCACAAGCAGCTCGTCACCTTCTTTTATGTCCAGTTTTTGTCTGATTTCTGCGGGAATGGTGGTTTGACCTCTTCGGGTTACTTTCACTACGTTCTGCACCCAGAGTCACTCTCACATAATAGATGAATGTACTACTGTATAAGAGTTTCCTATTTGAACGTTAAGATAGGATTTGTGTTTCCGTTCAGGATAGTTCCGGGTGGCGGATTCGTGGAATAGATTGTTGCGAACCCCATGTGATGAGGCGAATGAGTAGGAGAACATGAGGGAATTGGAGAGAGTCAGGCTGGCTTGGGCTTAATTGAAGAATGATTTGGAGCCTTGTTTTGAAAAGCAGTTTTGACCCCCCCTCTATATGTACCTTGAACTAGTAGTTGAAGAGGACTATGGAGAGTTGTGGACTAGTTGACGGTTATGAAGAGTAAGAAGGCAACGGGGTTTGTGGGCTGGGCGAAGTACGAGTTGAAGGATAATGAAAGCGAATGGAACAAGGTGACGCTTATGTTGGCAAGATTTGCAGAGCATTCCAATGTTGGTGGAAACAGAACTGGTGGGTTTGGCGTAGCAAAGCTGACTTTGAAGGATTAAACTTTTTATGAGCCGGCGCAAAAATTCGGAAAAATGTTTTCTACGCGTAATCTTCTAGGAAGATTATCTTCAGGCCAAACGGTTTCTTTTGCATCTCTATGATTAGTTCTTTTTCCTTCCTTGCGAAAGTGGCGGCCGAAGAGGACTTGTGGGCTAGTGCCAAAATGAAGCAATCACATAAGGAAATGGCTCTTGAGCATTTGTACATTGACGCTTCAAGCATGAGAGATGAAATGTCCTCGACAGTTATGTAACCAGACGCCAACAGCTTGTCTACGATATCATTTGCCTTCTGAGAGCCTAGTTTTCGACAGAGAACATATCTCAGTTCAGTAATATTCAGTGTCGTTGTCGATGCCTCAACTGATTCAGCTTTTAGAGCTTCCCTGAGCCTGAGACCCGATGTGGTTGAATGAACTAGCTCAATCAGCGCGCTTGTGTCGAGGACTAGTCTTCCGCTCAAGTCTTTCTTCATCGAGTTTTCTCTCCGCATACAACTCCTTTAGAGCCTCTTCAGCGTCAGACAGGGGTTTGCAAGCCTCGTCGAGCAAGTGGGGTTTTCTCTCTTTTTCACCTATTATGAAGCGAAGCGCCTCGTTAAGATCGACACGGCGCCCAAGTCTTATCTGAAGCTCAGAAGCTATTCTAAGCAGTTTTCGCTTTACATCATCTGTAACAGATATAGTCGTCATAACAACCATATACGCTAATAGTCATAAAGGAATATATGCATATCGCTGACATGCATGGGTGACGGTTAAAATCCGAAGTGGCCGGCTTGGGGAACAGATTTGTGCGAGTGGCTTCCTGTTTTGGAAAACTGTAAATCTGTGATGTTGTACTGTCTTTTTGGTGATACAAAATGGAGAAAAGAAAAGTTAAGGTGCTTAGCGGCTACCGTGTTACGATACCCGATGAAGCCCGCCGCCGCCTTCCACTAAGGATAGGAGAAGAACTAGAGTTTACTATGGAAGGAAACCGGCTCGTGTACAAGGTTAAAGAGCTCCCGGAAGACCCCGTCTTCACCATGCTTGGAGTAGCTAGAGGCCCACGAAGAGAACTCGGCGAAATTGAAGAAGCCGTAACAAGCGAGCTTGAGGAGAAAATCAAGAGGAGCCGCAAATGAGGCTTGTGGATACAACAATCGATCGATCCTGACCCAAGACCTAGCAGAGTTCTCTCGCCACAAGCTCAAGTAGTCGAAACACGAGTATCCTCCCTATGTTTCAACCATTCACACATGTCTAACGTTGCCAACAAACTTGCTTGCGTCCGCATCCTCCAGCATATTTCCGTTTAGTCACTCGTATGGGCGGCAATTCCTCATCTCTCACAATTCTTCTAATATGTCCCAAAACCCGTTTAACATGACTCTTTGTTGACGGAGCAATCTCAAACTGCAAAATCAGTGTTTCAGGAATGCAATTAACAAAACCCCGCTTAACAACCGTGCCCAAACTCTCTTCAACGAGCAATGCATGCGTGACCAACTGGTACTTGTGGTCCATACAAATCTTTCCTCTGTCAGAATTCATGTTCTTGTACTCCACGGGCACGTATTCTCCTTTGGCCGTCTTAATTATGCAATCTACATTTCCCTGCAACCCGAGCGTACTGGAGCTGAGTGAAGCAAACAACAACTTCTCAGCGCCCACAAACTCAGGCGAATATCAGAAACATGCGATCTTATAGCACCCGGAAACAGGCAGCTTCTGCTTTTTCCTTAGCCAGTCCTCATTCTTAGAACTACTCACTCTTCCAGCAACCAATAAGACTTCTACGTTATCAGAACTGCCTCTCCGACACTCTTGAAGTGCGGGTCTCCAGTCAAAACCTTCGCCTTAAGCCTTCTCGCCGTAGCCAACACGTACGCATCGGCCAACCCAAAATCTTTCTCACTCTTTCGCATCTCAGCATGCAGAACTCCAGCTTCCTTCGAAATCTCCTCATTAATACTGACAATCTGCGAGTCACTCAAGAGAATATCGTAAGCAGCTTCCACATCCCGTCCCTCTCTGGCCGCCTTGCTCACAACCTCGGCAACAGTAACCGCACACGTATACACTTCGTTACTCTCTTCTTCCAAAACGGCAGCGACCCTTGAACCAGACTTGCTCCCAATGAGATACTCTACCCACGCATATGCATCTAAGACAAACCTCTTAATCATGCGCTTTCAACTCGTCCTCGGCAGTAAAGCGACCCATACCCCTAAGAACGCCAAAACCGTCTTTCCTAACCTTCTTAACAGTTATCTCGAGGATTTCTCCCTCTTTGATTCTCTTGCTTTCCACAAGCTCCTTCGGCAAAGTAACTACCAAAGAACCGCCGACCTTCCGCGTCTTAACCACAGCCACAGTATCACCACCATTACATAAAATAACACTAAAGTTACATTTAACAATTCCGCAGAGACCAAATCAGAACCTCTAGAAATACGCGACCTTGTCTTTCTCTTCCTTCAACTCATACTTCTTCGGCTTGCCAACTTCACGCTGTCCTTTGAAACATGTGTCACAAACAGGATCCCAATTAGAGGGAATTGAAAGTTCAGCAATTCTTCAGGATTCCCCACATGCTCCAATACTGGCTCAAGGACAAATCCCAATTAGAGGGAATTCAAAGTGCAATCTATAGTAAAGACTGTTTCCCAAAACTTCGTGCAAGGTTCATAGAAAGATCCCAATTAGAGGGAATTGAAAGTGGGTTGGCCTGCCGCTATGTGTTGGCCTTCATACAGGGTTCAAAGACAAATCCCAATTAGAGGGAATTGAAAGCGATAGGTTAAATGATTTTGCGGGGGTGGTGCTGTTAACTCTTCGGGACTTGAGCGATAGGTGATTTCGTTAGAATTATTATACAACTTTTAATGACATAATAGATGAAGAGGAGGCGATAGAATGACCATTTTCATGGTGGAAACATATGTAATAAAGCCAGAAAAACAAACAGAATTCACGGCATTCTTGAAGAAATTCTTTGCATATAAAGAAAAACATCCGCAGTTGTTTGAAGAAATGAAATCATTCAAAATATTCGCTCAGCTATTGGGTGGCAACTGGGGCGGGTACGTGGAAATGTCGGAGTTTGAGAGCTTGGCGGACTTCGAAAAATGGATGAATAGGCTGATGCAATCAGAATTCATGACGACACTTTACCCAGAATTTATGGCTCTTGTAGCACCCGCTACTGACTCGATAAACATATGGAATCCTGTCAAGTAAGTCAAGGACGAAAGTCTTACCAGTAAAAACTCATCCCTTTTCTGACTTCAAGCCCCTAAGAGTTAACAGAACCGCGGGGGTCAAGATGGTCAGGGATTTGCGAGGGAGAGTGTCTAGGAGGGTTTTGCTGATTGAGTGTGAGACTGTGCCTGAGAGTTTTGTGCAGCAGATCGTGGATTTTCAACCGACGCATGTTCTTTTGATAGACGCCGCAGTCCTAGGCTTGAAGTCCGGAGAAGGAAGGTTGGTTGATCCTGAGAGGCTGGTTGATCGATCGATCGACTTTTGGTTTGCGGAAAAGTTATAGCTAAACCGAAATAACAGAGTCAACTAACACGAATTTGAGAAAAAAGAAAAAGGGGTTCTTCTAAGTAAGGTCTACGGTTTTCGCTTTGGGGACGTTTTCTTTGACTGATGCTATTCCGTCTTGGCACCCTTGTTTCGACACATATCCTTCTCCGCTTACAGCTATTATTTGTGTATTCTCTGCTCTCAGCCGCCATCTGAATTGTTGGGCAGTATCCGTGTATATTTCAAATTGGGGTTCTGGCACGTATTTCACCCGTCTTTAGTATTGTCCAAACGCCTTAAAGTTCTTTCTATCGTGATACGAAAAAGTTATAGCTGAACCACGTTAATGAATTGGAATTGTGAATAGAGTTTGCTTACTAACAAGATTAGAACACGTCATTGGTTTCTCTTCATTCTACTTGCAGTCGGTCTCATATTGTGTCTTATCGGGCTTGCTATTTCCCGTGGTGAGCAACAAGTTGCAGCTGAAAACTTTCGATTGGTGTTTTACCTTTCAATGCTCGGAACAATCGTCTTTGGTTTT